>Ga0247782_1000214_pt1 | contig 65287 bp, 45 predicted proteins | sample UWRJL019104C5_FD_179928 | JGI IMG/M metagenome (GOLD analysis project Ga0247782, IMG submission 179928) | Plant litter microbial communities from Arlington Agricultural Research Station in Wisconsin, United States - UWRJ-L019-104C-5 | ecosystem: Environmental > Terrestrial > Plant litter >... | reverse complement strand
TAGTATTTTTTTTTTTTCTATTTTTAAGTTTACTAATTAAGTTTTTTTTTTTATTTTTTTATTTTTATAGTTAATTTAACTACTATTTATTATAGTTAATTAATAAAATTTTTTTTTAAATTTTTATAGCAAGTTTTTTTTATTTACTATTTAAAGTAATATAAAGTTTTTTTAAGATTTAATATTAATTATTGCTTTTAGTTACTATTTTTATATTATACTTTTGTTATAAAGTATAACATTGTTTTAAAATTATTTATTATATAAATTTTTTATATTTTTTTAAAAAACTACTAATTTTTGTTAGCCTTTTTTACTTATTTTTTAATTTATTTTTTAACTTGTTTAAGTAGTTAAGTAGCTTTATAATTAAAACTTTTTTATTAACTTTTATAAAGTAGTTACTTTTTAACTTTTTTATATAACTAAGTAGTTTTAATAGTTTTAGTTTTAGTATTGTTTATATAAATGCTAAAATTAATTTAAAAAGTTTTAAAAAATTTTTTAACTTTAATTTATATATTTTTAAGCTAAATATTAATAGGTTTATTATGCTTATTAAGCTTTAGTTTTATATTATAACTTTTTTTAAGCTTTTTAAATTTTATTATTATAATATATTAAACTATTTTAATATTATTATATTATTTTTTATTTAATAAAATAAACTAATATGTTTTTTTTTTATAAAAAATAAGTAAAAACTAAAATTATATTTTTTTTTAAAAGTAATTTATAATTTTATGCTTAAAATTTTATAAGGTTTATTAATTAGTTAAAATTTAATTTTTTTAAAAAACTAATTTGCTTTTAGTTTTTTTTAAAAATAAAAATTATATTATATAATAATATATAATATTTATTTTATTTTTAAATATTATAAGTAATTTAAGTTAACTTTTTAATTTTTTTTAATTATTAGCATACTATTATATTTTTAGCTTTTTTTAATTAAGTATATAATTTAATAATCTACTTTTTAAGTGTTAACTTTTTTACTTATAAGTTTAACTTATTTTTAGCTAATTTTTTATACTATTTTTATTTTTTTTATTTTTTTTAGTAGGTTATAAGATTTTTTTTTAGTAATTTTTTTAGCTTTTTAGTATTAATTTTTTTTTTTTTAATAGTTATTGCTATAATATATTTTTGCTTAATTAACTTTGCTACTATACTGCTTATTTATTATAAGTTTATTTAATATAAGCAATAATTATAATTATAGTTTTTTTTAGCTAAGCACTTTTTTTTTTTTAGCTATATTTTTTATAGTATTATTTTTAAGCTTTTATTAAAGTTTTTTAAACTTGTTAAACTTTTACTAAAATTTTTGCTTTTTTTTAAATTTTTTAAGCTTTTATTAAAGTTTTTGTTTTTTTTTAATTTTGCTTTAAGCAGTAGTTTTACTAGTTTTTTATGCTTTTTTTTTTAATTATTAATTAGTTTTAGTTTAATAATAATTTGTTTGTTTATATTTTTTTATACTAAGTTAATTTTTAATTGTTTACAAAAATTATATTTGTTTTAATTCTTATAATTATATATAAAAATATTTTTTTATTAAAGTAGTTTTTTTTTAATATATTTTTATACTAGTTTAAAAATTATATACTATTATTTTTTAGCTTTTTTAATTATTATTAGCAAATAAAATTAGTTATATATATTATACTTTTGCTATAGTTTATAAGCATATAAATGCTTACTTTAAATATATTTATATTTTTTTAGTTTAATTAAATTGTTTTAAGTTTTTATTACTTTTTTAATATAATTTTTAATAGTTTATAAATTTAGTAATTATTTTAAGGTTTTATAGTTATAAATATATATAATAATATTTTTAAGTTAATTATATTATATGCATTTTTTTTAAGTTTTATATTTATAATTTATATAAAATTATTTATAGTAAATAACTAGCATAGTTATAATACTTTTTATATTATTTTTATTTTTTTTAGTTATAATTTTTATAATTAAATATAAACATTTAATATATTTAAAATATAGTTTATAAATATATTATAAAACTTTATTTGCTTTTTTTTATTTAAAAGTTTTTAGCAGTTTTAATAATTTACTTATAGTTTTTTATAACATTTTATTTTTTTAAGTTTTTAAAACTTTTTTAATTTTTTTTAAGTAAGCTTATTAATTTTGCTTTTGTTTTTAAGCTTTTTTTTAATAATAACTTTAGTTAAGTTATTTAGTTTGTTATAAATATTTTTTTATTTTTTTTAGCTATACTAGCTAACTTTTTAGCTTTTAAAACTAATATATTTTTTTGTTTTTTATAGCAATTTTTAGTGTAGTGTTTTTTTTTATAGCATTTAAAGTATTTAAAATTATTATTATTTTTTTTTTATTTGTTATTTTTATTATTTTTATTAATTATATTAATATTAATAAAGTTATTATATATTTTTTTGCTTTTTTAGTTATTATTATCTTTTTTTTAATTAGGTTTGCTAGTTTATTAGTTTTTTTTTTATTTTTAAGTAAAGTTAAATAATTAATTATTAATAATAATTGCTAGCTTAATAAATATAATAAAGTTTTTAAGCTATAAAATAACTTTAATTAATTTTATTTAAATTAGTACTTTTAATTTTTTATAATATATATTTATAAAAGCTTTATTAATTAGCTATTTAGCTTTAATAGCTAACTTTTTAAAAAAGATTATATAAGCTAATATGCTTTTAGTTTATTTAAAACTTTAAAGTTATTATTTAGCTTTTTATTTTTTATTAAGATTTTTAAATATTATAACTAGTTTTTTTTTAAAATTTTTATAGCTATTAAATAATTTATATATTTTTTTTTTAAAGTTTTTTTTAGTTTAATTTTTTTAGTAAGTTTTAAACTATTTAAAAGCTTTTTTATTTAAAAAGTTTTTTGCAGCTTATATTTTTTATAATTTTTTTTAACTTATTTTTTTTATTATTTTTAAATATATTTTAATTAAAGTAAAAAAAAAGGTTAGGTTAGTAGTTTTATTATACTTTAAAAGTTGCGCTGCTTTAAAAGCTTTTATTTAGTTAGCACTTTTAACTTTGTTTTTAAATTAGTTTACTATATTTTTAAGCACACTAATTGCTTGCTGCTTAAAAATAAATTAAAGCTTTTTTTTTTTTTGCTGCTTAAAAAGTTTTGCTTAAGCTTATTAAGTTGCTATTTAATAAGTTAGTTTAGCAATAAATTAAGCTATTATTACTATTATTTTTTTAATTTGTTTTTTTGCTAAAATAAATTATTATTTTTATTATTTTTTTTTTGCTTATGCTTTTGCTTTAGCTTAAATTTTTACTAACAGCTTTTAAGTTAACTTTTTATTTTTTAAGTTTAAACTTTTTGCTTTAGTGCTTAAATTAGTTAGGTTAGTAACTAATTTTTGCTTAATAAATTTAAAAATAAGTTTAAAAGTTAGTTTATAAATAAGTTTTAGCTTTAGTTTAACTTTTAGTTTTAATTTATATAGTCTTTTAAATATAAGTTTGTTTTACTTGCTAATAAATAAGTAATTAAAATATAATAATTTTTATTATTTAAAATAGTTTAAATAGCTATAGTTTGCTATTGCTAAAAATAAATAAATAAAAAGGCTTATATTTTAATTAATTATTAAAAAGTTTTTTTTATATATTTAGTAGTTTTAATTATATGCTAAGTATATGCTTAAATTAATTACTAAAAATAAAAAAAATAATTATAGCTAGGTAAATATATAAAAAAATATATACTTAATTTTCTTTTTTAAAATAAGTATAATTTATAGCTATTATAATCTAGCAGCCACTAGCTACTAATAGCTACTAGCTGCTAGCGGCTACTAGCTACTATATAAAAGTGGCCGCTAGCTAACTAATTAAACTACATAATATTAACTATAGCATATCTCCTAGTCTAGCAATTACCCTGCTCTTATTATCTTTGATCAGCCACTAACGCAGCCAACAGTCTTCCACCTGTTGGTTTATAACATAAAAAATAATATAGTTTATATTTAATTATACTTTAAACAAATATAATTAAGCTTAAAAAAAAAGTAATTATAGCAAAAACAAATTTTTAAGCTAAAACTAACACGCTAACTGCTTAAAAACATTTAAGTTATAATTACTTTTTAAACATATAACAAAAAATAATAATATTTATAAAGCAAAACAAATTAGTAAATAAGGGCTAAAAACTTATAATATTGCTTATTTACTAACAATAAGTTTTAATTAGGCTAATTAATACAGCAAAAAAAACATACACTTATATTAAGCAATAAATTTTTAAGTCTTAATATATAAAAAAAAAAAAAAAAGTAAATTAAATATTAGTTCTTATAATTAAGAGCAATTAAATTTAAAAACAATTATATAAAAATTATTAAAGCTAAACTTTAACAAGCTTTAATTAGTAATACTTTTTTTAGCTACAAGCAATCTATATGCCTTAGCACTAGTATATAAACTATAGTTTTTACTTAAAATTAATTATATAGCTTAAAAATTAAGTTAAAAACTTGCTAATTAAAATAGTATATAGGTAACTTTTTGCATAATTAATTCTTATAAGTGCATTTAAGTCCTAATCGCAAGCTATTAAAATAAAAGGCAAAAAGTTAAAAAGTGCGGGGCAAAACTTGTAATCTGATTGGTCTGTTCAAAGTGTGGCAGTACTGATGAATTAGAGAAGACTTGATGAGTACAGCCCTCAGGAGCCCTATTACATAGAGATCGGCAGACCGGCAGTCTGCCAAGCCCACACCGCCTCACTAGTGCTCATTAGAGCCAATCTTAGAACCTGTGAAATTTAAGATGTAACATTAATAATAAACATTTTTTACACTTATAAAGTAGTATGTTAGCTTTGTACTAGTTTAGCATATAGCTAGCTTTAACTTTATCTAAAGGTCGACAATACATGAAGGCTAAAGTGTGGCGGTGCTGTAAATATTATTTATCTTGGACCATATCAAGAAATAGCTTGCCCTCTGAGACCAGCCTCTGTAAAGAGTGATGCAGCGTAGACAAGATTTGCAACGGCCATGACAACAATCGCAACTTGCCGACTGTCCTCTTCTTCGTCGTTCACAGCAACCGCATAAGCTAGGCGCGCGATGTCCTTGGCCACTTTGCCTGATTCGCTCGTGATGGCAGTGGCCTGCGTCTCGCTCTTGGGCTTCTGGCTCAGCTCGTAGAAATGCCAGGTGGTCACTGCGGCGCTGCTGACGGCGAGGACGGCGTCAACAATGGCGCCGAGCCCACGGGCATCCTGGACAACGAGTTTGTTGAGCTTGACCTTATTGAGTGCCTTCTGACCGACGCCGGAGAATACAAGTGAGCAGGCGACGTTTGTCCCGACGACGATATCGGAGAGGATCTTGGCCGGCTCGGCCTCAACAGGATCCATGGGTACGAGGAAGTCGGCTGTGGCAACGGCTCCGGTGGCAACGAGCTTGATCACCGTCCCGATAACCGCCATAACCTTGCTTCCCTCGGGCTCCTCGGCCTCCATGCCATTTTGGAAGTTCCCGAGGTAGGCAATGACTCCGGAGAAGATGTGACAGCTCTCGAAGACGGCTAGCTGAGCGGTAGTCGACATGTCCTCCAGCTTCATAACATCATCCCAAGCTTCGGCAACGGACATGGTCTGCGCAGAGCTGTCGTCTGCCGGGAAGGGGGAGTGGCCGACAGCGATCTTAAAACCAACGGTGGCAGCTACGGCACCGATCCAAGTAAAGAGGTCCAGGAAGGAGATGTCGAGTATTCCGATGGCATTGAGGATGTCAGAAATGACGGGTATGTGGATTTTCGTGTCTAGCACATCGAGGGCGCCCTGGGCCACTTGATCCAGTACATTCAGCAAGGTGTCGAGCACAACCTGGCAACTAGAGAGGGTGCCGTCGACGAGGATGGCGGCGAAGCGCTTCAGAACCTCCGCCACGGACAGCGAGGAGAACTGCCTGACCAGATCTTGCACCTGGGTGAAGACGGCGGAGAGCACCTTGCCCTCGTTGGAGACAGCGGTCAGCAGATCGTTGAGGAGAGCCTCAACAGCCTCTCCGCCGGGGGGGCTGCCGACAACTTATAATTGACGCGCATGGTCCTTGTACTTGTCGGCCAGGAACTTGGAACTGGACGTGAGACTCGTGGATGGGTCGCCGGCAGCGCTGGAAGCTGTCTTCTGCGCAGCCTGTCCTAGTCCAGGGTCCCAATCGCTGATGTTGGCCCATTCGTTGATCCGTCCTTCAACGCCCTTGATGGCGCCGTCCAGGGCATCGCGCGCTCGGGGAATGTTATCCACTTGGGCCTGCAGCCATAGCTTCGTCATGTTGTGGATCACGTTCTTGGTCCGACGAATGTCGTCCCAATCGAACAGCATCTGGAGGAAGTCCCACAGCATCTTGATGCCCGCCTTCACTTTGTTCCATACCCACTCCGCCGCGCTCACAATGGCATGCACAGTGTCGAGGACGGCGTGGTAGATTTTGTCGCCGATTTTTGCAAAAAAGTGCAGGGTGCCGTCCACCGTGTTGATGACAAGCCTCCCCACCGTCTCTGCCGCTTGCTTTGCCCAGTTCCAAACGTCCCCAGCTAGCGCTCCTATCGTGTGTCCGAAGGACTCGAGCACCTTACCCACGTCGCCGGCGAGGGTCCCCAGCTCATCAACCCCGTCCTCCAGGAGATCGCCCAAATTGTCACCCAAATGCTTGAGACCGTCCCAAAAACTGAGCTGTAAAGGTCTTATCATATGCGGAGACAAGCTGCTCGCCATCGATACCCCTTGGACTCGGGCGGCGTGAGCTGCTGCTGCTGTGGTAGACCCGTGGCTGCCTCGTCCTTGCATCTGGGCGTAGGCTGATTGTAGCACTTTCATGTTTAAAGCCACAGCATTCACGTCATTCTGATCCGCCGATGGCGAGGCGAGGGGAGTGTATCCCGGGTCCCCGACTATGCCCCCAGCAACGGTCTGTTTCGGCACCTGGGCACTGCGGACCTTGTCCCCTGTATCTAGTCCCGAGAGCTTGTCAAACGATTGGCTCATAGTGTCGATGGTGGAACTAGCATCGCCGAGAGACACGGTTAGGACAGCGCCGTGAAGGCTCTCAGTCGCCTCCACGACAGTGAGGGAGCCCGTGGCGTCTGCAGCGACCTGGATCGGCGTGGTGGATAGGATGTAGTACAGTCCGTTGATGTACACAGGGGTGCGCATGTTGGCGGAGAGGTGAAGCACCGCGCTCGGAATCGGTACGTTCCCGCTGGCCTGTGTAACGTAGATCGACGTGGTGTAGGACATGAAACTGGTCGCCTTCTCCTCTGGTGGCAATGCAAGGGTGATATTGTGGGCACGCCACACGCCTCCGGTGGCCTTAGAGCCCTGGACGAGTCTCTGAAGCCGTCCGTTCCCGGAAGCAAAGATAGTATTGCCACCATCTGCGCGGTTCACATAGGCCGACATCCGCTCGACTCCGGCAAGAACGGGCATGGGCGAGCTCCAGGCGCTTGGATCCCACAGCCGGTCGTCCGCACAGGTCGTGTAATACACGAGATCGCTCGCCGTCCTGCTCCAAACCGTTGCGACTCCGTTATGAGACATGACGCGCAGCGTGTCCGTCCCCGACAGGTATTCACTCTGTATCACCGCGTTCGGCTCAAAGTCCCCTTCTTGCTCATCCGCAGGGAAGCGGTACAAGGTCGAGCCGCCGACGGCATAGAGGTCGGTGGACCCGTCCGTGCCGCGAGCCGTGGCAATGGCCGATGGAATGGCACCGCCTGGCAGTTGCAAGCGACGAGGCGGTGCTGGGCCGTCGCCGTAGTAGTTGATAACAGGCTCGTAGACAAGCTGGGGCTGCCCGCCAGTCGTCCCGGCTGTGTAGATGCCATCCACCGGCTTCCCGCTGATCCTCCCTACGATACTCCGGTACCCGGCGGCGTCGATATCCACCGTGGTATCATGCTTGACCCAGTAGGTGCCGCTAGCCCTGGCAGGATCTATGCGGTATCGAGTAATGTGAGGTTCGGCCGCGTCGCCTGAGGGCCTGTCGATGTCGACGATCAAATACTGCTGCCCCTTTCCCTGGGTCTCTGCAAAGAGGGCGCCAGCGATAGTGATCTTCTGGGCTAACTCGTTTACGGGATCAAAAGATACGATGGTCCATGCGGGGTTTGCTACCCACGAGACATCCTTGGTCGAATTACCGAGTGACATGAAAATGCAATCATTCCCATCTAGACTAACAACTAACATCAACCCGATGCTGCCGTCCACAACACTCTGGCCGACGTCAAAGCTACGTACAATCGCGTCCGCCGTCCGCCGTCCGCCCAGGGAAAACTAAGTCGACAGGAGCCGTCGAGAGATCATGTACCAGCCACCCCGTGTGTGAAGTCCCGCTCTGCTCCTCGATGACGTGGAAGACACCTGACGAGTCTACCGCGAAAAGGAGTGCATGACCGTCGCTCATCTGCAGCGCCTCAAACCGGCCCGTCGGGGAGACGGTCTCGCCCTCCACGTAGTTCTGCATCAATTCTGTCGAGGCTGTCAGCTTTCCGGCCGTGCTTGCGACTGAGGCAGGAGGAGACCGCTGAGACTGCTGGGGCTGCTGGGGTGGTGGGCTAACCTCGTCAACATCCACGTAGGTGATCTTGCAGACCAGGTCCTGATGGTCAGAGAAGAAGGGCTCTTTGTAGGTGAAGACCCTGGCTCCCGGGAAGATAAAGCTGTGCAGCTGACTGATCTGAAGCTCGTGTAGATCGCCGTGGGAAAGCTGGTTTACGTTGTCCCGCGCTTGGCTCAAAAACGGTTGCAGGAGATTTACAAAAAGGTCGTAGAGCTCATCAGGGAACCGTTGCGAGGGATCCTTACGCAAACTGGGCTCGCTATCGGACTTATCCGTCGTCTGCCCATCACTGTGCACCAGTTGCAGACCTCCGTTCTGGTTAACTGAAAGGGCATAGGTGTCGGTTAAAGTCTTGTCAATAATAGTCATGTCAAGGTATATCTCGTAACCGTCGACACTTATACTTATCCCGTCGGAATCGGGGTTAGAATAAATCTTTGTTAGCCAACAAGTGACCTTGGTTTGGGCCCATTGAACCACCTTGATGACCGAGTCCTGGAAGAAGAGGTCTAGCTTGTACGCCGTCTGGACCCTCGTCTTACATCTCACATGGTCCTGTCCATAAGACTGTGCTTGATCCCCCTGGGCGCTCGCATTGAACTCCAGGTGAAGCACCTGGTCGCCGCTTGCAGGATACGTCTTCTGAAGCAAGGCACCGCTATCCTGAAAACTTATCAGGCTGGTCCCGACCACAGGCGTCTGGCAATAGAAGGCGGCCTTGGTGATCAACGTGTCGGCAATGTATTGAGCCAGCGTATCGCGGTTGATGGCGATGACGCCACTGCTGTCGTCGACATCCCCGGGTTGCATCCAGTTCCAGTCGAGGTCGGAGATCTGGGGGCGCGGGTGATTATCGACCACGCACAGGTAGTCCAAGGTCGTGACATTGGCCTGTTCTGAAGTTGGATTCGATATCGGTCTGTAGCTGCCGTCCTTGAGGCGGTTCACGATGCGCTCAAAGGCCGTCATCTGCAGAGACGACTTGTCCTCGGGCTGCGCGACGGCAGTCACGGCAACCAACGGCAGCCCGCGCTCCTTTGCGCTCTTGAAGTATATGTTGCGGAAGTAAGTCTCCAGGATATTCTTGGCGTCCGGATCGGTCACGCTGCTGAAGTCGGGCACGGTCTGCAAGACGGCGCTGTCCAGGTCGAACAAGAGCTGCTGGAGGCTGAAGGCGGTGCCGGAGAGGTTCTCCAGTTGTCTGCGCAGCTGGTCGCGGGCCTTGGGGTGGCTGTTGAAGTACGGCGTGTCGAGCTTTGCGTCCAAGCCCGCGAGCGTCAGGTCAACCGACACCTTCATCGACCAGGGCTGTCCTCCTTGGGGCTGGCTGAAGACGTTCCATTTGGCGCCATGCCTGCCCCATGTGATCGAGACAACCTTGACGTCCCTGCAGAACAGGTTGAAGGTCACGTTGCTCGCCGTGTTCAAGGTGACGATGGGGGGTAATGTGTCGGGGGTATGACCGAGAGGCATCCCCATCTGCAACATGACTCCGACCCCGAAGTTGGCATTGCTAAGCGCTTGGACACGAGAGTCGCCAGCAGGGACGTTGTCGGGTATGTAGAAGGGGTTGATGCCCCCGGTCTTTGCCAGGACCTCATCCAGACTGACCTGCTTGGTAGGGTAGTTGTTATCGTCTTGCTCGAAGCACAGATACTGGACCGGCTGGTCTTGCTCATTCAGGTACTCCAGCAGTCCCGAGTTAATGCTGGCTTGAGTGGTGGCAACCACGAAGTCGCACTGACATCGTGGGTCGGACAGGTGCGATGCTCTGCTCGACGACATACTCAAGAGACTAATTCAGCCGTTTAATTTGGTAAAAAATTATCTAAAAATATAGGAAGCGAAATCAGGACAGCAAGTGGTATCTGGATGTCGATTTTTTACCAACAAGCGAGCCCGGTCCCGACATCATCATTTATCTTTTCTCGTAGTATAGCTTCACTTCCCAACATACTCTACATCTCCGCCTTCAGAACGACGCTCGCTACGACTCTCAGAAGGCAATATGCGTGCGGCATCCCAGAAAGCATGCTCAGCTCGACGCACGACGCACGACGCAATCCCCTGTCTGGCTGAGGGTGGAGAACTTCAACACCACAAATTCTACGCAGTTTCTCACTTTGCATCTTGGTTAGTTCTTGTAGCAACCCTATAGGCAAACAGGCTGTATAGGGTAACAGCAACGCACAACTCTGTGGCTGCTCCGGACCTCCATTGCGGCATAAGTGGCATGTTAGGCTAGGACTTACTCTATATAGCAGTACGCAGACCCCTTCTAGCAAATCATGTCTGAAGACATATTGCCAAGGCAATCCGAGCTGCAACCTCCCTGCGGCCGAGTGAGGGTACCATCATAACGTTACTGTAATATTTGTTTATTGTCCTGGGAGTAAACCGCTATACTAACATGTACCAATTGGAATGTGAGAATGCCTTACATCATATACCGGTTTTGGCAGTTCAGCTAGCCCCGGCACATCAGATTGAATTCTTTCCAATCAACCCGAACTGGTAACACTATGGTGTAGTAGACAAGCAGAATTCATAGGATTGCGTCAGCGTCCTCTATTTGATGCTTGCATGAGGGGGTATGATTAAACGCACAGGGAGGCATTTGTAGGCCTTGGATGTTGTACTGAGCATGACAGCCTGAAGCTAGCCAATGCGGCCGACTTTGTCTAAACCGTTATCATTTAGTTCCATATCGCTAATTTCAGTTGCAATGTGACCCTCCAGTTTATCATACTGCAGGTTTTGAGCCTCATGAAAGTTGCAAGTGGAGCGAAGTAGATGAGAAGGGTCGAGAAAATGATTTCACTGTTTGCTATACAAAGTTTTTCTAGAGCAAGAAATGAAGAGAACTGAGCCAAATATCCTTTAACTGTCGCGGTCATGTAGGTCTATTGGGGGCGGAGGAACGTAGCCCCCCCCCCCCCCCCCCCCCCCCCCCCCCGCTCTCCGCATATAAGGAGCATTTCACACAATATTATATAGAGACAGTAAAGTACATCTTCTTCCATAGCACATCTGAATTCACTTCACATGATCGCATCTAGAGAGTGCACCGGTTCACTTCCACTATTCTCCAATCGACAAAACTCTCCGCGAGATTAGCCACGTACGAAGGCTTAGAAATCAAGGTTATCCTCCACCTGGAATACCATGGCTGACACCGGCTCCATCATTCCAGGTCATTATATCGTGGTTTTCAATCCTCATGTCTCCCCAGTCGCAGCTGATCAGCATATTGATAGGGTCCATGGCGCGTTCCAGCAACGAGCTAATCAAACCGAAGGCAGTATTACCCTTGCTGGTGTGATTCACCGCTATGGGATCCCGGGCTTCATTGGATACTCTGGCGGCTTTGACGATCAGACAGTGGGAGAAATCCGAGACTCTTTAGATGTGAGCGACTCCTTAGCCTGTGGAATGACGAATGGAGCTAATATGCACGTTTATTTTTACTAGGTTGCAATCATCGAACCCGATAGCCTCCTCGATACCCAGGAAGATACCGTCCACACTGAGGAGAACGTTCCGTCCTGGGGCCTTGCTCGTATCTGCCGTGATAAGCGTGTCGATAACGCTACTACATACGTCTACAGTTCTGCGAATGGGCAGGACACGCATGCATACGTGATTGACACAGGCATCTATATTGAACACGATGTTCGTCATGATACCATGATCTCTACTTATAAGACTTGTATACATTAACATGTGGTAGGAGTTCAACAACGACAGCGTCCGGCGCGCCCGCTGGGGCACCACCATCGTCACGAAAGATGACGGCACCAAGGATAATAATACTAAGGACAAGGACGTCATTGGCCATGGGACCCACGTGGCCGGTACTATTGCCGGCCATCAATGTGGCGTCGCTAAAAAGGCCGAGGTCATTGCCATTAAAGTATTCCCGGACCTCACCGACGAGGAGAAGCGGGACGGCAAGAAGAGTCAGTCCCGCACTTCCGATACTATCAAGGCTATAGAATGGTGTGTGAATGACGCCGGCAAAAAGATCCGACGCAGCGTCATAAATATGAGTCTCGGAGGCAACTACTCATTGGTGAAGAATCAAGCAGTCCGGGCTGCAGTGAGTGCCGGCATGACCGTCGTTGTAGCCGCGGGTAATCGTGGGGTAAGAACAGTGACTACACGTCCGCCAACGCCGATCTATAAAGGTATAATGTCTAACATGACCGATAATTAATATATACAACAGGTTGACGCGCAGACGTGTTCTCCGGCTTCTGCTCCCGAGGCTATTGCCGTCGGAGCTACGAACAAAAATGACGAAACGTGGAAGTCGTCTAACTACGGGAAATGTAAGAACCCCCGTTAACCCAAGCTACCAACGAGATCATATATGGAAGATAGCGCAAATCTGTTTCTTACTGATCACTTGCCTCAGACGTGGATGTTCTTGCGCCTGGAGTTCAGATTACGTCCGCCAGCAATAATGGGAAGAGTGAGCTGGTTAAAAAGACGGGGACTTCTATGGGTAAGTACTCTATAGCTCGCCATCCCACTAAACAGTTCATTGCTGAGAGCGCGACTCTGTCTTTAGCTGCTCCGCATGTCACTGGCGTTGTTTGTTGTATCTTCACCACAGATCCGGACGACCCGACGCAGAGTCCAGCAACGGCCATCCAGTTGATTAAGAAGATGGCTGGAAGGAACGAAATCACTATGAAAAGTAACCAGAAAGATACCTTGAACTTAATGCTGAATAACGGCATGCATGTCAATTAGCTTAGCCTATTAGTCTGGTTGGGTGTATCTGCAACACCCATTATAATGTTGGGGATGAGCTAGGTCTGTAGTATACTGCAGGCTGGATTTGCAGTATCAGCTGTCAACCAGGCGCACAGCTGCCGCATTGAGTACCTTATGTTAAAAATAAGTGATCTTATGCAGTAGGTGTATTTGGCTGATTCTTTATGTTCTTCTTCTTGTTGCAGTAACCTGTGTGTCTTGCAAATTTGTGTAAGGGCCCTTGTATCCTGCACATGGGTTTGTCCTTCATATATATTAGTCTAATATATTATTTGTTATCGGCAAGGTAATAGTCATGCTAGGTTCACTACAACATGTATAGTCTTAATACTAGATAGACATATAAGACTAAAGCTTAAGAAAGGAATAAAGTGCATACAAGGCGTAGTCAAATATGTAGTATTATATATACGTATCTATACTAAGATAAGCCAGATTATAATTAACAACTATTTCCTTTTCTTTATATAGATCGCCCTCGATTTGTGCCGTATTTTTCTTTTTACTAACTGCCTTTTCGCCGTCGCTGGGCATATCCAATACGAGCTCTGTACTAGGCGACGTAAGGAATATGTTCCTGTAAGTAGCGAAACCGACTCTGCGCTGTTGTGTTAGTGCACCAGCAGGAGTACTAATACGGTGTTCAACTAGCCAAGCGCTGGAATGCAGGGCTACATCAAAAACCTCCTGCAACTATGTTGCATGGGCAGAGCACTACTATATCAAGGTGATAAACGCGGCGGGTCTCCCGCTCTGCGACCTAGTCCGGCCAAATTCCCCCAGTGGCTGCAGGAGAGAAGGATTCTCCTCCTGGTAATGCACCCGCGTCCCCGTGCTTATGTAGTAGTGATTCCAAGCTCTATGATGTCGCAACACTAACCCTCATAGACCCAGGAAGAGTTCGACGCCTGGAAGATGGCAGTTTTGCCTCGTCTGATCCGTGGTGATCACACATTCGTTACTTGGGAGGCGACTGAGGTTATGGCTAACTAGGACACTCTTGCGGATAAGAATAGGACTTGCAGGAGTTGCTTAAAGGAACGTTGGCTGGGCGAAAGATAAAGACGAGAGTAATACTTAATAGATTAGAGCGTTGTTATCTAAGTAGAGAGAGCGTACTCCCTCCTACAAGAGAATCGCAAGGCACTCCTCTATAGTTGGCTCGATCTTTTTGATCTGGACGCCTCAAGGCACAGCACGGCAAGGCCAACACTAGAGGGTTAGGGGGTGAGGGATGGCTAAAAGAGATGTACGTCAAGTAGGGCGGCATCACTCGGAGCAAAATCTCTCCGGTCGATTGCTTTGTCTTTGTTCAAAACGGTTCTTCGGGCCGGGCTGAAGTACCTAGGCTAAAATGGAGCGGTGGGCGGCTAACGGCCGGGGCCCGGACGTGTGGCGCCACAGGACGGGGTTTTAGTCAGCAAACGCGTCCGCGCCGCTGCTAGTCATTTTGCTTTTGTGCTTGAACATGGGGCAATAGCACTGTGGGTTAAGTTTAAGCCGAGTTCTCATGACCTTGGGTGATGTATAGCGGCAATGAGAAGATGCCATCTCCTGTATAGCTTTCATTTGATTTCATGTCCTGTTTTTTCCTGTTGGAGTCACTTTAGATGAGAGGGTGCAATCTCCAAGTCATCAATTTGGGTCTAACGTCAAGCTTTTTGATGTGTTCCTAAGCTCGCGTGTTGCGACACAGATAGGAGATTATCCCTGTACATGACATGACCTATTTACTTTGACACAGGTATCGAACCTTCCTGGGCTCCTATGTATGTATAGTGAAGCGATTGAGCACTTGCCCCTGTCACCTCTACAACTTTCTCCTCTCCTGGGATTAAGTCAAACCCATTATCAGTGAGTCTCATACCCCGCGTTTCTTGAAAGACAAGCCCCCTTGTTGGACGAGCGGCGGAGATAGTAACCTTATTATCGGCAACAACTTGGATAGTGACTTCGCGATTTCCAAAATCCAAATACTTCAGTGGTTGGGGCCAGTAGGTGTCGGAAGCTACCGGCTGACCGTCAATACGGAGGACAGCGTGAATCACATACGGGTTGAGCTTGGTAATATCGAAGAGCTGGGTAGTGTCTTGTGACCGGAGGGCGTCTTGGACAACCTCGTGGTCCTTCAAAACCTCTGTTGTGGTATTTGGTTGAATGGTCACCGAACGAAGTTCCAATGGTGACTGTATATCCTGGCCCGTCTGGATGGAGATGAACCGCACAGTCAAGTCGGCCTGTGCAGGTTCTGTTTTGTCGCTGACAACCCACAAATCGAACTTGTTATCCTTCAAGGACAAAGTAGGATCGACATGTCCGGATGTCCAATCATGGTATTCTCTCGAGATACCAACATCTATCGGCTTCAAGGCATTCTTGATAACATAATAGGCAGGTTTCTTGACAAGATAGTAGTCGACAACAGCCCAGCTCATCGTAGGCCAACAATCGTTAAGCTGCCAAACAAGAACTCCTCCGCATTTTCTCTGTCCCCATTCGCGGCGCCAGGTCTTGTATGCAAAATGCATAGCGTCAGCTTGGACTATCTGTGTTAGATGTGTGTATGATTCAAGATCATACTTGATCGTGAAATTCTCGCTGACGTAAGTCGCCACGCGGCGTTCATGATCAATGGTTTTATTGCGAAAGTCCATCATGATTGACCCTGGGTATCTTTGTTCCTTAACAGTGATCATGTTGCGTATTGTCTCCAGGTGCGGGTATGCCTCCACTGTCTCATTATCAGCATAATATTCTGAGCTGAATCCATATGAAGAATTTGGTAAACTCACTTCCAAACTCACTAATGAAGCGAGCAGACAGCCTGTATGCTTCTTGGTATCTGTTCATTGCGCCATGCCAGACTAAAAGGTTAACACTAAAGTACACTCGAAATCAAGGAGACGGGCGCATACTATCCCACTGGTGTTTGTCTCCTACAGTTGGATCAGCGGTATACTTCCCATCACCCCAAGGGCTACTTGGGTGATATATCGCGAATGGATCCTCTTCCGACACAATCTTCGGAAGGAGATATTCGTAAGTGCTGCGAGGTTGGACTTAGTGACTGCCTTCCTTAGGGTAGATGAAAATAAGTATTCGACGGGCATGTGATAAACATGCCAAACTTGTATGATGGGGATCTTCTACTGTGTATGAAATTCAAATCAAAAGAATAGGCTGGTTGCGAGTATATTGCTTACTATCGCGCAGGGAAGGTCGACTTGAGCCACGACTGAGGGTCTTTGTCCTCGTAATTATACTCGAGCTTATATCGTTCCTGGACCTGATAATCTTCGTTGTTACCGGCCCATATGGTCAATGAAGGATGAGACCGTAACCGTCGGACATTTTGCCGTGCCTCTACCTCGACAGAATCAAGGTAAGATTTATAGGTGGGATATGATGCACAAGCAAATGCGAAGTCTTGCCACACCATTATCCCAATCTCGTCACAAGCATCGAAAAACGCGTCGTGCTCATAGATTCCGCCACCCCAGACACGTACCATGTTCTGATTACCGTCGCGAAGAAGCTGAACCCAGTCCCGGTATCGTTCTTCGGGAATTTGCGATACAAAGCTGTCTGCTGGAATCCAGCATGATCCTCCACTAAAAACGTCTTGACCATTGATTCTAAAGTAGAACGATTTCCCGAACTCATCTTCCTGCTGGATGAGCTGAGCCCGTCGGAAGCCGATCAGCTTTGATCTTGTGTCGTATGAGCCGATAACAGCCTTAAGCTCGTATCGATTCTGGGCCCCGTGTGTGAATGGATACCAGAGCTTTGGATTCGTCATCTGGAAAGTGGCTTCTGCAACTCCGTCTGAATTGGTCTCGCATTCTTGTTCGAAAACAACGGACCCAGAAAACGACAGGGATAGCTTAACTGACTGGCCGCCTGACGCGGTCGTTTTGGCCAAAATACGGCCTGAACATGATTGTAAGTTCTCACTGACCTCACATTCAGTCCAGATATCGTCAATCCTGGCGGTATAGTGTTCAAGATAAACGGGTTTCCAAGGGCCGGCAGTCATTAAGATGGGGCCCCAGTCCCAGCCCCAGTTGTCTATATTCAGAGTCAATTAGCTTTCCTGTCTTAGCCCCAGCATCTGATTCTAATTTTGGTGCGCAGTGGGCTGGGGGCCGGTTTATACGTTTTTTTGAACGGATCATGAAGATAAGCAAGTAAAAGTGAGGAAGGGAAACAGGGTTGGCATACACTGAGCCTTTCGTACAGGCACCCGACTCATTTCTGTCTGTCTTACATAAAAGGTATGTTCATGGGCGTGTTCCTTGAGCAGATCTCTTCCGCGAAGCATAGCTGAGTCGAAATGAATTTCCAGCTCGTTAGCATCTTTTAACAGGTTGGTCACATCAACGCGATGAGAGATAAACATGTTATCAGACTTCAAGATCTCGGTGCCATTGAAGAAGACTGTAGCGAAAGTGTCTAATCCTTCGAAGACAAGATCTGTGCTACCAGAATTGTCTGATGACAGTCCTGCGGGCTTGGCGAACTGAGTTTTGTACGTCCATCGCTTCTCAGCCAAAGATCGAACTGACAGCTCGTTGAGGTCAAGGAAGGGGTCGGGTATCCTAAAACATGGCAATGAGAAAGATGATACTGGAAGAACCAAGCTCTCTATGGCAGTATGGGATGAAAGAAAGTCGGAATGGAATTGTCAACCTACTTTCCGTTGGCCAATAGGTCCATGTGAACCTGGGCAGGAACTTTTTGCACGGGGAGCCATCCAGTTTCCTCAGGCGAGTTATCGCCATATCCCCTGAACTGCCACCCAGAACTTAGACCATGTCGCAGGCGAGACATAGCGTCGTATTCTCTAGTGTTTTGAAGCAAGGTTCGCAGGTTGTGAGAGTCCAATTTGCCACCATCAATCTTTGAGTGACACGTCGCAAATAACAGTAGAAGTTCGATCAGTTCAAGTGTGGTAGCTAGAACAAGGACTTTATTTACACTCTCATACCAGGTAAGACTGGGATCACACATGGGAGGGGTGAACAAAGAGAGGGGTAGCCGTCGAATAATACGGTAAAGTGCCACCTTTCACCGTAGGACACGCCTAACGTTTTACGCATAAGGCCTCCCCAACACTTAGAGAAGGAAGTTGCGGTGCATTCAACTCATTAGACAGTGATATATCGAAATCTGCCTTATAAATTCCTACCAAAAGAAATACCAGTAGCACTACCTAGGTAGGCAAAGTCTAAACAAACGGTCGGGGTTCATCGGTTAGCAGTGACGGCTGCTCTCCCAATTCTTCGTGGACACGCTACATAAACGCTGCACTACATGCCTTACTGTACAATAGCCGAAGCGGCTAAGGCTTTGGTATAGCTAAGTGAGATTTACATACAACTAAGTTATGAAAAACTCATACCGCTACAGTGAACTGTCCAGCTCCTTGCACTATGTATGGGAACTAAGATGCTGATCCGATGAGATGCGGAATCTGGCCGACTCCGCAAAGTAAGAGGAGATTGCGGGGACGGAGGGACGTGAGGGGGTTGAAGGATCGGAGCGGACGCATCGCATGAAAGCGACATGAATGAGAGACCCAACGGTGGATCAACAACTGTAAAGGGTTCGCATTAGTACCTTCGTTGCCAACTAATAAGAGACGTCATGTGTAAAACTGACCTTGGTTTTTATTTAAGGTAATTGCGTGTGCATGTGCAGTTTACGGACGAGGTGTCGCTTAAGGTTGTACCTACCTGCATGTCGTCCACTTCTCGGTCGCTAAATCTCCGAAATCCCCAACGATCCCCAACCGATTGAATACACATTGGTCTAGGTCCCCTAGATATAACATGCAAGCCGAGATGAGGAATGCGCTAAGTCGGAATGATTGGCAAAGGGAGGTATAGACATGTAGTGCGAGTTGTAGATAGTCTACCGGAGTACAGATGAAGTAGCCGAGCTGTTCGTGATATATAGCCGGTGCTGTGTCGTCATGCTAGGTTACTTCTAGCAGGCGTCAATATCGAATGTCACGATGGCCTCACCATCTATGTTAGTGACTCTCTTCATATGCGGTTTCTTATGCCAATTTGGCCTCTCGGTCGACATTTCTTCCCCTGACTCTGCTTCGAAGTCTCTTCGGATTTGGTCAACGAAACCAGCAACTAACTACAATGACTCGTACCTGATTGGCAATGGTAGACTGGGCGCCGCGGTGCCCGGCACGCCTCAAGCGGAAATCATACATGTTAACGAAGACTCGCTTTGGTCTGGGGGTGCACTGTCCAGAGTCAATCCCGACGCACTCACTTACATGCCGGAAATCCAATCTCTCATTGCCGCTGGCAGCTCAATTGAAGCAACTACCCTGGCCGGGCTTGCATATGCCGGCACCCCAGTCTCGACGCGACACTACGATGTTCTAGGCGATCTTGAGTTAACAATGAACCACAGTTCCACAGTGACGGGCTATGAGCGTTGGCTTGATCTCAGTGATGCCACCTCGGGACTGTACTACTCCGTCTCCGACATCACATACACGCGGGAGTACATAGCAAGCAACCCATCTGATATCATCGCAATCCGGTTAGCAGCGAGTCGAGATGGCGCACTCAGTTTTAAAGTGCACCTCAGAAAGGGAAGCTCGTTAAACAAATACGAAGACTACTCGGAAAAGGTCGGGTCCGACACAGTCATTATGGGCGGGGGCAGTGCCAGTACCGGTGCTTATACAATTGGCTTCACTTCTGGCGCGCGAGTTATCTCGGATGGGGGCATGGTGAAAGTAATTGGCGACTACATTATATGCGACGGTGCGACTGAGGCATGGATATACTTCACGACCTGGACAACCGTTAGGAAGCCAGATCCGCGCGAGGCAGTACTGTCGGACTTGAAAGCGATTTCCAAGCAGAACTACCGGGCTATAAGGCAGACTCACGCCAAGGACTATCAAGAGTTGCTGTCCCGCGTGGATTTGAACATTGGCTCTTCCTCAACGGCTCAGAAGGCCCTGAGCACCGAAAATCGAATGGCGAGACTAGCAAATGAATTCAACCCGGAATTAGTTACTTTGAATTTTCAGTTTGGACGATACCTCCTCATCGCATCGTCAAGGAATAACACACTGCCGCCGAATCTTCAGGGAATATGGAATAAAGATTTGGACCCTCAATGGGGGTCAAAATACACCATTAAGTAAATAGCCTCCTTCTAACCCTTTAAGTATCAAAGACTTCCCAACACGACTAAATACCTCTGCTTGTCTACTTAGTATTGAAGGAGGGAGGACATTGCTGCCTGCCTAGAGATCTCATACACCCTAAGAACAAGTTTTACAACAGCCCGTCGGACGACGAATAACTGACTGTTGCCGACTTAGTATAAATTTGCAAATGAACTATTGGCCTTCCTATGTAACAAGTACGTTTTACTCAAACTTATTTGAAAATAGAAAATGACCTGTGACTTAGATCTTGTGGATTTAAACGGACCGCTGTTCGACCTTATTGAAAAAATGGTAAAATCTGGGGCTAACACCGCGAAGAAGATGTACAACGCCCGCGGTGCAGTGAGCCATCACAACACTGACTTATGGGGAGATACTGCTCCGCAAGACAACTATCAGTCATCCACATGGTGGCCCTCTGGTCTGGCGTGGATGGTCACTCATATCTGGGACTACTACGAGTTCACCGGTGACACCGAGATTCTCAGAAAGCATTACACAGCTCTTAGAGAAGCAGCACTATTTCTCGTAGATTTTATGACGGATTATAAGTGGTGGAAAGTGACTAATCCATCAGTCTCACCCGAGAATACGTATTACTTGCCCAACAACCCCAGCCAATCAGCCGCCATCACGGTCGGGCCTACTATGGACAACTCAATAGCCTGGTATTTATTCGGCATCGTCCTTGACGCACAGAGGATTCTCGGAATAGACGACAAGGAGCTCGCCGAAGAAGTATCCAAGACCCGCGCACAGCTGCCCCCTCTTCGCACGAACTCGAACGGCGGGATCATGGAGTGGATAGAGGACTACAAGGAGACGGAACCGGGCCACAGACACTGGTCGCCGTTATTCGGGTTATATCCCGGTAACCAGATCACGATCGCCAACGAGACGACTTTCAACGCCGCCAAGAAGACCATCAGTCGCAGGCTGGAGCACGGCGGCGGCGACACCGGGTGGTCGCGGGCCTGGGCGATAGCCCTCGCGGCCAGGACCTTCGACTCCGAATCCGCCGGAAGGAGCGTGAACTATCTCCTAGCCAACCTCACGTACCCCGCCTCGCTTCTCGACAAGAACTCGCCGTCCGCGTTCCAAGTCGATGGAAACTTCGGCGCCACTGCCGGCATCGCGGAGACGATCTTGCAGAGCCACGAATATATCTCCACAGCGTCTAACAAGACGGCGCGGCCCGCGTATGTAGGAAATGAAGAAGACGAGAATAAAGTACCGTTGATGCGACTGTTGCCCGCTTTGCCTTCTTGGTGGGCTGGCAATGGCGGCGGCGGGCATGCTAAGGGACTTCTTGCCCGAGGTGGGTTCGAGATGGACATCTTTTGGGATGATCAGGCGAACCTCGTGAATGCTACTATCACGAGCCTGAAGGGTAACAGCGCGTGGGTCACTTTAGGGTCTGCCCCTATAGGCGGCAATGGGAAGAATCGGATTGAGGTGGTCGGGGGAGATGGGCCAGGCCAATTCGTCTTCCTGCAAACCGAGAGCGGGTCGAAATACCATATTCTCCCTCGCTTCTCGAATTGATGCGCTTGTTAAAGACTTGCTTAAGTCTGAAAACATTGTAGGGTTGGGCATCAAACGGGGTATTAGTGTTATTGGTGTCACAGTTCAACTTTCATACATATAAGCCGCATACGAGGTCAGGACTACTTGCGTTCTACTCGTGTCAGTAATGATGTGGGTTAGCGTTGCAATTCTGGTGTATGACGGCATTTCTAAGGGTAACTATTTAAAAAAAAAAAAAAAAGGTGATAAATACCACTTAGAGGTTAATAAAGCGCCTTTCACACCGCGTAACAGGCTCTCTGCCTTAAGACGATGATCTCCTAATACGTATTGCCTGAAGCGAGTGCCTCAACAACCCAAGACGCCAAACGAGGCGGCCATGGAGGAAGGCAGCATCAGTAGTAGCAAGCCAGACGGCGAAAGCCCCGGGTAACTCAACTAAATGGAATTGAAGGAGCGGATGTCAGCCGAGATCATTTTAAGGACTTTGGGGTAATTAAGAAGATTAGGTAGACTGGACTGTTGGGCCGTCTGTCTTCTTGTCATCGAAATCTTCAGGCTTCAAGCCTGGACCCATTTTCTCCCATGCCTCGGTCCAAATGGAGCCGGGATGAAAGCTGAGGATTTGCATCTTATCAGCTGGCGTGCTCAAAGCGATGTGCTGGAACAGAACATTGCCGAACACCTTGGACATCACATAAGCCGGACGTATCGCCACGTCACGTTGCGTCGTCGGGCAATATGAAGGCTTGTTGCCAGTCCGGATTGAAGACAGGTCAGGCCAGGCTAGGCGTCTTTATATCGAAATACTGCCCGCATGATAAGGAGACTTTCAGCGTCACGCAACTAGGACCTTTCTTTCCCTTCGGTGCAGGCATTAATTAGTTAGGTCTTATGAAGAAGCAGTCCGACTCTATCGCGATGGCCTCTTCATTGTCCCGACTACAGCTGGAACGGGGGCATATTTACCATAAGAATTGGGCTTGGGGTTTTGGATGACATGTCATGCGTATTACCTGTCGGTGGGAGGCGAAGCAATGATACATATGCATAGAGGAAGACGTGTTTTCGGGATAACGTAAATGAGCACGAATATGAGGAATCGAGGAACAGTCGGTTTGCGTGCTCACGAGCTATTCCGCCGTGAACTCGCGAGTAACTGCGTTAATCATTGATAACCATTAGTACCGTTGTGCCTTTTTGAACTACAAAATTGAATTGTAGGAGGTTCGACTTTTACACGATGCAAGGTATTGCGGTACGAAGAAATAAAAGGCAGAGATAAAAAAAGACAGTTCATTATGTCCCACGAAGCGCCTCATCAACCTAGCTGAGTCAGGAAGGAACAAAAAGATGACCTCGCTGGGGGTCGAACCCAGAATCTCCTGATTACATTTAACAGGCAGATCCTCAATTTTCGAGGATCACGCTATCGTAGTCAGACGCCTTGCCATTGGGCCACGAGGCCGATTTTCCCGTTCGGATGTGACCTTGGCCGACAAGCACCAACTATCATTAGCGTCCGTAAGGATACCCGTTTGAGCGAGCTACCCTGTAAAGGCATCAGCCAATCATTTGAGCCAACTTCCCTGAACCAAATCAAGTCACCGACTGGTACGAACAACGCCAAAAGGGGATAGCGCCCGCAAAGGAGACGAAGTACTGCTGTATTAATGTAATATCGGACAAAAATTAAGGGGCGCTGACGTCTCTCTTGACCGCTATGCAAAGTCTTCCGCTCGGGATGTGAATACCTACCTGTAGTGCAGTGTGTTTTTTTCAGTGTGAAGGTGAAGCTGGTGAGATTATCTAGAGGACTCATGAGATAAATAATTGTTTGGTAGTGAAGGGAGCATTGTCGGACTCGGAGGGTGGAGCAGCATCGACGTGACTGCGCGGATACGCCAAAAAACAACCTAACATACGAGAGCCCCATTGTGCATGCCAGGTATATGGAGACGTCCCGCAATCATGATGCGATCGAGGACCCGCAATCCCGACAACAGGGCCTGTATGGCCTGCGCAACTGCGAAGCGCAAGTGTGGACGACAGATACCCCAGTGTCTGCGCTGTCGGCAGCGCGGCCTAGCATGCAAATACCCGCCCGCAAAGCCAAGCTCCTTCGTGCTATGCGCTAGCGATGACGAAGGAAGCCAGGGTCAAGGACGTCAAGTCCACAGGGCAATACCAATCGATGGTGCTCCAAACCATATGATAACGACCCAGGCACCCCAGGCACCCCAGGCACATGAGGTACCCATATGGTCGGCGGGCTCTAACCAGGACGCGGATGGGACGACAGCCCTGCTACCGCTAACACCCGCTTGGGCGGAAGATCAGCAGCAGAACATCGTGCCCTACGGCTCCAACTGCTCCATGCTAGCCAATAGACTGTTCGGGCCTACGGCGGCGGCGGCGGCGGAGACGGCGGGCTTACCAATGTTGGGATTTGAATTTGGCATGGGCAGTCTTAACGAAGCTGCTCCTATGCCTGCAGCTACTACTCCTAAAATGACAGTACCTCCTCCGTTCCCAGATATGTCCTTCGCCGACATCATACCCGGCTTCGGGACCTCTGCGTTCACAACAATGGCAACCGAGACAAACAACAACAATAACTCTCTGGTTAGCAAGAGCTGGTTCACGGGGCCCGAGACATGGAAAGTGTCGGATAGTCATGTCGGTAACGGGCCGCTACCGCAGATCGTCCTGCAGGGGATGAAGCACAGCATCCTCAAGACGAAGCGGTGGCTCGAGCAATGGGTCAAAGAGGGCCACAGCCCGTTCATCCACCAGCGGCTGTACCAAGACCGCTTCCCGCCGTGCATCCAGGACGCGTATCTCGTGCTGTCCGCCTACGTGCACAAGACTCCCGCCAACGAGGCCATGGTCCTGCGACTCATCGGGGAACGCGCCGCGAAATTCCTGGCGGAATATGGCTATGAATATGGCTATGGCTATGGCGAAGAGGAGGAGAGTAGACAGAGCAGAGGGGACGAGGGGTTTTTTCGGGCTTCTCGGCCTCGCGACGCCCTAGAACATTTAGCCCGGTGTCACGCATTGCTCATCTATCAGATCATCGGCCTCTACGACGGCGACATCCACCTGCGTCACGTATGCGAGGGCCGGATCCCGATACTTAACCGGTGGATGGACGAGATGGCCGAGTATGCGAGCCGCGTGTCCTCTCCAGGCGACGCGTTGACACCCCCCTCTCTCGAGCGACTAGGGGAAAGGTTGGGTGGTGGTGGTAGTGGTTTGCCCGGCGTCCCTTCTGGCAGTCTTGGCGGTGCGCGAGCCTCGTCTGCAACAGATACGGCCAGCCTTCTATGGGACTCGTGGATCCTGTCGGAGAGTGTCCGACGGACGTGGGTCGTGTCGGCTGGCGTGCAGGGGGTCTATACACTCTTACAACAAGGGCGCCTGCCGCGGGGATGCAAGGGCAATATGATGTTTACGACTCATCGCAGGGTCTGGGAGGCGCCCTCGGCGTCCGCGTGGGAGCAGCTTTGTGTACAGGTCAACATCAAGCTGTCGGAGGTCTCGGGGGTGTTTGCGGACCTGACACCCCACGATATCGACGACTTCACTAGTGTCGTAATTGAAACCGTCTTTGGAGCTGAGACACTACAAAAATGGTCTGTCTCGTGATAATAAGAAACGGTCGGTGATAGACAACCGCTACCTGCGGGAACACAAGAATAACCTGAGTTAATCCGTCGCTCAAGTGGTCCGGAATGTTATTATGTACATATAATGTTGTATAGACCAAAATCCGCAGTCTGGTAATTGGCAAAGAGAAAAGACACGAGCGCCGTTATAGGAAATATTATAGTAGTATCCCTCGCAGGTCTATACCCCACGGGGGTCCCATCTATGCATAGGTAATTCAAGCATGATGCCTGATGCAATTGCTTGCCCCAGGTACCCTTCGCCCAAACTTGTATATTTCAGCATCGTCCATTACGAGACTCATCCACCCTTACCCTCCGTTACACAGCACTGTAGCCCCCACGACTTCCGCTGCCTTGGACCGTGTTCAGTACGCGTCTCACCCAGTCCTTCAACAGGTATGGAAGCTCGCGAATGGTATCGCCGTGCGGAAGCAGATCCCAGCCTCTTGCTCCGTATCGGTTGTAGTTTAGCCAGGACCCGAATATCAGATATGCTGCTGTACCGAAGAAAACACTTTAAACACTATTAGTACGTAATAATTTAAGGCACATGGGTGCTTGTGATTTGTCCACTTACAGGATGATAATCCATGTAAATGCGCCCCAGTGAGAGCTTGAATTTTTTGGCTTATTACCAGCATCTCCATCGCCACTGCCATCGGACCCATCGTCTGCCTTGCTCTGACAAACGTATTTGGTGGACCAGGTTAAATGCAGTACGTCAACGTTATTGTCACTGTCGCTCGGGCCATAGCGATCGAAAAGAAGACTCGGGTCGTTATCAAGGCCCAGTTGTACTTCCTTGGACGGCGTGTCCTCTCCCTCGTCATCGTTGGCCCGGGCACGGAGCGGTTCGTCGCTGGACTCATCGCTAGACTCATACTTATCCTCCGAATCGTACTCGCCCTCGGTTCCCTCGCGATCTTTATCACAGACGAAATCAATGACCGTGCTTTGTTTTCGCTTAGTCCCGGTATCGGTTGTACTATAGCCGCCTTTCATAATGACCCGTAGCCCCTCCTTACCCGAATCTGGATCGACCTTGCTGAGGCGTGACACTGTGGGATCGAGGGGTCCGCCGCCACGTTCGGCCAATTCGCCAGCAAGGGGTATTGCCTTTTGGACGTTACCGGCCTTCTCTCCAGGTTTAATCAGACGTCTGATAGCGCACACTAATGATAGGCATCGTTAGTCGACTGCTTGGTCGCCCCGTGATTCTTCCTTGCCGTGGTTACTTACCCCTGGTTGAGTGAGGGCACTGATCCCACGACTTCACATCGCTGCTCCTTTTTAGGGGAGCGCAGATATCAACAGTGTATGTGGTATTATATTTAACTTCACCATCCACCCGAGACGTTACAACGGAATGCGGCTTGCCTAGCTTTTCGAGGTTGTATTGTTGCCCGTCAGATACGACATTACCGCAGCTGAACATGGCAGCGACTGGCAGAGGTGCCAGCAGAAGGGAGAGAAGTAGCGCGACATCCGCGTTCGGTATCCTTGAGAACTTCATTGCAATAGCGACGCGCGGTGAGGGTGGGTAATCGTCACGACGGTATTATCTTGGTCTCGTGTTGGTACGAGTCGCGGAGGGCATACACTCGAACACCTACCGGGCGAGCGGGTGGTGTGGACGGGTTGTGGCTGTCAGCGATGCCACTGAGCGGTTGGTGTGCTAGTTCCTTGATGAAATAAAAGGAGAGGGACGCGGACTAGAATGAAGGGTTAAACGACGAGAGGTAGGATGAGAGAGGACAAGGTAGTTAATGTCTAGGGGTTATAACCTAGAGCTAGACGACCAGCACGCCTAAACAATCTGTGGTCTTCAATAATCAAGCTTGGGTAAGTAAGTAGGTAGATGAATAACTGGTAAAGCGCGACGGGGAGCTGGGTACTCAACTACCGGCAGTATGCTGTAGAGCAGTGCAATAGTCAGTAGGCTGAATGACAGCTTTGCCTGGCTCTGGCATCGTCATTACGTACAGGGGTTGCTAGGTACCTACCTACCCGAGACTAGAGAGTAAGGTGGCTTGGCTTAGCTTGACATACAGTGCACAGTCGTGCAATCAACCACTCCTGAGGTGCCGTAAGTCATCCTCCTTCTTATTTATACTGTATACAAGACACGTGACCAGCTTCAGTGACCCCCTGATAAACATAAGTTACAATTTTTAAGTTTATGCCTATGTTAAATACTCCATGTCCGTTCTTTGATATGAACGTAACAAATACAACTTTCACTTAGAAGCCAGAAATACGACTAGATCAGTCTGCGTGAGGGTAGCATGATGAAACTGCATTTTATTCGAAATTGCACTAATGGTGCGCTCTCAACGCAACATTTGCTAGAGGACGGCTACCTCGATAGTTGGTTTTCCTAAAATGGTCCTTGCAATGTACCTCCATCAAACCCCTTTGGCCTGGCTTAACCACTTCTGCCCACGCAAATAAAGAAAGCATCAATTTTCGAATGCGAGCAACCTTCTGATACAGCCTAAGATAGCCCGATATAAATCAATATGCATTTGTGATAACCACGCTTATCTGTAATGACGGGACTTGTAAACCAGGCAGGTAACAAAACAACTCTTGCTATCATTAGGACCCTGTGAAATGATGAACGTGCCCCTCGGAACTCCTGTAAAATGGGTATATAAAAGCATTTTCACGCCGACCGTGATATTGATCATAGCGCCCAACGCCAATCCTGATATTTGAAACGCCACTTCCATCTGTTGTAAACAAAATCTAGGGTATAAATGCCTAGAAGGTGGTAGTAATGACTGTGAGACTGGCGCATCTTATACAATACACCTCCCTACGCCAGAATTGACGTTGTCAGGCCAGTGAGAATAGGCCGTTGCCACGTGATGCCCATCTTCTTCTTCTTTTCTTCTTTTTACATGCCTTGTTGCAGCATTCCCATGCCACCCATCCCATTTTGTTGCTGCTGCTGTTGTTGCTGATGATGTTGCTGCTGCTGCTGCTGCTGTTGCTGTTGCTGCTGTTGCATTTGTCGCATGCTGACGATATCAGCCTGTGCTCTTTGCACACTTTGGGCTTTGAGTCTCTCCAACAATTCTTGTGGAATATTGCTCTCTGAACCATACTGCTCGATATAGGTCTGGAGGTGTCTCGCGTATAATTGTCGTGATCGCTGCTGCACGTGGAATCGCATCTGCTGCTGCAATGCACCCACATTCGGTTGAGGTCTCACCTGCCCTCGTTGCATCTGTTGTTGCATTTGCTGTTGCATCATTGCCAAGTGAGCTGGGCTCATGCCATTCATGTTCATATTCATGAAGGCCTGGTTGCCCATGTGCTGCTGCCCAGCCATCTGGGCCGGCACTTGTCCTGGCATCTGCCCTCGTATCTGCGCTTGTTGTGCCTGATACTGCTGGAGCATGGCTTGTTGGGCGGGGGGGAGCATGGCGGGATTCTGCCCGTTCCTAAGCTGCTGCATCATCCGTTGGTGTAGAATCTGCTGCTGCTGCTGCTGCTGCTGCTGTTGTTGTTGTTGTTGATAAATGTGTTGTTGCTGCAGTTGTGGGCTCTGTCCTGCCATCACGTTGTTCTGCATAGCTTGGAGCTGTTGGTTCTGCTGAATCATTTGCTGTTGACGTTGCTGCTGTGCAGCCATTTGTGCCACCATGTACTGTGGTGTCATGTTCTGGTTACTCATGTGCATGTTTTGGCCGATAGGTGACCCGTGTGCTGCCACCATACCCGGTGGTGGACTAGCTTGAGTCATACGAGGGGTGGCTATTGGCCGGTTGATTGGCGTTCCATTCGGTATTTGAGGTGTGACGCTCGGCATGCGAGGAGTGCCAGACGGGTGGCTTTGTTGGCTGCCTCGGGCCGACCTACTGACAGCCATGGGCACGGGCATCGGCCCCTGGTTCTGAACAACAGATGAGGGCCTTGGTGGGCTTGCCCCCATACCTGAATTTGTTTGTGCCATGGGTACATTTCCTACCATTGGGCTCGACATGTTCTGGGGTGTGTTTTGCCGTGGAACAGGCGATGAAACTTGAGGTTGAGATACTCCCTGTGCAAAACGATGAGCCTGCGCGGAGGGCATCCCCCCATTGGGTAGACCGTTGGCAATCGCCCCATTCTGCACTGGATGTCCATGGGAGGCCTGCGGCATTCCATTAACCTGAGTATTTGGTGGTGAATGAGCAGCGGCTGCCGCTTGAGCCTGAGCCTGAGCCTGAGCCTGAGCTTGGGCTTGTGCCTGTGCCTGAGCCTGAGCCTGAGCTTGAGCCTGAGCTTGAGCCTGGGCTTGAGCGGCTGCCTGAGCTTGAGCCTGAGCCTGAGCTTGAGCCTGAGCCTGAGCTTGAGCTTGAGCTTGAGCTTGAGCTTGAACTTGGGCCTGAGCTTGTTGTTGTTGTTGTTGTTGTTGTTGTTGTTGTTGCTGCTGTTGTTGTTGCTGAGCCTGGGCACGCTGCTGGGCCATCATTTGACGTTGATTACTCTCCTGTGATGCCTGTAAAGTTGCGGCATTCCTAGCTTCTTCGCGGCGCTTGGCTTCTGCTTCTCCTTGTTGCCGTTGTACGATAGCCGCTTGTTCTGCTTGCTGTTGTTGTTTCTGCAAGGCTACCTTGCGTTCGTTCTCTGCCTGCCGCAATTTTTCCTGTTCCTTCTTCTCGGCATGTTCGTTCTTGATGACATCAAGAAGGTTAAACTTCTCGAAGCGAGGCTCAAACGAAGGAGGACCCGACGGGCCATTGTTATCCACACCATCGGCGGTTCCCTGGGTAGACTTTATAGTAGCAGAGAGTCGTTCGTCGAAAGTAAGCATGAATTTCTCCTGGTCTTCCGCCAAAGCTTTGTCTGCTTCCCTCTCGGCAACAGTTCGCTTCCTAATATTAGGCTTGGGCGGAGGTTCGGAGTGCTTGGAGTCAGATAATCGCAATATCCGAGCAATGGCATCCTCTTTATTCTTGGGGACATTGAGATGGAGTGGACTGGTCGTAGCTAGTAAAATTTGCGACTCCGCGGCGTATAAATCGCTGCCAGCGAGCAACAATTTTTCCCGTTTCTGCTTTTTCGCTGGGGGAGGCATGCTGCCTATTGACGGGGTTGGGGGGGCAGCTGACATTGGGGTCGGCGGCGGCATCGTGGAAACATCAGTGCCAGCCTTATTTTCGGCGGCTCCCTTTGGAGTTGTTGCCTCTATTATCAAATCTTTGTAGAGGCATTCTGGTGTCGGATGAAGCACGGCCGTGAAGATTTTCTCGTCTAACGATTCGTTGCTAGGGGATGTAGTAGCGGTGGGACTTTCTTTACTGTCGGATTCTCGATCTGCTGCGGCCGGCTTGTTCGGGTCCGACTTGTCTTGCTCAGGGACATGCGAATTTCCACTGGGATACGGCACATAGGGAGACGGCGTTATATATTGGTTGTAGTTATGTATAGAAAACGGGACGCTCGAATTTGACTTGGAAGCCGGTCGGACTATCTCTTTGGACTGTGCGACTGGCCTATGGTCATGAACTTGGACGATCAAGCGGCCTTCGTAGAACGGCACCCCGGCGGCGACGAAATCTTCCAAGAGTTCATGTGGTATGGTTCGACTACGGAGATGATCTATGACAACCCTCATCGGCGATTTGTATGGGAAAATGCCGTCTTGCTGGTCAAACCGGAAGTGAGTCGGATGCAAGTGTAAAACCAACGACGGGGGTTTCCCGGCGAATTTCTTTAGGATGTACGCATCGTTAACTACTATTAGGATGTGAGTACTGATAACGCGACGACCGAACCAAGTGGGGTCTGACCTTCAGGACGGGGTTCAAATTGTAGCGACAAAGGCTTATCAGGGCCGGGGCCACCGGACCGGAGTGCCGTGTGGTTTTTCTGAGCGCGTGAACCAGATGCAGTGAGAGTATCCCGCCGAGCGCGAGGGGCGGTCGGACGATTTACACCGCCTGATGCTGCTTTGGAACTTGTATCCACCGAACTGGACGGCTGAGTATTCTTTGAGGGGGGCACGGACGACGGCTTCGTAGCAGACACGGGGGGCGGAGGCGACGACTGTGAAGGAGTAGCGCCATTCGTTTGTACGGTGGGAGGTGGTGGAGGTTTGATTTTGTGAGGCAGGGGAGGTGGTACAGCGGTCACGACGGCGGGAGCCATTGCTGCAGCCCTGTAACCCGTAAACTACGGGATAAAATCCTGGGAATAGCAAGCAAACAGCAGTCGCTAGAAGTTGGTAACTAGGTATCGCATTGGTTTTCCACGTATGGAGCTTGTGGTGAGGAGACGTAATATGAGGTCGCGATTCTGGGTAAAGTTAAGTTAGGATTGCCGCTTGGGTTCCGCGAGGGTCCTGGGTAGTGCGACTAATAATCGAGTCTTTAGGAGACTAGGTGTGAGACAAGCGGAAGGGTAAAACTAATAAAGTTAATCCCTGCACCTTCCTCTCGAGAGCAAGTAAGATATACGTCCTATTCTGGTTTCGACCAGAGTAGAGAGAAGTACATAGAGATGGTCGCGTCGCGGGATATATATCGGTGGTGCGCGCCGAATGATGGAAACAGGACTTGAGAGGTCACATTGATGGATGTCGGAGGGATATAGGTAGTAAGAGAATGCCGCTTTTGAAGCGGGCAAGGGGCGCACGTAGGCGATTCGGAAAAGGAATAAAACGAGGTTAAAGTCCGCGACTTCAGCGACGTCTAGGCGGACAGGCCTTTGTGTCAAATAAATGCATACGTCTTCCAACAAGGTTTACGTGAGTTTAAAGCAATAGCCATACCTATGTATTTCTTACGATCGTAGTTGGTTAGCCTCGTCATCTAGGTGCCCGCGTCAATTCGACGATTGGGCTGATGGTTGGCCCAATCAGATGAGCCCACTACTATGTATTTAGGTACTGTATAACAGCAGGCTAACATCAGCGCAAACGGTCACAGCCCAGGTAATGCTGTAACCCCAGTATGCTGCAACCCCAATATGCTGTAACCTCAACCCCATAATCACCCCATACCACATACATAAAGGTAAAAAAAGTGTAACTTAGGCTGATCATCGGTGTAATGAATGCGTTATCTACTTCATACCTCTACTTACCTTCATTTTTTACCTATAAACACGTAGGCACTGCGACGACGATAACGTGTGATATGTAAGGCAATTAAAGCCTACGAAATGTAGCCAGATACCACCTAAAGTCAAAATTCCTTGATTGCGCTCCGGCCTACCCAGACTAAGTCTAACAAGCTAACTGGTCATACTCTAAGCATGCGTACAGCAATGGGTCAATGACAACGTATTCGGGCTCACGTAGGCCATGTTGCTTGCGTACTAGGATGTTGCTATTCCCGTACCTCATCAATAGAAGCAGGAAACGCTCGTGTCTATACAAAATAGAACACGATAGGATGGCCGTCTGGCCTGGATCTTCGACTGTCCAGGTAATCATCATGTGTCCGTCGGCTTATATTAAACCAGGCTTCATGAAAGTCATTTGAACTTGCAATATAACATGTAGTACGTGGTATTTCCTTAGTGAATGCTGAGCTTTCATCCATCCGAAGTAGCGTATTATCACATACAACACATGTTCCAGATAATTTGTAAGTAGAAAGTGAACACATGCTTAACCATCACTCGTTGCCCTGAATTCGACGACCCCAATCGTCGCCTACTCTTAGACTATCCACAACGACAACCCCTCTACCCCGTCCAACTCTCTCTTCTTTCTGCCACCACAGCTCTTTCTTCTCCGGATGTTCGGCTTCGGACTCGCTGTCAGCCAAACCGCCATGACCACCGTCAGCACCGACGACGAGAATGATATCATGTCGTAGCCAGGACTGGAGCTGTGTGACCAAGCTGCCATTTTCCCCCGCTAGGGATTCTTGCAAGTAAATAACTTCGGGTTCAAGATGTCGCAACATGTATATATAATCGCCAGGCTTCGTGAAGGGCATGACCATCGTTTCTTTTTCGACGAGAGTTACAGCTTGCGTATACACGGCGTTGAACGCGGGGTTGACAGAGTTCGCCGTCAAACTAGGGTTTCCCTTGGTTAGAAAAACGGAATGACGCCGGGGACCCAATAAGTGGTTTGACCTACAGCGGGCTTTTTGCCTCGTCGCCCGGGGTTTGAGCCTGGTTATGACTGATGTTTGAGAAAGAGGAACTCAAAGACGGCGGAGGTAGGTTACTTGCTGGTACCTCGGGGCCGGCCTCCTTAACATCCGGCCCATAAATAAGCACAAATAGTTTGATCTTGGAAAAATCAACGTTCTTTGGAATATGTGACAAGATAGACTAGTAAAGAGGGTCAGCGAAATATCTTCCAAGCTGGGAGGGTTCATTGTACGCACCGCATGCTCGTGAAGTCCAACCTCATCAAAATCGTCCACATTAGTATCTGCAGAAACGACTATGACAACAGTCTTGCGGCGTTTTCCAGAATCGTGTAGTCGCGGAGACGACCGAGAAGATGGCTTCTCTCTTCGTGCTTCGGCCTCCTCAGACCATGTTTCGTGGTCTGCATATGCATTTTTATCCTCCTCGCGAATAGCTGCTAGCGCACTACCAACCGCGGCTCCAACACCAGCTACACCTGCAGCAACTGTCTTACCAGCATTAGTCAGAAATTGCTGGGGACTGGGCGTCCGCCGCAAGGCCCCCGACATTTGCGCGCCCCAGCCCGCAGCAGCACCGCTGGCTTCCGGGTGCACTTCACCGACACCATAGCTCGCATCATCTCTTGGTGCAGATGGCTTTGCAGCGAATTGTCGCTGATCCCCACGGTTGGCGCCGTACGGGGGGTTCTCGCCGTAGTCGGCGTTGTCGTAGTCGAGGTCAGCCGGCGCGGCATCGCTTTCCTCCTCATCGTTAGTGCGCTGGCTCCATGCCCAGGCGGCGACGCCAACGGTGGCGATCGTGACGGTAACGGCGAGGGGGATCCAGTGGCTCCAGACACCCCTGCGGCGGGATCTCGAGGATTCGTACGACGACGACATTTATTCAGGTGGGATCATGGCAAGATGCGCCCGAACAGGCTACTAAGTTGCCTCAGGTATGTGTAATCCTTCGCCAATTTGCGCAACTGCAGGACCGCGGAAGTAAAAAAGTCAGTTATCTATAGACGCGACAACGTCGTCAGCCGTGGGCGGAATCGTAAGGCTAGGAAAGTCACCTTTTGATCTCCTTAGCAGGGACATGAACGTGTGTGGTTGGTGGTTGGGGTGGCTGGTGTTGTTTATCGTTTCTGCATCAGCTTGCAAGATCCCTGTTGGCCGAGGTTCCTCTGGTTGGCACGGGTAACCAACCCATATCCATGTATATGTACCTAGGTACATAGTACACACCCACGTTGGATTCCCGATGACATAAGGCATGTAGCCTTCCAGTCAGATTAGGTCATAAGCCACTCGTCCCAGCCACAGAATCATCCCACCTTGAAACCTGACCTTATGCCTATCGATAAGCCTTTGGAGTGATGCATGTCCGATCCAACCTAAACGCTCCCACCACTTATGACTCTTGACAGGCCGTATACGTCGCCAACTGCCCATTGATTTGGTATCTAGCGTCTGAGTAAGTAACATCTACAACTAAGTATATGAGTGCGGATTTTTCCCTTGTTACCATTTGCTTCTTTTCTTTCCAACACTCAAGCTCCATATAAACGTTACCCCACGTAAAGCTGACTCGGCTTCACATGACCAGACACGCCAGTAAAGAAAGAGTATTTTAGGCACAGTCACTTGAGGGTGCTTGATTAACGCCTCGAATGATCGAGACGTGACGGCTTTTGCACACAAGATGCCTCACGCCGTCTCCATGCCAGCAACAGGCCTCCAGGCTCTTATCCTGTGCGGGCCCGGTTCCTCTTTCCCGACCTTTACGACCAACCCAGATGAAAACCCGAAGGCTTTGTTGCCCATCGCCAACAGGCCGATGGTATGGTACCCTATAGATTTCTGTTACCGAACCGGCATTACAAGTTTGTATATTCCGTCCCGGTCGTCTAGTATTACTTACTGACTCAGATATACAGATATCACATTGGTCTGCCCCCCATCAGCTGCAGAAGTGATGAGCACAGCGCTGAACACCAACCCTGTCCTAACTAGTCTTCCGCATCCCAGACCAGATTTGGTATCACCACAAGGTCTAGACTACAATACGGGTACTGCGGAGCTGCTACGGCTTCCGGAGATAAGAGACATTGTCAAATCTGACCTTGTAGTATTACCATGTGACCTAGTCTGCGAAATAAGGGGCGACAAGCTACTGCAGGCTTGGATGGTCAAGGCAGCAAGTTTATCAGGTCTGATCAGTAATGAGGCGCCGCCTTACTCCAGCGGCGGGTTGGGCGTATGGTACGAGACGAAAGGGGCGAACGCGGTGAAAGGTGAAGAAACCGACTTTCTGGCGACAACCCCAATGCCTAAAGAGCTATCTTCTCCTAAAAACTCTATTCTTCAGAGTCTGTCATACCTGGCGCTATCTATGCCGACAGATTCTCTTAATGACCTTGTTGAGGAGAAGAACGCCCTTTCTCTTCGACGCGCTCTGCTACGCAAACACCCTAAACTCCGGATTCTAACAACACATAGAGATGCGCACATCTATTTTCTACCAAAGTGGATAATGGATTTTGCGCTGGAAAACGAGCACCTCGAGACGATTGGCGAAGATATCATCGGATGGTGGGCAAAAGCTACGTGGCAGACAGGCTTGCCTCAAAAGCTTGGGTTGACGAAGGTGCTAAAGGGGCGTCTCTCAACCTCCGAGTCGGCCGATCCCGCACGCGATGACAGCCCTTCACGAGGAGAAACTGAGACCTCCCAGCATAGTAATAGCCCACCCGCGGCGGGCTCTGGAGATGACCATAGTTCACTTTCGGCGAAATCAGCCAAATCCTCGGTACCCTCTTTCCTAGCTTATATCCACCCGTCCGGACCCGAAGCGCCGCTTCTTCGTCGTGTAGACACATCTCAGCTCCTCCTATCCGTGTCTCTACGGTTAGCCAAGTTCCCTTCTATCGAAGAGGCAGGGCCAGACGCAGCTTCCCCTTTTGCACATCCGAAAAAGGTTGCCTATCCCGATGGGGTCAAACCTAGAACGACCATTACGAGACAGGATTGCCTCATTGCAAGTAATGTCATGGTGGACGAGAAGACTTCAATCAAGGAGTGCGTCGTGGGTGCTAATTGCCAAATCAAAGAGGGTGCCAAACTCTTCCAGTGCTTGCTCATGGATGACGTCGTAGTTGGCAAAGGTTGCAAGCTTACTCGCTGCATCCTCGGCCGAAGGAGTGACATCGGTGAAGGCTCAACATTAACTGACTGCGAAGTCCAGGAAAACCTATTGGTTGAACCACGAAGTAGGTTGATCCCGAACCTGATTCTGTGCCATGTTTTTAAAGCATAACTGACACCATTTAGCTGATGACAAGGACAATAAACTCATGAGCTCCTCCGGCCTCGAGGCAAGCGAACAAGACATGCAGGATGTCCTAGAAGAATTCGACGAGGACGCAGCTAGCGACGGTTCCGCATTCGAATGATGGGCTCGGTACATTGATCACCCCAGCCCAGGTTTCTAGAGAACTTGCCCTCGCAGCTCACTAGCAGCCCGGTAATCACGCGCCTAGTCTGTATCCATGAAATAGAGTGTGAGCAGGGCAGAAAATGAATTAAAATCAGTCAGATGAGTATGGCATGCACAGATGTTCAGGCCCCATGAATTGTCAATGACAGGGATCAGGATGCCAGCTACCTAGCGGTTTTTGGTTCATTTCAAGGGATTCGATGATGAGACCATGAACAAATCATATTTGTGTATGTCGGCACGTCTATTCCTTGATACGTCTCTTGCCAAGGCTATACCTGGAGAGGCCTGGAATGCATTAAACAAGTGACTTAATTATATCAGTAGCCACGCACTGTGGCCGCCTATATGTATCGAATAATTTTATCGCTGCAACTTTTCCTTGCCTGGACTACTACACGGCGTTATCCGCGCGCTCTCCCCGCCTTTTCATCCGCGTGACAACATGGCAATAGGTACCTACAACCGGATAAGCCCACATACTACAGAGCCGCTTTCAACCTACATATCTAAAGAGTTATTATGCCGACCGATAACACATCGCCAAAGATAAGTTTCCAAGGAGACTTATCCCTTCGTTGGCACGAGGCATTAGTATCGACGAATGGCGACAGCCATACAGCATATCTTTCATTCGCCTCCAATAGCGATTGGGTAACCCTCCAAGAGCAGCGGGATGAGCCTATGATCTTATTGCTCGATCAGATTGATCTGACCTGTACGCCGAAAAGAAACTTTGCAGATATTGTCTTCTCGAACTCTCTTTGTGACCATAGGATACCCTAACAGCGGGTCATCTGTCTTAACCCCTGGCTCGATTTTTAATTGGGCGGGACATATTGGTCACCTGACTAAAAATCTCTTACCCATATGGTAGTTCAGGATTCTGGTGTTGCGGTAAGATAAGGTACTCAACTGCGATTCTCAACTCAAACTCGCCGATTCAAAAGGGGCAGTGTCGGCAGCAGCAGCAGAAAAAATTGACACCAATCTGGTCAACATTCAATCGCCACCCCTCTACTACCAGGAGAAGGTGGGCAGAGAGGTTCGGCAAGCACATCATATAGAAAACCCCCGATCCACTTGAGTCACATCAAGAGGAGCCAAAAAAAAAAGGGGGGCTCCAAGTTGTGCACGAGTTGGCCAACCAACTAACCAACCATGGGTGTATAAAGAAAGGAAAGGAAAGTGTCCGGCCCGGCGCTGTGTTACTCGATATGCGTGAATGGCCTTTTCTAATACGCGATCTGCGGTCTACGGTCTGCTGCACCCACGCGCAAAATGCGATCTAAGTTAATATAGGTATGTAGGTACGTAGGTACGTAGATAGGCACAAAACGAATCGGATCGAATCGAATCGACAATGGATGGACTCGTGTGATTGCCGCCAAAGGGAAAAGAAGGGAACGACTTTATTTTTATTTTTTATTTTTTAATGAAAAGGGTTATCTAAGGCCAGGTCGGTTTTCTATTCTATCAAGGCTTCCTATTTCATTTACTAGCTTGCTTTGCTCTAATATTAGGTAATTATGGTATAGTGGAGAGAGTAGGTAGACGCATATGATATACCTTAGCGGCAGGCAGCGTTTGAACGTCAAACCTGCACTTCGTCAAGTTACGGCATAAACAAAGAGAGAAAAAAAAAGGCTGAATGCAGGAGGCAGAAAGCAGGAGAAGGGAGAAGGGAGAAGGGAGAAGGGAGGGGGGAGGAGGCAGGTGGTAATAGTAAGGGGATGAGTCACATCACGCATCACATCTCATTCGGCGCCTAGGTAATACCTAACCTGCTATGATTGCAATGAACAACGAGCGCTTACTTTAGTGGCCCGAGGCCTTGGTCGAGAACGAATTAGGTCAAAGTTTAGATACTTGCCTGAGTACGTCAGCCTCGAGGCTGGCCTGGCCGTACAACAAGGGTGCCTGCCTGCCTATTCTTTTCAATCTGTAGCACATTGTAGGGCTGAAGGATTTTAAAACGGCTCCTTACCTTGTTGCGATACTCCAGAGGCCGGCTCCCGTGTGGAATACATACAAAGAAAAGAAAGATAGATACCTAAACTGCAACAGGTCTGTTCTTAGTAAGTAAAGAGAGTTATGCGTGTGCACCCCCATCTTGTGGCCGAGCAAGTAAGTAAATCGCTGCAGCAGCCCTATTATAGTTTTTCTACTGCTGCGCCGTCTGCGCAAGGGGGAATTGAAATAAGAGAATAGGTACAATGTCCTTCCTCTCTCGAGCCTGCACAACATTATATTACATACTTTGAATTTGCCACCGTTATTTTCAGTGTATGTAGCCCCTTTCGATGTCACTTACAGTAAACTTAACTTGACAAGGCTTGACTGAAAAGCTGGACGTCTTTTTACTTTACTTACCAGTATTTTCTGATAAATCACCCATCACCAAGGCATATCTAAGCTCCCCTCCCCTGAACCGCCCACGTTGAGTTTACCGCAAGAATCATGCCTTTTCTTTTCTTTATTTCTTTTTTTGTATTGTCATGAGGTAAGTTTGCTCTACTCTACATACTTGGCATATATTGAGAAACCACGCCCCTTCCTTCTGTTAGATACCAAAGAAAAGAAAGCCTTTTCTTCTATCTTATTGGTTTCGTCGGTCGACTGGATACTTCACTGGTTAACTAACATTAAAATGTGTTGAAAGATGAAGCATAGGTGGGCATTTGATATATATCTCTTTCTATCCATTGAATACTTGCACAATGATATATCATAAAAATACCACCTCAACTATCAGATGCCCAAATTTAGAAAATAATTCACCACCTGCTAAAACGAAAACTCGTTTTTCTTCTTCTTCCTTTCTTTCCTCTCCGCCGCAATTTTTGCCGTTTGTTGATCGACTCAGTGACTGATTTGCCTGTGATGTTACTGGTAAGAGAACGAGAACTGAGAGTTGGTCTTAGCTTCTTAGGCTCCATGAGTTTTGAAATGCGGTGAAATGCAGGAGTGAGTTCCTTCTTACTTACAGACAAGCAAGTCATAGTCATGTTATAGACTTCTTTGAACATTTTCTTAGCGTCCTCGTTCTCCGTGATTTTCGACAGGGCAAAGTCCATTCAAATAGGTCTCAACAGGCAATTAACCACCAGAATTATATTCCAGGCCTGGCGTTGCGTAGCTGCCAGACTTCCCTTGCTGTTTCTTGTAGCAGTCCACGACCCCTTTCTTCCCGATACATTTGCTAAAGGGGTTGGCGTTGCTGTAGGATTAGAGCAGTTGTAATAGTAGACTAGGAGTTTACATATCTTTGTTTTCAGTTTGTTTCTTATGTGACGAAAAGAAAGATAGTTCATTACTCTGAGTGAGTGGAGCTGAGGTAGGTATTACTATTGTGTCAAACGAAGGGAGGTTTTGAATCAGTCGATCATCATTGACTCTTATAAACACCTCACCTCTTGACGTGAACATAGAAGTTTTGTTGTGTTTTCCTTCATATTCTGCTCACTTACCATCATTATACTTCACTTCTTTTGCATTGTCAAACTCGGGACCATAATAAATCAAAGTTGCTCAGCTGCAGAGACGACTGTTTTCATTAAGTGCATGTAACACCAAGAATGGACAAAGCGGGCACGACAAGATGTTTCATCATATCTTCTATCAGACGATGGGCTCACTCACGTGGCTCTTTAGCAGGCAGACACCAACCACAACTGCGCGCAATTGCCACCATCGATCTGTACGAATCACCCCATCTCCAGAGTACAGTGGTCTGCTGATAAGTTGTGTGCTGGTACCAAGTCAGATCGTGGGCTTTTGCACTGGATCATGTCGTTGGTTTTTGAATATTAAAACCCAACGAGTTGGAGCATGGGGCTTAGGCCATAGCATGCAAAGTGACGGTAATGTAACCTAAGTACGTACACACATCCATACATGGCCTTGACCAAGACGCATCATCACCCCGCCATCAAGATACTATCTATCCCTTGCGGGAGTAAAAAGGCAAAATGGTCAGCCTGATGTCCTCGCAAAGGCTACCGGCGGGACGAGTGACGAGACGGTAATTAGGGAACGTCCGCCTGGCCGGGCGGACTGGAGTCCTAGTTAGTGCACATATGATCTAACCTATGAATATAGTCCCTTCAGAGACCGATAGCTAGTAGTACCGACGACCATACCTACCTGCCATGCTTGCTCTAACGCGTACGGGGCCTGAAACGAGGGGTGAATTTTATGAGGGGCATCACAAGGCAGACCCCTAATGCTGGGCTCTGGACTTGGCGGAGCGCTACCTTGAGGACATGGGTGTTACTACCTATGTAGTAGATAGAGTTATCCAAGATTCAGCCTTGTAGTCCTAGGCCTTAAGAAAAGGAGCCATTACTGGTCGCTCGTTAGCCGCGCATGGACAGGATATCGCCTGCCTTACATATGGCAGCGTCGAATCCGGAGGGCTCATTGCTATTCCTAGAGTGTGCCGAGATTATGCTAAGCTAACCTAGTACATGCATCCCAGACTTGCTTTGTGCAACATCGTCAGGGGCACTGGTGGGGAAAACGTCTTTAGTCGAAGGGAGAATAACACACAGACCAATAACAAGGGAACAAGAAGTTAATTGATCTGCAACAATGCAAGCGATAGTAAAGTGATGGCACAGGGCAGTCGCAAGACAAAGGGGTTGTGTTGAATTCGAATGTTGGAGAGAGAGAGACAGAAAACGGGATCCGATGCCAGCCACGAACGGTACCTGCACAATGATTCGGACTGAGCCATGGCTAAACCATCATCGTTAGGGGCAAAGAAATATTGAGCACTCGACATTTTGAGACAAGATGACTTGTCCCCTTTTCGGCTTTGATAGCGATCTCTATGCACTGTAAGTAGGTGGTCCGACGGGACTCGAACAAGTGTTATCCGGCCCGTTATCTGGCCGGCAGAAGCAGCTGTAGAAGGGAACCTGTCTAATATGTCTTTTCTTCTTCTCTTTGATTCATGTTGCTACAACTCAAACTTCTGCTTCGAGAGATAGATAGTGTCTGCCTATAGAGTACCTAGGTTAGGTATTTCCCTTGCAATTTCAAGCTGTATTCCTCGATGCTACGCTTCCACGTGCGTGTATACATAGTAAGTTCGGACGACCGGCCTGCTCGGCGGCCTGGGTCAGACCAATACTACCGTAGCTCCTCATGTAAGGTACTTAGAGACCTTGTTCATCCCAAATACGTCTATGTAGGTACCTACATACATATATACTGGACAGCATAGCATATTCCTTAGGCACTTGACCTATTCTGTACGCACGGGTATTTATGTTCCTGTAGTTGGTATGTGCCCATAGCTAACAACAACAGAGGCTAGGCGATAGTAGGCTAGTAGCATTCACTAGCTCCAAAAAGTAGAAAAAAGCAGATGCTCATTGTATTAGTACCATAGTTTTCTCTGGGTAGACGTATGCAATAGGTACCTAACTACTACTATGTATCCTGATCTCATCATAATACCGACTTGGGTAAAGCATACAGTACATATCATTAGGTGAGGTAGAATTCGTATGTAGGTACATATACATGACTTACCTGGTCCTACTAATCCGCTGATCAGTGGGGTGGGCATTTCCCGCGCCATTTACATGCCAGAATACCGGGCATTGGGAAGAAAAGAAGAAAGACGAGGCGGCGTAGTCGGAAGAAGCGGATACATCACCAATGCACGCATGCCTGATTCTGCATTTTCTGCACTTGAGCGCAACTCTGCTCATTCTTGAGCCTTGTTGGCCTGTTGTCGCGCATAGGATTGATTGCCCAACGTGCTTAAACCTGAGGAAGCTGGAGTGACACTTGAGTACCATTTTAGGTACCATTCTTGGCTATATGTGCATATGTAGGTATGTTGTACGTCAACGCCTTTTTGACCCCAGATCTACATATCGACCTACTGTACTTGTCCTACCCCGTGGGTACCTGAGGGTAGGTAGCGCCTATCGTCCTATCAGTGATCGCTGATCAAACATGCACCCCCCTGTCACTGTTACCTTTTGTATTCACCCTTGCCAAGCCACACAATCTCGCAGGGTAGCAGAAATACTACCTGGTACTATGTAAGCAGAATACCTCAGCCGTCGCACAAACCGCAATTGAGGTGAATGCCGGACTTACAACCAAGGTGAGGAGCGTGAGCGTGAGCATGAGCATGTTGCAATTGCTCTCTCTCTCTGGTGTATACTTTTATCCAATGCCTGTTAAGCGCCCTGCTAAGAAATTCTCGCCGAGTAGGTGGACTTTAGTGGACTCTATCTGGGTGGGTTCGATTCTAAATTGATTCTCTTACGAGCTTGAGGCTGCGTCAAAATTCAGGGGACGGTTCGCTTTTACTCCTCGAATCCTCTCCAAATGTCTCTGACCTACATAGTAGGTTTCTGATCTAACAGGCACCATCTGCACTACCTAATCCGGATAATACATCTTGCCAACTATAGAAATATTACTAGATAATGGTGGGAACCTCCTATCTCTTGGGTAGAGCCGTGAGCGCCCGCCTTTCTTCGCTGGGGGGAGGAGGGGCGGGGGGAGGAATAGACGTCCAAAACTACGTACCCAAGGTCTTTGCCCAGCAGCAGCTCATCATTCATCCCAATTGTACATTATATTTTGAAATTCAGGTGCTCCAATGCTAAATTCCTCCGGAGTTGGATGACGGTATACAATCTGTGAATTTACTATCGACTACGGCGGATCTAGACACTCTCAAGTTGCATTTTGATGAATGACAACATTGAATACGTGGGACGGCAGGACGATAGGTATCGAATGCAGCTAATTAGCTGTAGAAAGTGAAAGACTGAGCGGGCAGTGACTCAACTGCGGCAGTAGATCGGTAAGGCAAGGCGCAATTGCACCTTCATCGTTTACTGGTGTGTGTAGGTATGTGGGTGCGTGTGTCGAGCGTCCGTTAAGTGCTAATCAGACCGATACTTGGTGGCTTCTCGCCTCATAATGTCTTACACTTGGGATGAACACAACGCGGGGCTATTTGCCATCTATAGAGATCCATTCCTAAATGCCATTCCGAATTGTGCGCGTAGCCCCGCTAGGTCCAGCCATCTATCGAGTGATTTACTGAGGACGTACCAACGCGCTTGTCTCACGATTCCAAGATAAGTACACACCATGAGAAGCCATGTTCGTACGGCATCGGTTTCTTCTGCCAAGGCTAACCCGCAAGGTCAATCACCTCCACCGAGTCACTCCCACCAGGCCAATCCGGGATGTCGGTTAGGCCCATGATTGTGAATGTTTGCTCGACTGTGCCGCTGGTGTCTGTCTGGCTAGCTGTTGTACGCCATCATGTTAGCTTCTAAAATTACGACATAGCCGGCAATGCATTCTCAAGGTACTAATCTCGAAATCGGGACTTAAGGCTCCTCGGCGTAGACTGTTGGTTCCGTTGCAATCCTGGTTGCATGGGTATTGCTTAGACCCGTCTGCTCGGGTCCAGATTGTTTCCTCCCACTGGCCATGGCCACGAATTGCCCCGGTGTCCAGGTGATCTAAGTCGAGACAATGATTTTCAAGTAGGTAGAGGACATCTTCAGAGCCGGCGGTAGTAGCTTGAAGACAAGAGTCCGCATAGTCTGTGTTCTTAAAGGAGATCCGCGCCCTCGTAGTTCCACGCGTCTTGAACTGCATTCCTCAACCCGACTCAGAATCCATCCGGGCCGAAGTCTCAGTATTCATATTGACCAGACTATCCCAAGTTAGCAATCTATTAGTTCGTCTAAAGGGATACCAGTCTTCTCGTTGAACACCATCTACTCTCAGCACCTTAGTATATCTATTAACTTGTCTCCCCTCATTCCTGACTGGCCCTTGTTCCCTCATACCTGACTATCACCGTTATATCCTTATTACTTCAGTACTGTCTACCGCCATTGGCCCTAAGTCTGTCGGCAGTATCACAATGGAGGCCCTTTCAGCCCACACACGTGAACTAAACCTTGGGTCCGAGTGCGAGGATAGCCTTTGCTTTGGGCCCCAAGCTTCCGTTCCCCTATCCAGAAGCTATTCAGACAGTCACTCGTCGGTATCCAGCGCCAGCTCCATACGAGAACCCGTCACACCCACTTCTGGCCGCTCGTCACCGAGAGTTCAACAACATGAAGCTCTTTATGGGTCGCCATCCTTTTATGGGTGGACGCCACCAGAGTCCGACTACAACAGTCTATACCATAAAGATAGCGATATCAAGACGGAACACTATGCGGAGCCGATCTACCCAGAGCCGGGCTATAGCTCACCGCCGGTGACAGAAATCCGAAGGACCAGTATACATGGCAGCACTATCGATACTGTTCCCTACCCGTCTTACCAACCCATCGAGCCTATGACAACATTGCTACATGATACTACTATTCACCCTACCAACACCTCTTGCCATGGTCTTCCAATTCCTGGTCAGCAATGGGGCCCTTACACATATTGCGAACCCAATGATCATCATCAATTGAACAACCCAAATTTCCTGGCTTGGCGGAATGATCCAGATACTTATCTTGGCCCTCCTTTTGAGCCTGTCCAGCCCCCGTGCTACCTTGAGGTTGAGAGGAGCACGCCGAATCTTCCCACTCGAGCACAACAGCCCCCATGCTACCTTGAAGTTGAGAAGAGCACGAAGACTCCTCTTGCCCTTCGAGTACAGCCCAGTTCTAGGGTCACAAAACGAAACAGGGTGCAGAGTGTCAGGATTGACAGCAGGCCGTACGCTGTAATCACGAAGGGGACGTTCCGCTGCTTGCACGAGAACTGTACGGAGAAAAAGCCTTTCAAGAGACAGGAACATTTAAAGAGACATGTAACCAGGTGAGTAATCAACCGTCCGTAATATCCTATACAAGGGTTTTCACTTTTGTTTTGTTTCATGAAAGCTAACTCTGTTCGTTTTCACCCTACTAGTACGCACACTTGCAGTGTTAGCATACCATGCAACTTCTGTCCCAAGAGCTTCAACCGAAGAGACAATTGGAGATCGCACATGGGACTTCACTCCAAGCCAGGCTCGCACGGTCGGACGGCGTATTTCCCAGAGGCAGCAACCATCCTATCCGCCGAGGCGGCGACGAAGAAGAAGCGAAGTAGTCCAGCTGCTCGGAGAAAAGCCATGGCAGCAAAGGCAGCAGCAGCAGAGAAACGAGGATGCTTATGAAGAAAATCCAAAAGATACCCCCCTTCCCCTGATCACACAAACCAGGAAACTGGTATTAAAAAGTTCCGACGATTCATTCATTAGTATGTTTCGAGAAGCTGGCAAAAAAACATGTCTGAAATTTCTCCAAAAGCAACGCGAGAAGCTCTGCGATGTTTTCTCTATATTCCCCTTTTCCAAAAATTCCCTGTTGGCGGTTTCTATTGTTTCTTGGGAGGCGTTTTGAGCTATATACCTAGAGGACTATCTATCTATACCTCACCTTTTTATTTCATTGTATCATCAGTCACTGGTTTTTTTGGAGGTGAGGGCCGGCTTTATTTCCTATGCGCCGCTATTTGCTGCTACCATGTAATAGGGGAGAGAGACATGGAATATTTTCTGGTTTCCGGATTTCTATCTATCTATGCCTTAAGATGGATGTTCTTTCTTCGTGGTTGCTTAGGTACGGTATGGCGGGCAATGCCTCTGTACGATATTATTAAAACAATAGCATTTACCGTGGAGTTTCGGTGGTGAGCAAAGAAAAGAAAAGAAACCCTTTTTTCAACCGCAGCTTTAAGACCCCTTTCGGACCTTTTGTTGTCCTGCTCTATTCTATTCCGTTTGATAATTACGTACTTCTCGTCTTGGCCAACCTTGGAGTAGTTATTCAGCCTCTTAAGATCTTCGGGGCTAATGCACGCAATCTCCTTTACCTGCAGCGAGAGCCCTACACTGCTACCCTACTTACTCGCGAATTGCTCTTTTCGAATCATTGCATTCACTCTCATTCAGAAACAAACACTCTGAAGAAAGATGCACGATGCACCCCGCATAGTAGTCTGGTTCTAGTTGTGCCGCTAAATGTTTTAGATTCGGAATCGTAGAGCTTTCAATTCTGCAACTGGGGAACAGGTATGGCCGAGACATGCCAGCCAACAGGAGTATCAGAGTCCGAAAATACACATACATACCTACATACATACCTATGCAACCTACCATAACCACCAAAGTCCAGTCGAGCTAGCCGAGAATTGCTCGTTACCTAGGTCAAAAAAGGCTTCCTAAGCAAGGTCCCAGGGTACGTTCCAGAACAACCAGTGGAGCCACCCTCGAATTGAGTACGTGTGTTTGCTTGCTTCATCTACGTAAGTAAGTAGCAGACATATTAAATCATGGGTGGGGCTTTTACCAGGGGGTATCTTTGATGCAATACGACGGCTACACGCGCTATCCTTGAAGGCTCAACAGAATTGGGACACTGGGACTGGCCGGTCGAAGGAGACCGGGATTCTTTGTCAGCTAGCTAGTCCCAATTGCTCGTTTCGTCACTTTCTATGCTTAATCGAAAACGCTGATAGGCCAGGTACGTTGCAACTTGTGCAACAATGACTGCCTGACGGTATTTGATCTAATCTGGGGGAGGGGGGAGAGCGGAGCGGAGCGGATTTCCCAAGTGTAATATGTATAATATTATATATCAGCGTCATCAGCACAGCCAACCAACTTACCATTGATATCAATCACTATAGCTAGTAAGTAGTTACGCCCTGGTACCATAGCGGCGGGATTTGTAAGATGGATATGAAAGCGAAAGCAGAGCATAGCCTGTATGAGTAGAAAGAAACTTGATTTGACTAGACACCAAGTGTTCCCTAGTATTATCACCTGACTGCAGAAATCGGACACTCTCTCCTCTTTCTCTTCCTCTTCCTCTCCTTCTCCTCTCAAGCGTTATTCCTTGTCTTACTTTACTTGTTAGAGAAATCGTATCGTTACGCACGCAAAAGATTGCTATTGCTATTTTTTTTTCTATGTATGTAAAGGTGAATCATCATGGGGTATGTAATAAGGGGCTTCTTCCCCTTCTTTTTCTTCGACGCTATAGTACTAGACATCTGCAAGTAGGTACCTGCTTATAGGTTTCAGGTTTTTGCTGTTTAAGTTTCACCAATGCTCAATGATTTGCAATTCTGTAATTGCCTGCCTGGCTGCTTGCCTACGTCTGTAGATACTAGAAAGAGATGCCAATTGCCAAGGCCGAGCACTCTCCGCACAAGCAAGTATGGGCGGGTGCCTAGTTAGCTTCCCCCTCCTCTAAAAGTAAAACACCGGAAATTAAGAAGCTGCCTTGGGTGCCCCTCTGCCTCCTGAGCGGAGCGCACTATAGTATATCCGGTCATGTGACATGGGATAGCGAGATCTGTGGTTCAGGCTAGGTTGTCTCTATGCTTCGCGCGAAGTATAGGTATTCAATTCTGAGTCACGAGATAATATCTAACCTAAAGGCAGTTTTTGACGCGTCAATGAGGGAATTCGCAACCACTTGCCTAACTCGATTACATGTAGATGGTGATGGAAGCAATTTTAAGGGCTAACATTTTCATCTGATTACATGTTGTGGAATGACATCGGGTCCAATTGCGTGTGGGGAAAAAGGAGCAGTTGGCTGCATCGACACACCAACCCTGTAATCCCTTCGCTGCCTAATAATGTCATATACTAAGAAATAACCGCCAACAGGTAAAGGAGGGGGAAGAGGGGAGAGGACAGAGGTTAAGATCCGAGTGTTTGTAGTCAGCCTCGAGTAGATTCACAGTATTCGAAGATAATACCAGGCATTTTATCGTGCGTGTGCATGTGCGCGCATATGTGTGGAGGGGCGGCATAGTCTGGTCTAACTACCACACAGCATTATCCCGGTTATTATTACTATCTTCGTTTTTATTCGCTTGAACAAGATTTCTTATCTCGCCCCCCTTTTCCATCGACGCAGAAGAAGTCACACAGCCTTAACTAACTTGTGATTAGGCTGAAGCCCTAGGGAGCCAGTATGTTTTATTCATAAGCAATTATAAAGCTAGGCATTCAGGGCTAGGACTAACTGTTCAGGCAGCTAAGCATAATGGATAAGACTCCCGAGAGCCAAGGCGAGAATTTTGAATAGTGCGGTTTAGTCCGGCCGTGCGCGTGAGAAAGAAGCCTTTTGCCGCTGGCATGTTAGGTCCATGGCATCGGAACAAGGTGAGGCAAGAAGATGTCCGGCAATCCATTCGGAGTCCTCGCAAAGAGATTCTGATGTTAGTTGTTTGAGCAGGTGATTGTATTACTCCCTACTACATAGCATACCTGTTGTCTTAGCCGATCTGTCGAGAGGGTACAAGTCATATAGGTGAAATATTTGTATCGCCTCGGTGTACAACTCGCACGTCCCAGTTCATGGGGCTCCGGGGGAATCTAGATCCAGTCTCGCGGATACGCACTAGTAAGTATTACCATGACTTCTACCTCTCATAGATAGAGACAGGACCATATTCAGTCACGCACACTACAACGGCAAAGGCGGAGTTTCGAATACAACCTGTCATAAGCTTTCCACCACTCTTACTAATTAATTAATACAAGACTATTCATAGAAGAGGGGGTTATGATCACATATTGCTCTCTCGCTTTCTCTCTGTCCCCACAACTCTCTGTGCGATGTGATGCGGTGTGATAGGGCAGCCTAAATACTCTAAGTTACCGACAAAGGCTGTGTTGCCTCAAGTGTATTTAGTCGTCCGGCAAGTTGGATTTCCGAGATATTATTGGTCTCGACTTGCACTAATAGTCATTATAGCGCCGTCGCGATAGAATAATTGAGCGAGACCGGGTGAAATTTAGTGCCCGAACGCCTTACAAGCCGCATAATTAGTAGACGCCGAGGACGTTAGATGATTCGCGTATATCTGTGTAGAGATACATTACTTTCTACTATGCCGCTTTTGTGGCAGTGTGTGTTGGCAAGCTGCCTTTTGTCTTTGCACGTCTGTGCCCTATCACCGGAGAGAATAGGGATGTGACGAGTCAAGAGGCATTGGTAGGTTCAGGCTGGCCCGGTCAGGAATGCTTGCGGCTCCATTCACCAGGGAACTCTTGCATTTCACCTTACATGATGAATTTTAGTATCGCAGAAATTCTACAGTAATCTGCGAGTATCCCAATATCATGGCTGCAGACTGTTCGCTCTCCATTAGAGCCCAATTTAGGGGGCTGGTAGAATTCAAGGCTGTCTACGACCACCCGACGATAGCGCCAAATTTACCAGGTCGAAAATAAGTCTCACAATAATAGCATCAGCTTGTTACACTGCATATTAGGAGGATAGTTGCCAACTCTCTTCTCTCCGAGGAGTAAAAGGGGTATATCTCACGATGGGGGTGTAGTTATACAGTCAACGGATAACGAGGAAATCAAACGTAAAACCTGAAGGCACACTAAATGTTTCCTAGGCAGTGGTTTCAAGTCGTAGGAGATATCATTGACCCACGTTACTCGTACTAAAACTCAAACTCTCATGCCTGGTTATTTGTGAAGTCAGGTTGTACAGACGAGGTAATGCGAGTCACAGACGTGTATTGATATAGAATAACTTCCAGGTAACTCCTTCCATTCTGTTCCTGATATACATCAAACCAGAAGCAAACATTGGCGCGTCCAAGACAGGGGGAGGTAGATTTCGTCGAGTATACCTGTTGATTACCCGCAATCAACTTAAAATATGTTAAATAAGGAAAAAAGTAACAGTTCCTATTTTTAAAGTTTCAACCCTACTCTGCTTTGTTTTGGTCGTGCATTCCTTATGTGGTTTCCAAAAGTGTTAAGGTGACACAGGAAAAACTGTCAAGCTATCATATGCAGTCAATTTCGTATTCTTTTTCTCTATAGCTTCAGTTTATAATTCAATAATGAGTCCCAAAAGAAGGCTGGAATACTTGTCTGCGAAGGTTGCTACTACGTTGAGGCTCTCGAATGCTTGTGAAAGCAGCCTCGCAGCCGAAAATGTTAACCAGGTAGCTAAGTAATATCCGCCAAGCACCGCGCATGGTGGCGGTGCTTTCCTGTGCATGTGTGTATGACATCAACTTTTCGTTCGCGACACGCTAATCAATTGACTTCGCATCATTACTTTGCAGCTACCTATGTCTCCTCCCTTGCTGCAGTTACTTACGCTCTTTTTATAATTTTTCCTTGCTTTCTTGCGCTCGGCATGGAAGAACTTCCGTCTTACGGCGAGGCCACATCCGAAGTAGACTGGCTTTCACTTGTGGCGCCATTCGTCCCCGCATCGAGCTGGACATCCTGCTGCCTTGTGAATCGCCGGTTTTATCGTCACTTTGCGCCTCGCGTGTGGCAAGACCCTTTGGTAATGATCAGACAGCTAGGCCTACACCCAAATGACGGTAAGCTTTTCCCTTCTAGACTATGCGTTACCGATCGCGTTTTTGGCCCGCCTAAATGCATCTTCACCGGTCCCGCCCTTGTACATCATACTAAAGCTTGGCAGATATCGCCTGGTATAGGCATTTTATACACAAGTATTCTAAACCTGGAAGTGCACGGCCTGAGGTGCGTCGTATAGTCAAGGCGTTAGACTTCCGGTCTTTCGCCTTGACGGCCTCGGGCCTCTACTCCACGGAAGCGAGCGAGCGGGCTATCTCCCAAAGCTTCAGGTTTTTACCGCAGCTATTTCCGGGGTTGACGTGTTTGCTATTGGACGGCCACCCTGAGGTCGACCCGGGCTCTCTGGCTACCGCTGCAGCATCTGGCTCCGGCTCCGGCTCGCACTCTCTTGAACTTCTGGATCTTGCCCGTTGCCGTCAAGAACTCAGTGCGAAGCTCTTCTCTTCACAGCTATTCCGTGCTCTGGTCTATCTAGACTTATCGTACATTCCCGGGTCCCTTAGAACTGCCGTCCAGTCATCTCTCAATCCCGCCTATCTCCCTGAACTTCGTATCTTAAAGGCCCGAGGCCGTGAAGTAGACGATGCTACTGCTCAATTGCTTTTCCAAACCTTCCGGCTCCAGCTCTGGAGCCTGGACCTTAGTGACAATAAGCTCACCGATAGCGCGATTGACGGACTAGTGACTCATTGTTTTTCTTCGCTGTCGTTCCGCAGTGACGCCCACTTTGAAGTCGAGGGAAAGGTAACACAGCCCAGGAATGTAGGTAACCTTAGTCACGGGCCATTTGAATTCATCCAAGAGTCATCGCATAGCGCTTCATATTCACATCCTAATCGTTATTTCGCCGATGCTCCCGTCTACTCCCGGAGAGCCGACCAGGCGGAATTGCAGGAATGGCAAACCGTTCGCTCCGATGGAACCACTCCACTCAGATATGATGATTCGAGTACAGTAAAGGAAACGCTGCTCGCAGATGCGATTTCGACAGCTACCACAAGTCCGCGTAGCAAGACCACACACTATCTGCAGACTCCCCGCGGTGGTATCACGCACCTATATCTTAACGGCAACGGCTTCACAGTGAATGGGATAGGAAAACTACTCAGGCTCTCACTGGGAAGACTGGAACATTTCGAATGCGATCGCTGCCTACATGTTCCCCCTCCAAACCGAGCCCTTCGCCGCGACAGCCGGCAACGGCAACAAACAAAAATAGGGGTTGAGGGCATCGGCGAAGTTTCACACCTATTCCGTCCCGTATGGTCTTCTAACCTACAGTCTCTCCGCGTGCACCACTCTCTCGTTACACAAGTACCGGAACTATTTACATTCTCAACCGACAACAATAGCCTCTCCCCGATAACGGCTCTCAGTGTTTCGGAAGCAGTAATTTCCAAAAATATGAGCCGAATCTACCCGCAGCAAGCTTTCGTGCCGGACATGAACCCACGCCTCGCTTCGCTCACTCTAACTGGTATACCGACACGTTCTACCGGGCCTGTTATTGAGCGACTAAACGCATTCTTGCGTCTCGCTTCTTGCCAAAGGAAGGAGATAAAGCGAGTTAGATCCAGCAGTATCATGGCAGATCGGCAGCAACATCCAACCATGGTCTGCGGTCTGCGCCATATCCGACTTGAACTAGAATCGGACTTCCCGAACTTCTCAGACGACACCGTAGGTTCATATACAGGTCGTGAAATCGACTACGATAGATTTCTTGATCCCGGGAATGAAGAATTCAACAGCAGCAGCGATCACAACACGTTCAGCTTCTTTGAAGACGACAGGCGAGACAGAGACACGCTGGACACTCCTAGAACTAGACTAGGAAACGTCAGTAGTACTAGTACTAGCCCATCGCATGCACATGCAGAAGCTGGAGATTATATCTATACCCGCTGGACGTCCGGCCGACTAAAATCACCGCCGTATTCAGATACGGAATCCCACTACATCACATATCACGAGCAGGAGGCGTCGAGGTCCTGGACCGGCAACGTCTATTCGGTCCCAGTGTGGATTGGCCCAGGTACACTTGGGCCACATTCCGCCGTCAATGAGTACATGTGGAATGTCCAGGATCCTAATCTGAGGGCCGATGTCGGACCAGCCACGCCCGCCCATGTGGCGGCTGGAGTGCCGGCCATGTCATACATATTCTACGCCGCCTGGGATGCCATGCTCTTCCCTGGTAACCTTGCTACCGCCGTGAAGACTGCCGGCTCCAAACCGCTTCGCGACGTCGCAGCGGCGATTAAAGACTATCGGTCTCGGACAAACGGCACGTCGGATCATTGGGACGGACAGATTCAGCTGGTGCGGACCAGTCAATCATCGCGTTATCACACCTCAGAATATTGGCGGTGATTATAACTTAGCCGCATGCAGTTCATCTACAGAAGTAGCGTACGTGCAATATTTAGATATGAATTTCATTACCTATGTTACTACGACAAGGAAACCAAATCACCAAGCTTTTCGCAGTAGATAGAGCACACGAAGCCAGCCCAGCCCAGCCCAGCCCAACCCCAAATTTCCTAAGCCCCCCAACCGTCTAGGTTAATTCACAACAGCTGAATAAGCTGAGGTGGTTAAGACGGCGTTCGAGCCAACAAATGGCTCTGTGCCCGCGCCCAAGCTCGTGAGATACTGGCTAGTTGACAAGCCATGACTGGAGCTGAGGTAGGAAAGGAAGGCCTTGAGGTCGCCGCTGAAGCTGGTGACCTGGGATGACGCGACGAAACTGAAGACGTGCATGTTGCCGTTCCAGCCCTCGTACAGCTTCCAGGAGGTACCGGCAATGTTGGGCGTCGCGATGGGGCCTCCAGACGACGAGATGGGTCCGGCACCGCCCAGCGCAGCGAGCCAGATCATGACCTCGTATTCGGAGCTCCCACTTGCGGAGGAAGATGTGAATAAGTCATACGCCACATTGGCTACCATGCTGCTGCCGGTATAGCTGTACGAAGAAGACACAAATGGTCAGCGATCTGGAGCTCCCAAATTTAAATCGTCGAGAAAGCATCGAAGCTTTCCTATTTTTCGAGGCTAAAGAATCGTGCACCATAGAGTTTAGATGATATTAAGGCTTACCTCCATTTCCATGTCGACGGGATGCTGGAGATGGCAGAGATCTTCTTGGCAGTGGCCTTGACGACGGCGTTGGCGTACGACTTGACATTATAAGAACCGCCAGACCACGACCACGAGGTCGACCAGGACACGCTATTACCGGAGAGCCCGTTGACAGTCGTGCACTGGCTTCCCGTTCCAGCGTCCCTCCCCCACAGGTTGTTGTATACCGTGTACGTGCCTGTCTGCGCCGAATCCCACTGTCCGCAAAAAGTCGTAGCTCTCTTGTCGACGGTAGGTGTGGGCGTTGCGAGGGCTAGGCCGGCCAGGGCGGAGGCCAAGATGATGAACTTCATGTTGATAATGAAGATGATGATGAGGATGGCGGTGGTAGTGGTGTGGATGATGTTTGCGATAGTAGGATCCGACAACAAACAAACAGACCTGCTCGTCATTTGTTATGCAGAAAGGGTGAACGTGCTTTTTCTATCGGCGTGACATTGCCATTCATTGCCGTCATCGTCGCCGTCTAGGTAGCGGCATTCATCCTTCGGCATGAAATTTCTCCATGGCTAGATTACCTGTCGGGTTTTCCAACTGGTCACCGACCGAATTTCTGGGGAGTCTCATGGATACGATGCACATGTGGTACTATCGTAGCATTGGCATTCTATACAGGCTTCCTATCAAGTTAGATTTCTCCCGCATGCTACACTGTTTTAGGGATCGGAACGTCTCCTGGCGAAAACGTATACGACGCACATAGAGACAGGCCTATTTCTGTTTCGTAACGGAGAATTACTGGTGTCCAGATTGCTAATAGTCGTTTGGGCCGATGCGGGTTCCATTTAGCGGGGATTGGTGGAATCTGGGGGGTGTTTCAGCACTTGTTCTCCATCAAGGGAGCGGTCGTTCCATCGGGCTAAAAAGGATGTGTATTACTTGGGGAATCTGGGCGCTAGCTAGTTCTTGCTTCGTGTCTTTGCTCTGCAAAAGAATTGTATCTAACGAGTATTTTGTATCCGAGTAAGCTCTGGACACTTATATAGCATTGTGCTGTATATTAATACTGGCTATCTACTCAGAGCACATGTCGAGTCAGGTGCTTAAATGGTTTTCCCCTGGGTGTGTCGTGCATGACATGACCCCCAGACTAATAAGAACGGAAGGTTCAAGGCTGAGGCCTGAGAAGGAGCTATGTGCGACATCATCGTATCTAGCTATTCCTTCCATCTTGCAGGTTCATTGAGAAGGAGTGATCTCCAACAACATTGAAAACCTTGTCCCAAGTTCGCGAAGGTCAACCTAGACCACCCAACATTCCTCACAGTCAAGTGTAAAGCCTGTTATCCTGATTTGATGACGTCAAAGCAGATGCCAATTAGTCCCCATCTGTTGCTAAAGGATAAAACAAGCACATTATATGAGACTTTACGGTTTATAATACTCCATACTCAAAAGATTGAAGTATCAACGGTGAGGCCATCTCGCTGTTGACTAATTCCGTACCTGTAAGCTGTGGCTTGCCTGGCCTATAAGAACCCCGGTAAATACGCCTGGGACCTCGGCATTTATTGGGGAAACGCCTCTCCTCCACCTGCCAACCCCAAATTGAATGAATTGGCTGGACGTACAGGTTCGATCGCAAGTATGATCAAGGAGGAAGCAGCCTGTCTGTGTCAAGAGGACCCGGCACACTTGGATCGTTGTCAGGGGCATATTATTTCTTGATTCGCTATCAACGCCCAACATGTCGGACAATGCAAAGCAAAGGATCGCCGCGCTCAGCAACCAGCTCTCTCCGCAAAGTATTGCTTCGGGGAGCTTCGAGGGCATCTCTACGGTAAAAAAGGTCGCTGGTCCGTCCAACGGCCCTCGTGCGCAGGGCAAGGTAGTCATCATTACAGGTACGCTATTTCTGATTTTGTTTCATGATGTGAACTGCGACATTGGACCTCGAAGGTTGTAGCAGTAGGATTGACGTGTGACTTCTTACCAGGCGCGAACTCCATTCTCGGGATAGGCCGGGCGACTGCGCATTTGTTCGCCGAAGCCGGTGCGAAGGCAGTATACATCTGCGATTACGATGACAGCAACCTCGAAACGCATAAGCGGGAACTCAACGCCCTATACCCCACCGTCGATATCCATGTCCGACAGTTCGACGCCGCGGACGAGAAGTCGGTAAAGGCCGTGGTCGACCATGCGATTGAACGCTATGGAAGGCTAGACGTATTTTTTGCAAACGCTGGCATCATTGGACCCCACGCATTGTTCACGGGTATAAGCAAGGAGGATTTCATGAAAGTATTGGACACCAACACCGCCAGGTTCGTCATGTGCATGGTCTCCGATTATATGCCTAGCTTTCTAATGTTTCCATTAGCGTATTCCTGGCAGCCAAATATGGGGCGCCCGCGATGATGAAAACGTCGTTGGAGAAAAAGTCGGCATCTGGAAGCATTATTGGCACGGCCTCCGTGGCTGGTCTGAGGTCAAACGCGGGCAGTACCCCGTACTCGGCTTCAAAGGCCGCTGTTGTGTCACTTGCCCAGTCAATATCATATCAACTTGCTGGAACAGGGATCCGCATAAACTCTGTCTGCCCTGGTCTGATAGAGACTGGCATGACAGCGCCAACCTTCGAGTCCGCGCGAGCTCGAGGCACGGAAAAGAAGCTTGGCCAACTTAACCCCCTGAAGAGAGCTGGCATAGCCGATGAAATTGCACGAGTCGTTCTGTTTCTAGGCAGCGATGAGGCTAGCTATGTCAACGGCCAAGCCTGGGCCGTCGACGGCGGTCTAAGTGCTGGACATCCCTATGTGCTTGGAAAAATGGCCTGAGAGAACTTCAGAGAACATCTTGGCAATCTAAAGCTTACGTGTGCACCATAAGTGTCTATAAAATGGCCCATAACGGCCATGACCTGCCAAGAACGTCTGGTTGTAGATAACACTTATTCTCCTTGACCGCTCTCACCCATGTGGCTTTCCACGGTACTCCACTGGGCATTACGAAAGGCGTAGTTTACTTGATGACACATCTGCGCTCTCTGACTGGCTCTCGGTATTCATGCCCGTGGGGCTAGATCATATGTCGGAAGGGTTATATGCCAACATGAATGCCACCTCGACCCCTTGTTCAATCCATACTATCCCGTCAGTGTTGCACTCGATATTTTTATAACGTACGTGAGTTGTGAAGCTCCCATGTGAAGGGAATAAACACTGGAGCATTATCTCCCCAGTCCTACATGTCCAAGGCCACGAAGACGACTTAATCCGAAACATGTATCTAAGACTCTTATGTCTTGGAAAAAATTACATGCGTTGGCTTTTCGTACTGCGAACAGCCTGAGCAGGAGCAGAAAGCTCGTCGTTTATTCTTGCTATTATGAGGACCCTCGCTGTTAATTCGAGGCTTGGCAACGCTTCAAAACAAAGGGGCCTTCGCCTGGGAGCCGCGTAAGCTTCACGGGACGTCACCCACATCCCGATATCAAATACAACCTTGAACATCTCTCGTTATGGCGTCTTCGCCTCCGACTAGTCGCGGAAGAGTACTTGGCGCGGCAGTGATATATATGATGCAACGTTGATTGGTCGACTGAGGATCGATGTTCCTGGCCTTTGCTCTGATCGACAGATATCTGTCCGGTTGAGATATACTTTATGGGCAGGCCCTTAACCTGGTCATCGGCCCACCTTCTTCAAGCGCACCGCTGGGCTACGACGCGAAGAAAAAACAACATGAATCCGGAAAAATCCAGTGTATTCATATTAGCGAGGGGTTGGAGAATAGGGGTGACTGGATACATGCTTGTTATGCCAACCTCAGGTATGCGACTTTGGGAGGAAGTGGTTCCTCCGTTCTGGAAGCAATGGAGGTAAAGATACCTAGCTATATAAAGGGGATTCATAGTGCTCGACATCTAAGGCTCTTCTCCTGACTAATCGTGCTAAAACTGAGTTCTTATTCAGTTGATACCGTTCAAGCTTTTGCCTCATCATGGTCAACGTACGCAACCTAGCCGCCTCTCTGGCGTTCACTTCTCTTCTTGTAGCCGTAGTTGCTCACCCTGGTGACAACCAAGAGGAGGTCCGCCGCGAGCTTGAGGCTCACAAGGCCGCTCTTCCTTTTGCTCGCCGGGCGATCAATACCTGTGCCTCCGCTCCCAACACCGCCGCTCTCAAGGCTCGCTCTGTGGCCCGCCGTGCCGCTGTTGCTGACGCTCTTCGTCAGAAGCGTAACATCGCCAACAGTAAGTACATACACACAGGACATCAAAAAGAGGTACCTAGCCAATAACTAACCGAAAATCAGAGCCGCTCAAGTCCAAGCGCGATAGTACAGGCTTCGCAAAGTGGTCTGCTGTCGACCATGACGCTTCAGCCCTCGGCTACGACCTCGACACGTCCCTGGACACCATCTTCAACTCCAACTCAACTTGCGCTCTCGTTCCCGAAGTCACCATCGGTCCCTACTGGGTTGCTGGTGAGCTGATCAGGGTAAATAGCTTTTCCTGTCCCAATTCTCGCTACTTTGCAGCCTTTCTCACGCAAAGGAGAAATCGAAGAGCTAACACATGCACATAACAGGCCGATGTCACTGATGGCCAAGCTGGTGTGCCCGTGCACCTTGATCTCCAGTTTGTTGATATCAACAGCTGCGAGCCTATCCCTAAGGATACCCTCATTGATATTGTAAGTCTCTACACGGACGATTTCATTTGGCTACCTAGTCAGTCGGTGGCGGTCAAGCCAGATATACACATCGCCTAGGGCTATCCAACGAGTTAAATGACTTCAGAGAAACAGTATTTACTAACGCAACTCCTTAAATCCTCTAGTGGGCTTGCAACTCCACCGGCATCTACTCCGGCGTCGCGGCTCGGGGCCAGGGCGGCCTGAATACGACTCACGGCCGAGGCATCCAGCTGACCGACGAGGACGGCGTCGTAGAATTCGACACCCTCTTTCCCGGTCACTACACGGGCCGCACGCCGCACATCCACCTGATGTCTACTTACGGCGCCACTCTCTTGCCGAACAACACGTACGTGTCGGACAGCGGGGCGCCGTCGCACATCGGCCAGCTCTTCTTCGATCAGGACCTCATCACCGAGGTCGAGACCCTGGAGCCCTACGCGTCCAACACACAGCGCCTTACCCTCAACTCGCAAGATGGCATCGGCATCAGCGAGGCCACCGTCGACTACGACCCTTTTGTCGACTACGTGCGTCTCGGCGACTCGCTCAACGACGGCCTCCTCATGTACATCACCGTCTTCGTCGACACCTCGGCCGACTACTCCAAGAACCGCCAGGCTGCCGCCCACTACTACCAAGGTGGCGGTGTCTCTAGCGGCAACGGTGGTGGCTCCCCTGGCGGTCCCGGTGGCCCGCCGACCTCGTCTTAGACCGGTTGAATACCTAGGTAACGCTAGCAGGTAGGTAGGAGGACCCAAGTAGTTGAGCTTAGGGCACTAGGTTAGGTACGAGATATAGATATTACTACTGCGACATCTATCGTCATTGGCAAGGTACAGGTGGAGAGAAGTGTGTTTGTCTTCTCTGTATATACTGCAGCGGTGCCCAGAAACAAGCGCCAAGATCCCCATTTTTGGGGCCGTATGCTGGATGTAGATAGAGTCGTATATAGAGTGGAAACCTGTCGTTACCGTTCCATTCCATTCCGTCCCGTTAGAACTCCGTGCCTTTTCTCCCTCTTAAGGTCAACTTCCCTTCCTGCTCTTGGTATAAACATAGGTAACCTAGGACACTAACCTAACAGGAAAGAGGAGGGGTTACATATATGGTTTTCGAACGTTCGCGCTAAAACTGCACCGTTGGTCGAGTCGAGCCGAGGGATGTTTTTTCTTTTGATTTTTGCACTGCCTCGGTCGGAGTAGAGACCTCGGAGTAGCTGCCGCAATGGGGGCCCCAAACTGAAAGCTGAAAGTTCAGATCAACACGCAGCTCAGAGGGGTAACAAGGTTTCGTCGAGCTCCACAAGGTTAGGCAGGGCCAATCAGATATCCTCAAACGATGACTTCGTTGCGACATTCCAAGATCTCGAAAAGAGTGAGGAGTTCAAGATGTGCAGCGGCAGCTCTTTCGAGGCACCACACGTCAACGAATGTCCGAGAGCCATGGTGTAGTCTAATATGTATATGAAAAGGGAGTAGACATTCCATAATAATCTAGATCTTGCTCTTCCCCGGGCCTGTTCCAACTAGATGCTTCGAAATTAAAGTGTTCATTCGGGAAGTTTTAATTGCTACCGAGATTTATCGCTCACATCGATGATGCTGTCGCTCCTGGGAAGCTTGAAGCTGAAAGACCCCCGGGTCTTCGTGCCAGGTGCTGCGCTCTGCTATCTCCTGCTCGTGCGCGCGCTGCGTTACAGGAGGCGAGATGGCCTGATAAAGGAGTTCAAGCGCAGGCATGGGTCGTACGATAGAGATGCGCTGTCCAAGATGACCATCGAGGAGGCATGGAGTATAGGGAAACAGTTGACGGAACAAGAGTTTCCCACCATCTTTCTCATTTCTATGTTCGTCGCCCTCTTCAAGGTCCGTCTATCTATTCATCTTTCACCGTGTCGTTAATTTTGTTATTTCTCTTGCTAAATATCTTCAAAAAATGAAAGCGTCGGACTCTGTCTAATACTACGCTCTGCTGTTATCTATCATGTGTGAAAAAGGATAAAAACAAAAAAAATTTTGCTTACACGGGCGTGTGTTTCACAGACATATGGCATTCCTTCTATCAGCCGCTTACTAGTTGCCACCGGGCAGCTCGCCAGTGATAATACGGCCTCGAAACGTGCATCTGACACTGGCTTGCTCATCGGAGAGTTCCTGCTGAACCCGCCGGATTCTGCCCGTAAATTTGAAGGGATGGCCCGGATGAACTACCTTCATGAGCGGCACAGGAAGGCGGGCAAGATCACGGATCCGGATCTGCTGTACACGCTGAGTCTATTTGCGTTGGAACCGGTGCGCTGGGCCGACCGGTACGATTGGAGGCAGCTCACCGACCTGGAGCGGACCGCCATGGGCGTTTTCTGGAGAGACGTAGGGGAGGCGATGGAGATCCCGTACGATATGCTCGAGCCGTATATGGGGAAGCGCAGGGACGGGCTGGGCTGGTTGGAAGCTATTGACCAGTGGAGTATGGCGTATGAGGAAAATCACAGTACGTATTTCCAAGTCTTGCGCGTTCGACTCTGGATTTCGGTTCAGGCTTGAGCGAATGTTTGTCCGAGTCACCAGTTACTAACATCTAGTCGTGAACAGTGGTCCCGGCAGATTCTAACGAGAAGCTCGCAAGGGGCACCTTGAACGTCTTAATGTACAATACTCCTTACAAGATGCGAGGTTTCACGCTGGGGATTATTAGCGCACTTTTGGAGGAGCGCTTGAGGGTGGCGATGAGGTAAGTGTAGTACCGATGAACCGGGCCCTCAAAGCGCCCTACTAACTCATAGGTTTGTAAAGAATAGAGAAGCCAGGTCTCGTACACAAGAGTGTCACTCACTCCTTCTTAACTCTCCGAGCCTGGATGGTCAGATACCTCCATCCGCCAAGGCCGTGGTGGCTTCGCAGGAAACTGTTCACAGACAAACCGGACCCAAAGACCGGAAGGTATTACACCTACACGTACGTCGCCCATCCGTGGTACGTAAAGCCGACTTTCTGGTCCCGGTGGAATCCCGAGGCGTTACGAACGCGCTTTTTGTGGCGTGGCGATCTCCCCGGAGATGAGGCCTATCACCCCGAGGGCTATAGCATCGCGGAGCTGGGTCCGGACTACCAGAAGGGCAAAGGACAGGAAGAAATGGAAAAGAACAAGGCGCAATTAATGGAAAGACGAAAGGCCCAGCAGCAGGGTGGGTGTCCCATGTCCATCTTTCAGAATGCCCAATGATCAGATTCTTACATAGCGTATGATGATGCTGAGGATTTAAAGGCGTCCGCTATCTAACACGGTGCCTCCTGCTCTCGAGCTTGTATATCCAACATCCTTAGGCTGAATACCGAGGAAGAGAGTGAGCTTTCGTTAGGATCTGGGAGTTTGTATTCGCATCGAAAATCGTTCATCTGAATCTCGAAGACTGTGCACCTTCCAAGCCTCGAGAAAAATGATGGTGAGCTTCCTGCAAGCTTCGTGTGCGTCGACTTTAAAATTTGAAAACTGAACTCGTAACAGAAGTGTTTCACAGTGCCTGAATTCGCTATGTCGACAACGTAGCCTCGTCAACTTCGAGTCTAATAGTGTGCTGAACAGAGGTTGGACGGCCGTAGGCAGCGGACAGTTGAACTGTGGCGGTACCACTGCCAATCCCAGTACCTGTACCTACTTATTTAGGTTAGATACAACTTAGACTTAGAACCAAACAGGTTAAGTACAAGCCATTTATATGCCTAACCTTCCTTGAGTACCCCAAAACGCAATCTTTATCTTCCAAGGTAATATATACATGCATAATATAGTACATAACAAATACCAACGCCTTTTTATAGATCCTCCAGCGGACTCCAAGACACGTACGAACTCGTGTGCCGTAGGAACTGTAGGGCAGTAAATTGCTCTGAGGGGCACCTAGAACGCCTTCTCAAGTTACCACAAACTGGGCATCACACTGACCCCCACGCCGGACCAGAACATATCCCCCGCCCCAGACGTCCAAGCCCACTGCAAGATATAAACAAGTGTGTCGAGCTCGAAAGGCTTGTCATTCTAACCCAGCAGAGTCTCGATACTCGAAGACGACGACGACCAAGTAGTATTATTAGCTCCGCATAGCGTCACCAAGTCCGAAGCCATGCTATCCCGGTTCCTGGGATTCGCAGAACTTCTTGCGACGACAGTCTGGGTCTTGGGGTAATTTATGGCACGCTGAGTAAGTAATGTATGGTTAGTAAGTGATACGCGCTGCTCTGGAAACTTGGGTAAGGTATATATAGACTCACGACTTGGCCATGGCCGGGCTGGCTATTAAAGCATGATGCGCAGGGACAGATCGAAGAGAAGCTATGATTGCCAGACTGGTCCAATTGGCTACGCCACCATTTCTTCAGTCCCGACCTCGGCATCTTTTTTGAGTGTTTTTATATGAAACTTTGGCGGCGTTGAGCGTGGTGCAAGTCTTCCAACAACACAATAAAGATATAAGTCAAGTCTGGTTCCGGTCGTCACGCTTCTATGTTATAGGTATCGACACTTCGGTGATATACCACAACCAGCATGGGGAGAAGATAATCTCGAGCAGGAAGCTGAGCACATGTCATCCTCGAGGAGAGGCTAATCCTTATACACATGGACTTACCCAGCTGCCAAGTAGCAGAAGCTGGCTAACGATGCCAGCCGGTCACGCTTCGGGTCGAAAAACAACAGCCTGGACTGACGCCTCTTGAAGCTTTGCCAATACAATACCATCCAGTCCATCCCCGCTAGGCCGGACTCTTCTTAGCCCTCCTCTTCTTTATCTTCAGCATCTCTCACTACATTCTCATTCGTAGCCGAGGAAGTGTTCTTCACTGGCAGGCACTTCATGATTGGTCTTATCGTATCGTCGTCGTCTTCTTTGCCCATGCAAAACATTCCTGGCGTACTGCAATCCCGAAAGGTTTACCGAGCCTTGCGGTAGGTAGAGGTAGTATCGAAAGTCCCCCTCCACCCGGCTTCACTTGCCTTTACACGCACTATTTCTCAGATTGGGGCAGTGCCCAGCCCAGCAGCAATCCAAAAATGGCTAAAGCATTTCCAAAAGAGAACGTATTAAACTGCTGTATGCCAATCCTCACTCCTCAATTCGCTGGATTCCCTGAGTGCGAAGCGCGCAACGCCGTCTTTGAAAGTGTATGTTGTCGCACAAGGCAGGCAATGAGCGGACCTACATATGCAGGTTGTCATCTCAATGTCACAATACTCCGTTTGTCCTGTATGTAGCGTAGCTCACTGCCCGATCCGCCGGGTTTACGGATGGTCCCGGCCCCCACACACGCGTGGTCTTTACCTGCCATATGCACAGACGGCAAAGTCAATGGTACATACGTTGTTCTTTCTTTTCTAATACAACCGGCATGGCCAATTTGGAGCAACCAATATTGTATATAAATCCCGCCGTCGCATCTTGCCAGCGGGCTCGCGACAGCCTGCCTATAAAGTATATCTCAGCCTACGCAGATTGGACAGTGATGATAAGGCTGTTGTAAATCATTATCCTTTATGGGAATCTCACGGGATTTGTCCTACTTACACGGTGTTTCATCTACTACCCAGGAGTTACAAGTATTATCCGCCATTTTGCTTTTTCCTTCGTTGTCATCGCAGATCCTGTACACATCTACATAATGGCATTTCCTATGAAATGTTTACTATCAGTTAACTAAACCATGCGGTTATCTGTCCTGCGGGATGCGCTCCGCGGGGAGGGAG
>Ga0247782_1000213_pt1 | contig 65311 bp, 56 predicted proteins | sample UWRJL019104C5_FD_179928 | JGI IMG/M metagenome (GOLD analysis project Ga0247782, IMG submission 179928) | Plant litter microbial communities from Arlington Agricultural Research Station in Wisconsin, United States - UWRJ-L019-104C-5 | ecosystem: Environmental > Terrestrial > Plant litter >... | reverse complement strand
AAAAAAAAAAAAAAAAAAAAAAAAAAAAAAAAAAAAAAAAAAATACTAAATACTAACTTAGTATACTAAATACTAATTTAGTATTTATTAAATTATACTAATACTAATTTAGTATTTTAAGTTTTGTACTAAAATATACTAATACTAATTTAGTATTTTTTTTTTAGTACTAATTCAATACTAATTTAGTATATACTAAATTAGTCCTTATACTAAATACTAAATGTGCAACCCTGGTCTGATCCGAGAAGAACTTCTGGAAGGAGCACCCATGTAACATTACATGCGGCCGTCGAGGCAAAGAATCTATGACCTGACCAATCAAGCCCAGAAATTTCACCCCCGCAGATGCACTAGTACCCTTTAACCGGCTCGTTGGCGCTCTTTTCTAGGATATTTTTTTCTGCTAGGGGCGATGGCGCGATATAGGTTAGAGCGCACGCAGTTACCATTTCCGCACGATAGCAAATCCAGAAATACGGCTTAACTTAGATTAAGAAAATCTATAAGAAAATGTAACGCTTTCGCTTCCTTCTTGCCTCTTTCCTTTGCTCTCTCTCTTTTCTGCTTCTTTAGGCAGTGAGTGGTATTTAACGGGATATACATATTTATACCGAAGAGACGACTTGGCCAACTCCGGCCAAGAGAGAGAGAAAAGCTTGGTTGACAATATGTCTGCCAGCAGTAGTGCGCCAAGCTTAGGGGACTCTGAGGCCAAGTCAACCGGCGTTCAGCCAACGGTGGAGCCTGCCAAAGTGCAAGAACGCCCATCTATTGCGTCGCAGAAGCCGCGCGACGCCACGAAAGAGAAGTTCCCATTCGAAAATGAGGTCGAAGTCGACGCCGACCTTGAAAATGAGGACGACCCCGAGATCAGCCAGATTCCCCCCGAGGTCAGGCGCGTAGTCAGCCTTCACGACGACACGAGCCTTCCTACGCTCACTTTCAGGTACTTCGTGCTCTCGGTCCTTTTCGTCGTCCCCGGCGCCTTTCTGTCCCAGATCAACACGTTTCGCACGACGTATGCGCCGTACTCCGTCTTCTTCGTCCAGATCGCGTCGAATTATGTTGGGCTGTGGCTCGCTCGCGTCCTGCCCGATCGCAAGATTGGGATTCCCGGGACGAAATGGTCATTTAATATGAACCCGAGTCCCTGGTCCGTCAAAGAGCACGTGCTTGTCACGCTTACAGCCGCTTCTGGTGCCACCGGAAACCTTGCGACAACGCCAATTGCTGTCGGCGAGCTGTATTTCAACGAGCGTCTTCACCCGGCGGCAGCCATATTCTTCATGTGGTCCATTGATGCCATTGGATATGCATTTGCTGCCATAGCGCGACAGATCCTCCTGTACGAGCCCAGCTACCAGTGGTGGCAGGCTCTCTGCCAGACGGCGCTGTTCGAGACCCAGGTTAAGCAGAACAAGAACCCCACGCCCGCAGCGCGTAAACAGTTCAAAGTGTTCTGGCTGGTACTGTTCGGCATCACACTATGGCAGTTCCTGCCCGAATTTGTATTTCCCTTCGTCAGCTCTCTTGCCTTCCTATGCTGGGTCGCACCGCACAATCCCGTTGCTAATTTTATTGGCTCGGGCCTCGGCGGTATGGGCTTCCTCAACTTGAGCTTCGACTGGGCCAATATATCGAACTACAATGCTGGTGTGCCCCTATTCTTGAGTCCCTGGTGGTCGCAGGTTGTCCTGTTCGCTTCCTTTGTCGTGAGCGCCTGGATTCTCCTCCCGGCGGCTAAATGGGGTGGGTTGGGCGGCTACAGTCACTGTTTGATGACAAACCGAGCCTGCACGGCTGATGGCGAGAAGTATCCGATCACTTCGCTCGTAACCTCCTCAAACACGTTCAATCAGACTGCCTACGATGAGAACGGCCCGATTTACCTCGGTGTCCATTACCTCTGGACCGTCTTCTTCGACTATGCCTCGTATATCTCTGCTTACAGCTGGATTGCTTTCTTTGGCGCTTCGAAAATTAAGGCAGCCTATCAGAAGTTCCGCGCGCGGAGGAATAACCCCGGCGAGGGCATCAACCACCAGTACACCGATCGGCTGAATGTGCTCATGCGCTCATATAAAGAGGTTCCGCTTTGGTGGTACATAGCTCTCTTTCTCGTCGCGTTTACCTCCATCATCACGATTGTCGGCCTAGACCGGTTGTTCATACCCTGGTGGGCCTTTTTCGTAGCGCTAGCGACGGGTGCCGTAGTTGTCATTCCTCTGGGATGGCTGTACGCCGTTAGTAATTTCCAACTACCAATTGGCACTTTTAACGAGCTGCTATACGGTACGATGGTCCAAAATCTGAACAATCACAGGAACCCTATCGGTGCGAGCGTAAGTGTTAACCAAGCTCTATATCCTACATACATGGTAAAACTAATAAGTGCTCTTCATGCAGGTGTACGGTTCAATAGCAGGCGACGCTTGGTACAGAGCGCAATATTTGTTGCAGGATCAGAAGATCGGACACTACATGCATGTTCCGCAGCGCACTGTTTTCTTCTCGCAAGTCTTCGGCATTACGCTTGGTGTGCCTATCAACTACGCTGCCATGCGCTGGGTATTGAACACCAAGCGTGATTACTTGACTGGTGACCTCGAAGACCCCGCCCACATCTGGACAGGCCAGTCCTTGGCCGGCTACCTGACGATGGGTGTCCAATACGTCTTGATTGTAAGTGTCGCACATGAATCTATTTTGAATAAACCTTTATTTTTTCCTCGGCCAAGCACACTCAAGGTCAGCCAATCACGAGCAAAATTTAACTAACCGACTCCCTTTCTTTCGCTGTAGGGACCAACGAAACTCTTCGAACAGCAGCAGTGGAAGCCGATTCCGTATGCCTTCCTCTTCGGTGCCGGCGTGCCGGCGCTCACGTACCTGCTGCACCGGCAGTTCCCACGGGCCAAGTTCCACCTGTGGAACACGACGATATTCTGCAGCGGAGCGTCCATCTTCTACGGCAACGTGTCGACGGGCTACTTCTCACGCTTCATCGGCGGCTTCGTCGTCATGTACTGGGCCTATCGCTACCGTTACCAGCTGTGGGCCCGGTACAACTTCATCCTGGCCGCGGCCTTCGACGCCGGCTTCAACCTCAACCTCCTCCTCATCTTCTTGTTCTTCGGCAGCGGCAAGATCATCACCATGCCCAACTGGTGGGGCAACGATCCCCAGAGCGTTGAAAAGTGCTATGCTCTGGATAGTTGATCATAGCAGTTGGATAAATATTAGTTTCCTTAGCTTACCTAGCTTTAATGCGAGTTTTCGAAGGAGCTCTTATCAGTATTCTGAATATGACAATCAATCGCACAGAGCGATATGCCAGATCTGGAGACGATTATAGAAATATTCCTTGTCAGTAGTAGCTGTCCATTCGATAATGTATACGTATCTAGGATACAGTGGCAGAGAAGATCTAATACACTACGGTCTGTCGACTCTTTCATCTCGTTCTTCGGTTTGTTGACCTTGTTCCTGCTTATTTTTCCGACTCTGAAAACCCCAGAATGATGTTTACCTGTCTCTCCATGCGTGAGTTACAATTCTAGATAAAAACCCTGCTGAATCTCTGCGTGGGGACTAAATCCAATTCTGTCTTGCAGTTCCTAATCCAACTGACCAGCGGCGTACCAAGTATGCATTTCCTACACCTTATTTATTATGTACCGTACCACTCATTCATTACGCCCTACTAGCTGCACTCCTTTGTCAGCCATCTCTAATATACGTAACCAAATAATTGGCGACATTAACAGAGACTCGATAACCTTAAGGAGCGAATGATTCGAAATTCCTGTGGGAGATGCCCTCCAAGAGTTGGAAGGAGGAAGAGTATGTTCTTGGTTGGACCATTTACAGAAAGGACAATCTATTCATGTTGTGTTGGAGTGCCTAAAATGGCGAGCTCTACTGCCCTGGACCGGTTTCGCAGCCGCTCGCCGCGAGTATCGCCTAGACCGAACCTCGGTCGAAAAGTTTAAGAAGAAGTTCAAGAGTCTCGGCAGTAAGTAGCGAATTCGATCGCCCTCCGACCCGAATTCGACGTTAATATTGCTTCTCCAGCTTTTCTTCGCACTACGATCGGTCAAGTCAAGAAGCAGGGTGCCCAGGCCCCCCTCCGGTTCCCCACAATAGCAACTCAGAACAAGAGCCTCGCAACAGTTCCGAGGAAGCTGACAGCAGTGAAGAGTTATCTGACGACGATCAAGAGTTGGACGAGGCTGGCAGCGGCGAGGGAGAATGATCGGGGACGGGAGACCCCTGTTCGGCAGATGTACGGAAATGTGCATTATGGTATTGCTTTCACGCTTATTCACAGATAGGAGGTAGTTTATCTGCCTAGGTATTCCTGTGTATATTCTTGCTCAAATGGTGCTTATAATTCTAGCTAACCCAACGTTAAGACTACATAAATCATATTGCTTAGGTTGCTGCGTAGATTGCCCTAGCCTGCACTAATATCGATGGGCAACGAAAAAGCGACCCTGTTATTCTATCTGGGAATTAATGGTATAAATATCCTCCCTCCCCCCTTCCCTAGAACGGCCGGCACAAGGCCTACTACCCTTGCACCCGTGCGAGGGGTGCGTCAGAAGGCTTTGGCTGGTCGTCCCGGTCCAGGGTGCTTCGAGACCAGTAGTTCTCGCAGCTACCGCTACCAACGGTGCGCTGCCGGCAACCACATAGCTGCCTTCCTCTTACCTACATTACTGCAGCCACCTGTACGTATAGCACCCTCTTTTCCCTTTGGCAAGAAAATGTATAGACGCAATATAGGTCTTGGTTAAAGTTATTAGTACAAGGTTTAGAAGATAATCCTCTTTGTCCTAGATCTGTGCAGGATAATAGAGATAGAATAAGCTTTATGTGTATTGCATCATATTGGGGCGATAAAATCATCTTACTTGCCTGTACAAGTATCTAGATAAACACTACATAATCACATCGCAACTTTCAAATACTCGTCTACATAAAGCAGTTATCCTTTCCCCCCCCCCAAAAAAAAAAAAAAAAAAAAACTGTCTGGGAAGTCTACTTTTTAAACTTACCTTACCTCTATCAAACAAGTGCAGAAGCTAGATGATCTAGACCCCTTTAATGTTTCCAATTTAAAGGGCTGTCTAGACAATAAAACAATCAAGGCAGTTGCAAAGGCAAAAAAGAAAGATATAATAAAAGTAAAGGCCTGGCAAAAAAAGATAAAAGCAGTGCGCAAGCGCAAAGAAAAGGAGGAGGAGAGGCTAGAAAAGCGCAAAGCTTGTTTTCTAGAGAAGGCCAGGAAAAAGAAGGCGACTGCTTAGAAACGGCGCGAAAAGGCTGTACGTAGAAAAGGCGTGGCCTCTTCCTCTAACCCAGTTACGCCAGTAAAGCGTGCGCATAGTACTTAGCTAAAGTTCATACACCTAGGTAGCTAAGGGATTATGACACCGTCATGACTAGACAGCCAAGAAATAGGCAAATAATTTTATAGACTGCTGTTTACTTACTAACTGGGGCACACCCAAGATCATACTGAGCGACCGAGATTTGCGCATATTGTTGAACATGCAATATAGTTGATGTATGCAAAGCTATTTAAGAGATGGCAGTCTTCCGGATGTTGGATGGCAAGACGTGCGATAATAGAGATGTAATTGCTCATCTCGCGAAGAAAACCATCACAAATCGAACTGGTGCCTACTTCTAGGGTCTCAAGCAGGTACCGTGAGCATGGCTGTTTGTATAGACCACATATCAGCTCATAGCACACCAACAATCCAAGCTCGCCTTGAATGCGAGTATCGATAATCCCCTCAGCGGCTAGTTGTCGAGAGTATTTGCGCCACATGATCTCTTCGTGCTTCTCGTAGATTGTGTGAGCGACAAGGAAAATCTCCCACTCTACAAACCGGCGCTGGCCAATGCGCACGAGTCTGCCAGGTATCTGATTAAGAGTATTTGCTGACCAACCAAGGGACACGACAAATCCCTTACAACAGCATGTGTGCAAGTCGATACCGGCACCGGCCGTTCTGGTAGAACAGATAAGGACTTCAACGGACGATGTAGGGTCATTTGTCGTCGTATTGATCTATTTATCATCCAATTATCTGGGGAAAAGGGATTGTCTGCAGACATTATAACTTTTATTATTCATGAGTTGTAAGGAAAAAGAAGATATAGGGAAAAGAAAAAGAAAACGTACAACACCAAGGATTCGCTGGTCGTCACCGACCCAACTACTGATCTGGCGGTATGTAGCTTAGCTAAGGGGGAGCGGACGGGACCCCGCGTTCTCTACATCCTATGGTCGTACGTGGAAGAACAAGGTATTATTGCAATATATAAAGACTACAAGGTGAGCTATACTTCCAAGGAGGGTACAGATCATTTCAGATACCATCTCACGATCAAGGCTTCCTACGCTTAGATTAAGTGGAACTCGCGCTTCGACCAAAGTCGATCACATCTGCGCATCGTATTCAATTTCACTGCTTCTCCGCTACTTACGTATCAATCACCACAGCTTTTGGGGTCTTGTTGATTGGCCAACGCGGAACTACTTGTGCTATCATGATGTAGATATCATCGTTGAGATGATGAGCAGATCCAAACCAAACCCTCTAATAGGCAAGTGAGGCAAGAGTGAGATATGGTCATATGACTTCCTAGCTCAACTATCATGCCGATGGTCACTGTACGCTATGTTGTATTGTTGTTTGGTCAGCCCTCTTCGGCGTCTTCGTGCGCAGTTTCATCAGCAGGAAGACCATAAGATACGACGAAATCGAGAAAACGATCACAATCCCCTCATCGCGCTAATTATACTCGTCGATATTAAGAGACCGAGGATAACCCTTACCATACCGATATCGACAGATGCGGCAACCACTAGTAGCATCGAGATCGATGAGACGAGCGCTAGCTCTCATCGCTTGGAAGTACGAAGTGAGGTACTCACCAAAAGTGGTGCTACCTATTAGGCGGGTCGAAGCGCGCGAAGTCATCCTCGGAACAATTGACTTCCTTTCCCAGACGCTGAAAGTGAGGAGCGCGCACACGAAGTAGCGGAAGGGGTTCAGGTAGTACAGCCAATATCTCCAAAACGACTAGATCCGTGAATACGGCACGAGGGCGACGCAGAAGACGACGAGGAGTCCGATGATTAAGGGGTTCGTCAGGGAGGCGAAGACGGCGTTGGGCACGAAACGCCCGCGATGCTCTGCTCTATACCCCTGTAGGCGCACTTGTACGCCAGCATCACGACGAACATGGCGCTCGCGCGGTTCGAGGCGCGCGGCAGCCCGACGCTGAAGTGCCAGCACATGAAGTACAATACTGTGCAGAGCGTATTTGTTTCTGATGCAGTCGGTATTTCGGTACAGAGCTACCGAGGCGCGAGTCGTAACTATTCTCAGCTGTTCGAAAAGCGGTGCTACGTATTCGTGGCTGTCATCGAGGGTGGCCGAAGGCTTAGCAGCGAAATCTCTAATCCGGTCGTCGAGCTGCCTTTCCATTGCGGCATGTTCGGGGGTGGATAGCCAAACCTCATGCCAATCTTCAGCTTTCCCTAGACCCCCTAGCATTATCTTGACTCGTGGGATCTTGCAGACAGTAAAGACGACTAAGGCCGATATCATGAACCCCGAGACTTTGCTTGCGGTATCGAAGTTAGGAAAGCCACTCCAACTGCTCTGAAAAACGCCGTCATGGCCATCGTAATGACGGACAAGATAACCCAGTACGTAAAGCTTAAAGACTACGTCTTCTACAAATGTCCTTTTTTTTTGGCTCCGTACCGGCTAGATTATCCTTTTCGTCCTCTATCTTTGTTGAAGATCGCCGTGAGGGTGTGAAAGCCGAGACGTGGTCATAGGTGAGAGCCCCAGCTCAGGGGAGCTGCCATGCTTTAAATAAGAGATTTTCTTCCGGACTTCAATGAGACCCTGTTTATGGAGGCTCCAATCAAAAGTAAATCTCTAAACCAAACACTCTATTTACTTGCGCTTGAGCTAATTTCAAACCAGTACATGTATACCGAGGGAGGTCACCTCAATGATTCCGCCATCCCTTTCGATATCCAGCTCTCATTGATCAAGGGGAAAGCATCCGATTTGCTCTGCTTCGCCAGAGCACTTCGAAAATCCGACGCTGATCTCCTGCGGAACACCCGGGAGCTAGGTCAGGAACTGGAAAGCTGGAGAGTGTCCGCACGGTCGCGATCCACTTCGAGTACAACTACCTGACGGCGGTGATCCACTAGGCGACCAGCAGAATGTCGCGCCTGGGCGGCAAGGGGGCGCGGTGAGATAGATAGTGTGAGGTCTAGTCTAGCTCTCGCTGTCGAGGCTAGTCGGTCGACCTTACTCTCCTTACGGACTGCGGCGAAGGGGATACTCGAAGAGGCCTCGTGATCGGTCATGAACTGATGGATTTGAAGTATTAAAGGCTAACAGCGAGGGGGAAACCCTCCTGTTTTATCTAACGTCAGCCTTGACGCCCCTCTTCTGCCACCTCCTGTGGGATCCTCTTCACGCCAGCGCCCAAGGCAATTTAGACCTACTGAGCGCGTCTCTGGATTTAATACGATGCATACGCAGACGGCGTATAATGGGGAACGAATTGATATATCTGAAGCTAGACGACGGCTTTTTTATCAAGCTCGTACGTCTCGTCCAATAGGCGGTAAGCAAGGCTCGATATGAACAACGGCATCTACGATACTAGGTTCAGCACGGGAATTCGTCACAATGAAAAATGGTAGCTAGAGGGAACATATATGTTTATGAAGTTCAAACAGCAAATTTTCATAGAGCCTGTCAGGTATATGAAGTTATGAATTTGATAAAGAATAAAAGATGCCAATAAACAATAGAAAGGAATAAAAACGATGTTACCTAACTATACCAACGAGATCGAACAACTTATGATATATAGCGCCATATCCCTTTTCCAACTCCAACCCCAACTCCAACTTTGAGTAGTATATTTGAAGGGAAACACATCGAGTTCGGCAAAACCGGTCAAATTATTGCCGCGTCCTTGAATTGATCTTGGAATATAGAGATAACACCTCTTACTTTAGGTATTGTTAGCCCTACCTCAAATACATAATATAAACGACTGACCCGGGTCGATCCGTAGTGGCGGCCCAAAACGTGGGACTTGACGTGACTAGTGATCAAGTACAATCCCAATGGTTTCGAGCGCCCGGTCCACGAGAGAGTAGCCGTCGTGCGGGTAGGGGTGGCGACCCTCTCGAAATGCCCGGGATTCCACCTCGCTCCAGGGGTGGTAGGTTAATCTGGGGTCGATGTCGATGAAGACGCGGCTGCCTTCGTAGAGGTAGAAAATCTTTATGACTACCACGGCCCTTGGCCTGCGTCTGCCATGCGAGTCTAGACAAGAAAACTTAACAGTAACAGATTTTAATATTGTTTCTGCTTCCGTTTCCGTTTCCGTTTCTATGTTTGTTTCTATTTCTGTTGCATCTGCTCTTCTTGTTCTTGTCCTTTGTATGGGCCGCCCTTCCGAGTTTATTATCGGCTGTTCGTGATCAGCGAAGCGGCCCAGAGGAATCCCTTCCGGTTCTATCGTCGGATCTATCTCGACGCGGCGGCACATTGTAGATAGAAATAGGTTGATATGATGATAGAATATTGAAGAGAAGGGATGATAGATGAGAGTTGCTAACGAGGTGTTGGTTGGGTTTGTCAAGTCTAGGAGCTGTAATGTATCCCTATGACTTGCCTAATTACTGGAGGGGAGGAGAGAAAGAAGGAAAACCTTATGGGTACCATGGTATTTATACTCGCTCGAGTGCTTGAGAGATCAAGAGGGGAAGAGAGTGTGTATTAACGCTTAGCGAGACCTAAGACCCGAGAGATGCCTCCCGGCGCAAGGGTACAGGTAATGAACTGTTGCGTGTCAACTTTAAAAATGAGAGGAAAGACAGTAGGTACACGCAAGAGTCTGGTATACGCAAATCTTCACCGGGCCAACCAAGTAAGCCTCGGCCCAAACACGCAAACCGGCTTGAATCATCTTTTACTGCTTCCTGCATGCTTCGGCATTGTATAAGCATCACCCGGGCGCCCTGGAGGGGCACTTGGATACGAAATACGATGAAGTACACTGTACACCTACCTAGTTACGGTCTTGGTCTTGGATAGTCACCCTGGACGTACGTTCGCGTACACGCTACCAACAAGTATACCATTGTAGAGTTCCAAGATGCCACCTCGGAATTCGACATTCCTTTTAGAAGCCCTGGCGCAGTGGCAACGATTGTGTATTAGAGTCGAGGTCGTCACGACACGACACCCTAGAATGTCATGGAAAGTTTGTGACTGTGGAAAATGGAAAGGTTTATTGCCCTACGTGCAGCGTAGGTGATTCAGTTTCATATCGAGTGTGAGCACCGGAGTGCCTGCCTTAGGCACATCTACCTACCGGGGATGGTTGATATATTGAAATAGAGTTCGACCAATAGGCGCAGTTCAAAGAGAGCTAGGGCTAGACGTTAAGGGAGGAGGCACTGGCAACTGTTGCATCAACTCCTTGGGCTTTAGGTACCTGGGTAACCTTCCTTAAACATTATTTATCCATTGTCGTTGCCGATTTGCTCATGGACCTGGAGTGTAAAGCTTTCCAATATATATGTACCTAGGTAGGCACCCTGATACCTATCTAAATGGTCCGCCTCTTGTACGATCCACTTCCAGCTGGATAATATAAATTGTCTTCCCGCATGGATCATTCTATGTAAAGCTACGTAATCATGATATTGTATACCTACAGGTGCCTTGGGTAGATAGTATGCTATAGGTAGTTTTATACTGCACACTCTTTAACCACGCGTGCATAATACGCATACTTAGTCTATAACTACTAGTACCTACTGCAATATGACACAACGTTTGTCTAGAATTTGTAAAACTCTATATTTCGGTCAGGCTATTTTTTCCTCATGAAGGTACGTATCCCAGAGACAGAAAACTATGATAGGACAGTCTCTATCCTCAGTTCTCACACCTGAAATAAAACGTGATCATCTATACCGAAAAGAAACGATCCGTTACCCTCTCATCTCGTTACACCTGCATCTTGTCTATTTTCATTCCCACATCCATTCCATTCAACAGCGGAGGTCGAACCTAACTAAGGTGTGAAGCAAATATGAACCTAGAACGCCTGCCACTTGCGATATGCCCGAACAAAAGGCAAAAACAGAGAAAGAAAATCAAGGACATCTCCAGGAAGCGCAAATGTTAGTATCCGCTTCTCCCGAAGGGCGCCCGCATGTTTAAACATTACCCATACTTATCATACAACGTCGTGTCGACCTCTCAAATACGCCCATCGTTCAATAAATTTTCTTTTTTTGTACTCACTCATTTGGCACCAGGGGCACCCTAGTCCATGGCGCGAGAATCAAGCTAGTACCGAGCGTGACGTCTAGCCCTCCCGGTACCGATATCGATCCTGCTCATTTCTTCCATAAGTGCCAGTTCTTCGTTGCTCCCACGTGCAGTAGCTGGCCCCAAAGCGCCGCTCATCATGGGAACCTTGGCAGGTATTGGGGGGCCGCTTCCGTGACCCATACGAGCCACACCATACTCACCATCCGAAGTTGGGCCATGGTTCTCGTAATCAAACGTACTTGCCCGAACGAGAGCTCTTGGTGGTGTGCTGTTCCTCTGGTGTGCACTGGCTGGGAGGAGCGGACTTGAGCCGGTCGATACGGGCGCAGGTAACGCCGAGATACGATGGTTCTTCTTCTGGAGACGGTTGCGTCCTGAGCCATTTGCTGCTGGAGGCTCATGCGCAGCATACGTGGGAGGTGTGGCGGTCATGGACTGCGGGCGAGCAGGATTTCGCGGCGGACGACGTCCCGAAGGAGGCATAGGCTGCGCCCCGCTGGGTACAGGCCGTGACCGTGCCTCTACTGCTTGAATTGGTTTCTTCGGTTCCGGCTCTGGAGCCCAAGTGTCCATCGGCAAGTGATCCGAGGGATCTACTTCTCGTCCGTCAGGGGTCACAATTTTACCATTTGCATTAGTATAATCCGTCGAGTTCGACTCCTCCCGAGACGCAGCAACAGCTGGGTTGAAAGCGTCGTATGAATCCGGTCCAAATGGCACTCCAGATGATCTTCGGGGTTCAGACGGAGGAGGTGCAGGGCTAACAGATTTACGTTTAATAGTGTGATTAACGCTAGGATTTGGTGACGTCCTGCGGTAGTCCGAATTTTGCGCTAGTGCAGAGGGCGTAGTAGGACCACTGGAATAAGCGACTAAAGCCCTGTCGTATTCCCCAGTAGCGGTCGGTTGGACATGAGGGGAATAATTTGCAGGATAGTGAGCTGGGGGTTCACTATACTGTCTGCCTCTTGAGTGCACCACCATTTGCGTAGGCTGGGTATATCGGCGCTCTTTCCTATCTTGACGAAACCGATCAGATACCTCAACAGCTAACGCAGGGTCGATACCAGGCACCAGAGTGGTTGGAATTGTCGGGGGCCCGTAGTCGTGCGTATTGGGCACTTGATTATCCAGAGTGGTCGGTTGATTCTGGTAGCGGCTGTCTTGATATATCTGCCCTCGTGGGACATGAGTCAGTGCCTGGGAGTAATCTGCCGATGACAAGGGTGATGGGGACGCGTTCTGAGAATAGCTGTCATAATGCGGCTGAGACTGTAATTGGCTAGAGGCATAGTGTTCGTGAGATTGCGGCGCGCTGGGACCGTAGTGTTCGTGTGAGACGCTGTTGTCGTAGCGCGATTGAAGCTGCAACTGGCCGGGATTGTATTGTTCATACGGAGAGTTTCCGCGTCCGTTCAAATTTAACGGTGCCGGACTATTAACGGCATGGAACTCCGGCTCATCATATTGTGGGATACTGACCCGGGATACGGTCTGCGGCGGTGTCCATGATTCCGGTACGTCTTCTACCGTGGGTTGCATCGGACGGTGATGATGATCATATGCCGAGTCGTAGGAATGGTGCCGTGGCCCCAGAGCAAGGTCCCTATCACTATCGTGATGTTGGGGCCCGTTCTGTAAAGCGGGCGCAGACTCGTAAGGCCTGTATTGAGGCCGCCCCGGGTATGCTGAAGGAGAAGGAGCTGAAGACACCGAGTGCCGCTGTGCCTCGTTCCGGAGTACATCGTGCCGCATAGGCGGAGTAGCCTTGTGCTGAACCATGTCGTAGCTACCGCGGTACACTGTATCCGGCGAATGCCCGCTGGAATTCCTCACTCTGTGGGCAGGTGGTGGAGGAGGTCGCTCATTGCCCTCGAGAGACTGACGGGGTTGAATTGATGGAGCCTGGGCAGCATAGCTAGGCCGCGGGTTGTAAGCTGTCCTGTTTTCGACCTCATGCGGTCTGGGAGGAGTAGGATCTGGCTGGTGAAAAGGATCAGTCTCATGAGGAAGTAGGTAATAATTCTCCTTCTCGCTGCCTCTTTGGTGATGGTGGTCCCGATGCGACGGTGGAGTAGAGTATTGGTACCCCGCAGCGTGAGGGTTTGAGTAATAATCAAGTTGAGGATGTCGATTCGACGGTGGTGTACTATACTCAGTAGGCTGGCCTGACGATTGGCTCGGGATGAGGCCGTTCGGAGGGTTTGGCTGTGCCCTCGGTGGTGTGTTTACGGGCTCAGGGGTTGGTGCCGGAGCCTGGCCAGTGACAGGATCCGATGGTAGAGGCCGTCTTTTGACTAGTGGTCTCTGGCCCGAGCTCGTAATATCTGGCTCGGAACTCGAAGTAATGGGCTTCGCTTTGGCAACCGGTTTTTCAAGTTTGGGTCTGCTGTCGTAGTACGTAATTTCGATTCTGATCTCGCCAGCGTACTTCCCCTTGCAATTCAGATTGTGCCATTGGTCACTTTGCCCTCCGCCCTGGACAATGATATCACGTAGATCGATCCATGTCTCTCCTATTAATTCCGTCTTCTTATCGTCGTTGAAGACTGACAGCTTCAGCTGGAAGTAATCCGGAGATTCGTGAACGGTGAAACGAAGCTCTTGATCCCTGGCATGGAAGGGAAACGTCAGTATGTATTTACGGTTAGTACAAGTGCTCGGTGTACTTGCCATTTAGGCGTCTGGCCGCCTCGAATATCTGTTGTGGTCTTCTTTGCCTCCTTGCCTAGCCGCGCAGCGCAATAGGGGTCCTGTTTTCCAATTGTCTTTCGATTGGGAAGGTTCTTGGCTCGGTCGACTATAAGGACAAGAGTACCAATTTCCGGCCCGTCAATGCTCATATCAGAAAAGATGCCGGCAGTATGCATCCCGTTCAAAGGATTGGGTATCTTGGGTTTAGTTGCCATATTGCCGGTTTCTTAATTGCTTAAAGTCTTGCTTAACTTTGCATCGGAGTACTCGAGTCGTTTCGAGTCAATGAGTGGAACGACTGTTGGTCAATGGCTGTTGCCGAGGGTCGTACCAGGGAGGTAGGTTTGTTGACTTCCCGTCGAAGCTATGTTGACATGGGTGTGACGTATAGGAAATCGCTAAAAGAATGAATGAAAAGGATGCACACACCAAGGTGAAGTGTTCAAGGCTCAAAACTCAGGGATGAAACAAGAAAATACGGACGAATTGTAGCTGGCGTTGAACGCAGCTTAGGGTAAATGCAAACAGAAGATGTAGAGGAGAAGGAGATGTAGAGAATGATGGCTTTCATGACTCGCAGACAGGACCTGTTGCGAAGCTGCACGTCCTGTTGATTCCCCAGCCAATCGACTTATGCGCGGCGGGCAGTGGCTGGTTATTGCTCCCTAAAAATCGACGTGGTTGGTCCAGTGCGGCACGCTAATGCGTATCCGGACCCATTACAGCACCCCCGTACAGAGGTAGGCGATACACTATCCCGGCTGACCGGCCAACTGCTATTGACATTTAGTGGGGCTCTGCCAATCAGCGCGCTTAGATATGACTTGTGTAGGGATTCAAGTGACAAAGCGACAAAAGCAAGGAGAATTTGAAGAGCTTTCTTGTTATTCTGTGCCTATCTACAGCTGTAGTGAGATTGCTTTTAGATATCTACGTAGTAATTTGTTGTACAAGGTCCTAACAGTGGTGTCCCTTAACACTCGATTGACCGCTTAGAGATTAGGGTTAGCCCAACATTTTCTTCAAAGCTGCAGCTTGCGACGCTTGCGGAAAGGGGTATTTTTATCTGACCGGCGCAATGGGCAAATCGACACGCGTTCCACGAGGCAATGCACACGGGTCGACCCCACCTCAAGGAATGTCTACCAGGTACGTAACGCGGCACACAGGTACCTATTAAACTTATTAAGGCATACCTACATCTGTACTAGCCAGTGACGTCTGGCTGGCGCAAGTAAACCGTTGCATACAACCGCACTCTTGCTGTATTATTGGGTAACAACAATAGGCGACCCAAGACAAAATCAATTACGGATTGCCGCGTCTTTTTAATTTCCCATGTTTCTCTAATCTAGGTAGACTATTGTCCAATTGCGACATAAACAATCGTTTGCACACGTACGTTCCTGAGTTACAATAGGTACGGTATTAACGCTGCCTAGAGACGCCAAGATAACGGCAGGATTCTGGATCCCGATATGGATGTTCCTTAAAATATGCATTCGACTGCAATACCTTCCTTCCCCATCTATGCTGTAGGTATGTATTTCTCTGTACGATTTAGGTGTTGCCTCTTTAACGACACAACTTCAAAGCCAGAAAGGCGCTTGTAGGTCTATCATGTCTCACCAGACAGGCCGCCCTTTTGCAGTTTAAATCGTACCATATCGGTATTTGAGGCTGGCACAGCTAACTTAATCCTTGTCGGTCTTTCTACAGCGCTAAACCTTAATCTATTTGCATCAAAGACGGTGAACGCCGACCCGGCAAATCTCTTAAGTATGTGCAACCAGCCCGCCTACGGTGTATAATGAAAGCCTTGCAACTCGACCAGTAACGCATTAGCTAGCTAACAATTACCTAATAAGTGGTTGGCTGCTTTGCAAGATGGAGAATTACTATTGATTTGTTAAAAGTCTCCACCTAGATATGCACGGGAACTAATTCGTCCCTTGAGCGTTACACTGACAATGCAGAAGTAAATGCAATGACGGACGCTAAAGATGCGGGAAGATGCGGGAAGATGCAGTGAACATATAGGGGTAGAACGACCAGGACACTTAAACACGAAAAGGAGCCATCGACCTACGTTGCGTAACTACATAGTAAAAGAGAAAAAGGACATGTATTGGTAGACCGGCTGATTTACACAGGTGATACTCGGTAGCTTGCAACAGTTGGATAACCTAAACGACAAGGTTGTCCCTCCTGGCAAATTTCAGGTAGCACGAAGCTTAGAGAACGATCCCTCGTCGCACGACGTATCACAAACGGTTGTACAGGGAGCACCTCTATAACGGCTAAACGCCCTCCTCGTAAGATGAACTAATGCGGAACACATGGTAGGTATGGATAGCGTTACTAAGCGATGGATGGACATATATCGCACGCTTGTTCGTCGTTTCACTAAGTCTTGGTTGCGAGATAAGTAGTAACCAGGTAGGGCGCCAGTGTAACTGATAAGATGGAAACTAGCGTCATTATTGACGGTTTCTCACGCGGGAAAGCGCTTCATGGGAGTTGTATTACACGGTCTATTTCACAATGAACCGATCTATCATCAGCCTGGGCGAGACATGTGGGAGCGACGATAAGACACCTCGTTAGGTATCTATGCACAGTAAGATGTCTATATAGGCATTCACTCATCGTATAGATGTGTGAGTTTCATTACATGGTACAATTATCATAATCTATATGATTTGGTGTCTCCAGACGATGATTCCCAGAACTACCTATCGCCAAGGCATTCCTGAACGCTTTGCTTGGCCCCTTCGGAGACACTATGGTTGTTCATAGTAGCTTTGGGACCGCCGGTGACATTTCCTGGGTTCTTACCCTAGCTCTCAGAGGCAGAAGGCACTAGGCAATGTCAGTTTTCCCTCGAAGAGATCGGTTATACACTATAAAAGAATGGGGGAAAAGGTCAAGAGAGCTAGGAAACGGTCTCGTGGAATGAATAGTATGTAATTAATCGCGCAAGGAACTAGGAGAATAACGTACCATCACCACCTTAGAACTCGTTTCCGAGGATATCGCGGGAGCGTTGTTTGGCTGCCTCGAAAGTGTTCAGATTATTCAAGCTACCCTTATAGTCGCCGGCGACTCGAGAATCAGCAGTCATGGATATGTTTACTTTTCAACCAAGTGTCATGAAGCGGAATTTTAGATCTATTTATTATGAGTTGGTCCACGCCAAGTAAGAGGCCTATACAATCACTGAATATACATATTCAAACGGAGATCAAATCGGCTCAACTAATATGTATTTAGACTTGGAATGAGGCCTGTGTAGCATTCATGCTATTACATACATATCATAGAGCTTTGCTAGAGAAAAAACATTCAATGACGCCCGTTTATAAGTTAACATGTTTAGGGCCGATTTTTTGGGTTTCATCTGGATTGATTGATCGCACGTACCGGTAAACCGAACGAACATACTTGGAGCCAGACGTGAAACTGCTAGATAAGATGATTTGGTTGTTAGATGTCACTTATAATTGCTCTTGATCATGGGCTGTATTAGTAGCCAAACTAAATGCATCGTTCTAAACACATCGATTCAACGAAATCATAGACCGCCGCGTCGGAATCGAGTTGGTTAGACATATATTTGAGTATAATGATCGAGTCAGGTTGGTGTGCGCTAGCAGAGCACTGACTACCTCCACTTACTTACTGTAAATAGTACTCAAGTGCTTTCGATACTAAGTTTTCAAAAAGTCAATAAGCAGATTTTATGCTGTCTTCTGCCTCTTTGTTAAATCCTAGCCGACACGTAAAGAACATTTAAAAACCCCCATATGAAATGAAGGAGTACAGCATAATGTAACAAGATTTACTTTTGTGTCTCTTCAAGTTGCGGCTCATAAGTGGATGACGCACAGCCACGTTCGCTAGCTAGAAAAGCCACACGAATATGGGTTGAGCCACCGCACGGTTGGGCTGTAAGGGCACTCTATACCTAAGGGCACCTGGAGGTACTCTGCGTAGTACCTAGGTAGCTACAACATCTATAACTTGCAGGTATTCATGAAGCCAGCAACTTCAGGACTCAGCTTCAATGGTCATGCTTCACTGTTAGCCAATATACTCATGAAATTGATCTATATCTTACGCTATGTCATCTTCAGTTGCACCATCTCAACCGCCAGTGATTAATTACGTGGCAGGATTCCTGCTAGTTGGGAGTGCCTGGGGTTTTACAACTCCCTTTATTCGCCGCGCAGCTAAGGATCACAACCCGCCCGCTCATCCCTTACTCGAAAGGGAGGATGTGAAGGCTAGCAAGGTGAAAAGAAATATATATGGCGCTTTCTTTGCTGTCGCCGACCTTTTGCGGAACCCTAGATACGCTGTGCCGTTGTTGATAAACCTCACGGGGAGTGTGTGGTTCTTCCTCCTTATTGGCCAAGCCGGTAAGTCTTTTTACGCCTTTATCCTTTCGGCCGTGGCCAAGTATTTAAACCTGTACGCTGACATTATATGATAGAATTGAGCCTGACTGTTCCGATAGTCAATACGCTTGCCTTCCTATTCACAGTGCTTGGAGACTGGTGGGTAGAAAGAAAGGTAATAGGCCGAGGTGAGTAACGAAGCCCGCCCCGTAAAAACAGGGTTTCGCTCATAAGAGTCCAGAAACTTGGATAGGGATGCTATTATCCTTAGCTGGAATCGCTTTATGTGTCAAGAGCAAATCTTAATGATTAATTGGCTATGCTAAACCGGCTCAATATTGTTTATCGCGTACTCCCTGGACCAAAGCGCATCAAAGCAGTGCCAGCAAGTGAAAAATGCCCCACGAGAATCTGACTACCGGATATATGGATGACGCCTCTAATCATTGTACGAGTTTTTCGTATCAAACTCAATAGACACATATATTTGAAAGTTTGCACTTGCCCCTTCGCACGAGAGGCTAACCTCTCAGTCGAGAATCGTACGAGGTCAACACCCCTTCATTGGGCCATCAAGGTTATTTGTCTGTTTGGAGGATTGCGGCTGAGCAAGTAGGTTCTGTCGCCATTAGCATGTGTGAACTGCAGACACGCAGATACCTATTATATGGCTTAGGTTAGTCCGATTGTGACGTCGGAAAATCATAATTTTGGTGGCCGCGGGATCTGCAAGATAGTTCTGTGTGGGCCGAAGTTTTGGGAGGCGCGTGAGTCTCGGTGCTGTCTCCATGCGGTCTCCATGCGGTCTCCATGCGGAAGCATGCAACTGTGGTGCCTACAGCTTCCTGTCTGCGACTTCTACTTTAATCAAAGAGTCTATACCAACCTACGTACACAGCTGATCGCAAACCCAATACATATGCAAGAAATCTATGGCCTGAGAGGATCATCATTGGATCATCGTATTATTAGCAGTGGTGACACATTATATCGTCCGTTGTCTATCAGTTGTCAATATGAATCATTCAAGATGTGAAGTGGTACCACAGATAAAGTAGATCTTGAAATGTCTGACCAAAATTAGTCCTAGTAGCTGTAGTCAGGTAGTGCAGCGCGCCTGCTTTATATACCCGTGTACTTTGGCTGCTTTCTACTACGTAGTTGCCTGTGATACAAGTATAACCCTGCCTACTTGGTGTAACTTCTTCTTCCAACTCTGTGTACCGGCAGTTTCCAGTCGCTGTCCAAAAAGGAATGCTCTTATTTTGGAAGGCAGCAACCAGGGATAAGCCAGTGTGTTTCACATGAGGTGACTTCGGGGTAAATTTTGGGTTTGTGGACCCTCGACATCTTCGTGTCGATGCTCAGTGGGGCGAAGTCGCCCAATGAAGTTCCAGTCGTCGCAGATTACCGAGTCCCTATTTTTGCGTACATATGTAGATGCCCCTGTTGCAGGCGACAGTATTTAAGCCCATATTGGCAGCGAGGTACGGATCGGCAACGCTGAGGGTCCTGGAAAGCCTGTGGGAGGTTCATTTTCGGTCCCCATCATGGCAACGGCGCGTGCTTGGCTGAATGTTTGCTCCAATGACTGTTGTTATATAAGACCAGGAACGGACAGGGGTGGAGGGTGACCCTATATGTTCGCGGCAATGCAACCATGGTTCTTCATAATGATCCACTAGCTAATAGGGGAACTGGAATGCGATAGGCGACCCTGAAATCCCAGTAGCTGTCCGAGGAAGGAACGCCGTGCTTAACCACCACGTCTAGGAAGGTGCGTACTTAGCTGATACTATCTTGTACCTACTTGCTTTACATTCTCAAAGGATTTTAAAAACCCTACCTGATCTTTAATACCTTGGTACATAATTCTTTTCCTACACCTCTCTTCCAACATTACCTACCTATCCACCTATCGAAGAGCGCCGCCCCGAAAGAAGAGATTCGTACCAAGTCGTCAACATGCGTGCCACCATTCTTCTCACCGCTCTAGCTGGTGTGGGCGCTGCATCTGCTAGGGTGATGAGGATTGCGGCTGGGAGTAGCAACTACGATTGGGACGTGACAAGCTGGAATGCTGGCTGTGTCCATGAAGGTTGCTTCTATGGTCCGTCCTATACACGCGTTCACTTCTAACACCTAGTGTGCTAACTATCGTGGTAGATTTCAAAATCTCGGGTGCTGCCAACCTTACAGCGAGACCTCCAAGACCAAGCTTCACGGCTCACTGTGCCGGCCAGGGAGAGGGCGCTCCATATAGACTTTGTCAGAGATTGGATGAAGAAGACAACGATGCCCTCGTGGTGGCGAAGCTTCTTCCAGGCAATAACAGTACCATCAATGGCACAAAGCAAGCCACGATCCAGGTCTCTTTGAAGCACACCGACCTTGACAGCCCGTGAGTGGCGCCTCGTAGTCATGATTCCGAAGCTCGTGGGCAGTCAGCTAACACGAGATATATAGTACGACCTGGTGGAACTATACAGGGCATGCGAACTCCATCTATAACCAATTCTCAGCTCCGTCCCTGAGCTTCACCATAAGTCCTGACGAGATCTTCGGTGTGGCATAAGACAATGGGATGTGTATTTCGGCTCGTTATCGAATATTACATTGCATCTCGGGCGACTGCAGCAGCCGCGGGTTTGGATGCAATTAGTGCACCCATCGGGACAACAAGCCGTCGGGCTACCTAAACGAGGCAGATGCTTTTCGGCCTAGGCCGTAATCGTTCTACGCGAAGATTTCTTTTGAAAGAACCCATTGCTAGTCATCTCGCTATGGAAGAGACTACTAGTAGGGGTCTACTCTAGGATTCTGGTTGTTGATATGCTATCGCTATCTATTGGAGATCAGACCTTCTGTGGAGGATATGAAATCCTATGTAATGATAATAATGCCCTAAAATGAAATGGGATGAAGAGAAAACAGCTCACGCCTGCGAATAAATTCACACCGAAGAAGCGGCCACCAAGATGATTATGTATTTGTAGACGACGTGTTACTGTAGTACCTTGGCCTTGTGAACGCTACCAGCACATCCTCGTGCTGTACCATGCAACGTCAGACCTAGCTAAGATAGTTGACTCTTCCAGCAACGGTGTCACGGGCTATCTGACAAGCCGTTGACGTGGTGTGATCTGTATTAGCATGCCAATGAATACCTAAACTAAGACACGAGAAGTCCGGTGTTGTCGGGCATTATTCACACTAGGCCCCAATATTTCGTACAAGGTATCCGGTTCGCGCGGTTGTCGAGTCGAAAATTTTTTGGAAGATGGGAAATTGGCATCCGTATGCTGTACAGTTGAGTTGTACAGTATCAGTATCAAAATCAGTTTCTAGGCCCCCAGACGTGTAAACATGGCCAGGTTTCATTCCTAGGTATGTACTAATAAGTAGTGATAACACAGCTATATAGCCGACGATAAGGTTATTGCGTCTATACATATATATGTTGGCACGGAGTGACAAGTTGGTGACATGTCAGCAAGGCTAATAAAACGGCCGAGGGCAATAGCTGGCGCTAATGAAATACTGACAGGTACGGCGATTATGCCGTATTGTGCTTAGGTACTCATTCTAGGGTGCCTAAAATGATGCGTGTCTTGCTTGCGTTGGGTTTTACGCAAGTAATTGTGGCTGATGCAGGAATGCCAAGCCGTTCCCGCGTGTTGTGGGTGGATGGTTACTGGACTGTCTCAGGCATCTAGAAAGCATTACCGCATTACATCAGAGGCCGACAGGGAGCCGACAAGGGGGGCACAGCAGTTGAGTGCCTCAACTTTCCCCTCCCCCACCAACTTCCACCACTAGGTTGCCAACGAACCAAAGCTGACAACTCGGCAAGACAAGTTCTACCTGATCTATACGTCTCTATTTAATTCTGCCTGTAGGTTCATACTACGGTAGCAGACTAAGGCCCCCATCCAAGGTTCGTCTACGTATTGTTCGTACCTAGGTTTCCCCTCCATTTAACAAGAAGCAAAGTCCTGCGCGACTCCTGCGACGCTCGAGTCGAAATCAACGCATCTAACTGCGATCTCTTTTGCGTCACCTCCCACGTCTAACCAATACGGAACCCTCCACATAGTGACTTGACCTGTCGAAGCAAATTCGTCATGGAAGTCATCAAGTTACAAAGGTATGTTAAGTTTGGGAATATTAGTTCAAGCCGGTATTCTGACCTTTTGCGACCAGAAAATTTCCCCAGTTTCAACAGGGCGATATCTTCGCGCTCAGCGACGCCTTCCGCAAACTTGATGTCGATGACAAGGGCTACCTCGACGAAGCTACCGCCATCAAGGCTACGCAACAAAGCGAGAGGCAGCCATACGATGTCGTGCGACAAGCCTTGAAGGAAGTCGAGTTAGACTCGTCTCGGCGAGTCGAGTTAGAAGACTATGTTGGTGTAAGTTCACTACTACTTACGCTATTTGGTCGCGACTATTACTAACATAACTAAGCTTATTGCAAAACTGCGCCAGCCGTCGCCTACCCTACAGCGCATGAACACAGGTGGCCCCCCTCCCACATCCCCGGCAGGTATCGTAGCCCACAGAACTGGTGGCGGACATGCCTCCAAGCCGAGCGTCGGCAGGATTCACGTCCAAGGTTCTAATGCCAACACCACCCATACTATCAACGAAGATGAGCGAACCGAGTTTACCCGTCACATCAACGCCGTCCTGGCCGGAGATCCTGATATAGGAGATCGTTTACCCTTCCCCACCGATACATTCGAGATGTTCGATGAGTGCAAGGACGGCTTGGTACTCGCTAAGCTTATCAATGACAGTGTGCCTGACACGATCGATGAACGCGTCCTAAACCGGAGGAAGAACAAGAAGCAGCTCAATGCCTTCCAAATGACTGAGAACAACAATATCGTGATCGAGTCTGCCAAGGGTATCGGCTGTTCAGTTGTCAATATTGGTAGCGGGGACATTATCGAAGTCCGAGAGCATCTCATCCTAGGTCTAATTTGGCAGATTATCAGGAGAGGTCTCCTCGGTAAGATTGATATTAAGCTCCACCCCGAGCTATATAGGCTATTAGAGGAAGACGAGACTCTAGAGCAATTCTTGCGACTACCCCCTGAGCAAATCCTTCTCCGGTGGTTCAACTACCATCTCAACGCGGCTGGCTGGCATCGCAGAGTGCAAAACTTCTCTACCGACGTAAAAGACGGCGAGAACTATGCGGTATTGCTTGCGCAAATTGGCCGTGACTACGGATGCACACGGGCACCTCTGCAGACTCGGGATTTACTGCAACGTGCTGAGGAGGTCCTGGTCGATTCTGACAAGTTAGGCTGCCGAAAATTCCTCACACCAAAGTCACTCGTAGCTGGAAATCCAAAACTCAACCTTGCATTCGTCGCAAATCTGTTCAACACCCACCCGGCGCTAGACCCCATTACGGAAGAGGAAAAGCAGGAAGTAGAAGATTTCGACGCTGAAGGCGAACGGGAAGCAAGAGTCTTCACACTGTGGCTGAACAGCCTCGATGTGCGACCTGCTGTGGTGTCCTTCTTCGACGATCTTCGTGATGGTACTATCCTCCTGCAAGCTTATGACAAGGTCATTAAGGGGTCAGTGAACTGGAGACACGTGAACAAGCGACCGGCAAACGGGGATGAGATGTCGAGATTCAAGGCAGTTGAAAATACGAACTATGCCGTTGAGCTTGGAAAGCAAAACGGCTTCTCGCTAGTTGGCATCCAGGGTGCAGACATCACAGACGGACAGAAGATGCTGACTCTGGGCCTGGTCTGGCAGCTTATGCGGAAGGATATTACTTTAACACTATCCGCTCTGGCCCAACGCCTCGGTAAGCGGGAGATGACTGATGCTGAGATGGTTAGATGGGCAAATGACATGTCACGAAAGGGAGGACGGAACACTTCGATCCGTTCCTTCAAGGACCCCTCGATCGCTAGTGGTGTCTTCTTGCTCGATGTGCTCAACGGTATGAAGAGTGCATATGTCGACTATGACCTTGTTACGTCTGGAAATACCGATGAGGAGGCGTACATGAACGCCAAGCTCAGCATTAGCATTGCTAGGAAAATGGGCGCCACAATCTGGCTTGTTCCCGAGGATATTTGCCAAGTGCGCAGTCGCCTTGTCACGACATTTATTGGTAAGGAGATGTACCGTCCACAATAAGAGCATCTAAGAAGCTAACGCAGTCAACTCACAGGTTCTCTGATGGCCACACACGAAAAGATGCAATAGATATACCGCCGGTTTCAATCAGAGTTCAGGGAAGGTGGTTTGGAAGGACTGGAAAAGTTATCGACTCTGATGACGATGTGTCTGCGTTTGCCAACTTGATTGATCCTAGCCCCTAAGTATTTCCATAGAGCACGTCTCTGCAAGCGATAAAAGGGCAAGAACAATGTCCGCACGTTCAGCACATCTTACACGAAAGCTTCGAACTGATGTCTACGTGAGAATAAAGCTCCGACGCAGGTCATAGAACGAGTTATGATCTGTAATCCTCCGCAGCTAAAAACCACGGATATAAAGCGATTGTTGCCCATTGACTAGAATTATATAGCCAATAATGATTGGACTCTTTCCCGAATATGTGTATTACCAGCAAGGGGATTAGTAGAAAAACTTTATCATTTTCGCTAAAAGGTGGTGATACGATATGCTGTACTTATTGAAGGACCCCTAATGAGGATCTCAACTAAGAACTGGCGGTTATCACCCTGAATTGCTCCTACGTAGTTGTGTTTGTACCCAAACTCTGTATGCTGCATTCACAAACCTAGAAAGCTAGATCGTTGAGGTAGCCATGGTGTCCTCTGTGATTGCCTCGAGTTTGTCCGACGGAAAGGGCCTGCAGGGCAAGCTATCTTCTCATTGACAAAGTACCTAGCACTATCGACGGCAGCTAGAATGACAGTCAAGGCCATAGTAATTATTTAGGTACCTACTGAGATATATTGTCTGGCGCAAGACAATATGGAAGATCCTAACGAGATGTTTGGAAGCTCCCGTTTTGTAGATGGAAGACCCACGTAAGGAGGTCAATCATTTAAATACACTGGTCCATTCAAGTGTTCATTTGGTTGACAAACGTCATAGTTGCGCTAAGCTATTTGGGGAGATCATCACTTAAGCCGCGGACGCGCCTTACCTAATTTACGCCCGAGAATGACCCGATAATATGCTTAGCAGTTCCAACCAACCACCTTCTGTTAAACTTTCTCTTCAGTTCGGTACGTGACTAAAATCAGACCATCAACTTGACATACTTATCAAGGAGAAGGCCAAACCCTTCCGCCATCAATACATCAATCCCACCAGCGCGCCATCATCGTGTGCTTTACTCAACATCAAGTAGTACTCAGCCAGGTCGGCTTGATATCCGTCTTGCTTCTTTTTCGTTTGTTTTTTTTGTTAGCTGGTTGATACACTTCAGTCACCATGTCTCGTGGTGGCCAAACCCTCTACGTGACTGGCTTCAGCCAAGGCACGCGTGCTCGCGACCTCGCCTACGAATTCGAACGGTATGTCAACTATGCTCGTCGTCCTCGTCCTCGTCCTCGCTCGCGGTGAGATCGACCGACCGTCCAACCCGGAGAAAACGGTGTCCGATGCCACCAGTCTACATCTCTGTCTACGTCTCGTCTCGTCCCCCCGTCCATCTCTCCCGGGATCTCCCCGTCTTCCGTCTTCGTCGTTTGTTGACTTCGTCGACTCCTCGAATCGTCTCCTTCTCCACGCTCCCACGCCCCCAACTCCCACGCACGCCCACCATTTAATATTGTTTACCCTATTACGATCGAGCGGTCGGACAAATCTTCAGTTGCATCGCACGCGCGACGAGTCGCCTGCCTATCGTGACAGGACAAGGAAGCTTGAACGCACTCGATGCGATTCATTGGGAAAGTAATTCGTCATTGTGAGATTGCTGACTTTACCACCTCTAGCTATGGTCGACTTGTCCGATGTGACATTCCTGCTCCTCGAAGCGCAAGCAGCAGACTGTAAGTCTTGTGAACCGGCTAAATTACAAGCTACAAAGCGGCTAACTAGGCTGGTAGATTTGCATTCGTTGAGTACGAGGATCGACGGGATGCTGATGACGCCTATCATGAGATGCATAATAAGCGTATCGGCCGTGATGACATCCTAAAGATTGAAGTATGTCTTATCCACACGTTGACTGGCCTATCCGTCTAATAATTTTGTGTAGTGGGCCCGTACGCCCCCTTCGGCTTCCTGGCGCTTCGACTCAGGTCGTGATCGTGACCGACGGGACGGCGGTCGTGGCGGTCGGTCTCCTCGTCGTGGTCGTTCCCCCTCGCCTCGTCGCAGCACCCGTGACTATTCCCCGAGAAAGGATGATCGCCGTGACCGTGACCGAGATAGGGACTACGACCGTGATCGTCGGGACACCCGGGACCGCTCTCGTAGCCCAGACACTCGGTAAGAAACTCTCGAATCTACACTGTACATAGAAATCCTTTGTGGAGACTGAGCTGACCACCTTACAATCAGTGACCGAGACCGTGATGATCGCGATGATCGCGGAGACCGCCGTGCAGATACCACTAATGGTGACGATCGTAAAGGTATTTTGTTTACTATTAGGATGAATGCACAATTAGAGAATTCGGCTAACTCGTTCCCCTAGCTGTGGATAGCCCACCGCCTCAGCACGATGACCTGGATGTCGCCGACTGAAGGGTAGATTAGACATAACGGCTGTCAGCCGTATAACTCTCCGGGTGCGAAGAAGGTTTCCCTTGTTACACTGGGCTTCTAGTTTTTGTTGTACTTAGGTTGTCACTTATCCTCTAGTTTTCCGCAACCGAGATTCGTCTTCACACGGGATGTTAATCCGGCCTTCATCATCCTGTTGTGATTAGAGGACTCCACTTGAAGGGTGGTTGCTAGGTAGTAAAATACATCTCCTTTTATGTATACGATGATATGTCCGTTTCTAAAGTGCGTAATGCGACTTCTTGAAGCAGCGTATAAACTAGTGATAATGAACTTCTAGTTTACATGTTGCGCACGACGATGTAATCTCTAAAACAATACTGCTCTGGAAAGCTGGCTTCACTTACGTGGCACAATCGACAGTGTTATAAGTGTTGAAATTGGATCCTGTTTGCTGGCAGCTATCGGCCACCTGATCCGTATACGGCAGAAGCTAAGCCTTGCGACATCTGCAAAAGCCTTACTGATGAGATTTACCAGGGCAAGTGGACCAGAGGTGCCACGATACCTCTGGTATCATGAAAGCTTAGGTACCCATCTGGTTAGTTGCAAATTCTAACTACCTCCTTCAAGACCTAAGTGCCTAGCGCAGCAGCTGGTCTACGTCGTATGACAAGACATGGTGCCTCAACCTGTTCTCTGATTGGGGAGGGTGCCTTAATACTGTTACCCTTTTCTATATGCTATGTACGACGCTGCGGTTCCCGAGGGGTAAGAGCCAACCCACATTGCCCCTACTTTTATGTAGAGTCACGTCATTTCTAACAGAACGAATCTAAATAGGCAACTGAACGTAAACCAAAAACCATCTTAATACCTACAAGACATGAATTTTTCCCATTTTATAAGTGTGTGATACAATTAGCTGGTTGTAATGTTGTTGTGTGGTTGATTCATAAGGTGCTGGCTATGATGTTGTCATTGGTCTGATCTGCTTTCTTTTTCTTTTGAATATAGGATATATTTGTATGGCATTTGGAATTGCCGGTGATAGAGTAGCTAGGAGGTGTAACTTGAACAAGACATTGACACTGGAAGATACATAGAAGATAAGGGATAAGGCAGTCTAGAGCTGGATGTATCTCATGTTAATGTATACCTCAGGACACCGAACACCGACACTCCGTTGTCCCGTGGGCCCAAAACCACAAAGTAGGTACGTTCTGGCCTTTGCGCCGATAGTTGATTTTTGTTCTACTGTATTACGTCAACCAATTGGTTCGACTTTTAGGTACTTCGCATTCGCAGACTGACAAGATAGCATATGAAACAATTTGAGTTTGGGCCCTCGTGATGTTAATTAGTTTCCAGCCGCGCGGATTCTACTCGGTGCCCAGCAGAGGTCTCATGACGCAGGCACTGGCATATGCGCTGGAAGTACTAGGTATGCTGTATGCTGTAGGAGGTACATATGTAGCTGTACTGTACCGCCTACATGTATTTAAGTGGACTCTGCAGCATCACCTCTACCTGGTAGGCACCTTGTAATAAGTACCTATATTATCTGCTTTTATCCTGCACGGCATTGGCTGGCTAGAGAAGACAGGCAGGAAGTACAAGGTACTAACAGCAGGTACATGAGTTTGAATTTTTTAAGCTCAACGTACCTGAGCCCGTCAGCCGACATATGGGAAGCATCCCTCCCCTTCGATATTCAAAATAACATTATTAGTCGATCTAAATTCTCAACTCTGTTTAGTTTCTTATTGCAATTTCGGATATTCATCCTCGATTTTTTCACTACATACATTGTGCACTTCTTCTGTTTACCTGCGGCGATATAGCATTCACGACTTTCATTTATATCCCGGCGCCGACTTTGACTCCACAGCTTCCCCGGTCAATCATAGCCGGCCTAGCTCTTTGACTAGATATCTCCTTAGATTCCTTCCGAGCAACATCCGTCTGACATCGCACCCGCCTCCTCATTTCAACAGTTTGACCGATCGAACCGCCCTCCATCCCATGTTGGCGCCCACCGAAGGCCATTTTCAAAAATCGACTATGCCGCCGAAACCGCTGAGCCGTTGACGAAGACTGTGCTGCGTGTAAATCTCGGCAGTCATCTAGATCACGACGTCCTAAACCCAACATCATTGTTTCGCTCCTGGGAAACGCGTCGTGTTAATTTGATGGTCTTTATACTAAGCTGCGGAACCTGAGTCTTCCACCCAGCACGCAAACTCGTTTTCCTTTCATAAACTCGATCCTTCACCCACCCACCCAACAAACAATCCTTCGGCATGGCGACGGTACGTTCCCATGCTTTACTCGGCATCAGCCAAACGGCCTGAGTCTTACGGTTCTCGCAATAGAGCTAATTGTTATAGCCAGGGTTCGGAAACTGCCCCCAAGGCTGAGTACGCCCCCGATAATAAAGGCTTTGAACTTGTCGTCGTCCTTTCTCAACCTGTGGTGGCCGCATTCTGCGCCGGCGGTGTGGCTGGTGCTGTTTCACGAACCGTTGTGTCACCCCTCGAACGTCTCAAGATCCTCTACCAGGTCCAGAGCGCCGGACATAATGAATACCGGCTATCGGTAGGCAAGGCGTTAGGTAAGATGTGGAGGGAGGAAGGCTGGAGAGGTTTCATGCGTGGCAATGGCACAAACTGCATTCGCATAGTGCCTTACTCCGCTGTCCAATTTGGAAGTTACAATTTATACAGAAAGGTAGATTCCTCCATCGCTCGCCCACGACCATTGTGGCATGTCGTCCATGTTGACGTTTGTCTAGCATATCTTCGAGAGACAGCCTGGTGCCGTCATGAACCCCTTTGAGAGGCTTGTCTGTGGAGGTATCGCGGGTATTACCTCGGTATTTTTTACATATCCGCTCGACATCGTGCGAACTCGACTTTCCATACAAACTGCATCGTTTGCTGCACTGGGCGAGGCACCGAAAGACAAGCTCCCCGGCATGTGGACAACCATGGTCTTGATGTACAAGGACGAAGGCGGCATGGCGGCATTGTATCGCGGGATCGTACCCACGGTAGCTGGCGTGGCTCCATATGTAGGTTTACCGGTCCACTGATCGGAAAGGCTTGGAATATCCAATTGCTGACACCTGCTAGGTCGGATTGAATTTCATGACGTATGAATATATGCGTAAGTACTTGACGCCAGAAGGCGACAAAAACCCCAGTGCTATGCGAAAGCTTCTAGCTGGCGCTGTTTCGGGCGCTGTGGCACAAACTTGCACATACCCATTGTAAGTGAGATGTCTAAAGCCTTTCTGGCACACGTGACTGATATTTCCCAGCGACGTTTTAAGACGAAGATTCCAGATCAATACCATGTCGGGCATTGGTTACCAATACAAATCGATAGGTGATGCTGTTAGAGTTATCGTGGCTCAAGAAGGCATGCGAGGATTATACAAAGGTCTCGTTCCGAACCTACTAAAAGTCGCTCCTAGCATGGCAGCCAATTGGCTCAGCTTTGAACTTACCCGTGACTTCCTGGTTGGACTTAAGGCTGAGCCTGTCAAGCTATAGACATTCCAGCGGATACATGAGCGTGCGATGAGCGGGCATTTATGTTGCCAAACTTACAATTCATCATGTAGACATACACACTCGGTCCCTTCCTTACCGGCAGCGCCAGCGATACGGCCTCGCCTTTAGAAGGCCGTGGAAAGCTCACGTGGTTAGACTACAGTGGAGGGGAAAGTTAAAAGCTAACCGAGGCACAGGCCCGGCGGTGGTATAAGCCTGAGACGGAGATAGAAGATGGCCTAGGTTTGGATGGAGTTCCTATTGGCGACTTGCGCGTCCATGTTTTAATAGAGGGTTTATAATCCAGTGTATACGGATAACAGCGCATACTAAGTAGAGCAGCTAGGGGGATGGCCTGGCCTGCACATAGAAGCATGGAACCGATTTGGTGTACAGCATACTGAATACTACCTGCAGACATGGGTGAAAAAAAAAGTTCAACATATCAACTGTCTTTAAGTGCTCATTTGCAAGTCTCCTCTGCAAGTTTTCTAGATAAATACCGTATGAATAGAACATACTGGTTCCCAACTTGGTTAATATGCTCAACAGTTAGTGTAGTGTGCCCATATGCTGCTGTATTTTGGTGCCTTTGCCGGAGCTGAGGGGGAGCCGGCGAAGTGCATCCAGCCAGCCAGTACCATGTCGCCCTGCTTACATAAGGTCACACCTAATCGATAAACCAAAAACCATTGAAGAGAAAGGCGGCCCACATAGCCGAGCAACGACACTGTTTGATTGGTTAATTATGGGAGTTTCAGATCTGCCGCGTCTCACCGCCCTAGATCGCACACAATTCTAACTTTTCCTAACAGCCAACCCAACGATCCTAGCGAGAGATTCTCCTCCATCGACATCTACTAACCACCAACCACCACAGCATCCCGTTAGATCACCAACGGGTCGCCGGCAAGATGGGTATGTTATTTCTGTGCAAAATATCATATACAAGTGGCATGTGCGCGATCCTAGGAATTCGCGGGTTCCTGGAGTAGTCGCATGCTGCGTCCTCGGGTATTCCAGCCTCTGTCGAGGCACACTGGAACCCGATATGAGTATATTGAACCAAGTAAGCTGACTTGCGGCTTTGCACAATGAAGGTATCGACTTGAACTCCCACCACACCCGTGGTACTCACAGAAAGGCGCCTAAGGTGCGTTAGCCCCTCTCTGTTGTGTTCTTTTTTAACAGGCCAGCCGCTAGATGGCAAATGCCTGAAAGCATGACTGGGATAATTACTAACTTTCCATGCACTTTCTAGTCCGACAATGTCTACCTTAAGCTGCTGGTGAAGCTCTACCGCTTCCTGGCCCGCCGCACCGACTCCAACTTCAATAAGGTGAGTAATTCCATCGCGACCGACATTTCCTGTTTCAGCGGGCATAGACACGCAGAGATTTGTTCGCAACACATGATCGCCTGCCAGTCTTGCCTCGTCGTCTACTATTTACCCAGCACGTTCGCATATTCTAATAAATCTGTTTGCTGACTACGTGCACACAGGTTGTCCTGCGCCGCCTGTTTATGTCCCGCATCAACAAACCCCCGGTGTCCCTTTCGCGCGTCAAGTCTCAGATCACCAAGGGCGACCAGGGCGGCAAGACCGTCGTTGTCATCGGCACCATCACCGACGATAACCGCCTCCTCGAGGTCCCCAAGGTCACCATTGCCGCTCTCCGTTTCACTGCCACCGCCCGCGCTCGCATCCTTGCTGCCGGTGGTGAGTGCCTGACTCTGGATCAGCTGGCTCTCCGTGCCCCCACTGGAAGCAACACCCTCTTGCTCCGTGGTCCTAAGAATGCTCGTGAGGCCGTCAAGCACTTCGGCATGGGTCCCCACAAGCACAAGGTACGCACCCTCCCAATTGTAACTTGTCACGATCATGTACTAACAATGTTTCAGAAACCCTACGTCCAGTCCAAGGGCCGCAAATTCGAGAAGGCCCGTGGTCGCAGACGGTCGCGGGGTTTCAAGGTCTAAGCGAAAGCTTAGCTGGGGCTGGTGGTGCGTCATCAAGTCTTCTCCGTTATACCATCACAGCATTCGGCTACTGGGAGGACAAATTCTGTGTTCAGGGCTGGGTTTTGCATTGCTGGCGTGGGTCGGTATCAGGGAAAAGCTTCTTATGAATTGAGATGTTATGACATGCGTGTAGCACGTAACTACCAGCTCAGAATGCGAAGCGCTTGTGACAAAAGACCGATCAAACAAATGATCCGGTACGTAACTCAAATGATACCATAGCATAACAAAACGAGGAAACCGAGTTAAATGATGTTCCGAACATTTGTGTCTTTCCGTCCTCTCAACTCGCAGTAATTTTACGTGTATTTGATATGTTTGCGTTGCTTGCTACAAAACCCGTCTCGCCTTGGTTCAGCTAGGTAGGCCGCGCCGGTCACCTGATCCCGTGACTGCACGGCGGATTTGCCCCCAATAAGACTAAGACAATCATAGTGGTTTCGTCATAGGCCAAGCACAACAATTAAGTATACAACACCACATCGTCCGAACAAATCGGGCGCCACGAATGGGAATTGGCACACAGACATATTGACAATTGTCGTTAAACTATAATATCGGGGTCGGGTGATCTATGTTAATGAGCTGGTCAGCTTCGAAGCGTAGGGTGGTGTCTAGCGAAACCGTGAATACTAAGCGCTTCTCAAAAGTAGAGAAGAGCGTGCCGCTCGCATCGCGCTGGTAAAGGGGCACGGCATTTTACACTTTAAGGATGTGTGGAAGATATGCACTGGCTCTGGTAAGGACAATATAGCGACCGCTTCTCGCTTGTCCACAGGTCCGACCACGAGCAACTGCACAGTATCATCATTTGTTATTCTTGCCCCTTTAATCGCCGAATCAGTGAAGCCACACTTACTCCCATTACTTCAAAAAATGCGGTGTACGCCGGCTGACTTGAATACAGCGGCCCAGCCAGATCCTTCGGATGCTGAGAGATGATGATATGCCAGTATATGAAGCGCCTGATGACCCCGACGAGGATGATGGCGGTAGAAACGAAGACGACGATGTTGATGATTTATATAATGGTCCCAGACAGAGCTATAACTTTGCACCCGGCTATCTTGGGGTTGTGTACCGCGCCAACGTACCAGACTGGGGTGCTGGGCCACGATCCCGGCGTGACGGGCAGACCTCCACAGACGCTAACAACGCATCATCTACTTCCTCTAAGATAGAAACGCAAGATCATGAAGTCGAAACAGATGAGCAACAGACATCCACGGAAGCGGGGGGTGTACATTATAAACTCCAGACAATGAAATGGGGTCTAATTCCGTTCTGGACTAAACGAAACCCTGGCTACGGCTCCCTGATGAAGACTATCAACTGTCGCGACGACTCACTCGCCCAGAGTGGTGGCATGTGGGGTTCCATGAAAGGGAGGAAACGTTGTGTTGTTGTTGCCCAGGGATTTTATGAGTGGTTGAAGAAGGACGGGGGACGGGAGAAGGTCCCGCATTATGTTAAACGCAAAGACGGCAAATTGATGTGCTTCGCGGGCTTGTGGGACGTCGTTCAGTATGAGAGTGAGTAAAATGCCCTGTCCACCTTTCGTTCTTTGATCACGGGCGCCAGCTATGAGGCCTCAAATCCCAGACAATCCCAATATCGGCAGCTGACGGCTGTCTAGACGAAAAAAAGCAGTACACCTATACCATCATTACGACAGAATCGAATAAGCAGCTTAGATTCCTACATGATCGCATGCCTGTGATCCTCGAGAACGGGTCGGAAAGGTTACGGAAATGGCTCGATCCCAAGCGGTACGAGTGGTCGAAGGAGCTGCAATCGCTTCTGCAACCGTACGAGGGCGAGCTGGAGGTGTACCCCGTGAGTAAGGACGTGGGGAAAGTCGGCAATAATTCGCCTACATTTATCATCCCCGTCAACAGCAAGGAGAACAAGTCTAATATAGCGAATTTCTTTGCGAAGGGTGCTGCGAAGAAGGGAGGCGGCGAGAAAAGCGAAATGAAGAGCAAGGCCGGGCAAATTCTCGAACATGATAGGCCTGTGAAAGAGGAACAACCCGATATCGAGATTACGGAAGAACAAGGATTCGTGGCGGAGGATGTGGTGGACAACGCCGCCAAAGTCAAACCAGAAGAAGACGAGAAGCACATTTCTGCGGGTGTCAAACGGGAAGCAGAGGACTCACCTGGTCGGGAACCCCCTAGGAAAAAGCTACCTAGCAAAACATCGGCTGAGGAACCAAGGACAAAGGGGGTAAAAGCAAGTTCGCTTTCAAAGGGAGGTAAGCAAAAGATTAGTGCTACGAGTAACAAGGCCAAGGCTAGTAGTAAGAGTCCGGGAAAGGCAAAACCAACTGGTACTCAGAAGATCACGAATTTCTTTGCAAACAGCTCGTAATAAACGTCGTGTGTTGTCGCCTGCTGTTGTAGTATTAGGTATGCGAGATAAGAAAACAAAGTTTTGACTACGTTACAAATTTCTATAGACGCACTTATCCAATATTTGGATGGCGCCGCTGCTGACCCAGCTAGCTATTGCACAGGTCATATAGATAAGATGGAAAGTATTGATGACCCAGTCGAGAAGGTTCGGAGGTGGGAAGGCAGAGACCCTATTTCTTCTCCTTTTGGTATGGTGACCTTAATGATTGCTAACGTTTCATATATCTGTATTAAACTTTAATATCGGTCAATCAGGTTACCATAAGAATTTTTTCTGTTCCAATTATATAAGTGTTACGATATTAAGATACGCCATGATCCTCGAGTTACTGCAGTATTTTGGGAGATTATGCAAACTTGGTGACAGCCTCGGCTTTTGTCCATGTCAGGAATAACAGAGAGTATCCCAAGGGTCACGAATAAGAACTGCAATGTTAATAGACAACACTATTGATAAAAGTAGGACATAGTAAGGACGGACGCCTTGACCTACCTGGTATTTAGTTTAAATAGCAAAGGTGCCACACTTTAGTATGTCTTTCTGTCTCATGCCACGACGGAGCTAGGTATGTTACATAAGGTATATGACATTCCCAGGCTTTACACCTCTGGCCCGGATCAAGATAATCTCAGTACCAAATTAACGAGGTAGTGCCGGGGAATTATTAGCGACACTGCGGCCAAGGAGATACTTGAAGTTGGGATAGCTCACAAGCTATTATCTTTGAAATGGGGATGCTTCTCTGCCTCCCTCCTCATTGGTAATGCTAGGTAATGCCTTTGAGCCAACAGTATATTATTAGGTTCCTCATGAGGTCCAACCTAGTCAACATCAAGCTAGGTAGCTTAGGTAGAGGAATGGTGCATTCTCAACGGAGTAGAAGCTTTGATAGGCTTTGATCTCTTTAGAAAATATCACTTGATGGGTTGCAGGATGTGCGGGGGCTGTCAAAAGGTACATGTTTCTGCGGTTCCTAATGCAGGTGCATGCTACCATCGTCGTGAGGCACAGAGTGGTTATATGGCCCTACGAGGTCGTCGACAGGCGGTGCAATTGGTACCTATCGTGGTCCTCCGTAGGAGTAGCTGTGTTCTTTAATGTACCTAAACATACCTACTTCTATACACTTAGGTACTATTAACTATCGTAGGTGCAAGTGAATATCTGATCTTGTCCTTGTGCTGCTCTTGGACAGCAACAACAATTTTTTTTTTGTCACCACAAACCTTTGCGCACCTATCGTTGTGAGGAAGTCGTCGATAACCCTATACCGTGAGCAAGTCGAGAACGCATACCTTACTAGCAAATAGCCAAGATGTCGTCGTCCTTATATGTAAGTCATTACTTACTACTAAGGACTATTTTACCTTATTATACCTTCCTATCCCCCGCCCCTTATCTCGTCCCCTCTGTGTAGTCGTTACCATATTGTCAGTCTTGCTAACACATCCTACGTAGAACTTGCCAGACAATCCTACAAACGAACAAATCGCTCAGAAACTCTTGGAAGTGGCCTTTGCTCCCGAAGCCGACGATATTAACGCAGGACTTGCCTTGAAATCGACTAACGGTGACATCTTCGAGGCGTTCAGGTCAATGAGTATGATGCCAATTACGGTTTTTGTAACCTGATATAGGAGCTTACAAGAGACAGATTCCTTTCTACACAAGTACCAACCCAAGAAGCCTATTCAGGACACTGCTGCTTTGCCCGGTACGTTCTACTTTATTTAAAGTTCAACCCTGACACTGCTGTCACGTTATATTAATTTTCTGCCTGCATTTTAGGCTCAGGAATTCCGGAGTGGCCTGCTTCTGGCTCTGTTGAACCCGGTAAAAGCACGATTGATACTTTCCAAGCCGCAGTGAAGGAGGGTAGGCTCATCAAAGTGGCTAATATCGAGACTACTATGCCGCCAGGAGAGGTCGAGGCGTACATCCGAGGACAACCAGGCTGTGACAAGCTTGAAGTCCACTGGCCTCAATTCTTGTCTCTTTCCGACGAAGCCAATCCAGGATTGTGTTTCGTCGAGGTGCCTACGCTGGGCTGGGTAGCATACGCACTGGATACACTGGGTGCCCTTCCTATTGGCAAGGACGGCGATCTCACAACCGCAACTCCCATGAATATGCAGAAGAATTGATGGCCATTGCTACTTGAAGTAATGAAAGCCTTTCCTGGAGACATCAGGAATACGGAATGTGTGTACAGTATACAGCATAAGTTTCCATGAACCCACATCACTCACGAGTTTGCTATGCCGGCCAGGCAGTTTACACTTTGCGGCAGGCCGCTATAAAGCCTAACTATATTGCCCAAAGTGAGGGGGGGCGACGTGGCTCCGGATGTTCGTGCCGTATTGGAGCGGGAGGGGACTAGTCGTATGGGAGCTGGTTTGTCTTCTGGTCTCCCTTCTATAGTAGTTCAATGAGTGAATCAGTTAGTCCATCAATGGGCCGCGTAAGGGTTCTATATATCGGCGTGTAGCTAACATTGTCGCTGTACTGCTGTAGAGCTAGCTATTCGTGACATTCACAAGATACCTGCGTACCTATTCTACGTACCTAGACCCCTATTATAGAAGTGCACTCAATGCGTATGTCCCATTGTGAGCTACACTCATCCATTCTACACAAACCTTTACGAGAGTCTTCAATAGGTACTTTGCAACCGCTTAGCTTACGCACCACTGCACTTCTCTCCCATTATTTATTTCCCTTTACTCCGTCTCCTCTTTCCATCTCCTCCATCCATACTTTTCACCCATCAATCACATCGCCGGCCACCTCCAGGTTTCTCACTCCGTTATCTCATTACAACTTCAGATCACGGTTCCATCTGGAACCTGGTCGGTCTGTGAACGCAAGCAAGCAACAAACAAACAAGCAAACAAACACACAAGCAAGAAAACACACGGCATCTATTGTTAAACGATGTCTTCTTGGGCGCCCCGGTCCCCCGACTTCAGCACGCCTTACCAAGCGCTATCGGGATTGTTATCTCTTCGTGAGTATAGGAGAACCCCGGTCGAAGCGGCTGTGGTTTGGCGTGGACAGCAGCCAGCCTATCATGATAGCCCCCAACAACCTTCCCGTCACGAATCCTCTACGGACAGATCCTATTCTTCTTCTTCAGGGGAGTCTCGTACGTTGAGCCCCAAAGACGACGGCGGCAATGAAAACTACGGCATGATACGCTGCGCTCCTGTGAGGCCTTCTCTGCAGCACTCTCTCCTCAACGCGCCCTTCGACCCTCTACGGGCAGAAGAAGGAGACCGTGCTACAGCTGGTGGTGATGATGATGGTGCCAGTGTCCCAGCATCACCGGATTCTAATGCTAGTACGATATTACTACGAGAGCAGACGCCGGTACCCCTAGCGAGCAGAACCGGAGCCGTGCGATTCGATCATCATTTTTATCAGCGTCATGATCCTGATCATAATGGTCATCAAGATCATCACCAAGATTACCATCAGGATCACCACCAGGATCACCACCAGGATAACCGCCAAGATTACCGCCAAGATTACCACCAAGATTACCACCAAGATTACCACCAGGATTATTATCAAGAATATCATCCAAACCATCATCAGGATCATCATCCGGTCGCGGAGCGAAAAAGAAAGCGCAGCTTTTACGACTCCGTCCGTGATGTCAAAAGGATATGTATCTACCATAGTGATGATTATATCCACCGCAACCACCACAAATATCATTATCATCATAACCACGATGATAACGATCGTGATAATAACAACAACAACAACAGCAATAAAGAGACGGAGCCGTCGGCCGTCGCCGACGTTGTCATTTCCGGCTACGTTTCCCCCACGATCATGGAACCTCCCCTCATCCCTCCTCTCAAGCGTCCAGCCCATTTTGAGGCTACGATTTTACCTCCCATCGTCACTCCTCCCAGGCTGTGGAACAAGTGCGCGGCGGTTCACCATCAGATACACTACGACGGGAGAGTCTCCATGCGCCTCCTGCCAAACATAGTCGTGGAATAGAGTGAGCGACAGAGGTATAGAGGTATGATTATCCCGGGGCTAGCATAAGTCGAGCCATGACATGCTCGAGGTTTCAAACTACTAATGGCCACTAGACGGAAAAATGGGAAAGGGGAGAGGAAGAAGGCGAAGGCGAAGGCGAAGAGGAGTTACAGAAAGGTACTAGCGATGTTAGGGCGTTTTGAGAAGGAAAACGGAACGGAGAGAGTGGCGAATTTTTTTAACTTTGGAGAGTTTTCTAGAGGCATAGGGCGTCGACTGGGGAGCGGATTGATGAATAGACCAATGGGTATTTACGTACATGAAGTATATAGTATACGGCTTTTGTTACTTTACGCTTTTCCTTTCTTTCCTTCTGGGTCTATAGAGACTAACCTGGGCGCTTACTCAGGTATACTATACGAGTACGATAAATACAGCGCATATCCATGTTTTTCCATATTTATTTCTTCAACATGTGCAGAATCATTAGACCGTCGCTGAGGAGCTGAGAGTCGGATGAATTGACAGCTTGGTTTATTTGTTTCTCTTCTCTTTTCTTTTCTTCTCGTCAAAGCGTGCGTAATATAAGGAAAGATTTTCTGCTTGTGTCCATGCAGTAGGTAGTATAAGGGCCGGTCTGGCCGGATCAGGTCACATCAGGTCAGAGGGAGATGGACAGCCAGCGGCGTGGCGGGGGTGGGTAGTGAGCCTGTCTCTCTCTGTCCCTCTGGGCACCCCCCAAGGTGTCTACCATAGTGTCTAAACTGGGTACTATGTCCTAAATTTGCCACCGGATTCGCGTCTCGGTTTTCTTTTAGGCTTACGCGGGCATACAGTACTTGATGTAGTAACTTAGGAAGCACATGACGTGGGATACGTGGCAGTATGGGTCTGATTATCATGTATAGAGAAGGTGTATATGTATGTATGTGTGTTACCACAGTTAGAGACTACTTTACCTTCGTCTTATTTGGTTACAGTTTTCAATTCGGAACTAGTGAGCAATAGCCGAAGGAGATGATGATTATCATTATCATTATTTTTAGATATGTTCTCATGGATGCCAACACTTTTCATTCACGAGATGAGCATGAAAGTTTGGGTTCGAAATCATCTACGTTCTAATTATTTGTTAATATACATAACTGACAATTACTTCCGCCAGCGCCTCTTCGAGTTCTAACGACCAACTGGGTATGGGACTACGAAAACCCCTTTTTAGGTTCGGTGATGACTGTGTTTAAGTAAACTTTGAGAGGTATGAATTTGGGGGGCTGGTGACGTATACCTACTTAGTTAGCAAAAGAGTTAGGCTTACCAGTCACTTTGGGCCCAGAAAACGATGTAAGGACGAAAGTCAATATTACCCCAACCTGACTACGTGTGATACTCTCGTCAATCAACGAGTTGATGATATTTGTGGTGAGTGACGCGGAAATGTCCTGCTGGTAATACGGGTTAGAGACTAACTTAGGCAAGTTAATAGGTATAGGTACTTTGCTAGTTTAAACGTTGTGAGTAACCTGAGGCGAAAAGCTTAATGGTCTAGGAAAAAACGTACGAACGTAGCGAAGGATTCTACCATAAGAGTCGTTGCTAAATCGTTGGCGGGCAGCATCATGGTTGAGCAAGCAAAAAAAAAAAAAAAAAAAAAAAAAAAAATCTTACCCAACGCGTGAGCTACGAAGCACGTATGACTTTTTGATTTCACTCATTTTATATATTGTACCGTGCATGCGTATCAGAGCAGTAAAGCGAAAATCAAAGCAAAGAAAGCACCCGCGAAGCATATTGAACGAGTTGTGGTCAGGCTCCTGAGTAAGCAGCCCTACCCTTGATCTCAAACCCGTTGCACGGCATACAATCACCTAATCTTAATGTAGTTAGTGTCTTGGTTTTTTCCTTTCTGCTGGCCAACACTGTCGTAGTAGCACATCGCCTTGTAAGGAGAGACAAGAAAAAGAATGAGCACAATGTGGAAGGATATAACTAAATAACTCTTTTTACTTTGTCGTTTTTATGTACGTAGACGGTCGTTGTAGTTTCCGAGTTACGTCCCATTGCGTCGGGATTGTGTGCCAACCCTGGGCTTTCCCATTTGGGACTCAAGTATAATTGGGCCTAGCGCATTATAATATCAATGCACTAGAAAGCGGGCAACGTGGCTGAGTGGTTAAAGCGTATGACTAGAAATCATATCCCTTCGGGGTCACAGGTTCGAGTCCTGTCGTTGTCGGATTATTTCTTTTGCTATTTTTCAGCTCACTTACAGTTGAAAATGGGGGTTTTTTTTTCCCTTTTCTTTTTCTTCGTCTGGTTCTTTTGTCTCTTCCCTCTGGGCTGTGATGTGTGCTGTCCTGGGTGTTTCAAATATTACATCATTAATTGAATTAACACCATAGTGACAGGATACAGTGCAGCGGTTATACTGTGCCACTAACTATAGCAAACTACTAATAACGCTTAAAATCGTTCCAAACCGTCCTGTCAATCCATTTCATCTATTTCATCGACAGAGAAACCCGGTAATACCAAATTGGCAGCAAAAAGGAAATTAATCATTTAGCCTACTTCGCATAATACTCTATTAACCTATTTAACACCAATTAACCATCCTCACACGAAAATGCCCTCCGCCTAAGCAGTATTCTTAAAGCAAGCCCGGACAAGGGAGGTATCGGTCCACGAATTGCCGTTCCTCCTCGGGACCTCGCTAAGCTCGTAGGTATTAGGGTCGAACGCGCCAGCCGACCAGCCGACATAACCCAGATAGACATCGGCGTTCTGGTTCAGGTAGGCGATCTGGGCGCAGATGTACTTCTCGCAGGACTGGGTGTTGCCGCCGCCCATCTCGCTGTTGATGGCCTGGCGCTTGTTCTGGCGCAGCCAGTCGGCCAGCGGAGCGAAAGCGGAGCTGATGTTGTCGGTCGTGCACTCGGTGTGCGTGCCCGAGTTGTCGCTGTCGGAGTACTTGTGCACGTCGAATACCAGCCCCGTCGTACTGTTGTCGGGGTTCGTGACGCTCAAAAGCGCGGGACCGCTCTTGGTCGGGAATGCGGCGGCTGATGTCCAGTCGTTGCCAGGGATCAGGATCGTGTGCGCCGACCCGCCGGCTTGCGACTCGGCTTTCCGGATCGCTGTCACGGCGGCTTGCACGCTCTTCGCCCATGTGTTGATGTCCGGAACGTCGTGGGGCTCGTTCATTAGCCCGAACATGATCTTTGGCTGCGACGCGTACTTGGTCGCGAGCTGGCTCCATAGGTTCGCGAATTGTGCGTCTGTGGGCCCGCCTTGGCCTATGATCTTGCCGTTCCATCGCGCATCTACATAGACTCGTGGTCAGTTCCTCGGTAGGTAGGGAGGTGATTCGTCGAAGAAACTTACAGTTATGGATCTGGATGTTAAATTAAGGTCAGCATTCAGATCAGTGATCGACACAAAAAAGGGCATGGAGAGTTCCAGCTTACATCGATGATGCACGTGGCACCTGTGCTCAAGCACGCTTGCATGAGCCGGTCGTACTGTGCCAAGTTTCCTGAGTTGAGGGTACCGCCCAGCTGGTTATTGACGAGGAACTGCCAGCCCACCGGTAGTCGGAAGATGTTCATCGAGTTGTCCTTTGCGAAGTGCGACATCTGTCCGGCTCTACATTGCGAGTTAGTATGCGCTAACGATGCTGAGTTGAGCCTTTCGTGGGCCACTCACCCGTCAGAGCTACCCAGTGGCGAAACTACTTTGGTAGTGGTGCATGTTCCCTGCAATTGTGTCAGTTCTTTATCCTTACAAGGTCCCAGCCCTCGGAGACTTTTTTTCTTTTGACAGGTAGGTTAAACTGACGTCTGTCGCACAGCCGAAGTCGAAGCCGGCGATATTAACTCCGAAGTACTGGACGCCAGTCGCTCGTTTTGGAGGAGGCGGGGCTGCGTAAGTATGTTTTAGCAAGTCGAAACCCATCAAATCCAGATGGAAGGAGACGAACTTAGTGAATCGAAGGTTCTACTACCGTACGTAAGGCTGGAGTGTGGTAGCGCAGATGTGCTTGCGACGAGCGTCGCGACGGAAGCGATAGCGAGCTTCATGGTGATAGAATGGACAATTGTTATTAGGCAAACAATATGAGACACTCAGTAACAGCTACTGGATTGAAGAAGTCAGTCACCTTGGGTCGGAACTGGACATCGAAACTCCTCCAAGCGTCGACTTAGGAGGGCTATATATCCATTTATCTCCACGCTGCGTCGCCATACTATGCTTCCAGTCATCAACAGCGTTGCATTCTACAGCTCTGTTGGTATGCGTCTCTCCTTGCGTGATGTCACATCTTGACACCTTGGGAATACTATCGGGAGGTGGCAATAACGAGCCGAATGCAAAGATTGACATTCAATCCGAAAAGAGTTGGAATAGGTAGGTAGACATCTCCATTGAATCGATTCGAGAGAACGATAGACCAGGCACAGAGGACAGTTAATATCAAGCTGCATGATCCTAACTAGTATGCCCGCGTTTAAGCCGCAAAGCAGGCATAACATGCTATACTAGAGTCTATGTAGTGGTGGTGTTAAGGACTTGAAAAAGTATCGGTCTTGGACCTCTTTAGTGGGGCTACTCGAGTTCTTGGAACGGAATACCATCCGTCAAACGTCTATTAGGTTACCTGACCTAGAGTAAAGCGCCGCACTCACTCTATCTACTCGCGAATAACAATTAGACTGGGTAAAGAACTAGATAAAGCTCCAACTACATTACGCTTTACCGTAGGTACTGAAAGAACCCCTGAATATGACGAACTATATATGTCTTACAGGACAGTCGGGGGTTGATTGGTTGGTTCGTCCACCGGAAGTGCTGGGGCATTAAGTGCATTAGCGTGTCTGCTATAGAAAGCTTGATTGGTGCCAGCTTGCCTTAAACGGAAATACCTTTCGGCAACTATGCTTGGTGGTCCGGTCGATCACCACGGAAGCCTGTAAAATGGAGGCAGTGCTCTAAAATGGAAAGCTCAACGGGGGGTACTTAGTGTAGGTGGAAGGGATGCAGCCTTCATTACTATGTATACTCGAATATTCAAGATAAGCAGGAAGGAAGGGTCTTCAGATAGACAGGCAGGTATAATATAAAATGATTTACTAAGTGGCGCATGAAACTTCCAACGGGCTGAGATGGCTTTTTTTGTTCGCACAATGACGAGGTCCTTGAAAAGGGAAGGCATTGAGTTATGCGTTTTAGCTTTATGCCGTTCGTTTTTGGAGATCCAGAACTGGCGAAGGGAAGGGGAACTGCGTGATATCTTGATATTTGAGGTGCTGGTGACATGTCGCTAGGTCGGGTGAAGTGATTATTACTTTGTTGATGAATACCGGGTAGTGGCGACATGGATAAGCTTGGTTGCTAAGGCTCGCGATGATGTCTGCTGGGCTTACGATAGTACAGTTGGTGTTTATGATAATGATTCATGCGTGCGTCTCCATATGAGAGGCTATATGATATGACATGATAGTATAGCTGACGCATCGTATCGCAGAACCCTACTATTATAGGAAACGACTAGAATTGTTTTGGTTCAGTTCCTACTTATAGGGGTAGTAGGTACAGAGACGGGAATACTCATAAGCATGTTTCTATTATCGTGATACTAATATTATATGCAAAACCCAGCGACGTGTGCTAACAGGGCCAGCCCAATTGGCAAAGGTGAGGCAACATGATAGGTATCAAAGTTAGACTATCGCATCGAGGTTCTAAATAGGTAGATAGTAAATATCTAAGTAACGAGTGTGATTTAGAGAACATTAACTACTAACGTCCCCCTATCATCACCAACGTACATACATATAATGCAATCGAACTACTAACGAACTAAAGCATCTGGTCTCTTCTCCCTCCTTCAATCCTCTCGGGTCGGCCGACGTAATCACATCATCTGAAGGCGATGTGCAGACTAACCTTAGGTAGATAGGTATGCACTTTAGCAGGTGAAGACGGCGGGGCCTGGCACCGTGTAGCTCTTGAAGTCAGGGTTGTAGATATTGGCGGTGTAGCCGGGGTCCTTGGCCGAGAAGGCGCCGGGGATCTTGACCGTCGGCGAGGGCGTCGTGCTACCGCCTCCCGAGACGCTCACGTGGCCGCAGCTGATGTACCACTGCGGGGTGGCGCCGGGGTTGTGGATGGCTAGGCTCTGGATTCTCAGGAGATACTCGCCACTGGGGATGCACTTAGGGATTGTTCCCGTGTATGAGCCTGGTTTTTTTCTTCGAGTTAGTATATATGTTTACATCACTTCCTAGCCGAATATACGCACCTGACATGGTCCATTGTGCTTGACCACTGCTGAAGCTCGGGCCTGTGCAAGTTGTTAGTGAGCTGTTTTGATATGCGAATCAATGACAAGTGAGCGTGCATACCCCAGTCGTAAATCTTGAACCAGTCACCGCTCCCGTCGTACTCAGCTGCGGTGCTAGGAGCCTTGGACATGTATCTATCGGGTTTGTCTACGTTAGCTGACTGAGTTCTCGACCCTAGTATCGGCGTGTGTCCTTGATTTCAACTAACAGTGAGACAGGTCCCTGGTGATAGACGGCCTGGTCCAGGCTGAACGTAAACTGATCGCCAGCGTTCAATGCCAATAGCTTCGTGCTGCCACCGGTGGCTCCTCCGACGTTACACCGGAGATCCTTCGACGAGAGGTCTTTCGGAGTTCCCCGTCAGCTTTTTTCCTTACTCGGGGAAATGGGCAGTCAGGTTTTGGTGGCCCTGTTAGGTAGGTACTTACCGGTCACCGGCGAGTTCATGTTAGTATTGCGTCGGACAAATTCGTACGGCGTGCCCTTGGCGGTACCCTTCGCCAGAGCCTGGAAGATGTAATGGCCGGAGACGCCCTGGACGGCCAGGGCCGCAGCCGCGATGGCTCCGAGGAAGCTCTTCATGTTGTGCACGCAAAGTATTTACTGCGGTGGCTGATTCGGTGTGTCAAACTAAACTAGCAAAGTTTTTCCCACAACTTGCGAGGGCTGGCCGGCACGGGGGGAAGCTGAGGCTAATGATATATACTACTGCCTCGGCCACAGCTATTGCGCCTTGGCTACCTTTAAACGGCTTAAGCTCCGCCGGGCTCGGCAGTTGGTATATCATACCTTGCTGTTCGTGACGACATTGGAACTATGTTGTTGTGTATATGAGACGGCCCGTGAGGTCGTGCGTGGAGGTGGTAATGGCCTCATGTCATGCGCCCCGGCCGGGGCAATATCGACGTTGCTTGTAAACAGCCAAGAATCTGGGGTTGGCCAGACTCGGTAACAACGTTATCGGCAATGGCACGAAGGTTGAGAGTCTATATTCGAGGTTCGTGTGATTAGATGAGCCATGATTGATTGGCAGAGCATGCATCATCCCAGCCCTTCATCATTTAAATCAATCCGCCCCTATAGTAGCATCAGTTGTATACCCGGCATGTGGTAGTACACGTAGATGTGGCGACTGGGATTCAAGTAAGGCAAACATGGTGTTTCTGTTCAAGCTTCTTAGTAACAAGCGCAAGTCTTCTACATACTAATCAGTACGTTATTTTGTATTCCGGTGGCATGCTTTCTATAGGCACCTCGAAGGAGCTTGGCAACATGTGGCTTATTGTCATGATAGATCATGGAAGGCGTCTACAGCTGACTGGTAATATAGTATCCCGGTATTATATCATGTCTTGGTGTGGCTAATAAACTGCTTTTGATGTTCACGTAGATTGAACAACGGTTGGCTTTAAGAGGAGACTCAGGCCGAGGTCTCCCGTCCCGGAAACACTGGAGCTAGAGAGTAGTCATAAAGATCCCCATCGACATATCCATTTCAACCACTTTCCGAGTATTACGTTGCTTCTCATGTCCTGGATCGTGTTCTGAGTTAAAAGGGCATCTTCCGTACAAGGCATTTGATGGCACTTGTGAGGCCGGTTGACGACGCCTTCTGGGCCCAAGACTGGTTCGCTTACCTACGATGGACAGCTGCAACTCATGAGGGTTAGGTAACGTTAATAGTTAAGTACATATATACGTTGCTTTTTGCAGAAGCGAGCCTTCGAACGTGCGATGCTGAGTCTTCTAGAATCTTGGGCTGCAACGCCACAATTTCTGAACTAGCTTTCAACACGACACTAACTAAATAGCACGCACCGATTCGAGGACTTAATCCGCCAGAAACAGTCCGTGTTTGCTGGGAAGGGTCAAATGATGGGTTGTTTGTTGGATTGCTATCGGCAATGTTAATGATCAACAGCGCCATTGAACAACCAAAGCGACGCGCATAAAGGTGAGATAGCTTCTCATCACGATATACTATGGTCACCTGTTGTCATTAGAAGTCGCAGCCGATCGAAACGTGACTTCGGCCCTGAGAGCCGACGGGGTGTCCTGCGATGAATGATAAATGTGTGAAACACGAAGGGGCGTAAGCTAGGCCTAGTGCATCGTGGAAGCTAGAGAAGAAAGAATCCCTTAAACAATTGCTCTAAATTGCGACGGGAGTGGCGAGGGCGACTGATCTGCTACGGGCTTAACCAAACGAGAAATCAAGGAGGCAGGTCTCCGAAAACAGGCTGAGCGGCGATTAATTGGCGCATCTTTGACAGCGGCAAATTAAGAGCCTCAAAGGCACATGCATGTACCGAGTATTTATCCAGATCACCGTCTCAATCAAATTGCGTGCCTTTCGTCTTAGTTGGTCACGCCAAGATGGTGTTTGTTCTGCATCACCCTCGCTCTCACTCACATAAGTCAGCATTTGAAATCCGGGCTCGCCCAAGCAACTAGCGAGACCCTCCTCCTGCTGGATGCTAAGTAGATAGATCGCTTGATCTTAGGCTTTAATGGCGACATCGGGATTGCTGCGGGGAGAGATCTTGGTTCACTTATTATGCACACAGATTAACAGATGAGGGCTGCATGAGTGGCGACATCGACTTTCTGCGGGGAACCCTTGTTGGTAGGAACGAAGGAGAATTTGGGCGAGCTTTGGGTGAATACCTAAGGTATTGAAGCTCGCGCTTCGAGATGGGTAGTTGCGGCCAGGTTGCAATATCAGCCGAATGGGGACAACAGCGCGCGCCTAGGTACCTACGCTGTGGAACCCCCGAACGCTGCAAGTTGGGGGAGCTTCCCCAAATCCTGCCTGCCGTCTACATGTCCGACTGTGAAGATGGCTTTGGGCTGATCTCGCTTTTTTCCTACTTTCTCAGGGCTGCCGATTATCGCCAAATGCACACACACAAAATGTATGTACTTGCTGCTACGTTGCACTCAAATGGCGGCATGAACTGTTGACGCTTCTGTGAGGCCCCTGACGCCGTTAATCCCCTTAGCCATAATAAATTCAAGTCTTTCTCGGGCGCTAATCTGCGTTCTCAGCGTTCCCAACATTCCCAGTGTTCCCAGCTTGGCGGGTATCTCCAAATGATTAAGTCATAACAATTGCGGATCAGGCAACATTTCAGCCCCCTTGACTTCCAGGCCTGAAATGCCTGTTCCTCCGAGCCTGCATTTGCACGTATGGTATATAGCCCGAAATGCTACAGCGTTCCCGGCTGGCAGCCTCGAGCGGCTATCGCCTATTGTGACCAGTCGGATGTCTTGTCAGCTTGCTCCGCTCTTAAACAACTCGTGCAAGCTTTGTCATGTATTCATTCTTACCGGATAGTGAAATCGCTATAACTCATGCGGGCCACATAATGAGCCACCGTCCGGCCCAGGCTCCCGAATCCAAAGCCCATGGGACGAACGCTTCGAGCTACCTAGCACAGGGTTCCTCCCCCAGTGTGGCTGACCCTGTACGCTTTACCGGAAATGCGGAACGGATCGAGCTGCCTGGCTGTAGTGGGAGAGGTAGTGATGGTGCTATTATTTAATACGTCGTGAGCCACGCCCTCTTGGATGAAAAGAGTGGTTCGTCTACCCTTATGGTACTGAAAGGTCCCCGATTGGCTTCAAGATGCCGAACGTATCCCGCATCGTGACTGCTGTTCTAGCAGCCGCTGCTTGTAAGTCAGAGATGTAACCACTCTCCACGCCCTAACTCTGACCGCTGCCAGCAATTCGAACATGTCTCGCCCAGGCCCCGACTTCTTACACGGATCCCGACACTAAGATACAATTTGGAACATGGGTGCAAGGTGACCAGACCATCGGTCTGTCACTGCCTGGCGATGCTCTTACAACAGATGCGACTGAGTACGTCGGTCTTCTGGTACGTCTACCAACATACAACCTAGCCAAAATGGAACATGGACTGAGAGTGAAGCATAGAAATGTTCAAAGGGCTGGTGCGGTATCTCCCACGGCCAGTCTGGACAGATGACCCAGGCTCTGTTGTTGATGGCCTGGAATAACGGCGACGAAGTCTTGACATCGTTCAGATACGCCACTGGGTATGACTTGCCCGAGGTGTACAACGGTAATGCCAATCTCACACAGATCTCATCCAAGATTACCGAGGACGGATTCGAGCTCATCTACAGATGCCAGGGCTGCTTCGCCTGGGATCATAACGGCGCGGCCGGAAAAGTTTCGACGACCGAGAAATTTCTCGTCCTCGGATTTGCCAACGCCAAGACTGTCCCGTCCAACCCATCATGCCCCACGAATATCCAGTTCGGCCAGCATGAGAAATTCGGTCAATTTGGCGCAACTCTGGATACCGTTATAAACGATTCCTACGAGACCTGGGCCCGCTTGGCGACGAAGACGGTCACTGGAGACTGCGGTGGTGACTCTGGTGAACCTACACCTGGCCCGACTCCCACTTGTAACCCCGAAATGGAGGGGCAAACGTTTGACTACGTCATCGTCGGAGCCGGCGCTGGTGGTATCCCATTGGCGGATCGGCTTAGTGAGAAAGGAAACAGCGTTCTGCTACTCGAGAAGGGGCCCCCGTCGCTTGGAATGTGGGGCGGGAACCTGAAGCCGCTCTGGCTCGCGAAGACGGACCTTACTCGTTTTGACGTGCCTGGCCTGTGCAACCAGATCTGGGTTGACTCTGCTGGTGTTGCATGCAAAGACACGGATCAGATGGCCGGTTGTGTCCTCGGTGGCGGAACTGCTGTGAACGCTGGACTGTGGTGGAAGGTAAAGCCATAATCTATCTATGCAAGATCATCTGGAAATAAGCTGACCATGGAACAGGCTAACCCGAAGGATTGGGACGAGAACTTCCCTGCCGGATGGCACGACACTGACCTCAGGGCCGCCACGCAGAAAGTCTTCCAGCGCATCCCCGGCACGACTCGACCATCTCTCGACGGCAAGCTATACATGGCGCAGGGTGTAGACGTCCTTACTGCGGCCTTGAAGAAGGGTGGCTGGAAGGGACTCGACGCACCGAACAGTTCCCCTGCTTCCAAGAACCGCACGTTTGGTAGCACGACCTATATGTTCTCAGGTGGTGAGCGAAGAGGGCCGATGGCAACCTACCTGAAGACTGCGGCTCAGAGAGACAACTTCCAGCTGTGGATGAATACACCCGCTCGGCGTGCTTTGAGAACTGGTGGAAAGATAACTGGTGTCGAACTGGACTGCACGACCGACAGTGGTAAATTCGGCACAGTTGCCGTAACACCCGGTACTGGACGTGTGATTGTGTCTGCTGGAACCTTTGGCTCGGCCAAGTTCTTGTTGCGAAGTAAGATAACTCGACCCTTACTCCTTTTCACAGTCTTCATTTTGGCACGGCGGCTCATGGATTTTGTTTACTTTAGGTGGAATTGGACCTCAAGATCAGCTAGAGGTCGTTAAGTCATCGAAGGATGGCCCGACTATGATCGGAAGCGATTCCTGGATTAACTTGCCGGTCGGATATAACTTGGTCGATCATGTCAATGTAAGTGTGCCTAAGAAAGCCTGACCCTGAGTTAACCTGCAGGCGATTCGCTAACATATGCTCCCTAATAGACCGACACTTTCATTACCCACCCGAATATTGTCTTCTACGACTTCTACGAAGCCTGGACCACGCCCATCCCCTCAGACAAGTCGGCATACCTCGGTATGTGTGGCACAAACCCCTTTACACGTTATATTCTGACGTAACGCAGCAAACAGAACAGGTATCCTAGCCCAGTCGGCTCCAAATATTGGACCAGTGGTATGCCACCCTCAATCATCATCCTCTAACAAGATGGCCTGACACCCGTACGTAGTTCTGGGAAGAAATTACTGGAGCGGATGGAAAAGTTCGTCAGTTCCAATGGACGGCACGTATCGAAGGCGCGGACCAGACCGGCAGCAACAGTGAGTGATACTCGGAACTTGAAAAATATCCACGAAAGTAGACACTAATCCAAACAGGCACAATGATCATGAGCCAGTACCTCGGCCGTGGCTCTACTTCTCGCGGTCGGATGACCATCCGACAGGGATTGGATACCTTCGTTTCGGACGCACCCTACCTGAAGGATCCAAATGACAAGCTCGCAGTCATCGCAGGCATCGAGAGTATCCGCAAGGCCCTATCCGGATACCCGAATCTTGAGTGGAAGTTCCCTACCTCAAACCAGACGACCCAAGACTACGTCGACGGTATCCAGGTCAGCGCCGCCAAGCGACGCGCGAACCACTGGCTAGGTAAGCTACCATAATGCCTTAAAGTTACTCGGCCTAGAGTATAGCTAATACCCCCTGTGCAGGTACCAACAAGATGGGCTTGGACGACGGCCGAAAGGCGAACGGCACCGCCGTAGTCGATCTCAACACCAAGGTGTATGGCACAGATAACCTCTTCGTTGTTGACGCGTCCATTTTTCCTGGCATGGTCTCGTCGAACCCCTCGGCGATGATCGTCACGGCATCAGAGAATGCCGCGGCAAGAATATTGGCGCTGAAGAACGGCCCCAAGGCGAAGCCAGTCTCGAAGAAGAGGGGTGCTAAGATCATCACGCTATAAATGGGTTTTGCTCAAGAGTCATGAGATAAATGAGCTTATGCTGCGTGCTTCGGTGGATACAACAGAGTTCTTATGACAATTATTGTATATAGTGTCGTGATATCTGGGGGATATTCTCCTTTTGAATAAAATAACATCTTTGACACCAAAAGATCCTATAAAGAAGGCTTGCTTGCTCCCGTCAGATGTTTTATGTGCAATGATCCTGTAAAAGCTGGTAGCAGAACTTCTTTCGCCCGATGTTATACAAAGAAAAAATAGAGAGAAAGTTTGATATGTCAAGACCCGTGGAAACCAGACGAGAATAGACTTTCGAAATAGGCCGTGTCGAAGCCCTGGAATGTCCACTGATCGGCCTCGGCCGTGAGTTCTGGATGGGCGAGCTGCGCCTGTGACCACTCAAACTGCATCATGGGTGCGAAGCCGTTGAAATCAGAGTACCCGTTCGAGTCGTTACTATAGTCCATAGGAATCGATAACATGTGAGAAGCCTCTTGTTGCTGCTGTTGACTTAGAGAAGGAGTGCTCCAATCTGTTGTAGAAGTCGCTTGGGTATTTGGGTTGTGGGTGTAAGGCGTGGATGTCGAAAACTTGGAGCGATCCTGGGGCTCCAAATCCGTGCTTGACGACGTCGCCCTGGCGGAGGCGGAGGTAGTAGAGGTTGTGGGAGTCGCGCTGTTACTTATACTGGCGTTTGGCGATACGTGCGCGTGTGGGACTTCCTGCCCGGAAGCGCCCGGGTGGCCGGAGGATGGGTTAATGTTGATTGTTCCTAGGTACGGGATCTCGAGGTGGATTGTTCGCACTTCAGCCAAACCTTCGTTACCACTACCACCGCCACCACTCATGAGGTCCGGGTTCAGCAAGGGTAAGAGGCGACCAATTATGCACGAGGCGTCGCGGGAGAGATTGTCGCCGTTGTCGTTACCCATTTGCTGGAGTGTGTCGCGTACCTCCTCGATTAGAGCACGGTCGGCCTCTCGCTTGCATACGGTAGCGGCGTCGCGGGCTTGCATTTTCGGTTCGAGGTAACCAAGGAGCAGCGTCATGGCTGCCGTTAGTGCGCCGTAGTCCGTATGTCGACAAGCAAACGTCGCTTGGTTCACCTTACGGTACAGCAGGAAGGTCTGCAGAAGTTGCCGTGAAGAGCTCATGCATGTGACCTTGCTGTAGTCCCACCGGCGCTCTTTTGGATCTCTTAGCAGATACGGAAGATGGAGGAGTATAAGAAGGTTGTGATGATTCATTTGCAGCATGAGCTGGGTCATGTATTGCATGCGTTCTACGGGCTCGACTTCCGCTATGCTCTCCGGCGTCGGAAGTTGCCAGAACTCGGACCGAACGCTTCGAGCTGCTGCCTCGAGGTCACAGTCGATGCTCTGTGTCGCCCCGAAAGCCGGATCCCCTTTGCTGCTGTTCCGCTTAATGATGGCACCCATGACAACCGTGTGTTGCTTTTCAAGTCTGTCGGTTGGCTCATCAATTACGGAATCATTTATAAACGAGTTGTCGTCAGTACCGGCAGGTAGACCCAGAAGAAGGGACAGATACCGGTCGACGAAGTTCAAGCGGAACCACAGGGGCTTTGCTTTGGTTCGCGTGGAGAGATTGGACATCGGATCGGCCGACTTGAGTGGCTTGTCGCCCCATCTGTCAATGCCCATAAGTTGAGCGACCGATAGCGCACGCCGGAGTGTGAGCCACGCCTTGCGCAAATTCCCAGCATTGGAGTGGTATAATGAGATTAGAGCTAAGGTCTCCACCCCTTCTACGTAGCCGACGAGATCATCATTCTGGACCACAAGGGTAACTTCAAAGACTGTCCTAGCCATCAGACAACTGACTGGCTCTCGTGTAGTTAGCTTTAGTGGTGTTGTGGGCTGAACTTGTTGCAGGCAGTTCATTAGTTGGATCAGTCGTTTTGCTAGCACCATGGGATGTGATGTCGGGGGTGGAACATCGGCGATAGAGGATGGTTTCTCGGTCCCCCCCTCAACTAAATCGCGGTATCGAGAGAAGAAACCGACAAAGAAGCTGGCCGATGGGCTTGCCGCAACAATGGCATCGATATCCTGCTGACAAGGAAACAAGCTATTCAACTTTTTCCCGATGCTATTATATTTAGAACCTAATATTACATCACACCGAGTTGGGGCTGGTGTTGGGGGTCCAGCCGCATGGTGTTCCCCCGTAGCAGCAGCTCTATTGCCGTTATCACGTAGAGTCGATAGAACCTCGAAGATTGGGGGCTGGCCAACTGAAAAGGGACAAGGTCCCTCGACCGACTCCGGGTCACCATCGGTGGCCGAACCGGGCGAATCGCTCGTAGGGTGCCTTCGTCCGGCAGTATAAGAATCCGGCATTATCTTCTCAACCAACTTCTCCAGCATTTCCTCAACACGCCCTAGACGTTGTGTGACCCGCCGATCTGGCGTTTGGGTCTGGTCGTCTGGAAACTCCTGGCTCACGCAGTTGGTACCACGCGAGTCGCAGCTGACACATATTTGAGCAGCGTCTGAAGGGTAGACACAACGTATCTTTCGTCTTCTGCCTTTATCCCAAAAGACGCGACTGATTAATGCATTTTCTGGGAGCATCTGATCTGATAATCACTTACATTCCCAGCAACTTCGAGTGCCTTTACGGACTTTTCTTCGCTTGGCTTGGGGGACTGTCGCTTCGGGGTTACGAATGGGCAGACCTCTGTTCTCCATGACAGGCAAAAGAGTGGACGACTAAGATGATGTATTCAAGGTAGAACAAATATACCTTCCCTATGATGGTCTATGTTAGATAGTACCAAGGGACTAATACATGTGTTTGTGTATTGGCTCCGTCCTAAAGCCTTAGAGGGTCCAATTTTGAGGTAACGAAAAGTCGATTGAATTCACTATTCACTGGGAACACCACATTCTGGATCAGGGTAAGAGATTCAGTAGACAATTGGGGATCAAGCGAGCGCCTGTGAAATCGTTGACTGTCGAGGGTAGGGGCGAAATGCCCTGATCCAATAGACAACGCCAAGGCATTTCGGTCGAAGGAACGGACGGAGTTGTTTTGTCAGCGCGTTGAAGGATTCGTCCATCTCACGGACGAAGAGACGGACGAATCTATTCATTCATGCCTAACCTCCCATGGTTAGGTAAGTAGTATTGGTCAGTATTAGTCAGACGGGTGAACCCTGATGGATATGTGTTGTGGCTAGTGCGGCTTAGCGTGGCTAGTAATATGCTAGGGTTCTTTAAAGCCTGTCTACAACTAATCACGAGGTATCGCTCGCAGGCTAGGCATCTTTGCATTTTGTTATCATATCCCAGCGTCTGTCCAGCGAGTCGGACTGCAGACCACTTCTCCAATAAGATCGTGTCCGATCATCAAAATAAAACGATTACTCTCAGGAGACTAGAGTAGTACGCCAGATCTCAATCGCCCAGACAAAATCAGACCATTACGTCTGGCAGCCTTGTTTGTGCAGCCGACTAGGCACCCATGGGCGAGCATGGATTGCAAAGCAGCTGCGTTGGATGTGTATGCATTGGTCACGCTACTCGTTAGGAAACACTGCCTTAGAATGCAAGCACATGGGAGAGGTCGGACGGTTAGTATATCATCTCAGGCGCTTTGTTCAGATTAACCATTCGAATCCAATATTCGCTCGAGTGGGCTGGCGGGTAATTTGCTGGGTACGGCGGTCGAACTTTCTGCGCACCCGTCCTCATTACGAAGTTACAGTGCCAGGCAATAAAGAGCGATGCCTTACACCACAGAGCGGGATGCGGACGCATCTAACCACCATTAGGCGTCAGTGAAGTGCACTTTATATGTCCTTATTTGGGGTTTGTCCGGCTTTATACAATCTCGATCGCTCAATCATCTCTTGATGTTACGCAGACTGCACAGTATTAGCCTGTCACTGACCTACTAGGAGACATTACACGTCTTGCGATCTCGGACTACAAGAGTTTGATGCCGTGGTTTGGTGGAAGAGAGGGTCTAGGCCGATCTTAGGCGGGAGCTAGCATGCTACGACTTTTAACTGTTCCTCTTAGCAATACTGCCCAGAAGAGCCATTACCTTACTGTAAAACCGCATCCATTTGAGTATGCCCTCATCAACGGCCAGAATCGCTTCCAGGCATCTCTTCTTCCCTTGTGGCGCGATCGAGTAACTACTGCTCTGACTAGACGCTCCACCTGTGTTCGTGCTCCCTTGATAAACACAGTGGGAGGAAGGATGGGCACAATTAACTTCAGACTTGTGTATACAAATACATAATTCACAGGCATAGTGCATCGTGGCCCCAAAACCATAACGTTGCAAAGATTGGATGACAGCCTGCAAACACCCGGCCATGATCCGCCAAATCTCCGAGTAGGCTGCATGCATGATTGCTCGATTCGCCAGTCAAGCCTGTTGCGTAGACTGTACATCTCCCTGCTTTGAAAGAAGAGTTGAAGACAATCAAAGTAGAAATAGAAGGGAGTAAACAGTCCTTCAAGCCGCGCTGTGTCACTTCAGACTTATTCAATGTCAACAGGCATTCTGCAAGGAGTGAATCCATCGATATATGCAGCTTGCCGGTCTAGCGGTGCTAAACTACTCATCGTACACTGAAGACGGTTCCTGATGAGTCTCGTTGGACTAAGGAAAGGGCAGTGAACTCCACACCGGTCAACTACGAGGCCAGAAGCCGTCGAACGCGCCAGGGCGGACAGCTATTCCCGTCATTCTGACTATGGAGCAGCTGCCGTACGTCATAAATGTCAATCTGGGGAGGCGAATAGGCATCCACCTTGGTCTCGGGTTTCGACATCGGATGACGTGGCTGACGGCGGAATGGCTAGCCGGGATCAAGTGAATATTTGGGCTGTCATTCTTTCTCAGATGGCGCGGCCAATCAAATCCGCCTCGGAGAATTTCTCGACCGTGTAAGGTCGTGCTGCCGTTTTTGTGTTGCTCAAAGAGACTAACAGCGTGAAAGACAAGAGATATAGCGGAGAGCCAATGAAGAGTGAAGATTCAAGAAACATTTTGAATATTCACAATTCCATAGTCCAGGCCACCGGAGATGCGTTGCGCAAGCCAGGAACGTCTTAGCTAGACGTATTTTCATGTGGTAACATGACTAGTATATTTTCGATAGAAAGGAAAGTGCTTCTTGGCCGTACTTACACAGCCCAAAGCACTTAGGATTAGACTTTCTTGCAGGCCTTCAACCTCTACCTGCTCCCCTGTTACCAACTTCACCAGAGTCTCGGGTTCTGCATTTCTACATCGTGTGCAGGGCTTTGCACTTTGGAGCGATGAAGGCTACGAAGGCTAGGTCAGATGTCTAGGCCGGAAGTTACGATAAGTACGTCAGGATAAGCGTCGTAAGTGTGGTTTTTGTCTTCTAGTTCGGAAGCTGATGGCTTAGGCGGGCCACAGAGAATATACTGCTTCGACAGATAGAGGTCCTCGTACATAGCTCGATCTCAACCCCCTAAACACCTACGCCTAGCAAGTTGGGACTCCATATCATGTGATATCTAGAAGCAGTGAAAAAGACCTACCAGAGCCAGATGGGCTTGGCAAGCTAACTTGAAAAAACCATCAACATGCGTTGATAATAGTGCTTAAATTGCAGTTCTTGCACCTGAGATCCCTAATGACACAGAAGTCACAGCCCCTTGCCCAAAGCAAACCACATCCGTTAATACCTTACCTATAGTACATGAGCTGCAGGCTGCAGCACACCACCCTCCTGCACGTCGATAGTACACCTGGGGAAAGCCTTGAAGCTGTATACGTCGTAATTATGCTACCTACACGTCACATTCACCTTTGAGACTATGCACAACTTTCGCCTCTTTATTTTCTTAAAAAATTACAAAAGCTAATTGGGTCGGAGGTGTCTGTGAGGGAGTAGATGAGGTGCCCCGAGGCTCGGTTGTGAAATGAAACAGGCCGCCAAAAGGGAGACCGACCATATGCAACAACCAGAATTGATGTTCGAAAACAACACCAATCGGTGCAAAACAGAACTACAAAACTTTACATATAGTAGCATACTTAAAGGTAGTAGGTTCAATGGGTACATAAGCGATCTGGTGGGATTGACCATAAAACATGCTTCTGGAACGAGAAGTTGGTTGGGGGCGCTGTACCTAGTTAGAACCCCTAGACTAAACCAGAACTATACTACCTCTCTACTTTTCTGCAACGCTCTCGATACACAGTGAAACGCTACCTAAGACGTCAAAAAGACGCAGCGACGACGACAACAACAACAAAACTGCGCCACTACCAACAAAATCCCCTACCAGGCAGAACCCAATTAATAAAGAATCAGCCAAAATGAGGCGATCAAGTATCGATCGAGCGCCGGTCACATAACCGGGTAATTCGCTCGCTCGCTCGCTCGCAAAACCCGACTATTGGGCGAAGCAATCGCTCCAGTCGAATGTTCCCTTGCCGATCTATTCATGTATTCGACCTGACCGAGTCAACCCCCGAATTGTCATATTAGGTAATAGCCATATACGTAGAGAATACGACTCTCAGAGTGGCCCCGACGCAACGGCACCGCTTGTTCATGCTCGACTTAACACTGGCATTCACTCCAGTACGTTTGATTGGGAAATAGAAGTATTTATTACGTCGTAAAAGACTCTACCCCTAATTGTTCCATGAGAACTGTCATTGGAATCTAGTCCTGGTCGCATGTATCCTCTACAAGCTAATAATAACTTTTCTTTAGCGGGGTCTACGACTATACAAACCCAAGGACAAGGGGCCATACTTGCTACACAAACGAACTCGTTTCTATCAAGTGAGCTCAATCGATTGATAATGGAGCACATTTACCATAGAACGCTGTTGGGAATTGAACCGATGTCCCAGAACTTTGCGAGGCGCATTTTACCCCTGCTACCTGTTGCTGTCGACGCTGCTAGTGCTAGAGCAGGTCGCTGCTCGCTGCTCGCTGATGTTGGCTTATACTGCTAAGTTACAAGGTTGTATCCAGACTCGGCTCCTCCCGATAATGCGCCTCCATTCCTTACTCCCATGCATTCCCATGCACTGTTTGATGCCGGTCAGGCGCTAATCCGGTCACACGGGTCTGACGGGCTTTGACTTGGGCGGCCAGCTGCATGCTGTACCTACATAACTACAACACCCGACAGCAGCGGCGACCATGTTTTTTTCTGCCGTTTCGCGGTGTGTTGTTTCAAGCAACAATCCGGGTCTCAGCTTGTAGATCACACAAAGTTCCCCTTCCACGCGACTTTTTATTGACATGCCCATGCCCTACGTATCTAAATATGGTGTCTACTGCGCATCCTCCAACCGTTTCACCCTTAAAAGGGGAAAAGGTGAAGTTCCCATTCGTTGTCAACTCCGGTAGCGAGTTCACTATGGCGTCTTGATTGAGATAATACTTACTTATTGGTTCATCAATAGAAAGCTGCCACCACCGCACACACATGAACTGCTCTACAGCAGCTTTTTGGGGGTTTCTGGGCAGACCGCCGTCATCCCAAGACATGTCCACACGTCATTTAGAGTACAGTACCAGGTACTCCGGGGCGGCCCTGTAGTTCTTAGAGGCATATCCAAACTTTTAATTCTTTGTGTACAACAGCTTGAAGCTCCATGCAGCCCTAATTGACCGATAGCCATCTGCTTCAGTTGTAAGATAATGAACGACTCAGACGAAATCGCACAGGGAAATGCGCAGAACCGTCGCCCTAACCATAGATACTTAATAGTTCGAGCGCAATACCCAATAGGTTATTTCGATTCGTCACCCAGGTAAGGTTTAATCCCTGTGAAGATCATGAAAGGCCACCCCTGGACTGCAGTACCGCGACTGGAACCAGGATCTACAACAAACGAACCTGAGGCACGTAGCTGCAACGGCTGCTTTCCATCGACCCCGGACGAGATATGCCATTGCAGCGTCGGCGAGGCTGTACAAGTGAGTCCACATTCGGAATAAGTGGGATCCTCGTTGGAAACGTAGCTTGCCTCTAGATCTCAACACCCCCCTCTTTAAACAAACATGCAGGTGTTCGGCCCACCTACATGGCGAAGTATACCTACGTGTAACTTCGAGCAGGTCTACCGGCAGGTATTGGTATGGGTTAGGCCTCCCTCTTGTTTTCCGGGATTTCGTTAGCGGGACGCAGTGGGCTGTCCTATGAGACCCCCAATGAGATGAACCCGCTTCAGATGTGAAAGTTACCCTATGGATGTGGGTAGATTTCTATCTTGGCACATATCTACGTCCGACACGAACTGAGTAGAGACAGGTAGCTGTACTGCTTCTCTACGATCATTCAGTTTCCTGTTCATAACGCCCGTTGATTCCTGATCGGCGAACATGACGGACACAAAACATTTCTTCCCAACCACTACCACACGCAGGTGTGCCGTCGCGGTTTCCCTATCTACATACCTAACGTACCCCTTATATTGGACACCCCCCAACCTCGACCAATCTGTCCTCACACATTAGTCGTCTTCAAACGTCGATCTACACCAGTACAATCCACCCTCCAAGTTTTGCACTGCCCTCTTGAACAGGTTCCTTCGTCTTTTTCAGGCCCTCTGTACCTTTTGATCTCTTCTATCTCTACTAAGAACCTTATCAATACTCGTCTTTTCCTGTACAATAGCGCTCGCGAATCATCCTGCCCAGACTCTCGGCTCCCTTTCATCCAAAGCTCTGTTATAATCTGCGTATCTACCTGGGCCCAAATCTAGAGAAGCCAGAGCTAGCACGACTCAGTTTATTCGTTGGAGTGAATTTACCAAGGCTTCTAGTTGGTTTTTTTCCGTATCCACGGCGGCATTCACACCATCACCTGAACTTCCTAATTGTAATCATCGAACGTAGGTGGGCTCGAGTTATCACGAGGTATCCTTCCGAGATCTACGGGCACATTGTGAAGGGAGTCCGTAAAACGACTTTCGCTAGCCCGGGTTCGCAAGGCTTAGCGAGGTCGTCAGTTTATGCAACAAAAACACGGCTCCTTAGGCATCCACTATATAATCCCATTCTTCGGCTCGGAAGCATTCACTCAACTCGGTGGGTTCCCGCTCTATACGGAAAGAACTCTGCACTGGGATCAACCAAGCAGTTGTAAGGTTGGCCTTCCCAAACTAAACTCAGGTTCAAGCCAGACCCATTCGAATCGCTCAACTCCAGCGTCCCCCACGCACGTACAAGTTTATCTGACTGATTGTTAGACTTCCAGCAACATCATAGGCACTGGGACCATCGTCCAGTGTAGCTAGGCCGAGAAGGCATCAGGACATTGCCTAAATCACGACTTATGAGCCGATCCCAAGATCAATAATAGGGAGTGACTTCTTCATTCAGTGCTCAACGAGGGGTATTTTGAAGGCAGTCCATCAATCCTCACAAGAGTGCAGTTACCAACCTGTTTGCCACAGCCATTACAGCATTGCCTTACCTAGCAAGTGACCAGACTTCTTAATCACGCTACATTACACTTATCCACCTTGTGCTTCCAACTGATCGTATTTCCCCATGGAAGTTGAGGCGCTGCTTAATAAAGCTTCGGCTGCAAAAATGCCTGACACGCCCAAGTAAGTGCTGATTCACTGTCTATAACGCTTTGCACAATGTTGGGGACAGCCACACTATTGGTGAAATGGGGGGTGTACCAGTGATTCACCGAGCGATTGGGCAGATGAATATCGCATATGGCCCTTCTGGTACGCAGAACTGAATTAGGACGACTATTATTCTTTACATTCACGGGCAATACTACTCACTGGTTATCCCACTCATTGATTGGGAATATTTGCCCCCATTACCTAATCTCCTTTGCATTCTCTTCATCTTTCCGTTGAGACTGGCCTCTTCCCCGCACCCTTTTTTGGTATTTGAAGGCTGGCTAGAATATCAGAACGTTCCTAGATGACTTCTCCCTCTACACACCCCTGCCTCTCTCGCCCTGGTTTTCATACCGGGTTCTAATTCTTTTTTTCAGTAGCAGCGAAGCCAGCAGTGAGCTTTATTTCGGGGCCTGGGCTGATCTTGATTCCACAAGAATGCACAAGAGGGCAGTTTCTGCGCCCAATATCGTGTCCAACTTGAGAGTTCATCCAAATATCATTCTCTTTCCGTCGGAACCAACGCCAGTATTCCCTTCGCACCCAGAGACGCCGCCGCCTATGATGAGAAGCCCCTCGGATGCTTGTACTCCTGCCAATGGGTCGACATCCTCGGGTGCTGGCCCCAAATGCTTGTACGTTGATGATTGCGATACCAAATCTGTCCCACGCAAGGCTATTTCGCACATATTTGGGCGCAATAAGCTCTGCACTCGGCAGATACCAGACGAGGTATGGGTCCATTTCTGCCGTAAGCACTACCAGCGTGGTCGGTACCGGAATACAACCGAGTATGCGAAGATCCAATGTGAGCTTGTGGTGACACAAATTGGCTGGATTCACAAGTGGAGCGAGAAGAACAAGGCGGAAGGAGCTCCTGGCGTTGTCAAGGATTGGTCCTTGTGTCTGCGCAAGCGCGAAAAGGACCGACTACAGATGAAGAAGGCCAGACAAACAACGCAGTACAAGGACGAAAGCGACAATGAAGATGCCGAAGACTCGAACGACCAATCGGTTGTGAACGGCTGGAACGTACCCTCGTGGTTGAGGAAGAAGTGCCAGGACGGATACAGCACCGAGGAGATCGAAGAGATTGCCCGACGCATTCTGAAGGAGGTATCGGAGCGGACATTGAGACAGATTCCAGATGTAGAGTTCCTGCCCAACGTCTCTACAGGGGCTTCCGACGGAGCAAAGCATAAGATATCGTGCAAGCGGAAGACCGACGATGCCATTCCGCATAGACGCTCCCAATCGGAGGGCTCCCTTGGCAGCTCAGGATATAGCTCGTCTACAACACAACTGCGTAGCCGTCTAGTCCCGTACCAGCTCTCGTATCCAGACGATCGCTTGCCTTCCACAACTAACAAGCGTCGACGGCGGGAGAACTTGGAGTCTTATCAACAACATTTCAACGGCCCCGCCGCGATGCACCCGATGGAGTCATTGCCTTTTCGTCCTTATGAGAACGCTACCGCTCATCTCCAGACGAATCATGCTGACCGCATCCCCTTCAATAATACCATGGGCCAGAATCAGGGGGGCAGAAACATCCACGACAACCCACACTACAGTCCTAGCATGTATGGTGGTGTTTTCCATGACGATGTGTCCCAGAGCAACATGACCTATAACAGTATCGGCTACGACGGCAGCCCTTCGAGTGGCATCTCCTACAATGGATCTTCCCACAGCGCTGCTGGCGGCTACAACGAAGGGCCGTTGCCTGTACCAGCATCCCATCGTATTCCGAGCAACATGTTATCAGCATCACATGATGCTCTGAGCGTCCCGAGCAACGGTCGTCCGTCACACCATAGATCCCTATCCGAGCTTCCCCGTCCTCCATACCAACAATCTGATGTACAGCCAGACAGGTCCTCAGCGTCGTCCTATTCTGGAACATTATCACTTCCTCCAATGGCGATGTGGGACTTTGCTCCGCCCCGGCCAAGCGCCGGCTGGCCTGTTCCGAGCTCGGGCCCGAACTGCCAGTTACCAATATTAGGGTCATCATCGAAACATGCTCGGCACCAGAGCACACCAATTGCGGCCCCTTCGAACATCCCGCGAAGCCCGGCTCCCATGTACAACCAGGCCGAGGCGCGCTACCGGGTCGGTGTTGGTGATTACGTCTACGAGACTTCATCAGCGTCGGGCTATTCGATATCTGGTCAATTGACGCCTGCACAGTCGACTCACTCGCAGTCAACACTGTCCCGTTCGCCCTCGGCTTCTACGCACAGCAGTGGTCATCGCCCATACCACTCCGCCGGTCCTTCTCCTCGAGAGTCTGAGGAATACTATAGAGTAATGAGCGATGCCGGGGAGCGACGAGTATAATGCCATACTGCCCTATGATGCGACAACATCACGGACCATTTATAGTTTGATTCTTGTATTTCTCTATAATGTCCTTCACTTTTATTTCTCCCGTTGTTGCTATCAGGGACAGCTACACCACTTTATCTCATTATATATTTTCCTTCTTCGCACCAAGGCGGATGTCTTCGGCCTCTTTCTCTCCTTCTCTTTCCACCTATACGCCGATCCTCGGGTCTGTGTATCATCAATTGTATAGGGGACTCAACAACAATGCCAAGGTCTAACTACCCCACTGGACATCGGAACCAATTTTAGCAGAGATGGGAGACATCACAGAACGAGCTGGAAATAGAAATGGAAATGGAAATGGAAATGGATGAGACACGAATTAGATATACACCACACTCGCTATACCCCTCGGATAGCTTCATGTTAAGAGGCGAACGCGCAAAGGACGGAATGTTTACCCAATCACGAGCATGTAACAGAAATAGGACAGACAAGGGAAAAGGACAGGCGCAAAATCATTGGTTTTCTTCTTGTTCGAGCTGACTAGATTAGCTGATGGGCTGGCACCGACACCGGCACTAGGTCAGGGGCACTGTTGTATTTGTCACAGTAAACCCTTTTTTTTTTTTCCTCTGTTAATGCGATGCATTCTTTCTTGGCAAATAGAAACGTTCGAGACTGATCGTGACCTGATCTTTTATTTATTTTGAACTTTTCATTCTGCCCCAATAGATCAGACCGTTTGATGTTTGATCCTGCCACACGCAAGATAATTAGACGATCAGCGGGGGTATTATTTGTCTGCATACCTACCTACTCTACTGTAACTGTTCTGCTAATTGAGATGAATGCACCCCTAGTCACCTAGTGAGGCCTGGATGACTAAGCGCATCGATGGGGGAAATTTGTCGCATACCATTCAAACAACAGGTGAAAGAAAGAATAATTATAGAAAATTGGGATACGCTATATACTACGCGTACGCGGCACGAGGCAACTACTACAGCTGGCAGAAAGAAGCATCCGTACATACAGGATTCCTTACATTCTGAGTTGGTGCGCCACGCCGCCAAGCGTATGAACCAGTACGACTTGCCGTCTACTAGGCTTATCTTTACGGCGTTTCACGACGATCGAGAGCAACACCCGCAAGTTCCGCTCGTACACGCACGTACCAGTTAATTACCTAAAGAGGCTTGGCAAACCCAGGCACGTCGATAGGGGGGGGGGGGGGAAAAAAA
>Ga0247782_1000212_pt1 | contig 65555 bp, 35 predicted proteins | sample UWRJL019104C5_FD_179928 | JGI IMG/M metagenome (GOLD analysis project Ga0247782, IMG submission 179928) | Plant litter microbial communities from Arlington Agricultural Research Station in Wisconsin, United States - UWRJ-L019-104C-5 | ecosystem: Environmental > Terrestrial > Plant litter >... | reverse complement strand
GGGGGCCCCCCAAAAACCCCCCCCCCCCCCCCCTTCCCTTTCTAACAGCAGCCGTAAGTAAGCGGGCCGCTCAAATCCCGGTTAAGTGGGGAAACAAGGCCGGTAGGGTGCCGTACTGTCAGGAAAGATGGTCCGGTTTCAGCACTATAGTGCAATAGAAAGATGACATGCGAGGTGTGATTTTCGCTAGAGCCACCAATGCTATGGCGGCTAACGCGACTCTGGTCATGACCTAGTATGCGAGGTCCTGAGGGCCATGTCCCGTCACCTATTGCCTACTTTTCGGGCTTCACAGTAGACTGCAGTGGCTATAAGATCGTCTCATTTCCCCTGCTATCATTGTTCTCACTCGCACATCGTGAGCAACACATTTCCGCGCCCAAGACAATCATAAACGATACTCATAAGCTAGTGGCGTAAGTGTTCCAGTCAGCTCTGCAATCCTCATAACGTGCAGAGACTGCTGTCACTAGCTCAGCCTACCATCGTATATTCTATAAAGTACTGCACCTCGTCTACCAGTCTCAATTGCTAGACTACCATCCAAGTCTCCCGACCGGTAAAGCAGAATGGAGACATCGAAACCCACGCGGATCGAACAAAAGCAGCTCGAGGGCGGCGAGGTCACCCAACCCAAGCTCGCCGATTTGCGGACGCTGTTTCAGCAGCGCCTTCCTAAGGAGAAAGACACGGCTTTAAAAGACCTCGAAGACTGGCTACAGTGTCCCAATTATGGCGGCGACTGTGAGCAGCGAGCGACAGCCCTTGCATCGAAATTGTCGCCCTCGGACAGCAAGGTGAAGCCAAAGGCGCCGGATTTCACAGACGCGAGGTTCTCCTCGCTGTCTGATAAGTGGACCTCAGTCAAGAAATCACTGGACATCAACGTCCCAGTCATCGTCAAAGGCCTCGACACATTCATAGGAGGGGACCAGAGCAGCTTCAAGAGCGGGGCATCGCACCATGTTGTGCTCTTCCTTGCATACGGTAAAGACGGCGTGGGGGGTGGTGAATATTTCGTCGGCTTCGATCCTGATGTCAAGGCAACCGCTGCAACCTGGGCCGCCTGGGAAGCACTCGGCGGTCCAGTTAAAGGACCTCCCCTCGGCTTGGACGCGGCCAAGCTGAATAAATTCATCTCTGACATGGTCGTGGCAACCTCTGGGCAAGTCCTGGGCACGCTATTCCGCAAGTACTATGTCGACCAGTCGAAAGTCTTTCCCAAGATCGACCGTCTTGCCAACACTAAGGCATAAACTGCTGGGCGCCCGCAGAGGCTCTTGGGGCCGTATAGTCGCTGTATGACTGCGTCAGCAAAGTAAGGGGAGCATGGACCAGACCCAGGCAGTAAACTTAGTACACATCATGTATGCAACGAGGGAAAGCATTGAGTTGAGTGCCTAACTTAGGTCCAGACCACTAGATTAATCCCAGATCACGCAACAATGGAAGAATGTCGTAACCATTTGCCCCGGGAGGGATCGTTCGCGTTATGCCTGTCAGCAATAGTCTTTTTGAAGTAGCTACACTACCACCAAGGCCATGGTGACCACAGGTGTTAGTGTTATGGATTTGCTCTGCTGGTGTCTGATAGTCAGCCAGGCTTCCCTCGGACTCAAGGGAGGAGCCAAGCCACCGTCGTGACGGCGTTGAGGTTTTTTATTTCACATTGAACTACAGTTTCTCTTTATGGATTTTGAATTCATCAGTAATATTGCAACCCAAATGCTGCTTTAAAGGAGCTCCCCGCGATATTAAACGTTAGATCGGTTACAAGCGTTAGAAGAATATCTAAATGGCTGAGCGACGCTCTATCTTCCGGCGGAGGTGCGGCTACGGATCCGCTGCTAACGACGGTCAATCGCGCCATTTCCTCGACTTCTTCTAGCTACGAAAACGCGCCCATCGCCAGTTATAGGAGCAGCGCCGACAGGAAGCAGCCTCTCAGGTTGACGGGACGTAGGCCGACGATGTCAGCGCGTTAGCCTGCTTCAACAAGAGATATTCATGTTAAATAAACTCTTCAAATAATACCCTGTCCATCCCAGAACGAAGCAGTATATACCAAAGGCAAAATCGATAGAGAAAAGAATAATGCTACCAGCCAGCCTCGACACCCACAGACAGACAAAAAACAGCTGTACGAGGGATCTCTACTTCTCCTCACTTTCCTCCGCACCAGTACCGGCAAGCCGGCACCGTCCTTCCTTTAGATGCCGCTGAAGGTTGTCCCTCCTAGTAAACCACTCGCCGCAGCGGCCACACATGTCTCCGGGTCCTTGATGTTGTGTTCCCTCGCATATCGCTTGTGGACCACGAAGAGGTGCCTGTCCATATCTCGCCGCTCTGCGGTCTGCTGCGTGCAAGAAGGATTGGCAGGACAGTCAATAGAAGGGTTGTGAATTTCCTCGTGCCTCCTGGGAGAGGGTGCTTGTGAGTGTCACAGTGTCTTGCCTCAGGGTGAGCGAACTTAAGTAACTAAGCTTGATGAGCTTCTGCGCGAGGGTCACGGACGAACGAGCGAACGAGCAAACGAACGAATGCTAGCTTTCTATACTAAGTTTCCGATATTGGAAGGACGACGAACGACGGACGACGGATGGATAGGCACATGTCGGCTCGGCTTAGTTTTTATAGGTTCGGGAAGGGATAGGTAGGGCGGCTTTCCTTAGATAGATGTGGATCATGATCTCGCTTCTCGCGATCTAGAGATTTCGCTCGCGAGTCTTCAGAGGCCGTCGAGCAGGAGGGGGGGAGTCGGGAAAGAGGAGGCTTGCAAGGGCAAGAGGGGACGGATATACCTAGACCGGCTGGGTGCTGCTGCCGAAGAAGTAAGTAAGTAGGTATAGACAGAGATTGTGGTTGTATGTACGACCGTCCCGGATTGACTCTGTCGGGAGGATGAGATGGGACGTGAGTGGATGGATGGCGAGCAAACAGGTTGTTGTAATGTTAGGTGTCGAGTGTTGAGTGTTGAGCGTCGTCTTAGGGGTCCTGTGGCTTCTGTGGGCTGTGTGTGTCCTGGGAGAAGCGGCCCATTGACATACGTAGATAGCTCTCTGATATGTATTAACCTGGGTTAGACTTTGAACACTCGTACTATATTGTCTGTAGATGCTCGGAAATGGCTCCAAGAAGTGTTTTCTTTAGTAGAGCTACAGGTTGTCCAACATTATGCGTCGCCGAGCGCGCAATACGCTGGTGATTCTAGGGACAGACGTCCGCCGTGCCATAGTCCGTTCAACGTCTGAGTTTGAGATATCTAAACATCATTGAGTATGCATCTTCAGTGGCGCTTGCTTTGATGTAGAGTGTCGGTCGCAAGGAGGCCGAGGCAGGGAACAAAACCCGCGATAGCCTCAGCCTCAGCCTCAGCCTCAACTTCTGCCCCTGAGCCGTCGATCGTCTCAGCTGCGGCCTATCCAGTTTCAGTTACGCCCACAACATAGCAAGTAGAGGAGGTAACACATGTGAAAGATTGACATAGCATAGACATTTTATACTAGTAGAGTCTATATACATCTCCCGTTAAAACACTTAGTCGTTGCAGCACGGCGGTAGAAGAACGACCCGAATGCTGCCTGCGCCGACGTACTCTGCATATTTAATCTACCTTACATAGGCCGGTCATTATCTTGAGTTTCACCCGCTGCAAACTGTTATTGAGCCTTAGTCCAGGGCAATTTGACTTTTGATTAAAGCTGACTAGTTGTCGTCCTGTCCTGTCCTATCTTTTGCCATCCCTCACCTCTTCTTTCTTGGAGACCACTTTAATCGTGTGCATGCGCACATATTGGAAATTTATACAATAGACGACTGACAGAGTGTTGGCTATATGGCAAATAGATGAATATCTTATTTACCTAGGGCTGGGCACTGAATCGAATCGAGCGGTTACTGAGCTCAAAGGTCTTGATCTACGTCCATACCTACCTACATATAGATAGTAACTAGACCTTTGCGCGAGACTCGGTCCATTGTCTAACTCTCTCCCTATTGACCGTCATGTTGGGGGTTTGTTAAATAGCCCATATATCTTGATGTTGTAGAGGGGAAAGTTTCTCGACAGCGACGCAGATGTGTCAACAGAAGCACACACACACACTCCCCCTCTCGCGCAACGGCATCAACCGTGGCGGGTAAAAGATCTACTCATCATCGTCGACCGACTGTCCTTTTAAACATCGTCATTCCTTGCTACAGTAGTCGTTCAACTGACAATTGGGGTGCTCTCTAGACCAGGGCCAGGACCGTTTTACCCACGTCTCACGATGTATTTTACGTATAGGGTCCGTTCTGGCCTTGCCGGCTTATCCATCCGCCAATTGAGTACAGTCGGCCAGTCCGCCATTCAGCTAGTCAGTCATTCACGAGGGAGGATGCTAGCCTAGGTAGTAAGAAGGAGAGGAGGAAAACGACTGCCGTGCTCCGCGGCCCAGCTAGTTGGTCATCATCATCCACCCCCTCTCCTTTCCCGATATTGAGCCGCAGCACACGATGGCGAAAAGAGAAGGTGACTGCAAGATAGACGCGGAGAGCACAGGCGTTATAAGGCATAAGGCACAAGGTTGTAAGGGGTATGTAGACAGGGGAGGGCAAGGTGATGTGGGTAGGAGCGGAGGGTTATCCTTTACCTGTTCCTATGTACATACATACATGCTTAGGTAGGTAGTCTAGGTAGGTGGCTAGATATATCGATAGATACCGGGACAAGTAAGTGAGCAGCCAGGTGTGTAGTTAGCGCCTATGTCGCTTGTTGGTCGGCCTTACTGCTCCCTTCATGGCAACCTCATCCCCCATCCCTCCCTCCAATCTCATTCCTCCGGTGAACCGCTAGCCTGAGTCAGAATTAGGGACAGGCAAAATATACCCCTGAGCAACCATCACTTGACCGACAGCTAGTGCCGATCTAGAGGCTTCTCTTACTCGATTGCGAAGCTTGCGTCTGCTTAGACGCGGGGTATAGAGAATAATGATGATGATGATGATGATGATGATAATGACGATACCTGAAGGAAGGATCCTTATCATGGGGTACGGCGACGGCCTCACAATCATATACTTGCCGTAGTACCTAAGTAGATACGCATAGCTTATTACCGCGAAAGCAACGTACTTTAGACACTGCGAGCGCGCACTCAATTGGCAAGCTGCTGGCCTGATTAGTACAGAAGAACCCCAGAAACTGGTTGAGTACACAATTTCCTTATGCTAGATAGATGGAGCAATAAGCCGCTGCATGTTCCCACGCATGCGAGCAATATTGCATGTCTGACGGGATATCTATTAACCTACCTGACCCTACGTTTCTTCGTATCTATCTACTATCTCTCTACATAATTACTTGCCAACCTTTCTATCTATGTACTTCTTAGCCGGGCTACGACGTCTAGGCAAATAAGACTTTTGTCTTGTACAACGTAGGCCCCTCGAGCCTCAACATCCGTTCTCATGGGTATCCTTGTTGTGGCAGTTCAGAGAGCTCGTATTCAGATCTTCAGCTCTGCCCTTACGTTCATGTTTCTAGTTCACCTAGCTGAAGAGCTGATGGCGCTTGTTTTGCTTCGTTCCGGTTGTACATTCATTCCCCCGTCGGCGCCTATTGCTTGTTACTACGGAGCCGCCTTTCTCTCGAGACACTAGTATCTGGGTGATATTCCTACAGATGGATAATACGTACTTGCCGAGGTAGATAGGTACTATGTAAGGAGGGATGCACGCAATGAACCCAGCCACCTTGAAAGAACCGGGTCATCATCAAGTAGGGGAGCACACAAGCAAGCAGGTAGACCAGGACCAGCCTCCTCGATTGATTAATAGTATAAATTGCTTACATACTTAAGTACATGCCTAGGTTGTAACTACATTCTGATTCCATTCCCACGCGCTACTAGATTAATAAACGTGCCGTGCACCCCCTCCTTTTTCGGGATATTTTGCGAGGCTTGGTACCTGCGCGCTCTCGGTGAAATAAAGAAAAAAAAAAAGGGTTATTCGACCTGCATTTTTCTGCTGCTGCGGCTGCTGCTGACACCCCAATAGATACGAGACCAGAAAGCATTGGCTAGAGTGGCCTGATGTATGTAGGTATGTATGTGTATGTGCAATCAATACAGCCGGTAAACTGGGGGCTGCCCTCACTCCTCACTCTCACGCACGCCCCCTTCTATTCTCCGTCTTCTCTTCTTCTACTTCTACTTCTTCCCCGCAAAAGGAAACAAGGGAATAAGTCCTGACATAAGACTATCGAACTGCAGAAGTTAATAACGAACAGGAGCGAAAACCGGGCAGTCAGAGCCGACGCTCCCTGAAGGTAAGGATTGATTGGGCATTGATTTAATGCGAACTGTTCGCCATATTCGTTCGTACATGCATATGTATTGTATCTAGACGCTAGATAGATGAAAGGATCATAACAAACCCCATGGGGAATCCCCGTGCTCGTGATGTCATGCTGCTAAGCATGTAACTCATTTGAATCTCTATATGTCTACTGTGTGAGCTGGTAGGTAACCGTCTTGAGGTTTACACCGGCTATTTGGTGACGTAGTAACTTGTGTTGTTCCACGCTGCGCCCCAGAATATTGACGTCGTCCGGCTATGCACCAACCTATCTATCGTCGATCTCGTAACATAGGAACAGCTAGGTTAGGTAGTAGGTCAGTTCGTACGCTAGTAACACAATGCGTATACATACCTGCTGTAGGTAATTACCTGGAGGGCCGGGCCAGGCCTCTTCAGGTACGGACTACCTCCGTTACCAATAGCAAAACACCACACACATCTACCTTACCTACCCGCCCACATCCCGTCCCATATCATATATCCATCTGTATAAGTTTGTGTGATGTATACACCATTTACTTACTTAGGTAATATATGTGGCAAACAGCTCGTCCGCAGCCTTGGACTGGTAGATAGTTACGTCTTACAAGTACCGAAGATTTCGCCAAGCAGCCGGGCGTGGATCAAGTGCTTCCGAAAACCCTTGCTGACCTACGTTTGAATCCGTGACCAGGCTCTTGAACAGAAGATCGCCTACGTAGTCGACCGAGTATGTATGCGATCCATAACATAACCGCTAGGGAGAGTCAGACGGACTTATGGCACGACGTACAAGCTGCACTACGACGAAGAAGACGAAGGAGAAAATGACGTGCTAAGCTGAGCCTGAATACCTACATACATACAGACACTTACATATGTCGGCAGTCAGTAGGTTACATAGGTAGGTGGTTATGTAAGCAAGGTAGGGTTATGTTCGCTACCTCTAAGTAGGTTGTCGGTAACTCATCGTAAGGTCTGTCTGTTCTCGAACGATCTTCCTTTTAGCCTTCTTTTCCACTTCCACTTCCTCTTCCTCTTCCTCTTCCTTTCTACCCTCGGCTCTCTTACGCTCGCTCGCTTGCTTTACACCGACATCTATATACCTAGGCTAGACTACCGACAAACAAGTACCGAAAAAGGGCGCTCGCAGCTAAAACCTTACCTAGCTTGCGGACCTCAGTTCCAGAAAGCGTCTTTTTTTCCTGACTGAGAATAAGCGGCGGTGTGTTGCGGTGGAAGGTCGCGGGGTCCCGCGACCTTTTGCCTAAAATCGTGTATGAGTCCTAGAATCTCGTGACACTGATCAAGAACACCGCTTTTGTTCTCGCACTAGGCGAGTGAAACAACGAATGAGAGATAAATAGTTCGATGATTGAACACTCTGAAAATATGAAGTTCTCGTCTCGACGTTAGACGTATGAAGCTGAGATATCTGCTCATCGCGTCTTTTCAGACGAGTACCCATATGAGGTAACGACGTACCCAAAGTACAAGGTAAGGACATGTGTATGCGCGAGTGCCGATCCCCAGTTGTTTATTTCTTCAGGTACCGTACTTCGACCCCGACCCCGAAATGGCTGCGTCGCATCGATACAGGCACCTGCATTCCACCGCTATTTCATTTCCACTTTACATACTACCGTAGCTATAGGTAAACTAGGGTCGGCAAAGCATACTTACCTCTGTACCTACCTGCCTGCCTATGACGAGGAAAAGGAAATACAAAACAAAATTACATAAGACTACCTATGCAGGCCCCAGGCTTCTGCCCAAGCATAGGTAGGCAGTTCCCCCTGCTTACCCGCCTACCCTGTAACTGGAATAAAATAAAAACAACCAATTACCGAATTTTATTCATGGGTGCAAAACGATCGACCAATGAACTACGTAACCTACCATATGCCCTATGTAGTAACTTTAAAAGGCTCCTTGCCATCGGAAAGTTGAACCGAGTTCGATCCTTGATGATCTGCCCGATGAGAAAAGCATGGTCTTCAGTGCCAAGACCTACCTGTCTTCATTCGTTCGTCCGTGCGCTTCTTGTTAACAAGGCCGGCTATGTATCCAGTCTAGATCTCAGATCTAACTTGGGCTGACAAGGCTTTTTTTCTTTATTCTTTAAAGAGGGAAAGAAATACCCTATCGCTGTCATGCCCTGCATCACATAAACACATATCCATACCATCTAGTAAGGTCTCATAATCCACTTACGAATGGTAGGTATGGTACTAGTGCAGCATGTACAGCATATGCATGAAGGAGAATGCCTATTCCGTTGAACCCGGACTGAGAGTGGCTGGGTAGGTATTGGCAGCATATACAGCGGCCATACATACATACATACATACATGCGTGCATCTTTATTCATGCTGTACCTACATACCAAGATAAACTACAGCATACTATGTACAGTACCTTACTCTCCATACTTATTTCATGGGATCCGGGAACGTCAAAAAACTCCTAAAAGAGGGGCGATGCAGTCCCCCGCGCGGGTCCGGCTCTCAACGGCGGCGTGCAGAATTCGGTACAGAAAGGAAAATAAAACAGAGAGTTTAAGCCCAAAACTCTGTTTCAATCGGATCCACCGCCCATGCCTGCAGTTATGCAGGCTGGCAAGTAGGTACCATCCATATATCTCTTGCTCCTGATCTGGCCGGTGTGTGGCTGCTCATGAGCGACCTTTTATCAACCAGTCAAAACTCATGACAGGATACCTAGACGGGGAGGGAGAGATCGTGATAAGATATGTACGTATCTATGGTACGCAAAGGTCGGGCTGAAGCATATCAGGGCAAGCTCCGGAAAGCGTGCAGGTATACAAGGAAAGGCGTGTAAGTAGGTAAGTATGCTGTACCATGGTAGATAAAATTCGCCCCTTGTGGATAGCGTTTTGGCCTTTTTCCAACGTCAGTCGATCGACATACTAACCTGGGTGGCTACACAGAACCTTAGTATAGCTTGGGCTGATACGTATGGGGAGAGATGGTACGGTAGCTTTCGTCCAAAGAAAAAAAACAAAACAAAATGAAAGGGGAAAAGACTTCAAGTCTCGTCTCAGAGTCTCACGATCCAAGGTCCGACCGACCGGCCGGCCGGCCGACCATACATAACCCCCGCCGCCCAGAAGATAACTGTAAAACAGGTGAAACAGATATTTTCGTTCAATTTTACTTTTTGCTTTTACACCTCACACCGCATAGCATCGCACCACGAACCCACCCGCACAAGCGCAAGCACGAGCACGACAAAAACACAAATACGCGGAGACACATAACACAGACACAGACACAGCATAAGAACGCAACAAAGGGCATACATAGAGAGACACAAGCTCATGGCCTGCATGAACCGCCGCAATTTCGTGAAAAACTAGACCTAAGGTTAGGTTAGTCTAACCGTGGGCTGACTGATTAGTGACTGGGCAGACGTTGAAGATTGCGCCAGTGTACCACTAGCATGCTATGCCGACCGGTAGTACGGGATAGCGACGATCCCTTGGCGTGAGAAGGGGAGCAAGGGAAGGAAATAGATACCAAGATAGAATCTAGAGAAGAGAAAAATGACAGAGAGAGAAAATAATAAGAAAGCCAAGCTCTGAAGCCAAACTTTCCAGAAAGAGGTGGCGCCGGTGCCTGAACTACCATCCAGTAAGTAGTACCTAAAGCTACTCACTACATAGGCATAGCTGGGCACTGCGTTGTGCTACCGTACAATACCCATACCCGCTGAAAATGAACCGCTCGTGGGGGTTTTATAGGTAGCACGACCTGGCCAGCCATTGGCCTATACATGTACTTGTACACTACCACGACAGGGTCCTGGAATATCCAGTTGCCACAACGACGCAGTTTTTATGTCGGTATCTTTAGGGGGTTTGGCTCTCGTGGTTAGTCTAAATTCTTTGGCGTTTTCGACATCGTTGCGTACTTACTTACATGGTACGGTAGATTCTTCTTATGTACCTAACCTAACTAGACTAGTATACATAGTTCTGATCCCTGAACTGTAGCCAGGCTGGGTACCGTATCACAGCAGCGCATCGCCAAGCAATACTAACCTAGGTAGGCTTACGACTCGGGGTTGCGATGACAACATGGAGGAAGCATGGACGAGGTCGAGGTCGAGACCAGTCGCCCGGCAGTATCTGGTCTAGGTAATAGGTGGCAAAGTAGGTAGTCAGGTAGGTAGGTAGGTATCTGGTAAGTAAGTAGGTGAAAGAGAAGAGAAAGAAGGAGAGAAATGAGAGGAATGTGTTGAGGATTAATTGTTAACTTATGTTATTCATTAGATTGATGCGCTCTCTCGACGTCGTGGTCAACGACATACCTTACTTACCTACCAAGTAGTTCATATCAGCGTATCTAGGTAAGTAAGCAGCAGGCAGCAGGTATATCAAGCAGTTACTTAACTAGCCTGACCTACCTGAGAAGCACATTGTAGACACTTACTGTAGGTACCGTATCGTTCCATTCCATCATCGTCCTCACTCTCACTCAATCAACTCAACTCACTCACAAATCCAATCATGCAATCATTCAACTATCCAGTTCGCCCCCAGAAGGTCATCTCTGATGGTTGTCAATTCGGTTAGGTCAGGTCGGGTCGATCGGTCTTCACATTTTTTGGCCTTCACTCAGGCTTGGCCTTTAGTTAGACTTGGCTCAGCGTCTTACTACCTTAGCTATCTACCTACCTACATAAACTGTGGCTGGGCATACTCTACACTCGTGAAAACATGTATGTAGGTATGTAGTTGCACACATGCTGTGTTATGTGACGAAATAATTGAATTAAGTAAACCGGACGGTGGTACAGTACAGTACAGTACAGTACAGCATACAGGTAGGCATCTGTTATCCGTCTACATGAGGCGTACGCCTATATGTATGAGGTTATAGATATGCATCCGGCGCTGTGGGGGAGACCCAACGAACGAATCGGTATGTGACGGCTTGATTTCGTTTTGCTTGCTGTTATAGCTACCTACCTAGGTTAGGAGGTAAGTAGTAGAACCTTAAGTAGGCATTTAAGTAGGTAATAACTCATTTTATCTGGTTTGATTCCGACCAGGCGGCGGAGATAATTCAGGAGTACTCGAAGCCTACATACTGCATTGGTATTTTACAGATCTGCCTACCGTACCGAGGCCGTCGACGCTAGACTCTTCATTCCGCAGACACCCTTTGGCTGGCAATGTCCTGTGTATATATACGCGTATATATGGAAGCTTCAAATAACAGTCGTCTATTTGCATGTAGGTACTTACTCATTGACGCTCTCACTTTACTAGGCAAAGGTAAAGACAGAGAAGAACCTCTCTGTTATGAATGGACTGTAGCATATAATACATAGCCAGGTACTACATAGATTAGATAGATAAATGATCTCAGGGTAACAACATCTGGGGAAAAACGTGATTTAAACTGCTTACTTACTGCCTTCTTAACCCAGTCTCGTCGTCTGAACTAATATCTACCGACCTACCTTATACTCAGCCACATACTTAGCTACCTGCTGTACATACCTCACATATGTTATCATACGATCGACTCCTTCAGCGGGTCCCAGTCTAACGAGTCCCGGAATAGGTTTCACGACATTTCTTGTGTTCTCCTTGAATAGGTACATATAGTATGTCGAGTATAAGAAGTAAGTCCCTGAGAGAGTGGGGGGTTTTGTTATATATCGATCCGTCGTACGAAGAGGACAGCAGATATTAGATATAACTACTTAGGTGCTTCGATGTGGATGCGTCAGTGGGGTGTGTACGAGGCATGTGTGTATGTATGTGTGTATGTATGTGTGTATGTATGTATAGAACGGGCGAGCGACATGGCAGAAAGTGTAGCAAAAGAGGGACCGTTATCCCTTTTCTCGGGAATTAGGTAGATAGCTGTCTCTTCTATTACCTACTAACCATGCTCTACGTATCGGAACTATATTTCCACTTATCTAAGTATGTATGTGTGTGTGTATGTGTCTATCTATAGCTGCCTATTTGTTTGATTATTTGTTTGTTTGCTCAAGAGCTCGAGCTTAGATAAGTAGGCAGTAGCCGACTGACTAGTTGATTTGCATAAATCCCTTCGACTGATTTGCTTAGGTATGCAATCTCCTAAATTAGGTTACCCAAGCTTGGATAGCATTTGCGGCTATCTATAGATACTGATACCATGTAGGTAGATATACCTGTCTATCTATAACCGAAGTGTCGCAGGATTCTTCCTCATAGGTATACAGCACAGTAGACCTTGTTAAGTAACCTACAATCACGTTGGCGAGGCAGGTAGGCAAAGTAGGTAGGTAGATCGATAGATGATGGATGGGATGATCCTTCGTGCGACTACTATCTCTTGACACTCACTCTCCTCTTGGCCTCTTGCTTCTTGGCTTCGTGCTTCTTTCCTATCTATCTACAGTCACCCCCTTTCTCTCGTGTCGCATGTATCGTATTTATCATATTTATCGTGTCCTGGATCGTCATCGTGTTGTGCTGTGCTGTGTCGTATCGTGTCTCTTTGTGCCGCACTGTACTGTGCTGTGGTCTACCTACCTACCTCAGATAGCTATCTGCCCGTAACTACGTATGTCAAGGTCAGGGAATATGCTTGTAATGATAGAGAGGCGCGGTTATGGGACGAGTGTTCTAAGAAAGTCCCTATGTATGTGTGTAGTACATGGAACGCCGCACGCACGCACGCACGCACGTCGGATCGCGCTCGCAGTGCAGCGTAGCGTTGAGGCTTGCATCGCTCCGCTCCCGCTCCGCTTCGCTTCGTTTCGCTCGTTCCAGTGGGTAGGGCCTAGCAAAGTAACAGTACAGTATGTGGTAGTAGTAAGCCGACGCAATCCATGTTTTTCAAATACCTTTGAAGTTAGGAAATCGTTTGCAGATTGAACATTACGGGTTCTCTACGAAGCCACTTGAGTCCCGTCCGGTTTGCTTCGCTTAGTTTTTCTTCTTTCTTCCTTCCTTTAGTTTTAGTCAATTGCATTAATAACTTCATGTACTCTCTCAAACGTTCGCGTCGAATTGATATCGTCCCCCTTCAAGCCCCAAGGACTTAACAACCGACAACAGGAGGCAAAAAAACTTGCTCAGACGGATATGACGGCAAAACGCCCACGCCAATGCCAAATCTTGTGCTTAAGCGCCCAAGCCGCTCGCTCGCTACCTCTTCTATAGGCAATGCGCCGGGCGATTCAAATACGCCCCCTTTTCTTATACCTACAATTTTGTTAACCCCAATGTAGCACGTTATAGGTCAGAGAGATCCCGAAGTCTGCTATCACAACATGCGCATAGGTATGTATGTATGTATATAAGTAGGTGGTAGGTTATGCTGAAGGTATGTTATGTACTCATGTATATACTGGTGGTAATAAAATTTGTACAGGAAGCAACAAAAAAAGGCTCTGCGGATTAAAAAAGCGAAGCAAACGCTTGTGTTCCCTAGATAGAGCTTTCTCGTGAACACCAATGGGATCCTCGGACGCATCTCCATCCAACGCTTTTTCTATATACTGGGGGGGTGTTTAAGTAAACATTTGTCGTTGCATGTCTTTGATCGGCAAGCCGACTGGTTGGCTGGTCATCTTGGGTTGATTTTGTTTGTAGGTTAGATTCATTTCATTGCGAGTGATCTCATTATTCGTCCCTTATTCGTCTTCCGATATACCATCCATTTCGTTTGATTGTCTTCAGCCGCGCAACCCCCCATTGGAATGGACATTTCCGCCCCGGTCGGCAAGGAGAACTCGGAAAGCTCATAGTGACGCCCCAGTCAATTCATAAATGATGTAGATCCTTGTGACTGTGAAGAAAGAAGTAGTAGTAATAGTAACACGAACTGGTATGGAAATCGTCGCAAGCATACGGGAAAATAAAACCCAAGGGAGACAAGAGGAAGTCAAAACTATTTTGATTTTCAATAGGTAACTCGTTGGTAGTTGATTGACTGTCCTTGCTGAATGTTTCATTTGCTCGTTTTCTGCCGATGTTAATTTGTATGACTATACGACTGAGAGCTTTGCGACGAGCCGGTTATGTGAGGGCCTTGAGATAAACTAAAAGAGCTGCGTTTTCGCTTCATGCTAGCACCCAAACCCTCCTGCGAGTGATCCTCGCTTTTGTCATTGGCATTTTGACCCTGGCCGATCGATAACGGCCCGCCACCAAAAGTATCCCGCATCGGCGTCCTGGAACTTGAGCCTCCTATACTCCCGTGCAAAGCCTGGGTGAAGTCGTGAGGGGGTGCAATCGGTGCACTCATTTGGGGGATCGAATAGTCCTGGAGAGAGCTGCGAATGCCTGGCGTTCTTGGAAGCGAGAAATCGATAGGCGCAGTGAGCGGAGCAGAGGGGAAGCTAGAAGAATAGCCGGAAGAAGTGCCGTACGGCGTTGTACTGGCCGCCCGTGGCGTGGAAGAATGACTGGGCGCCTGCAGGCTGTGGCTTGACGAGAAAGTTCGATATTGGTGCCTCAGATCCAGGCCAAGAGGTAACGTGGCAGAAGCGGCCCGTAGACGAGATCGAGATTGGGAAGGTTGTTGAAGGCTTGAGTAATTGATATTCGTTGTTGATGACTGCAGCCCAGATGCTGTTGCTACCATGTTAGTAGGTGATGTCTTGGTCATCTGGAATATTATAGAGTTCTCACTCGTATACGACCCTGCATCATAACCTAACGTACCGCCTGCACTGCTCACGATTGGATCTGGCTGGTACACGGATGAATGCCTTCCGGCAGCTCCGGAGTTAGTGGCATTGCCAGGATAGCTGGCATAATCAATAGAGTCGCCCTTCCAAGACATGCTTGATCGGAGAGGCGACTGCAGATTGTCTGATCTTGACCTCGACATTGTCTCCCGAAGGGAAAGCGGCTGCAGGGGTCGGATATGCTGCCGCGACTGTGAGTGAAGCTGGACCCCGCTGTCAAGACTATTCTGTCTCCCAAATGGATTTGACGTCCTGGAAGAACCCGCCAGCGGACTGGTTAAGTGACTTGAGTAGTATCCACGATCTGTGGACGTAGGAGACAGCGGAGAAAGAATATCGGAATTGCTCATCGAACCAGATGTCGTGAACCCAATGTTTCCAAACGCTGGGCTGAGTCCCGTAGGGGAGATGTGATCATCGGGATCCCGCCTCATCGTGTCGACGAGCAACGGACGGATGATGTGGTCAGCATAGGAAGACGAGCCAAAGTCCACAGGGGGTGTGATGGGGGCCCCTAGGCTATGCACTGCTCCGTAAGGAGAGTGCAGCGCTTGGACATTATCGAAGTCATCCGGAACTGCACGCATCTTAATCATACGGTCTCGGTCGTCGGCCGTCATCCGTTTGATTTTCGCTCTCCTGCAACAGATCAGAAAGACACAGAAGACGTGAATTTTGATATCCTCCCTACCGATTTTGGAACCAGACTTGGACTTGTCTGGGACTGAGACCGGGGATCTCGCGCGATAGCCGCTCCCGGTGAGCAGCATCTGGATGTGGTTGTTTCGCAAACTCACTCATGAGGAATCTCGTCTGCTGATGCGTAAGTCTGCAAGGCGTCAGTTGGATCGATAAAACACGGGCATCCTATCCTACCGGAATCGCTTCATTTTTCTCCTAGCTGCCGTGCGCTCAGCCGCCGTTTGGGGATGGTTCGGGGTGTCTTCACCGCCACCCTCGCCGTCTCCATCTCCGTCTCCTTCCACCATGTCATCATCGTCTACCACTTCGTCATCTTCATCCTTCTCTACAATCATCTCTTCATTACCGCCTATGCTGAGCCTGCCCCGAGGATTCTGCTCTGTCGACGGTGCCGGTATTGGAGGATTCGCTTCTAGTCTGGCATGTGGCGCTTCGCTGGAAGCAAGGGGTTCCTCATGGATAGCCCCTACTTTGACCGTATACCCAGTCCCTGGAATATCCGGCTCTTCTTGAGTGGTGGGTTCGGCCTTGGGTTGTCGCAAGCCTAGGGGATCCAGAGCACGGTGATGGCTCGTCGGCGAGCTTAGGGCGCTTGAACTGGCTTGGCCATGTGTGTCCAGATTATTATCCCGGGTGTTAGATGAGCGTGGCTGAGAAGCGGCATCGTTGTCGTCAGTGGAGTTTGTCACTTGCTCAAAGGGCTGTCCAAAGATGCCGCCCTCTCCAGGAGGAAGGAATGAATAATGCCCCTGCCAATCTGGCTGTGTGGAGAGCGAGCCGTCGTAGTTGGACATGCGTGGACTGGTGGTTTTGTGGAGGGCGGTCTCAAATTTGCTAGACCAGTGGCTTTGCTCAGTGTCGAAGTGCCTAGTAACGAGCATTGGGAAGTATTTTGGGGGCGATGTTGGACCTGGGTAGAATGTACGAAGTTTTTACCGTCTCCGTGGACAGTCTTTCCGAATAGGGTTGTTGTAACGGCGAAGCTCGCCGGCAAAGAGGATAAGCTAGGAATTTAGGCTAGGAATCGAGCTGCAAAATAGACCGAGGCCACGACCGACCGTTTATAGTAAAAAAAGGTGCGTTCGAACCCAGCCGGCCAGCAGAATGACAATCATAGGAAAATAAAGACGACGTTCCAAGCTATTCTGACCACCGCTATCCTTAGGTATAGATTATGTTTGCGAATGCTTGCCGTAGTTTGTGAAGCTGAACAGATTTATCGATGTAGCTAGACCTTGTTTTGATATAGCTATAGACGCTGAAAAGACGGTCCAACAGGAAGATATCCTCCCAAGAATGATTGTCGACGTCAATTCGTCATGCACACTAGTCTGCTCCCGAAAAAGAGGGTGAGGCCAAAAAGAAGGTCAACACAAGGCAAAGATGGAATGAGACAGGGGAGAGGATAATATCGAATGAAGGTTTCGACTAGTGTAAACGACCAAAAGACAACGCAAGCAAGGCTGCCGGGGGGGCGTTATCAGCAATAGATGCGAAGCCCGAGGGAGAAGGAGGTTGGCGAAGATGCTCGGGCGGTTGTGTATATAAGATGTAGGCCGTCGAGCGATACTTGCACTGGTGGGGTCAGTCGCCTCAAAATGTCGAGGCAGTGGCGGTCCCAGTGTTATGTATGGATGGGGCCTGGGAGGGTTACCCGTGGTTGCAGCAAGAGGCACCTCTGCGAGGGACTCCCTTGCACCCCGAGGACGACAAGAGGTGGGATTAATACCGAGCGGTACCGCCTTTCCTTACGGAGAAACCTAGGGAGGGCCCGAACGACAAGAACAGGGGCACCACGCGCCTGGGACTGCGTTTAGGAACGGTCAGGAGCCGTGGGTGCTTAGTTTTGGTTAGTCTGGGTTGCTTGATACGGTGTTGGCCAGAAACGGTACCGGTATTGGGGAGGAACTGAGGTAATGACGTTCTGAGGCCAGGTTTCCCCGACTAAGCTGCACTGTATATGCCCCCTAGCCAAGGTCACAGCGAAGAGGCCTTGGTATGGCAACAGCTGAGCCACACGCCCCGTGTCTTGGACGATAGCATGAGCGACAGCCTCCGAATTCGAGCGACAACGAAGTGTCTGATTCTCGGCTGAATGGCTAATGCCGTGTTATGGTGGTGTACTCACGAACCAACTGAAGACCCTTGCCGTCACGACCCCCAAGCGACCGGAATGTCAACAGAAACTAGAACTGGCTGCAGCAGAGGCACGGACACGGGCACAGGTATAGACACAGGGAAAGGGCACCTCTGCAGGGTAAGAGTTGGGCCCGACGAAAAGAATACAGCGAGTCAGTAGAACAGCCTGTAACGCTGCTACGTCTGAATGCCGAGTCAACCTTCTACATCTACCGCACACCAGGAACAGACGAATGGAGGTAAATCGAACGGCATGCGGGGGGTTTGACAGTTAATACACGGAGTGCAAAGAGCACATGGGCTGGGACATCCACGGATTGCTCATTGGCTGGTCATGATATGAGGTGGGCAGAGGCATCGCGGAAAAACGCATAATTGTAGTTGAGACTGCTGAAGATAGGAGCTAATAGGAGAACATCGACACATCCAGGTGGGTGTGCGCATCTGAATCTGCGGGGACGGGCCTCTAGACCTCTTGCTTAGGATCGCATCCGAATCGGTAGTGAAGCAGGCATGGCGTGCGATGGGAGTGGACCGAGAAATGCGCAAGGGGGTGCCCGTCGATTTGTGTTAGCCAACCGTCAACTATCAACAGTCGACCGTCGACCCTAGGACAGGCCCGCAGGAAGTCAACCTTCAAGGGAGATACCAGAGATCCTCCTGGGCCAAGGCTGGCAGCGAGTGTGGGTGGCATAAGGAATAGCTTTTGGAGAACACAGGACGATACTCCATACCGGTACTACTCTGGATAGGGCAGCAACATTACGCTTACTAGAAGGTCTACGGTATCCTATCTCTAAATGCGTTAGTTAGCTTGCTTCAATCCAGATCCATTTACCGAATTTCTTGATTAAATTATTGTTGACTGGTTGAAACAACGAAGACGCCACTATCATGTAGTACATGCTAGGAGCTCATCTCACGTTGTTGGAAAAGGGCGGCGGGCCAGACAGTCCTTGTGCAGAATATTCAGATTTACGGCAGGGAGCTATGACAGTGGCCCATGGAGACGGTCCTACTGCATAGGCAAGTAGGTACGTACAACAGTACTGGAGGGTTCGTGGCAAGCTGCTCCGAAGAGCCGTAGCCTGATATGATGTGTTACCAGCGGAGGTGGTGGGGCTTGGTGTGACGGCATCAAATAGCCCAACTCTGTACTTCGTCGATCGTATGTATGCACGGATACACGTACCTGTTTGTACAAATCTTAGTAGCAGCGACAGCTACAGCTCTGAGCAGTAGTAGTGGCAGCTCCCATCTAGGCCACTAACCCATGTACTCCCGAAGAATCAGCTGGTGCGCTGAGCAAAGGGCACTCTAAGAGGGGATCGCGGGCTGCTGTCCTGTTGTTGTTGAGCTGTTTCGGCGCTGAGACCTGCGACAAGGACCGGGACTATTACGGGAGATGAGATGTTATGTGCAAGAAGATATGCCGACCCAGATTGGTCGGTCAATCTAGTCCTTCGGGTAGAGAGGGTGAATGTAGTAATTTGCCCATTCTGGACAGACGGTGCGCTGCCAGAACGCTCCCAGAAAGTTCGAAGGGGTTTCAGCGGCCGGCTTTGGGATTCAAAGGGAGCTGGCTGGAACGGTTGGCAGGTATTTGGATGCCAAGACATGGACTCAGTGCCGGGTGGAATACCAACATCTCTATACTGACAGGGGTGCTAGCCCGCTGTGGTTTCATGAAGGGGGCTAGAGTGACTTGCAGGCTTGGTGGACATGGATATGAATGGAGACACACCATCGGTATGAGATGGTCTGCCACAACCAGACCCGAGGCGCGATTACAGCGCTCGTTCTTTAACAGCCGGTAGTTATTTGGCCTACCGGTATGCTGTACAAAGCCATTTCTGCGCGCTTAAGAGAAGCGAATTCTTGGTGCCAAGCTTTCACTGAGGATCACCACCAGTTTAGAACCGGGAAGCGGAAGCCATCGATGACTCCGCGCTCTTCTGGTGGCCATGGACACACGCATACGAGAAGACAACGAAATAGATTCCCCTTTTACGTCCAAACTATAGGGCTATTTTGTCGTCAGTAGAATACGAGGGGGGGGACTCACCGGGGCTGGGATTCGGAATGGAGTATTACGTACTCATCGTTTCCTCACGCCAAACACGGTTCATACAGCGGTGGAAGTTCAAAATCTAGGACAGTGTGGTACAATATATTAATCAGGACGCCATACAGCATAGCTTACGTACTTCGGGATCGATAGCAATGATGTGGCTTGACCGTATGCTGGATGTGCCACATTGACGTAAGTTCTTGCCTGCCTAAGAAACCCAGGTAGCAAGCAGGCATGGCGCAACCACCACTAGAGGCAATGGATCAATTGAAAGCATCTTCTATTTGATTGACTCTAGACACGATTCGGCGGGTGCTTAGAAGAAACTGTACGATGTTAGCTGTACCTGACGACATGCTAGATCTCTGCATGCCCTCCGTCACCAACAATGCTGGCAGGTTCTCGCGGCGAGGCAAGTCGGGTACGATGGGCAGGAAATGGGAAATTCAACAGGAGGGGTATCGTTTTCAGACTCGGATCGACGTCAGGTGGGCTGAGTGTTGCTTGTGCGCGGTACCTGCATATCGGTGTATCGGCTACTTTCTCCGAAAGAACAACAGATACAGCTCCACCAGAGAGACTAATGAAGGGCCTGCCAAGAAGTAGGGTATTTCGATATAGACAGGTATGCCGTACAATTGTCAGGGTCTAGTTAGGCTCGACGTGGGATGATCTGCTCTAGCGTGCGTCCTTGGAACAATTAGATGCTATCAGATTGATTATTTGAGCACAAAGTCCTGCGTTGTCGCGGTTCAAAATGTTTGTTTACGCAGATACTCAAAAAACGGCATAGACACAAATATTGGATGCTGTACCTTAATTTAGTGGCAGCTGCAACTCATCTGTCAAGCAGGGATTGACGCTCTGTTACCCGGGACCGCCCTGAAGGCGGTCATGTAGGTGGCTCTAGTCCACTATGTACTTAACCTAACCTAGGTAGGTACTGCTGTATGCAGGCAATACCTACATACATGGGTACAGACGTACCTATAGAGTATTTCTACGATTTTCTGAACTTATTCCTTTCCAAACCCCTTCTATTCTTCCTCGTTCCATATGCCTTTTTAGGTAGGTGGTGATAAATACATGAGCACCAGTGTATTTCTTAATTGGAATTTCACGGATTTCCCTTACATACTACATAGGTAGGGTGTAACTGGACCACTCGATTACCCTTTTCCCCGTCGCAACAAGGTAAAGTCGCACAACTGCAAGGGCATGCCTAGAATTGAAGGATGTTTATAGCCTCAGTTACACATGCTTTAGAGGGTGCCTTAATCAAGGTAAATAATTGTAAGGCTGTGAGTTATACGAAAGACTATATAGGAGACTTTGCTGGCGTTCGCCTCTTTTAGACCTGTCTAACTAAGTAGACACCCTGGCTAGGAATTAGGCGAAGTTGGCGGGCATCGGAATGAGTCCTGTCTTCGCAAGCGGTCCAATTGGAGGATCAGCCACAATTTCAAAACAAGGCTCAAGGCTCCTGTCACAATACCGACATTATCATAGTTCCTCAACCACAGTAGAGAAGATATTGTGACTCGATGCCCCCAACATATCCGGAGGCATCTTACGGAGCCCAATATGATAAACCCGTAAAAACTTGTAGAGTACCCGAGAGACACTAGCTCTCCTAGGTCAAGGGAGGGCGACCAGAGATGGATGATCTTTGTTCATTAATGACGTGACGTTACAAGTTTCAGGAAGATCTTAGTATTACTTTCACATCTTGATCATGATCAGGTACGATCGAAGCTGACCATGTCGCAAATCCGCTCTTCGGAAATGCGTTCATGCCGTTCACGTGTCGTGAACTGGATGGATGGCAGGGATAATACTAGTAGGTACAGATTATTCTTATTATGACAGCGGTTGGTTGATGAGCCGTAGGGATATCGTGAGCCTTGGGTTTCAAAATCCGACGAAGGTAAGAAGCGGGGATACACATTTACTGGTAGAGACGTCGAAGCGTTCGTTGATCGAGGAGAAAGCGCAAACAGAGCGCAGATCTCATCAAAGCGCTTTCCAACACTGCCACCCAAATCCAAATAGTAACACTCCAAAAGGACACCGGAAGATGGTGAACGCTGGATACGGCGAAATATGTTGCACTGTATCAAGAACTTTCAGACCACTCCAAGCTTGGAAACAAGCAAGCAAGCACGCACGCAGGCAACCGTCCAAAGTGGTGAGTTTAAATGCTTTGATCAAAATAACAACTCCCACGAAACTAACTTGGACGAATAAATGTGTATAAGCAGTATATGATATTTGTATATATGCATGTACGCACTTTTGCCGATACTCCCCTATCTCGGTATTTCCTATCGTATTGATAAGTGCTAGTACCTGAAAATTCCAGACGTACACAGCATACCTCCTACGCCACGTTATACCAACGTGCTTTTAGCAAACCACCCTTGCATGTGTTTGTCAGAACTGCAGCTTTGATATTCGGATCTTAATTACATCGGTATTTGCCATGCCTTTCGTTGGAATATTGGACACGCATTCCTTGTATCAGCTGGCTCTAGGACGCCGTTCTAGGCTAGAGACGCACATGTCGTGCTTCAGATTCCCAACGCCAAGGGCCACTTGTCCGACAATTGTCGATCATCAACCCAAAAATACGCTATTTGTCTATGCGGATTCCTCTCTCCCTTGCCATTCTCTATGGGTTATCGTATCTTTGGTCTTTATCTTCGACTTCGTCTTTCTTCATCTCCCGCTTCGTCACAGAGCATACCAAGATCAAACCCCCCAGCTATTTGATCTTGATGTTTGTGTATCCCATGCAGGATCGTCTGCTCTACCTCAGACATTATCATATGTGTAAGTCGCACAGGTAGGTGCTACGAAGTTCTATCAAATCTCCACGGCAAGCAGAATTACCTATGACAGCGGGAAAAGCCCCTGCCGCACCTCAGTGCCAAACACACGGCATCAGCTCCCTGTGCGGCAACCCCGGGATCCTAACTTCACCACGCTGCCAGTTTGCCCCAAGTTTTCTACCAGGCACAATCAAATACTCGCACGCCGCCTAAGCTAGGCGTGCCATAGCAACAAGCTCGCTACGACACTGTTTTTGGCCTTGTTAGCTTGTTTAAGTGCTGTGTCCCGAAGAAAGTTTGCTGAAGCCTCACATGCCAAGCCCCATCCCTTGGAATAATCCTCTCCACACGCGCAACATTGTGCCCATCTGGACTCGGTCTCAGCGGCGTCTCGCCAGACGTAACTAACACAGGCTAATCTAGCACAGCACTGAGCATCCTCATATCGTCCACTTTGCTTCAACTTGTCACAGTTAATGTGAGTTCTCATCTGCATTTGATGAGGTTTACTAGGTCAGATACATTCACACGTCGAGACATATGCTACGCAGCTTATCAATCCAATATTTCCCTGATGTAGACGACGTGTCGTGTACATGGGCGTGTCGCAGAAACTGCAGCCTCCCAGCAGGGGCTCGTGCCCGAACTACCTACCAGGTCTGATCTTGACCGATCGGACTTTTCTTGGCCACGGCTCCCCAAACAAGTCGATTCATTGACTAGGCCATCATTGATTAGGCCATCATTGACAGGCATGTTATGCGAGAAATAGCCAGGGCTCGACGGTTAGGCGGGATCGTCGCCAGCCACAATACGACCCTACAGGGTGCGAGTCCCTACACTATGGTATCTACCTTAGACACCATCGCGCATCACACCAGGGTTTCTCTACATGGCATGCATACTTTGAGACTTGGCTTCACGATGGTTTAAGTCGATCTTCCTTTCCCAGTGCTGGACCTAATTTGAGTGCCTAGACGGTATACATCACCGTCTTGATCGCGCAAGGTAGGAAATAACCCCCGACAAGGCTTTTAAACTTGTCGGAATCTAGGGTCAACGATACAAAGCCTACGGCAATACCCGAATCCATTATTCATTATGCTCCTCGACCAATCTCACCGGACGCTGAGGAAGGCGGGTTAAAAGTCTCTATCACGAAATGAGGGACTGTTCCCAGATATGGATTTCTTAGCATGATCACTTTCCACAATTGCTCATAACCGCGAAGTTACTCTGCAGAACAATTTAACCATGAAAGACGGCAGCTTCGGTCTATCAGATGGCATCGTGGCCTTGACCCTCTTAGCTTACTTGTAGCATGATATACTTAGCGTGTCGGAAGTGATAGTATCTTTCGAGATGCGACAAAAGACGTCCTCTCATCTAACTGCACATGTAGTAAAGGAACGCTCTTGGATTCCTCTTCAGTAAGTAAAAGACATCGTGCGGTTCAAATTCGCCTCACCGTCCCGATCTATTCAAGTAGCATAGCCATAATACCCCCAAGGTTGGAATTCCCCTACCTCGCATTGGGCTGGCATTCCGGCTCTGATATAACTCCCAACTTTTATACAAGGACGATGTTTTGCGTCATCTGCAGCTGAGTTTGGCATGCCTGCCTTGTCGACTTTACATCCCCCGCATTATATTCCAGGATGTCACCTCGCGGCTATCTTGATTTGCTTCTTCCGATGTAATCCTAGCCCTTTGCCTACCTGCCTAGATATGTCAGCGCGCATAGCTGCTACCTCTCGTGTCTATCGAAAGCAGGGATCGGTTATACAGGCAAGCGACTGGCCCATTTTTCGGAGAGAGGACCTCAACCACTCACGTGGATCTCGTTAGCATCTAGCGCATCTGCATATCGGTAGATGCAAGGAGCCACAGTCTGCCTTGACTATAGAGTATATCGGGCCGATGGTGACTTTCCAGACTTGTTGCAGTTGGTCTCTACGGATGGCTTGACATTAGTATAATCAGAGTCTTGAATTACGTCCACAGTAGCTGCGACCTGACAGCATCGTAGATTCCTTATCAAAGGTATCGAAGCACAGAATACTTCACTGTGTCTCGTTGTTTGGCCTAGGGTTACCACCAGACACTTCCTAGCACTTGCCCGGCATGAGAATTTAACATACATCTCTGCACGCGCCCATAGGTTGCGATGCTGATGCGGGACACGATTAATAACGCCGCCCACTTGTATACTTAGACAGTATATATATGGTAGGACTTCCCAAAGGATTTTCGGAGCGATCAGAATCGAACATGTAGCACGCCTGACGGTAACATGAGCATATGTTCCTATTCGTCGCTCCAGGTCTCACGTGTCACAGACCAGCAACCCAGGCTCAACATGTCACATAATAAACTCTATCCGCCGTACTGCAGGGTCTAGGCAACCGGTGCCTGTTCCTGACAGACTGACGGAGTCGATGGTGGGCAGCACAGCAGAATGTGGGGGATAAGTGATCCGCGGCTCACAACCTGTTTCCTCTCCTTCCCTTCCTCTTCTTCTCTCTCCATTTGCTCGCTCTGTATGTAGCATGTGTGTGCTCGGATGCAAGTGATCTGTCTCCTTCTCTCGTTCTTGCAGAAACGTCAGCCTTTCTCCACGCTTTGAAGATCTACACCTCCGCGATATATTGCAACGAATAACTGAAGAGTCGCTAATGCTGTGTGCTAAAGGTTCATGCGGGTCATTGCGTCTTGCTGCTGAGGTCTAAGCATTAAGTCATCTATCTCACGTATTTCACGTCGTAAGAGACAAGCCCAACGATTCAGGCATGAACCTGTCAGCTTACCTGACTCTGTTAACTCATTCAGCATGCCAGAAGAAAGCTGTGTTCCTGAGATTTACTCTGATATCGTTATTGTTCTGGTTTCACACAGAGTGGCCGCGCTGACTCGTGCCGTCTGGAATGTCCTTTTCTGCCGCCACAATGAGGCAGAATCAGCCGCCGGGGCAATCCCCTTACCACCCAATGCTATATGATGTTCGTTCCTCATTCAAGCCATGGCCCTCTGCCGCGCGCATGAAGGAAAATCTCCGAAAATCCGTTCTTTTCTCATTTTTATCACCTTCTCTGCTTCTGTGTTGCTTCCCACCCTTCCAGCCGATTTTCACGTTTTTGTGTCAACCCGTGTAAACGGTATTTTTAGGTAAGTAAGAATTCGCACGCGTGACATTTGCTCTTTTACAAAACCAGAACTCCTAGAAGCTTTTCCCCGCCCCGTGAAACAGTTGAAACTAGAACACGCGGTCTATTCCTCCCCCCCCTTTCTGCTGTATTCTTAAGCCTCAAACGTTAAGTTTAAGGTATAGTATAACAAAACGTAAGTTCAAGTGAGTGCGAGTGAGTGAGTCACCTAGTAAGGCTTCCCGAACCGAACGAGAATCGTGGGGAAATGGCAAACATACCCCCCTGCCTTCATCCGTCCCTTCATCTTCCACTTTAACCTCCGACAGGCTGATTATTGCTAACTGATAATAATGGAATTGGTATAGGTGTTATATGTATAGACATATAGTTCCTGAGAAGAGAAACCCCTGTCAGCAGGACATGAACATCAAAGTAGTGCAATCTTCGGCCCACGTGTCTCCGAACCTCAGGCGCGTCCCGGGGGGGGAACGCGCTTCGATCTTTGCTCACAAGATTTCATTCCATCTATACCAGTAAGACCACTTAGTAGGTATACTTGCCTTCTTACTCGCCCTTGGTTGTCTGCGCCGGCCAAGCCAAGCACGTCCGTAGCCTACCTGCTATTATTGGTCGCAAGATCAGGTCAGTTGACCTGACTTAACGCGCGTTAGAGGGCAAAGCTACTCGCGGAACAAGTTGTCATGTTTCATGAGAGGGACAAGACGGTTCAATGCACTTTAGAGCGAATCTGGAGGCCTCCTCGTAGCCGTTCCGCTAGCCGAAGGACATTACGGCATACTCTGCCTACGAGCTTGAATGCACATGACTGGCCTGACTCTATCTTTTTAAGTTAGGCATCATCGTATGGGACTGAGCGCCATGCTCCCAGTGCGTACGTATCAAAGGCTCACGTATACCTGCGCCTTTCGCTGTATAGTGACTGGTCGCAGAGGGCTCGCGACCTATCTCGGGGTATGTATGTGGTGTGTATCAACAGTCACTCACCGTGCTTGGCGCGCGATATCAGGTTTCCCTTCTTCCTTCAGCGTGCATTTTCTTTTCTGGGCGTTCGACTGTTTTTGAGTCCCCTTTCCTCTTCAGCACTCCTTTGTCGAATACCAATCTAGGCGAATCTTCTCATACTAAACGTTATCAGATCAGATCCCGAGCGTTTCTATCAGGGACCGCACAGCATAAATGCTCGGAGACATACATTTGAGAAAACTTGCGTCAGTTCAGTTCAAGTTCGCAAGGTTTATAAACGTGTTTAGCAAATTCGAAATCTGTCGAACGAACGAACAAACGATGACCCGTCGCCGTCTTCTAATCAACTCTGGCCACGCCATCTCCTCGATGCCGTGAGCAATAGAAGCAGAGGCCGGATTGGCTTTCCGTACACAGAGTAGTTCAGGCTCAGGAAGAAAAAAGAGCGCTTCCTATCTGATGCGAGTTGGATGTTGTTGTCATTCAATGCGGACAGAAGCACAAATATATGCAAAGATAAGAAGCAAACAGGAAATCTTAACGCGGGCGGGCTTTCTAGGCCGTAGTAACTATTAATGCTCACATGCACAATATCCTATCAACCTACTGTAGTGAAGATGTTTCGGGTGCGCCGGTGCTACGGTTAAGTCTAGGAAGAAGACAAGACGACTGCCTTCTCATGAAATTCCGGGAACGCGTTCTAAGACAGCTAGCGGAGTGCATAGTGCAGTTTACTGCTCGACGGGATTACAAGTGCCACGTATCTATCGCGATACGAACAATGCAGTGTCCGCACTCGCCACGCCATTACTACCGGTGAGCTATAAAAGCAACCACGCGGGCCTTCTGGTGTATGTAAATATCGCTATTACTTTCTAAGCTCATAAAACTCCTTAAGTAGCTGTGTTATTAACGTCGTCTGCCTCTGTAGCGAAGTCCTCCCCTACTCAAACTATCATTGCTGTCGAGGAAAGCGATCTCATCGCCGCCGGGGCATCATGTAAGCCCTCGTCTTTCTTTGTTTTCTGTACGCTCCGCGCTCCTAATCTCCTGTTATGACGACCCAATATGCTGTGTATGAGTTTTGCATAACTTCTTTCTTCTGCTCTGAGATAAACACGCTAGGCTCAAGGCGCCGATTCAACGCTGGAGAAGACCCTGGTGTTTGGGCTGCCCTAGCTTGGTTCGGGCCAGTTTGCCCTTCGGGATGTCTAGAGTAGGTAGTCAATCCGATCTGGCCCTTCGAGGGCAAGCTGTAAATGAATGAGTAGTTCTTGGCCGTTACGTTCCTTACGTCAAGTACGAGGACTACGAATTACTTAGATGCATCTCTCTAGGGAGTCTCCCACCTAAGCTGGCAAAGGATCTCACGTCACACTTAGAAAGCAGAAAACAAAGATTGATCATGCATGATTATCAAATCATCGTATCTGGAGAGAATACCATTTCCTTAGGTTAGCTTGACTAGTGTGAAAAAAAATCGGTCGATGGTCCTTAGCTTTTGAGACTACCTGCCCACTACTACGCGGCTGAATACCTGCATGCTGCATTCATGGAATTCTGGACACAGATTTAATGACCAGGCTGCTTCAAAAAGACACTACTTGATCTTCAGACTAGGTATATAACCTAGATAAGTTCTAGCATAAGAAATAACCTCCTATCCATACCATACCCACATATCCACCTCTTCCAGATCTCGAGCTCCCTGCTACGGCGCTGGCTGTGCTCGGAATTTATACTACACTTCCGTGAGTGACTACTGACATGGATATATTCTGACCCTGTCACATCGAGATTCTCCGACTCCGACAAAGAGGGTAAGAGCTCTGCCCAGCGCCACGGCGCGAGCCCAACAGACCCTTGCTGCTACATTCGGAGACAGGCCACCGAGATCTCCTCTGGGTGTCCGACCAGCAGCGCGAAGCCGGTGGACTAGTATTCGCTCGGGGCTAGTAACTGCGCTCAGAATCTACACATGATGGGCCACTAGACACACCCAAGATACTATATCAAATACAAGCCACGACGTCTGCCATGAAGGCATAAACAACAGAGGGTCAGAAGCCACCTGAATTTGACTCAAGTCAGCACATGCCCACCAACGAAGTCTAACTACCTGTACATTGACCAGCACACAGCACCACTATGCCGTATGAGCAGAAGCATGATGCTGCTCATGCTTAGTTAAGAAAAGGGCCTTATCTATAGTATTATTGATGGTTTATCACGTGTTTATTCCATATAACGAGGTGGGTAAACACACATATGTAAATCCTTAAGTGTGTGACTAAGTAGAGGTGAACATTATGCGTGGATGACAGACAGCATTTATTCAACAGTTTACCTAGACTTTTGACAGACACTGTGCAATACTTACAGTTTACTAGTTTAGATACTAGGTAGCTAATCACACTGTTCTGCCAATGCATGTTGTACCGAGAGACAGAAAAGGTCACAATAGTGGAGGCAATTAACATTCACGCAAAGAAGATACATTTTATTTCATAGTCTATCAGTCAGTTTTTCATTCAGCAAACCGCACGTCACGTGCAAAACCTGTCTACCCTCGTATTACCAACCCCCCCAACTCCTGGCCTCTTCAATCATGTCCTTGTTTCAATATTGATACCTCTCTGCCACTAAAAACATATACATCCAGTAAAAGAAAAGGTAAACCCCATCTTACCTAGGCCCAAAAGCCGTGGTAGTGATGGCCACGGTTCATACTCTCAGCCGTTCCAGGAGAGAAATCCGGCTGATAGACATAAAGACGCTCGGGAGCAGGAGCGGGAGCAGCGCGGCCGCGACTACTGCTGTTGGTTCTGGCTCGGGCGCGGGCTCTGGGATTGAAGCTCTCGAGCGGGATGCAGAGGGGCTCGGGCCGTTCCTCCTCGTCGCGGGGTCGGAAGTCCGCGTATGTGCTGGAGGGCTGCCATTTGCTCGACTCGCGCGGGGTAGACTCCTCTGGCATCTCGTCGATCTGCTAAAGGGTGAGACCTTTAGTCTCGGGAACAAGAAAATAGGTATAAGCAAGCGCGATGAGACAGAGGGATCCCCAGATGAAGAAGACTTTGGCGCCGAGATTACCCTTGTCTTTGTCGGCCATGTAGGGGGTTATGAAGGCTATGATGAAGTTCTAAAACCCTGAGGTCTATTAGTTAGTAGCGGGAGACCTAAGCAGTGCGGTGCAGACTGTAATATGATGAGATGATAATGAAACTTAAAATTTTCGGCAGTCGAGAGGGAAACAGCATGAGCGCGGATAGGCAGAGGAACGAGCTCACTGGTAAGAGTCCATGAAACGGATCCCCAGGTCGTCGCGAAGATGAGGATAAAAACGCAGATGAAGGCGATCATAGCAGGCAGTGCTGCGGGCTTATCATGCGTGACGGTACCAATAATTGCAACGAGGAACTGGCTGACAATTATTCCACCAGTACCCCAGATGAGCAGACTATATTGCTAAAACTTCTCGATGGCGTAGAAAATAGCGGCTTCGAGAGTAAGTTAACCAAGGTCGTGACGAGTGAGATGAAGAATGGGTTCTGGATCGTGCCTAAGTCTTGGAAGATGTCTATCAAGCGCTAGCATTGTTATCTTTATTGCTACTCACTTTAAATTGTGAACGCGAGGAATGTAGTGTGGGAGATGGTTAACCTACTGCGGCAAATAGTTAATATAAAGGCTCAAAGTGAAATGAGGATGAGGAGGCTTCGACATACTAAGGTAGTTCTAAAGTAGAAAATGAAATTGACGCCAGTTCTGAGGCATCCACTGTAGAGACACTCCAAGAATCGTGCGGTGAATGTTCCTCGAGCCGTCATAGATAGAACCTTAGAGGCATGCGAGCCAGGCGGTGAGGTAGTTGCCCTTGGAGACAACGGAAGCTTCATGCTCATGATTAGCAATGATCTCCACGAGCTCATCCTTGATATATTTGGATGTAACCCCGTGTCCGTACATGACGGAGAGGGATTTGGCAGTCTTGACTCGTTCTCCCTGTTAGACATCCTACCGCAGAGATTCCAGAAGAAAGGAGAGGCCAGTTCCAAGAACGACAGCTTATAGAAGCTAAATGGCAATTAAGATCCTGTAGAAGCCGCTGTCCTGACGATTCTGGGTACAGTAATTGACAACCGAGGCTAGCAGGTCAGTGAGAGTTGATTCCACCTTGCAAGTTAAATGATGACTGGGTTCAAAAAATAACCAGGAGGTTATGTCGGTGGGGAGGTAGGTAAGGAGGTCGGCGACGTGATTCCTGAAGCTAAAGACCTGCATCTCACTCAATTAAGAAGGTACGAAATCGAAATGATTTACCGATCATAGTACCCAGAGACAAGAACGACGTGATGGTAGACTTATTGTTGCCGGAAAGACTCTCATACAAAGGACCTTGGAATGTATGAACGAAAAACGGCATCGCCATGACTCCGCCGATATACCGGAGTCGTAACCAAGGAAGATACCGCCAAGGCAGGCAAAGGCGCACAACAGGCAGGACTTCTCGGGAACAGGACCCTCACCTTCCTCAAACCAGAAAACCGTAAATTTCAGGACTGAGTACGTAGGTAAGGAGGGTTGGTTGAAGTCGGTCTTAACATTTAGAGAGATCATGTGAGCTACGTCATCTTATCCCATCCTATCCCGTCTAATTCTAATCCCCTTTCCCCATTCCCAGCTACATCACTCACTAAGCATCAACATAAATTTTCAATTAAGACATCACCGGGTAGTCAGAGAACAAATCAAGAAGAGAACGCAGAATAGTAGGAAGAACTTGATTGATTAAAACAACTATTATATAATTCCCATTTCTTTATGAACCAGTATCAGTCAGTGCCGGTATCAGTAGAATGCCTGACCACTGTAGCACTGCAATGATGTATGTGTGTGTGTACATGCATACACTCAATCGACTTGTACTTGAACATGAACTTGAACAGAAACATTTTCGACTCCGTCCGATACCTGCAAGTCAGCAAATCCCAGACATAGGAGTCGAGCATATGACCAGTTTTCATCCCGGTCATCCGTCCTTGCCCTCCCTGGATTTTCAGGTAAATAGATACCTGACCAGTCAAGTCCAGTCCACTCCAGTCCACTCCAGTCGAGTCAGTCAAGTGAGTCATGTGAATCAAGAGTAAATAAACTCTCATGAGAAGTTCCTGTCAAACACCAAGTAAGTGCAACAAAGCTTTGCTGCCAAATAACAACGACAAAAATTCGTTGTGAAAATTGTCCAGATCAATCAATCCTGTATTGACCAAGTTAAAAAAAGGCAACAACAATGGGGGGTATTGTATTTGCAACAAAAAACAAGCACCATTTTGAAAAAAGAATTCCTTTGCTCCGTTCCAGGTATCGAACAGTAGAAGAACAAGAAATCAAGAGACCAAGAGCCCAAGTCAGAACAGACCAGATCAATAGCTGGAAGAAGGCCAGCTCAACCTGAGCAAACCCACTCAGCAAAAACACACCAACGGGCCGTGCGATCTGCAAGGACAAGGCCCCGCCAGACGCCTCGTTCCGAGCACTTGATGATAGTCTCCCATGTGCCACCATTGCTGACCTCGTCATTCCCATCAGCATGGCGTGAACCAACACTGATGCCTCTGCGCTCGTCTTTTCTCATCAGTCTAAGGATCTTGCCGCCAGGCGTCTGGATTGCTAGCTTAGCTGGCTTCTTCCCAGCAATGCTTCCGGTTGCTGAACTAGGAGCCGATGCCGCGGCACTACTGGTCATGCTCATAGCACTGCTGGGCCGAGCGAACGGTACTGGACTCGTGCCACCTGGGTTGCTTGAAGGACCGCCGCTGCCTAGACTGGACGGGTGTTGTCGAATCGCGAAGACAAAGGTATTGTTCAGAGCCAATCGCTGGCATTGCGGCTGGACAACGTATATATCGTGGCGCTGAGCGTGAGGTGTCGGGTGTCGAGTCACGAATTCGTAAGGTGGGTTCTCGCCTGTGTGGATGATCGGAAGAGCGAACGCCAGAGGATGTGGTATATCCTTGATGCTATGCATAAGACCCCTCTTGCCAGCATAGACTTTCAAGATGCCGGTGCCCTCATCACCTGGTAGAAGAGCCTTTACTGTATATCGCTTGACGCCATTGTACCATTCCGCTTGTGCTAGAGCTCGCTTTTTGACCACTTCGCCACTCTCGAAGAAATCACCATCGGCGTCCCGGCTATAGGCTCGGACTTCGACTTCAGCAGCTACCTCGACGTCCTCCGGCACGTTGAACTTTATGTGTAACATTTCTAGATCCTCGATTCTCGTGAGCGAGGTGTTGTAGTCAACCATGGCAATAGCGCTCTTGAAATAAGGCGGACAGGCTCCGGGTAGGTTCAACAAAGTTTCATAAGCCACGGGCGGGCAGATGTGCTGTTGAGCATGATGTTCAGGGATATGAGTCCAACAAAGCTCCGTGGGCCTTGTTAAGAACCACCAGAATTCTGCACTTTGACTGCTTGGATTCGAGTATAAACCGCGTCGTGGATTAGAAGGACTGGCGAGACAACAATCCATCATTCGCCACTCATCGTCAACGAGTACCGCGTTCCACCAATGGTTCGACCGAGGCATAATGTTCGTTTCAGGTACTTCGCCCGGCGTTTTAAGATAGCCCCGAACAATCTCTGAGTGGATGCCAATAGCAGCACACATTTCATGTACGAGGACAGCATATTCTTCGGCGCACCCTCGCTTGGTCTGTATTACGCGTCGTGTGTCGACTTCGCCCTCGAAGTCTTCTTCCCAGTTAATCTTCTCGGCAACCCAGACAAAGATGGCGCGAAGCCGTTGTACGTCACTCCTGTATGGTCGACACACATAAGTCGTTGCGAGAGACACCGCGGTTGTCATGGGCGGTAAGTTGCTGACAAATCGTGAGTTCTTGTCGACTTGGCTCAGGTTCAGAGCTTGATAATTGATTGGCTCGCGGACAGGATGTCCGTCTGCACCCTCGTCTCCTTCCACGCTCTCGTATAGCTCGTCAACGGGGTCTATCGCAGGATAGTCCATCATCTGGCAACGTTCTCGTCGCTCGCTGCGCTCATTCTTGCTCAAGGTATTAGACCTATTCACATCTCTCCGTACTTGAACCCAATCTACACCATTGCTGAGTCCCATATCGCGAGCTACATCACGCACCAAGTTTGTCGTGCTAGTGCCACCTGCAATGGCTGTGATGCCATCGGGCCCTGAGCGCTTGGTAGGAGAAGACTGAAGGGATACAGTCCCCATCGCTATACTACTTCGACCAGAAGCAACCCCGGTCTTCGTCGCCTCTAAAATTCTTTTAATGAAATTTGACTTCTTCGGCTTCGCTGCTTCGGGCTGCACAAGACCACCAACAGCAGCTATTCCATCGTCGTTAAATCCGACCTGGGACTGTGGCCTCATGGCAGATGTCGAGTGGCTTGGATGGTAAGAAACCCCAGAGAACGGTGTTGTTGGCCGGTTCGCATCCCAATCCTCGTCGGCGTCACGAATCCCCAACGCGCTTCGCGCTCGATTGTTTTTCCTAGCCAGGCTGCCCGCGCTCGTAGCACTGATTCCACCGGCTGATGTACCACTCATCAAACTACGGTCAGTACTTTGTGTATTTGTGGTTGTTGTGGTAACGGTACTCCGGTTTCCAGATGACGTGTTTGTCGAGTTTGTTTTCGTAGTCGCTGTTCTGCCCAGCAGTCCAACCTCGTAAGATGATTTCTGTTTTCGAAGGTTGCGCTCTGGGAGCAGATTGTCTCCCATAGATGACTTGGGCCGATTGCTCTGGGTACTCTTGAGCGGGGGAAGTGGTGCTAGATCCGCTTCATGGCCGAGGGAGCTAAGGCTGGAGTTATGCTGGTGCATCTTTCGAATCCGGCTTTCCATTCTCTCAACGTAATCATTCAATTGAGGAAGCCGAGGCTCCTCTTTGTAGCCACTGTGCATGGTAGTCTCCTGAGATGATTCACCGCCATACGACTCATAACCGGAATCTTGGTGCGCGAGGCCCATCGCTGTCTGTGGTCTTATTCTCTCCTTTCTCCTTGATCGGTGATGAACCAGGTCAAAGGACTCTGGCGACCACGGGTCGAAATGTGGCTCAGGTGAATCACTTTGACGCGGGACACCTAATGCATCTAATTGTTCAATTACGCCATCCATAGCTTCGCGTAGGGGTGAAGGGGTAAAACCGCCACCTGCGGGAGATGGAGGTACAGGCGAGTGTGATCTGGGTGTATGATATCCATGTTGGGGAGGCTGAGGGTGATCATTATACGAAGCATCCGAAGCCCCTCGGGTTATAAGACTGCGATGCGGAGGCGGTGCGGGAGGAGGGGGCGAGTCACGCTCGGCACTTGGTCGATACGGCTGGTAGCTGAAAGACGGTGCAGGTGAAGGTGTTCTCTGCTCGTACGTCAGCATTCGTGGGGGCGCGGGCGATGGAGCTCGGGGCTCATAATGCTGCAGAGGCGGTGGTACGGGTGAAGGTGCTCTGTGATGGTAGCTGGGCATATGAGGTGGAGCGGGCGAAGGAGCTCTGTGATCGTATTCTGGTATATATTGCGGCGCCGGTGAAGGACCCCGCGTGTGATACGAATTGCCATGGGGCATGGGTGAGGTTGGCCGATGATTGTAGTTATGCATGTGCGATGGAGCTGGGGAAGGAGCCCGTTGATAATCGTGGTGGGGAGGTGCAGGCGACGGCGCTCTATGACTGTATCCCCGAGTCTCGGGGGGTGTAGCGGAATGAACAGCACCATCATGAACATTATTCCGAAACGAATTCGTGGAATTCTTCCTCGGTGGCGTCGCAGTATGGGAAGGTTGCCGTATGATTTCTGGTTGCTTAGCTGTAGTGTAATGGGGTGCTTTGGCATATGCCTCGAAGGGTTTTCGGAAGGGCTTCGACTTCGTCTTCTGTAGGCTGCTCGTCGGACTCGGCGTATTGCTCGACGTCAACGGACTTATCGATCTACTAATGGGCCGGAAGTCATCGGGCAACACCTCAACAAAATTAGAAGGAAACACTCCGACAGTCTTGTTGCGCCGTAGCCGTCCAGTCCACCAGGAGCCATCGCCCGCGTTCAAACATTCAATCAAATCCCCCTCAATGAAGCCGAGATCTCGAGATGACTGGAGACGAAAGTTTGTTAGATGGACGATGGAACAAAGCAATTGTTTAGCATTTCAGCGACGCGAGATACTAACCTCTCCTCCCCAGGAATAGACGGCTCTGCACCAACACGGGAACCGTGTCGGCAAAGGCGGCGGTGCTGGTACCATCGCGATTAGAGTTCGCCGTGTTGTAACTCCAATGCACAACAATTAAGGTTGTTCTTCGCTTCTCTGTTCGCAATTTCAGACGACACAACTCTAGTTTATCATTCGGTCGGGCAGATATAGTATATATCTCGTGGCTTATTGTCTTCGATTTCAGATCCTTCCGAGATCCGATCTCGTTGAAGGCTATAGGAAAGCTGTGGAACAAGCCGGGAGGGAGAAAGTTGACGATGGTATAATGCGACGCGATATTACGGCGAGTTATTGCGGCGAGTTTCAAGGTACCTACCGCCACAGCAGTAGCATAATCCGGGAATTACTCAACCTGTGAGCGAAATTAAAGTGAAAGGAAAATGTGTAAGTACAATCCCATTGCCAATTGCCAACTCAGTGATAGAAGTCTACGAATAAGACAGGGTTTGATCCTATGCTGGTTTAGTGTAGCTATACCCGGGAATTGGGTGGCAGCGAGTGGTTTGGGCAGACTGGAGCTGGCGAGTCTACGGGCACTCAAGTCACTCGGTACCTTTCTAAACAGAGGGGTCCTATTTGCGGTTGCCCAGTAACCGGAGCTGGACCCAGTACACTAGCGGTGGGTCTCCCGTTCAATGCATCATAGCAGCGACCAATACGGTTGTCTTTCTAGCCGACAATGCAATTGTTGTTGACCCCACAGCATGGCTTGTGTACCTGTGATACAGATTACCTACCATGGTACTACTTGACCATAACCTCTCTCATTGAATGATATCCATGGACTCCAGGTGACACTGTCTGTATTTACATCATCATGGTATACCTACTACTAGTGAAAGAGCCCAGGAACTTTGTAAGTCGAAGTTACCATAGACTTCTAGCGGAATCATGATGTCTACACAGCATCTTACATGATTAATTACAATGAAAAGAGGAAGAAGAGGTCGAGTCGAGTGAGAAGAAGTAAGGTAAATTAGGTAAACTTAGGTACTTATCAAGCTAGGCAGATCAAGACTCGAGAAGGTTAAGTGTCTGTTCTTAAAGAGTAAAAGATGGCACATTGTCGCCCGGCAGCGCCAATAAACACGCCACAGCTACTATGCGTGTACCAAAAGTGCATGAGGTCAATAGACTAACTTTAGCCGACTGGCATGTGTAGGAATGGACAGCGAGACATTGTTGTGGTGCAGTGTCTCTGGACCTGCATGCTTTATCTAGGATAGGAAAGCTGCATATGCACGTTTGCATCTTTTCCCTTTTCTCCCTACCTCTTCTTGCAGTTCTCACAGCGCAGTGCTTCTGGACATATCGACGCCATCCACAACTACCTAGCTGGCATCATGAAAAGCCTCTTCAAATCGCACAAGGAGCAACCCTCGAGACGTCGCAAGAGAAAAGACTCACTAGGCATAGCTGTAATTTACGCCAAACGCAACTATTGGTCTGAAACGACAGAACCCTTCCAGAACGGGAAATAACACTACGCCTAGACAGGTAAATTGTTGTTGGTCATAGCTCTACCAGGCCCTGTCCCTGCCGCTCTGGTAGTCTACCCAGACAACCAAATTGTGGGCCGCCGCATAATATGGGGGTATCTGAGCAGACCTGAGGTATTGCCATTGTTGCGAGCTGGTTGTATCAATTGTTCTTGGAATTTCGACAGCGATTTTAATGCAGCCTCTCTTTTTCTCTTCATTGTCGCATTTATTTAGCAATTTCAGCTTATCGCCACAGTGCTAGTATCAGATTCGTGACTTACAATTCTTTTGAGTTTGTCAATCATCTTCACCATCTTCGGTCTGGATCGAATCTGCACGCGATACCTCGAATCTGCGCCCAGTTGGTGCCGCCGTCTGGCACCAACATCCTGAGCTGCTGCTGATAAGCTTCAGTCCTTAATTGCTCTCCCAATCTTCATTTCTCGAGCCAGCATCATATTATTGCGACATACTACTTTGCTTCTTTTCCTATCAAAATGGCCGACGAAGCGATTGCCAGCCACTACCAAGTGCTGGAAGAGCTGGGCCGTAAGTAAAAGCCCTTCCGAAACATATGGAGCCATTGTGTAGGGAAACGGCCAATTGCTTACTCTTCACCACTACAGGTGGCAGTTTTGGTGTTGTCTATAAAGGGATTGAAAAGGAAACCGGAAATACAGTCGCTATCAAGCATGTAAGACCCCCTTTTCTGAGGTATCCTAACTGCGACCGATGTAGCATCTAGATACTGACTTAGTTTCTCCTAGATCGACCTCGAATCGACCGAAGATGATATTCAAGACATTCAAGCTGAAATATCCGTCCTGAGCACATGTGCTAGCCCATACGTTACGCAGTACAAAGCGAGTTTTCTGCGTGGAAGTAAGCTATGGATTGTCATGGAGTACTTGGGTGGTGGATCTTGTCTTGACTTGGTATTTCTCTCTCTAATGGGTTGTTTGCATACGGCTTTCTAACTTTATCTTTGGCGCAGCTAAAGCCCGATCCCTGCTCATTCAATGAAGCTCACATCGCCATCATTTGTCGCGAACTTCTCCGCGGCCTCGAATACCTCCATGCCGAAGGCAAGATCCACCGAGATATCAAGGCTGCAAATGTCCTCCTCTCAGAGACGGGAAAGGTGAAGCTGGCCGACTTCGGCGTAGCTGCCCAGCTCACCAACATGAAGTCCCAGCGCAACACATTTGTCGGTACTCCATTTTGGATGGCGCCGGAAGTCATTCAGCAATCTGGTTATGATTTCAAGGCAGATATCTGGTCTTTGGGTATCACGGCTTTGGAAATGGCCAACGGAGAGCCACCTCATGCCAACTTACATCCTATGAAAGCACTTTTCCATATCCCCAAGAACCCTGCGCCAAGGCTCGAGGGCAATTTCTCTAAGGAGTTCAAAGATTTTATCTCACTATGTCTCATGAAAGAGCCGGAGCGGAGACCGACGGCCAAAGAACTACTGAGACACCGATTCATTAAGTCCGCGGGCAAGATTGAAGCCCTGCAAGAGCTTATCGAGAGAAAACGGGCCTACGATGCTACTAAGAGTAAAAAGAGAAGCCGTTTATTCTACCAGGAGACTCTGCAGGACTTTAGCCCCAAGAATGAACTCGACGAATGGGTATTTGACACGGTCAGATCGGTTGTGCCACGGAAGGTAACTGTGAATAAGTCACGAAAACCATCGTCCATCTTCTCTACGGAAGAGGCATTGCGGCGAATGGATATCAAGGATGCCCCCTTGCAGCCCTCTTCTCCAGCCCCGGTAACCATGCGAAAATCCACAGCAATAAGACAGCCATCTGCTCAGATCTCTAACCACGGCTCCGTACGTGGCCCGCCTGCTCCGGCCCTGCGGCGACCACTCCAGCCAGACATGTCATTCGGTAATTCTGGCTCTTCACAACGACTGTTCAAGAGAGTACCATCCGATGGCTCCAACTCTAGCCGTCCCTCTTCAGCCAGCCCATTTGACGACGCAACGGATGAAAATAAGCACCCCATCGCAGTCGAAGTGACTAGCAAAGAAGCCGTGCTAGGCCGACGTCTGTATACCAAGGCCCTCGAACCCAACCTCGCAGAACTTCATGCCCAGACGTCAACCATGGCCAAGAGAGAAGCGCTAGCCAAGCTTTCTGACGCTTTTGCTGCGCTTGATGCTGTTGACCCCGAAGGCGCGTACCACCTCTTCCGCAACCTGAACACTTCCATCGCGCAGGACAACAAGCTATCAACTACGTTCCTCAACGTAATGGGACCTATGAAAGGACCTACCGACTCAGAGAAGCCTCACGGCACGGTAATTATCAAGAGCTCACCGGCCACACCAGCAAACCCACCTCCACCACCGAGCCCGACGAAGCTTGTGCTCGCCGCCAACAATCCGCACCTGAAGAGCCATAAAAGGCGTCAAAGCGCCGCGCTTATGAATGGCGGCGGCGGAAGTCCGGAGAAACCCAGCAGACAGGAACGAGATGCAGAGAAGGCTGCGCTCCAAGCTAAGTACCCTGGCCGCGAGTCTCAACCCGGCATGGAGCATTGCAAGCAGCTCTCCGATGTTCTCTATAGCCGATGGGTTGATGGATTACGTCTGCGCTGGCCTGGCACTTAAGTGGCTCTCTATCTCGTGAAGAGGCGGCACAACTCATGAGATACTCGAATTCTCATTCGAGTGTTTTGCCGGAGATTACAAATGAAACTTTGTGTACATCATAGTTGTACTCCTATTGGAACACACTATTCCATCCACCACGCAATCCTTGCTTTTCTGAAGGAGTTCCCTGTTGTTTTCTTTCTGTCCGGCGTTTTGTCTCTCTGCGTTTCATCGGGCATTTGGAGAAAAAGATCTTGTTGTCCCCGTCTCTTCCCCTCACGAAGTCACGGTTTTGATCTTTTTTCCTTCTCCGCCCTTTTCCGGCTGTCGGTTGCATTGGTACGGCGTTAATTGTGTAATGTGCTCTGTTTTTCATTTCTTCTCCCCTTTTGATGTAGGTATGAGGTGTATACCTAGGTAATGGAACGGAATGAGGGATCTCAAGAAACAGACGAAGATGAACAGACGAAACAGATGATTGATTAATCGATGAAACGCTAAGAGGGATAGGAGGAGGAGACGCAGATAGCGGATACCTCATTCCCTGCTTGTTGTCCATAATCCTCCGCGACGATCCTACCCAACCCCGACTTGAGGCAAGAGAAAATGCGTAGGTTAGAGTTTCCTCACAAACCTGGCTGGAACTATGTAAAAGGAAACTCAGTTAGTTCATAGATCGGTAGATAGATAAAAATACATCGGCTACCTAGATGCGCGTCTTTATCTTGAACCTGCATTAGAGCTTCGCACCAAATATTTATGCACTTGATAAGAACAGCAGGCAGTAGTGGGATGTTGTCTCTTTATCATAGAAGGAATCCTAATGTTAACGCATTCTTTCCAACTTTTTTATCAGAAAAGTTCGTACCGGGGATAGGACATGTGGAAGTTTTTATTCTGGAGTAGCGCAAGGAAGAGGAATAGGATAAAGGGACGTAGTAGTATGTTAACGCTACAATTTCCAACTTTCAACTTTCGACTCTCAGCCCTCAATTCACCTCTATCAACCCTAAGTCTCATTCCGTAAAGGACAACGACAAAGAGAGATGAACCGTTAGGGCAGGAAAGGAAAAAGATCAAACAGAAGACGGAAAGAAAAGAGAACGTTCGAGTAAGGTTGAAGAAAAAGGAACAAGGTAAAAAAGGGGGCGAGCTTTAGAAGCAGTGGCTGCCGAAGGAAAGTTGAAAGACAATTTGTCTACCCTACCTGCTTACCTACTCTAGCCCCTAAAGAATCTAGATTTATGGTCTAGGCGTATCACACTCATCATCTATAGGTTGGAAATATTGTTTGAGCGTCATTCTAGATTTATTGCGCTGCCTTTTTCATGGCGCATGACAAGCCTCTATCTTGTTTTTCTGACCACCAGCTTCATAGCTGATGAGATCTATGTCTACGTGATTCGAGATGCTGGGAAACTCTTTTCCGCGTGTAATTCCCTTATGTCTTGGCTTTATGTCACATACCCAACTCCTGATCCCCTTAAAACTCCGACCCTCATCATTACTTCGTATCTTAGGACAACGCCATACAACATCGACTCCGCTAGCTCGAAATAGATGGATAATACCGTGAGGTCAATTTCATGCTTGGTGTTTGGGGGTCCTCATCCGCCTCATCAAATAGGAATAAGTATTAGGGCACTTCTCTTCCATTCGCATTTGATTGGGGATCTGATGCCTGCTTCTTGGTTCTATGCCGCGTTTTGAGGGAAAGATCTCTGTTTAGTGGTAGGGCCGTGAGAATGGCGTCGTGGAAATGTAAGCCGTGCTCCACGTCGCACGCAAACCTAACCCCTTTCATCATCCGTCTTTAATAGGATGTTCAGCCTCGGCCTTCTCTTTGAGTTTAACCTCCACCTCTCGTCCATCGTCGCCATTATCCGGGATACCATTATCCACCGGCCGTTCCAAGAGCCCTTTCTCCGCGACTTCGCGAATCTTTTCTAGGAAGACATCGCCCATCATAATATACCCCTCGTTGGTCGGGTGAATGCGGTCCGGACCGATATCCTCCGGTTTCGGGCGGTCTGGCAGTCCCTGGTCATAGTGCATCTCCGCCAGCGCCACCTTCTTCTTCTCACGAATCAAGTCGTTGGCCACCTGTCGGATCTGGGCATTGGCGCTGAGCATGCATGGCTCGACTTGCGGATGCGGCGTTGTGGCCAGCGTCGACAAGATCACCGTGGCCTCGGGCGCAGAGTCGATGATCACGTTCGCCAGGTCCCGCATCCGCGTGATGATGTAGCCTATATCGTCCTTCTGGAAGCAGTCGCTGGTGCCGACCTGCACGAGGACTAAATTAGGCCGTAGAGCGGGCACGGCCTGCTGAGCGTGCAGATGGATCTTGCGGATCCGGTGCGCGCCATACCCTTCCACGTCGTTGTCTTCCCAGTCGCCGAACCGGGTGAACCCGACGAAGTTGACGGGGTTCCCCCACGACGTGAGCTTGTCGCGGATATGCTTCCTATAGCCCCTATCGCCGTCTGATACCTCGCCGCGCGTTATCGATGCGCCGAGGAACATGACCCGTAACGGGATCCCGTCAGCGAGGGGCCCATTTTGCTCATTGGCGTCGCTCGCAATAGTCGAGACGCGACTGAGATGCTGGTGGAAGTCTACAACGTTATATGTGAAGACGCCTGCCAAAGTATATGTATTTAGCAATCATGTTAAACATCGCAGAACTAATAGTGCGTGTATATCTGGGTAGTAAGTGTGTGTGTGTGACCTACCTATTAACACAAGTATTAATGCGACTACAGTTAGAAACTTAGAATAACCGGGCAGTAACATCTTGACGGCCCACCGTCCTTCTCTGGAAAGAGGTACAGATGATATGTTCCAGTCCGACGAAGCACGGCAGCAGCAAGACGATAAAGGAAAATAAATTTAAAGAGAGTGTGTGACACTAGTCGTGCCTACTACATAGATTTGTTTGTCCCGGAGATCTCGGAAGTGGGCAATATATATAGGTACATAACACAGGCGCACGTTTGATAAGGAGACGCTTATACTTTGGGCAAACCATTCCCCAACTACTACAAGTCCTACATTCCTTCTTCCCACCTCAAGATCAGCCAACGTGGATGACTGGGCTGAGAAAGACGGTTTTGGATAGATGGTGTTGGCAATTGTCCTTGACAGTCATTCACAAGCCTGGCTAGGTGTTCGTCATCAAGTGGGGTTGTGGGTTCACTCTATACATCCAAAGAGCCCGTGCAGAGCCTTGTACCCTGCACGTACTTGTACGTAAATAAGCGGGACAGTGGCAGCGGGAATTAGAATTAGAATTGTAGCTCGTGGTCTTACTCCATCTACCACGGCCGTGGGTTATTATCTGTAGTACAGCCCAGACGGCATACCCTCCTCTGCAAGGTATCACACCCCGTTGGATCTGCGCTACGATGCAAGTCATTTGCGGTACAGATACCCGGACTCCCGGACTCCCGGGCAAACAGACAAGATCGACAATGTGTATTAGAAAAGCAGGTTTGACACCTACCCATATCCATTGCAACTGATAGAAAGAATTAACAAATGTACCTACATTCTGGGAGCTGGCCCTGCTATAAAATCAAAATGCAATAATTAATACGGCGTGTTGCTCACCAATGCCTTACAGCTTGCTTACAGCTTATACGACATATCTAAGCTAAGCGAGGTAGCACCACAACCGTTGAGGAGCCTCAAAGCAGCCTCTCTTAGGGAGTGTGTATTAGACTGCAATACGCCGTATCAACGGCTTATTCACCGGCCATTAAACGCGATCTACAGAAATTAATTGCTTAGCCTGCAGAGCCGTACCTACTAAGGTATAAACATTGCGCAGGCAGACACTAATGGCAAGCTATCTAGTAGGAGTCATGAAGATATCGAACCCAGCCTCTTGATCATCCTCTTTCAGCACATGCAGATACTAGTATATTAAGTGCTTCTTTAGACGCTTTCCCGCGCACCTCAATTCATCCCGTATTGGCGAGCTCCGAGTTGGCATACCTAGACAAGCCTTAGTGAGATGCCCACAGCACTCCGACTACTCGCACATACCTACCTCGCGGATTGAAGTTGCCTACATAGCTGTAAGTGTCGCCTAATCGTATCCACTTTGTTGCCGGCGCTAGGGGAATATTGCTTGAAGAGTATCTTCAGTGTAGGACCGGAAGGAGAAAATTTCACAGGGGCTAAGCCACAGTACTACCCGCCAAGCATTTATAGACCTAAAGCTGACCTACCCTGAGGCTACAATCCCGCATTCTACTGGTGCTGTTCGATCAGGGAGGACTGTGAGGTGGCTTTTTTTTTGACGACATCTCCACGTCCCGCTGGAGTCTATAACTGTCATTGGCTTCGACTGACTATACGTCTCCTCTCGCTTCTAAAGCGCTGTATTTCCTGACTGTATCGTATCTCACCTGCACTTGCTACTCGAAGATAAGAGAAAATACACGGCGAGAATTGTTCGCATCACGCGATGATTGTCCCATAGGACTGATGTTCTTATCATGCCCCGGCCGACTAGAAGTTGTATTAGGCAGGCTAGAATTAGGCAGGCTAGACAGTCAAGGTGTTTCGATGCTCGTGGACAAAGACTAGAACAGTGCATCTGGTTACTTCTGCGCATTTCGCTTATTGGCGAGGCGGATTTCCTAGCCGGCGACCTTCCTTGGTAGTTTGATTTATTTTTGAAAATTATGCTTACTGCTTCTAGCATAGAAGCCTTGCGTATAGTCTTGTAGACAATATCTGATCAAGACTCCTGATCTTCGCTAGGAAATCATTATCGCCTTCTTCGTTAACGCAGGTAAATGAAGAATGCCGTGTCTGTGATGCCCTGAATGACGAGCGGAAGGAGCATGGGTCTGAAAGAGTTATTTATATACGTGAACCCATTTAGAAGATGCGTGTTTAGATTGAATCGCGGATTCAGCAAGACCAAGGGTTGCCAAGCCAGGAAGAGGGCCTTCTTGGGATGGAAACGCGTCACAGGCATTGCTCTCTCTAGGCTATCTTAAAAATGCATTGCGCCGTCCCTTCAGAACACAAAAGTTGAGAGAATGGAGGTAGCAATGTTGCGTAGAAGCACCGACATCATCCCTAAAACATGAAGCCGCGTTGCAGATGCCAAGACAAGCACAATAACCTTATGTCAGCCCCACTAAACTAGGGCAAATAAAAATGCATTTACAAGATACACACCCCGCCTAATGCATATTGTTTACTTGGGATTCAAGCATTTGCATCAGTGTCAAACTCACTGAACAAAACAAGATATCGAGATTTGCGCCTTCTTCAGGCTCAACGTTCAAAAGACCTTATATATAAAAAGGTGGAAGTCATCTACGGTAAGACTTGGGTCAATCCGGGATCTGATATTGCAGGCTTGGCTGTGTACTGAACCAAAGCCCAATTCAACAACTTCACGCCCAAGAAAACGCGTCCTCGGTCCTGCCCCGCATAATAGCAACGGGCAGCTGGTTCAATCATTGAACCCCCAGTCATTAGACAAGTCCATGCGTGCGCCGTCATGGAGAGCTTTCTTCGCGAATGGAGGCAAGACGCCTATAATAAAGCCCAATATGCATCAGCCATCTTCATCGGTGATAAGCTATTAGCTCTTACTAGTGCGTCTCAATACCATCACAACAGTAACACCAGACAATACCTAGAGATACTGACTACACTTACAGATGACGACAATGATGCTTTTTGGTTAGCGCAAGTGCATTTTGCCACTGGGAACTACACCAGGGCGCAAGCCTTTTTATCAAGACGGGATCTCATGGACCGCAGCCCGGCTTGTAAATACCTAGCCGCTCACTGCTTCATCAAACAATCCCGCTACGACGAAGCTCTCGTCGTGCTCGGAGAGCGCAATCCTACATATCTCATAGCAAATCCAGCAAATAAACGCAAGACCCAGCATACCAATGGTCGCCCTAATTCTAATCTGGGACGTGGCCTCACGAGAGCTCATGAAAGAAGGGAAGAATCATCGGAGGAGGATTCAACAAATAGGCGGTTTGAAGCCGCTATGTGCTATCTAAGGGGCATCTGCTATGCGAAGCAGAATGCTTTCGATAGAGCCAAGGAATGTTACAAGGACGCTGTTCGCATAGACGTGCAATGTTATGAGGCTTTTCAACAGCTGATGAAAAACTCACTGATGTCGCCAGACGAAGAATGGCAATTCCTCGACTCACTTGATTTTGACGCCATCACGGTACCCCAAGACCCATCCTCGTCACAAGAAGCTGCCGATTTTACAAAAATGCTTTACACTACAAGACTCTCTAAATACCGAAACCCCGATACCTTTACCACGGCTTGCGAGACGTTATCAACTCACTATAATCTCGCTACAAATCCGGATCTATTGCTGGCTAGAGCTGATCTCTTATACACCCAGTGCAGATACAAAGATGCACTCGCTATAACAGACTCCGTGCTTCAAGAGGACAAATACAACTTCAGCATATACCCGCTACACCTTGCTTGCCTGTTCGAGCTCAAGATGAAGAACGTCTTATTCTTAATAGCCCATGACCTTGCCGACAACCACCCGGAAGAACCGTGCGCCTGGCTCGCGGTCGGCATTTATTACTTTTCCATCGACAAGATCGCCGAGGCACGACGATATTTCAGTAAAGCTAGCATGATGGACGCGCATTTCGGACCAGCCTGGATCGGCTTCGCACACACCTTCGCGGCCGAGGGGGAGCATGACCAGGCCATATCAGCATACTCGACGGCGGCTCGGCTGTTCATGGGCACGCATCTGCCCCAAGTGTTCCTAGGTATGCAGAATCATGCCTTGAACAATATGACGCTCGCCGACGAATTCCTAAAGACGGCGTACGGCCTTTGCAAGACAGACCCTTTGCTCCTAAACGAGATGGGCATTGTATACTACCACCAAGATCGACCACAAGATGCCGCTACTTTATTCATGAAAGCGTTAGAGGTGGCCGAAGATATCGATGCGGAACCCCAGGCTTGGCTCTCTGCTCGGACGAATCTCGCGCATTCCTATAGGCGCGCGAAGAGGTACGATGATGCGCTAGACCAGTTCGACGAGGTCCTACGGGAGGGCGGAAAAGATGCTTCTATTTTTGCTGCGAAGGGACTGATTTACATGGAGCAAGGCGAGAAATGGGACATGGCAGTTGAGGTGCTACATCAGGCGCTGGCGATCCACCCGCAGGATCCTATCGCGACGGAGTTATTGAATAAGGCGTTGGAGGAGACGGCTGGGATGCTGATCTAAATGAGGTGTGTGTGTGTGCGCGTGGTCTGCTTTAGTGAATATCTATCGGGTTTGGGGAGCTCAGCTGGATGGACGCGCCAGCAAGGGTTCTTCGGCTGCTTCATGAGATACCTCCTTTATTCCTTTTCAGTCTTACAATGATAAATACCTAAGTCTACTGTTCTTAGCCTTTGACTCTAGCCATTTTTGTGCACTACGAACGAAGGGGCTGGCTCTTGCACGACCACTAGGTATCTGTCTAGACTGCGAGTAGTACCTCCAACACCAATAAGGGAGACACAACGATGATCATTGGACTCTGTGTATGAGGTTGCTCTTGATACTTTGCTTTACTCGTGAGGCTTCTCATTAGCTCCTCCTCTAGATATATATAGTGGGTTTTCGAAGCGGGAACGGCTCCCGCGACTTCCAAGTGTTGGCATTTCTTAGTGTTGGCACTAGATTATTGGCTGTGTGGGTGTAGTTGTTGCGTTTGACAATGAATAAATAATGAATGGCTTAATTGATGTTTGCTTAAGTTTGTCAAATCGGATGGTAGGCTGTGGTAAAAGGTGCTACATACCTTCCGTAAGTATAAAATAAATGTTGAATGCGAAGATACCTGATAGCCTCTAATGCGGCGATATCTCTGGTATGAATGCCAAGCATGTGAGGGTAGTAGGTACTGTAGGTAGCTGCACAATGCGCGAGTAGGTGTGCGTCTTTGGCGCAATCAACTATATGCTGTGCCTACCTAAAGTACGGCAGCGCTGTACGTGGGTAGGGCAGGCAGCTAATCTAGCAGTTGACTTCAGGTCAAGCACATGCCCGGTACAGCAGTGTGTCTGCACGTGACTTGGTTAATGCAACCTTGAAACATTAGCACCCAAAAAGTTTCGCCCCAACTTAGAAAGCCAACTAGATAATCTTTGAATCCATCCACCATTTCTGTTGCGCCACTCAATAGCAACTATCTTCGTAGTTCCAACATCGCGGTACTTACTAACTTCGCGCTCGGTGAAGATGTCGTGGAGAAACCAAGGAATCACCGGCTCGAACAACATTCCCCTTGGAAGTCGTCGCCGATTTGGGGGCGACGCTGACGGTGAAGCCAACAGCCCAGATGCCTCGAATGGTGCCTCGAACGGCGACCGCGACCTGAAGCGCGGTCGCAGTCCAGAACCTCGTGAGTACAACTCGCCGCAGTCGCGCACATCTACACTTTAGCCCATTTTCCTTTGCTCCTTGCTTATACGGCTGATGAACTGATTTCTTGTCGCATTAGGAACTGATGCTGATGGTCCTCGCCGTCGCAAGAAGCGCAACCGATGGGGCGATGCCTCAGAGAATAAGGCTGCCGGTCTCATGGGCCTTCCCACCGCTATTGTTGCCAACATGACAAGCGAACAACTCGAAGCTTATACTTTGCATCTTCGTATCGAAGAAATTAGCCAAAAGCTGCGAATTGACGACGTCGTCCCTGCTGACGGTGACAGGTATGCTATACCTCCCTGCAACCCCTCTCCTTTCTCCAATGGAAAAGCAACTTTACTGACCTTTGCACGACAGATCTCCCTCCCCCCCTCCGCAGTACGACAACCACGGTCGCCGTGTCAACACCCGAGAGTACCGTTACCGCAAGCGCTTGGAAGACGAGCGCCACAAGTTGATTGAGAAGGCGATGAAGACTATACCTAACTACCATCCGCCACAGGACTATCGCCGGCCGACCAAGACCCAAGAGAAAGTCTATGTGCCGGTCAACGATTATCCGGAGATTAACTTCAGTGAGATTGCTAACCCTCTAACCTTTCTAACCACGTCCTTCCCCTTCCTTGTTCAGGAGATTGCCAGGAGCGCCATATTACTTTCGTTCGTAACATGCAAGCCCTGGCTGCATCTAACTGCATCTAACTGTATCCGCGTAACTCCCCTTGGCAACGTATACTAACATGTAGCTCTTCTTACCAAAGTTGGATTACTTATTGGCCCTCGTGGAAACACCTTGAAAAAGATGGAGACTGAATCCGGTGCCAAGATCGCAATCCGCGGCAAAGGCTCTGTCAAGGAAGGTAAAGGCCGGTCGGATGCGGCACATGCGAGCAACCAGGAGGAGGATCTCCACTGCCTCATCATGGCAGACACTGAGGAAAAAGTGAACAAAGCTAAAAAGCTTATTCACAACGTTATTGAGACTGTAAGTCGATATCTGGCTGATCCCTTCTATTTTATTTCGACATACTAAACATCCTGTAGGCTGCCTCTATCCCTGAAGGTCAAAACGAGCTCAAGAGAAACCAACTTCGTGAGCTTGCAGCACTAAACGGTACCCTGCGTGACGACGAAAACCAAGCCTGCCAGAACTGTGGCCAAATCGGGCATAGAAAATACGATTGTCCAGAGAAGCCGAATCCCACAGCGAACATCATCTGCCGCGTCTGTGGAAACGCGGGCCACATGGCTCGTGATTGCCCCGATAGGCAAAAGGGTGCTAACTGGCGTAATTTCGATGGTCCCCGTGGTGCTGCCCGCATCGGTGGAGGAGATGCTGTCGACCGCGAATATGAGGTAAGTTTCATTTCGTACATACAAACACGCTGTATCTGAGGCGCTAACTAATCTTGTATAGCAATTCATGCAAGAGCTTGGTGGCGGATCGAGCGGACCGCCCGCTCGCATTGAAGCAGGCCCAGGCTCCTACAACAATAACAGCAATGGTGGCAGCGGCGATAGCAAACCTTGGCAACGTGGCCCAACTGGTGCGGCTGCCCCCTGGCGCTCTCGTAACGATGACCGCAGTCATGAAGGTGGCGGCAGCAGTGGTGGTGGCGGTGGTCCGGCTCCTTGGCGTGAACGTGGAGAACGTGGCCACCGCGGTGGTGACAACCAAGGAGGTGATTATTATGGTGGCCAGAATTATAACGGTGGCCAAGCTGCGTCAAGCGCAGCGCCCTGGCATCAACCTCCTTCCCAAGGTAGCACCCAGCCAGGCTATGGTGGCTATCCCGGCTACTCTGGTTACGGCGCTGCTCCGCCAGGAATGGGACCGCCTCCCGGTCTGCCTCCCAACCCTCTTGGCGCACCTCCGGGACTTCCTGGCAATCTTAACGCTCTGATCCAGCAATATGCTGGAGGTGCCGCCCCACCTCCACCACCGCCGTCTGATGGTGCTCCTCCGCCGCCTCCAAGCGATCTACCTCCTCCCCCTCCTCCTCCCGGAGCTTAAATGTGTTGCATCAAGGGCCAGCTGGATTTCGGGTACTAACTTGCATACTTGACGATGAAACTGGGCTGTTTCTGTTGACTAATCCATTCGGTTCCATTATCCGCGAGGTCGATGTCGCTCACTAACCGCGCTCAGAGCAACCTCGATAACAATAACAACATAGCTTCTACTCCAGGGATCGCCTCGTAACACCTTTTACCGATCGTTACTTATCTAGCTAGGGATGAAAGGGCCATTGGCTTCGATGTATTATTAGGCAGTAACTAGGACTAACATAGATACCTAGGTAATGACGTTGTATATGATGGGAATTTTACGTAGGAAGACACATGCGATGCGATCCGGGATAGTCTGAATGCAAAGTAAAGTGATATCTATGATATGGCATTAATAACAATTTCTTTCTACTATCCTTTCCCACCATATCTCCATAAGGCCTACGGTATCGATTTTCCATGCCTCTATCACATGACATATATCTAGATGCTTGACCTGAAAATATTACCGCGGAAGCTGGGCTTGCTCTACGTTGCGCCTCCATCATATCCATTACGCTATCTTTTCCCCTTGGCTTATATATAAGAGATCAATACCTGAGAAGCTTCTTATACTACCGCTGCAGAGAGACCAGCAAAACGGAGGGTTAAGATGGAAAGCAAAGCTAATGTTTGAGGTGTTTTGTCAAGTCTGTATGTTAGCAGCCATCTACTACGTATACCCCTCGTCGAAAGCCACCCCTTGAGCTCTGAGTGGATGCTCAAGTACATACAGCATACTATTGGTTGAACCACCAGACCGGCCAGCGACGGGGGTGGATCTCTCATACTGCTACTTACTGTAACGCGTCCGAGAGAAGCCTCGATCCTACGAACTTTCCCCTGTTAGTCGCTGTTTGATCTGCTCTGATAGAAGGCAGCAATAGCCATGATGCAGCTTTCTACGATGTTTGCCAGCACTTAATTCTCAAAACGGTCTCCCTTTTATTAACTGTGTTTTCTGTGCATCTCCTAGACCTCAGCAGCTCGGCTAGATGCACATATGTTCCAGCATAGCTACTCCTCGTCATCGGGAAGCCTGTACGTTTCCAAGTCCTATGCTTTCCCCACCTAGAGCTTGATCGAGCATCACCACTGGATGCTTCAATACCTTAGAATACCTATATACGCCTGCAACAAGCCGGGCTGCTCGGGAGTACGCCGCCAATTGCGTCGCATCTGCAATAGCAACCGCATCCCTATCTGCAGTGTCAATAAGTGGACAGGCCAATATGGCTTTGTCGAATCCCGTCGCCTTCCAACCCTTGTCGGTATCTTTCTGGACCACGGTTACCTACCTCGCCCTACTGATTCCTCTCATCTTCATTCACGAGACCGTCCCTCGGCCGGCCGGCTCCCAGACGACGTATTATGGTCTGAACTTGACGAAAGCATGGTTGGACTTGACGATATTGTCGCGTGCCTACCACCCCTTCAACAGCCGAGAAAATGACGTAATCCATAACTGGCTCCTTCTCGAATTGGACGAGATCAAGAAAAGAAACGAGGCGGACGATTCTGATATGGTGGTGCTCGAGGATGTCACCTCGAATCTGACAAGCTCTGGCTCCATATGGACGCCAACCACGAAGACAGTTTCCTACTTCGAGGGGAAGAACATTGTCGTTTACATTCGAGGTAAAGATGATCCGCCCGGTCGTTGGTGGGAGGATGGCGGTTACAACACGGATCGAGTTATTGGGAAGGGCGGTGTCTTGCTCAATGCTCATTACGACTCGTGGGTGGTCACAAATCTAGATCCTGCTTGCGTTGGAGGGGCTAACATGAGGGCGTAGTGTGTCCACTGGCTACGGCGCAACCGACGACGGCATGGGCTGCATTACCGTGATGGCCCTAGTTGATTATTTCTCCCGTCCCGAAAACCGACCACAGAGGGGCATCGTTGCTCTGCTCAACAATAACGAAGAAGATTTTCTATGGGGTGCCCAGGCGTTTGGAAACAGCCCCTTTATGCCTTTCTGTCATACCTTCTTGAACCTCGAGGGCGCGGGCGCTGGTGGGCGTGCCGCCCTGTTCCGAACCACGGATGCTGAGGTCACGGCTGCCTATAAAGGCACACCGAGCCCGTTCGGGAGCGTCGTAGCCTCCGATGCGTTTAGTCTCGGGGCGGTTAAGAGTAACACAGACTATATTGTCTTTAATGGAGTATATGGCATGAGGGGACTTGATCTCGCCTTCTACCGCCCCCGCGCTAATTATCACACGAGCCATGACGATGCGAAACACGCCTCGAGGGCAAGTCTTTGGCACATGTTAAGCAATTCGTTGCACACGGTGAAAAGACTCTCAGGTAATACTGGTGAGACGTTTATCGGTAAGCGAGGAGACGGAGATCGCAAGAAGGTGCCCAACGGACGTGGAAATACGGGTGTATGGTTTGACCTCTTTGGGAAAACGCTCGCAGTCTTCGAATTACGAACATTCTTCGCATGGTCTCTGACTCTGCTCATTGCTACGCCCCTGATTCTCGCTGCCCTGACGTATGTCTTGGTCCGCCAAGGCAAATACTACTTCTTCTCATCCAAGATCTCTCCTTATGAGGGAGGTCCCCTCAGTCCTATTATGCTTGGAGGTAGGAAAGGATTATCCAGATACCCGTTTGCTTTAGTCGTGGCAGGAGCCTTGGTAGTTGGGTCCGCTTATCTGGTCACCAAGATTAACCCACTTATCATATATAGCAGTGAATATGCTGTGTAAGTCATAAGGCCCCGACCTCTTGGATCTTGTTACGATTTGGACGAAGTATCAACTAACAGCACGAAAATAGATGGGCTATGATGTTGTCCTTGTTTTACTTTGTTTTTTGGACCATCATGGCAGGTGCCAACTTCGCACGGCCAAGCGCTTTACACCGAGGATACTCGCTTCTCTGGCTCTTCACCATCAGTTGGCTCATCGAAGTTGTGAACACTGTGTTCGAAGATCGATTCAAGATCGCTGCTGGCTATACTCTCGTATTTTTCCATGGCGCAGTCTTCCTTGCCGTGGCAATTACACTTTGCGAGTTGTTCGCACTCCCCTCCAAATCGGCGTTTGCTGAGCGAGTACACGAGGCACATGATGCTGCGGACCATGGCCACGACCATATGGCAGAGCATATAGCGTCGGTCCCCCACACTGACGGCCCGAGCGACGGTGCCAACGGTGTAGACGATCAGGACAGTGACGAGGAACCCCCGCCTGCTGCTTCAGAAACAACGCCGCTGATAGGGGGCTCTTCCTTCGGAGCGGCCTATAGGCGAGCAAGCTTGATGCTTGATAGGAAACCCCCAAGTAGCGGTGGAGAACATTATCAGTCAGAACAGCTATGGTCTTCGAAACTACCGAGCTCGCTCTGGGTTATTCAATTTCTCCTTTTTGGCCCCTTTCTCATCATCTTGGCCGCTCAAAATGGCCTCTTCATGGTCTCAGCTGTCGCGCAGACTGGTACTGATGGGGGCAGCCTTCTAGCGCCTTATCTGATCACGGCGGGCTTCAGCATTTTGCTGCTCTTGCCCATCACGCCCTACATGCACCGAATTACGCATCACGTACCAATGTTTTTGCTCTTTGTCTTTATTGGTACTTTGGTTTACAACCTGGCTGCATTCCCCTTCTCGGCGAACAACCGGTACAAGGTCTACTTCCAACAGACAGTTGACCTTGATACCGGTGTGTCTCAAGTGCATTATGTCGGATCGCAAGAGTATGTCGAATGGGTGGTCGCGGACCTACCTTCTGCTATGGGCAAGAATGTGACTTGCGACGCCAAATCCAGTCCCCGCAAGGGTCTTACGGACTGCTTCTACGATGGTTCGCGTGTTCCGCCCAATGTCATCAAGACCGTGCCATCTGGGATTCCGCCGCAGCAGGGATATGACAAGTGGTTGTCTTATAACATCACCAGGAGAGAGGGCGAGACCAGCGCTAGGTTCGAAATTGATGGACAAGAGACGAGGTCTTGTGCTATCACTTTCAAGAGACCCATCTCGTCGTTCAAGGTGCAAGGAGGAAACGAGCCCGATGAAAGGTTTGGTGGAATACCGGATAAGGGACTGGAGAAAATCAAACTCTATCGAAGAGACTGGAACACGCCTTGGGTCATTGACGTCGAGTGGGAAAGGGGTGAGAACGAAGAGGGAGCTAAGAACGAGGGTATTGATGGAAGAGTCGTCTGCTCTTGGGACGACGTCAATACTCCCGGTACCATACCGGCTTTTGATGAGGGCATTCAGTATTCGCCTCCGTGGGTGGCTATTGCGAAGTTATCTACGGGGTTGTGTGAGGGTAGCAAGGCTTTTAAGGCTTGATACGGGGCTTGGGATGGGTAGGATGGGTAGGACGTGTATGGAAAGGACGCGTCCTGGAAATCTAATATAGGGTAGGGCTAGGATAAGGCAGCGTAGGGCAGGGTGCTTAAGGCGTTGTTTTGTTTTGGCTAAGTTTTCTAGTATGGATACCAACATACTTACATAATTTGCATAAATAGGCGCGAAATTGTATGTTCTTATTAACATTAACATACTTGATCTACCTATGTCAAAATGTATTTGCCCCGTCTATCTGCTCGTCTATTATCTGAAATGTTTAACTTGATGCTAGTTGGAGACTACGAAGGTATGGTTTTGTTAGTAAGCCACTATGTCCCCCTACCTGAGTAGGCATATATCTAGAGATTGAAGGGTTGGATGAAGGTTCAAGAAATACATACTGCGTGTGAGTGATGTAGCATCCATATATATTGCACGTGTAGATCACAACTACTTCTGGAGCACTCTGCAGTGCTTCCGAATGTCTGGCTACGGTCTTCTCCCACCTATATATATTGATGGGATTATTGTTTTCTTTCTCCAAGTCCCCCTATCGTTTGCGTCGCTGTCGAGAACAACCTAACCTAGTATATTGTGTAAACTGGGTAGAGCAATACCTTGAATCTGCCTAACGTAGAAAGTCAAGTCTACCATGACATGCACAGGTATGACTATGTATGTATGTACGTATGTATGTAAGCATGTAAGCATGTAAGGCTTCTAATGTAGGTACGGCGGTACGCCCGCATAAGTAATAAAGCTTCATTCTCCCGACTTGATCCTTGTCCTATCTCCGTTACACGTCACACGCACTTAGGGACGTGTTACTTGCGCCGTGCTACGCACACACCATGCCGAGCGGTGGACCCTTATAGATTTGGAGACTAGGAGTCAGTAGGTGGGATGCGCAAACGTGCTAGAATAAGGTATTTGAGATTGGTAAAAAGAAAGGCATGTGTAGGGCGAGGCGATTGGTTCTTTTTATGTATATAGCCTAAGGATCGACAATGTTTTGTCGGCATTTAGTATTTGACAAATTTTTTGCTGAATCCCTAGTACGGGTGCGACGGTGTCATATTCGAATGACGAAGTTCTGCGGTCACTATCACGGTGTCCCTCCGTTTGTTAGGTACGCACATGCATGTTCGTTGGTCCGTCCGATGGCGCGAAACTTCCAGCTAGGACCGTTGCGAAATTGCATTATTGATCGGTGCAGAACTTTAAAAAATGTGTTGCTATCACACATTCCTGCTTAGGTGAATAAGCAGCTGAGCTATGAATCATAAGTAGGACTGACTGACTGACTGTTTGACAGTCCTTTCGATCTAAAATTAGAAGGATTGGTAGAATAATTTAATAATCAGGTGTCACAAAGATCCATTATCTCTCACCGAATACTGAAGGGGACTTTGAGGATACGTACGTACGGTACAGGTATTATTGTTTCGCATTTCGCCAGCCTCACATAAGTCGACATTCTCCGAGCTGTTTGCATCTAAGCTGATGCCTTGAGCAGATATAAGAGCTTCAGGCTGTGCTGCGCAGAACTGTCCTGTACTACCCTGTCTCATACAGCATTGAATCGGATCGAGCAGAATTAGACCGACCTGAGAAAGAATAAAAGAAAAAACAGCTCGGATCGGATCAGATCAGATCAGCCCGATTCGGAGGCCTTCGGTTTGATTCGGTTCAATGTGTTCGTTGCATTTTGTTCCCCGGGAAAAAGAAACAGAAAAAGGCTGTTTCCTGTCATTCGGATATGTAATGTAAGGATGTGCCTTAACACGGCTATATCCGTAACCCGCCCCGTTGCGGCCATTCACTCCCTTGCTTACATTTTCTTTTAATTCGCCGTTTTCAAATGTATAAAATCAACGGTTATACAGTTGATAGTCAAATTGAGACGGAAAGATCGACTCGGAGGGGGTGTGTTAATGTATCATCGCATCGTTGACTTTCCCGTCTATCTGCAAAACCCGAATTGGAAGAATACCTGCCTACTATATTATCCCTACATCGACCTCAAATGGCAGGCAGGTAGTTGTGCGGTGATGGAGCGAATGGACGAATAAATGAGACACAGACAGGGGATTGGTTGGGCCGGATACATGCTCTGATTAAAAGATTAAGTAACATAGGTGAGGTGTATTGGCATCCTTATTCTGTAAGATTTATTTATAATTATATTATCTGACACGGGCGTATAGGATACGAGACTGACTCCCATGTCCTAGCTGGGAGGCGTCTTACGTATCAACGTACGTGTAATATGTAAGTAGGAGGTTTATTTATATGTATAGGTAGCCGTCCGGCACGGGTCGATCTGTTCTGCTCTCTTCTGTTCTGTTTGCCCCATCCTATTCTCGCTTCGAACCGTCTTTCGTTGATCTCTTCCCATTTTCCAAGTGTTCGGGTTTTGCTCATTTTCTAGTCCGTTTGAGGAAGTCTCTTGCGAGATATTGAATTGATCCTCGAGCTGAGAGACTACTGTCTAAGAGACTGGGCGTACTCCCCTTATTGCCTCAAGAGCGTAATAGGGCAACTTCCTCACTCCGTTCTTAAGCTTCTATCTTCACGTATTCGACAGGTTTAGTCGAAATGCCCTCCCTCCAGACATTCATCACACTCCTAGCCTCAGGCGCAACAGTTCTCGGAGCAGCGCTGCCTGAGGCCTCACCTGTCGCACCTCAAAGCAGCTGCACGACAGGGACGCCGGTGACGACAGCAGGATATCCTATACCGTTCTACGCGCAGGCGACGCCGACAGACGGCTCCTTTGTGAATGGGTACCAGCCGGAGCCGAGATGGGCTAGTCAGCATCTTGTTGGGACTTATGTGAGTTATACCTACCCGAACCTCTTCATATTCTTGCCTCTTTGCCACGTGGTTGGTTCGGTTGCGGTTTGCTCCTGGGCATGTATTCCATCGCTGCTCTACCCTGCACTATCTTATGAGGTGTAGAGGTTATGGGAGATATCCTGTTGGCCTACGGTACAAATAATGCATGGGTATGAGAAAAGGATGGGGTATAGAGCAATGTGGACACAGGGTCGGTGTATGGGGGTATACGAAAGAGAGAGGAAGAGGGCCGGAAGACTCATAAATCTACCTACCTCAACGACGAATGAAGATGGCATGCAAAGACCAAGCGAGGATCACAACCCGCAGCCAACTCTCAACAAACCGAGCAAGCAAGCAAGCAAAAACAGCACCAACAGATCAAACAACCAAATCCCAAACCAGTCTCAAAAATCGTGTATAGAAGCTAACAAAACTCCAAAACAGACCTTCGGCGTCCCACCGCCCGTGGAGACAGGTTTCGCATACGCGCAGTTCAAGTGCCAGTACTACTGCGAGAACGCGAGCAAAGGCGGCAGCTTCTTCGTGCGCGGCGATAGTAAAGTCGGGTCTTATTGCAATTGCTACAACGAGCTGTAAGTTCTCTTTCTCTTTCTGTCTCTATTTTCGTCATCCTGCTCCCCTTACTCCATCGCCATAACCCTGTCCGAAGAAAAATAAATACCTTGGGAGTTGGGGAAGGGGTGAAGAAATACAGAAGCTAATATAACACGACAGCATCGACCCGGCAAGTTTCGTAGCTAACAACGGCACGCTCGTGGGTGCCTGGAACGCCATCTGCAAGACATAATCTACGTCCTTTACATCCCAGGCATGGGAGATCAAGTTATAAAACTTCAAGCTTGAACCTCAAAATAAACGAAGATAATAGCCTTCTTCAATCTAATTAAACCGGATACCACTTATTTACTGAGCGAATATACACGCTATGCTATATCATCTATTATCTCTCATTCATCGCCCACCTGCTTTACCGAGATCTGAATTAAACCCTCCTTAATCCTTAATCCGCCAACCAACCAGTAATTTCTCACTCACATCTCTCGCCAAGAGAGAGAATGAGAGAGACCGAAAGAAAGTCGGATATATGTGTGAATGAGAGACGGGAAATGCAATCGCCAAACAAATGAAGAGAGTATTTGTATAGCAAGGAATCACTAGGAGAAGATGCTGATCGTTCTTTCAAGTCACTGTCTACACAGATACTCCGCTTTTAGCAGTGTGTGCAGTACCAACTCTAGAAAAATTTGAGCCCAGGGCCGTATGGTAGACTATATGGCATCGCAGTACTACGCTTGAAAAGGTACGAGAAAATGTAGATTTAGTAGAACTAGTAGCGGCACATCACAATCACAGACAAAGCACATCTTTTTCTTTAACTCTCTTCATTCGTCTACGGATTACTCCGGCTGTATCTCGTAAAGGGCATCAATGTAGAATACATAAGTCCTGCGCCAAGTACGTGCCTTGACCACAGGACGGAAGTCGACACTTCCAGATCCATAAGGGTATGAAGGATTAAACAGACGAAATTACTTGCGCCAAATCGACCAAGTGCCAGAAACACCGAGGGCCAAAACCACCCGAAAACTCCGATGAACTTTTTATGAATCCTGTTCCCATGCTTGCGTGTAATGCATTTAGTCAACCTCCTCCATAGCGCTGTCGGCAGTCTCGGCAGCGGGGGCCTCGGCAGCAGGGGCCTCCTCGATGGTGGCGTCCTCCTCGATATTCAGGCCGAGAGACACGAGCTTGTGGATGCGCTCGGCGAAGCTGGCAGGCTCATCAATGGTGAAGCCAGAGACGAGCAGCGAGGTCTCGAAGAGAAGCTGGACAATAGACTTGACAGTCTTGTCGTTCTCGCCATCGGCTTCGACCTTGTTCTTGAGCTCCTTGATGATGGGGGACTTGGGCGAGATCTCGAAGGTCTTCTTCGAGCTCATGTAACTGCTCATGGAGGTGTCACGGAGAGCCTGGGCCTTCATGATACGCTCCATGTTGGCAGACCAACCGAACTGGCCAGTGCGGATGGCGCAAGGCGAGCCCACAAGCTTGTGGGAGACGACGACCTTCTCAACCTTGTCGCCAAGGACGTTCTTCAGGCTCTTGGTAAGGCTCTCGTACTCCTTCTCCTCAGCCTCGCGGGCCTTCTTCTCCTCCTCGGTCTCCTCGAGGTCGAAGTCTTTGGTGATATCGACGAGCTTCTTACCCTCGAATTCCTTCAGTTGAGTCATGGCGTACTCATCAATGGGGTCAACGAGGAAGAGAACTTCGAAGTTCTTCTCCTTGAGGGCATCCAGGAATGGAGACTTCTGGACAGCCTTGAGGGACTCGCCAGTGATGTAGTAAATGTTCTTCTGGTGCTCGGCCATGCGGGTGACGTAGTCGGACAGAGAGGTCAACTCGTCGCCAGACTTGGTCGAGTTGTACCGCAGGAGCTTGGCAAGAGTCTGGCGGTTCTGGGTGTCCTCGTGGATACCGAGCTTGATGTTCTTGGAGAAAGCGCTGTAGAACTTGTCGAACTGCTCCTTGTCCTCGGCAATTTCGTTAAAGAGCTCGAGGGCCTTCTTGACGATGTTCTTCTTGATGACCTTCATGATCTTGTTCTGCTGAAGAGTCTCACGAGACAAGTTCAGAGGCAGATCCTCGGAATCAACGACACCCTTGACAAAGCTGAGCCACTCAGGGATGAGATCGGTGGCATCATCAGTGATGAAGACGCGACGGACGTAGAGCTTGATGTTGTTCTTCGTCTTCTTGGTCTCGAAGAGATCAAAGGGAGCACGCTTGGGAACAAAAAGGATAGCACGGAACTCGAGCTGACCCTCCACAGAGAAGTGCTTAACAGCAAGGTGGTCCTCCCAGTCGTTAGAGAGCGACTTGTAGAAAGCAGCGTACTCCTCCTGGGTGATGTCCTGGGGGTTGCGGGTCCAGATGGGCTTCTGCTTGTTGAGCTCCTCCTCCTCAACGGTGATCTCCTTGACCTTCTTGGTCTTCTTCTTCTTCTCCTTCTCCTCATCCTCATCATCGACCTCCTCAATCTTGGGCTTCTTGTCGTCGTCGTCGTCGACTTCCTCAACTTCCTCAGCCTCCTCATCGGGGACCTCCTTCTCGGTCTCCTTGGTGACGTGTAGGTAGATGGGGTATGAAATGAACTCAGAGTGCTTCTTGATGACCTCCTTGATCTTGCTCTCGTTCAGGTACTCGGACTGTTCATCCTTGAGATGCAGGATCAGCTTGGTACCCCGCTTCAAGGGCTCGCCATCCGTGTCGGGGCGAACGCTGAACGTGCCACCGGCGGAAGACTCCCAAATGTACTGCTCATCATCGTTGTGCTTGGACACGACGACGACCTGGTCGGCAACAAGATAGGCAGAGTAGAAACCGACACCGAACTGACCAATCATAGAAACATCAGCACCGGCGGTGAGAGCCTCCATGAATTGTTTGGTGCCAGAGCGGGCAATCGTTCCCAGGTTGTTGACAAGGTCCTGCAGTCATCTCGTTAGAACTGTTTCTTCATTGGCGGCGTATTACTCAAATTACTTACAGCCTTAGTCATACCGATACCGGTATCGATAATGGTCAAGGTCTTGGCCTCCTTGTTGGGAATAATGTCGATGCGCAGATCCTTCTGGGCATCGAGCTTGCTGGGGTCGGAGAGAGCTTCATATCTAATCTTGTCCAAAGCATCGGAGGCGTTGGACACCAATTCTCTCAGGAATATTTCCTTGTTGGAGTAGACGGTGTTGATGATGAGGGAGAGCAGCTGAGAGATCTCAGCCTGGAACTCGAAGGTTTCAGACATTTTAACTGCGGGGTAGGAAGAAGATGGATTAGGTCTGAAGAAAAATCGTTAGTAAAAGTCGATTAATGGTGAAGTTAATTCTGCGCGAAAGTTGTGGGAGAGATATTTGGAAAAAAAAAAAGGTAGTAGAGTGGTGGAAGGTGAAGGATTCCTATAGTAGGCAGGAACCCACAAACACTAGCAAACTAGCTTGTTCTCTCTTGCAACAACTTGGGGCCTAGCTACTGCCTGATCACTGAAAAATAATGCAGTGCAAGTGCGGTGCCATTCATAGCACGGCCGTGTTTGTCTAGAGCTGGGTAATGTGTGGGAAATGGAGGGGGAGGGGAAAGGAGGCAAGGCTGATAGCGGGGACTTATAGAATTGAACCGAAGGATGGCGTTTCCGTTCAAGGCGAGACTTACCGGATATTAGGAAGTGTAGGGGGGGGGTCTTTGTCTTTTGGGTATCAAGAATTACTCTTCAATAAAAGAGGAGCAAGCGCAGGAGACAAGAACGAATAATTTGCTTTGGGATTGGATTGTTGAGAGAAAGATGGAAAGGAAGACGAAGGGCGAGGGCACAAAAATATCTAAAAGTTCAAGAAGGTCGGCTCCAGCAGTTGGATAAAGCACGGGCCAATTTTTGTGGTTGTGATTCTATTGAATTCTACGGAATGGCAACGACAGCCTGCAAGTCCCAGTAAATTGATTGGCTGAGGCCGGCCTCCATGGCAACCAGAACGTACCAGAACTGCTCCCAGACTTTCTATCGACCGCTATCGACTTCCTCCCGCGCCCCACCAGCTGGCCGAAAGCAGCGCTAGGCTGCATACCAGCCCAGGGAGCCTAGGGAGCCCACCCGCGCCTCGCTCTCCACAGTTCTAGGCAGGTACCTAATGCGGACCTGTCTTTCTGCCCTAGTTGTCTGCCCCTCGTTGCCTCGTCCCTCGACCGCTTAGCTACACTCTCAAGGCCTTCACATACTCACCCCGTACATTGTGTATTTGGTGGATTGAATCTATTCCCGCTATCATATTATATATATCTCATATAATTAATCCTAAACGATAAAAGTAATCGACGCATCAAGCATTTGTCTTCATTCAAGCTTTGCGCAGCTGGGCATCTGAAACAGTCATTCACTCCATCCTCAGACCGCCCAATCGTGGCTATTCCAAGTTGGGAAAGGTGCCGGTACCTAGCCTGGGTCGCTTTGTGGTGGAGACCTGATGTACCCCCTCTATCGATGGAGGGGCAGTGTTTCTGTTTCTCCAAATTTCGAGAAATCAATAGCATTCTCTGCGTGTCTGTAGTACTATTGGGATAGCTGCGTATACTTCGGTCTTGCCAATAGGAAACAGCTTTTGATATGTACCTCTAATACTTGCCTTTAGATACCCCAAGCCACAAGGCTGACTCAATTTACCAAAGAGCCTATCCCAGCAGCTGAAGAGAGTGAATGCATGAAGACAGCTCCAGATTTTCTGTACCACATGTAGAGTGGGTGCGACGGGTTGATGTCCATTCTGCTAATCGAACAGCACTCAGCCAACCTTTCTCAATCTCGAAGCCTCCGATAAACATGATCACAAGGGGGTAGGCACGGCTTTGCGTCCCTTTGTTTGGGGTGACAACATTTGATTGCCTATCTATGAGCAATTCAAAAATGAGTAATCTATTAGTGGTTCAAGAGGTCCTACAAGGAATGTGATTGCTCAGTGTTCATAACAATACATTTTTTAGCTTGACACTCTTCCAAGGTTGCTTACTTTGCACGTAACTTCAAGTTCCCTAACCTAGACTACATGTACAGCGGTTGTCACTTAAGCTTAGCGCCGTGGCACTTTTGTGCTTTTCCTCTGGAAGTCGGCCAACACTTTCCATGATCACCAGGCCTATTGGCAACGATGAGATGACGTGATGACAGCCGGACAGGGGTTGTAACTACCTAGCCTCAAACTTAGAGTGCAATAACAAGTCAGAAACTCGACGGACGCACATTAGAATTGTATACGTGATATGAACTTATTAACTGTCTGGTACTATGGCTTGCTACGACTATATATACGGCCGGCTCTAACTGGCTAGTGTTCTCTTCAAACAATCCCAAAGTTGACACAGTTCCAACTCTCCGTATCCAAGGGATCGCCATCCCCCGAATAGGTGCTTCGATACGGGTATCTGCAATGGCGATGCAGATACATAATTCCTGCCTCAACACTATCATTCAGAAACTTGGTACCCACAATCTCATCCGGCGCAACGCCCTTCTCAACCCAGTCCACAACAGCAGCAAGGACATTTCTCCCTTTATCAAAGGGGATGCCGTAAGAAGGAGGCGTGCCGCCCTGCCCGACCGTCCACGCTCCGGGACCACCGCTGCAGTGATTCATTCCCGGGATGCGGAAAAGACGGTAGAAAGCATCGATCCGGTCTAAGGAGTCGTTATCCACAGCTCCACCGCTCGCCAGGTTCTTCCAGAAACGAACGGAGTTCAGGCTCGAGATCTGCTGATCCTGCTGTCCGTGGTAGGAGAGGATCTTGCCGCCGCGCTCGCGGAACGGCGCTAGTGCATCCCACGACGGCCACGTGTTGATCCGCGCTGGGTTCTTCTCTACCGCGAGCTGAGCATCGGCGAGAGTGTAGGTGCTCGGGTCCCAAGAGGGATTGTTGAGGATCACATATTTGAACCAGTCGGCTGATGGTCCGTAGGCCTTTCCGGAGTATAGACCGTCTGCGGCTAGTATTTCTCCCCCAGGGTTTACGCGGGGATATAAGAGGGTGCCGTTTGGCCAGAGGTAATCGTCGAAGATAGTTTTCACCCGCTTGACTTGTGCTTCATTAAGACAGTTCTTCACACTACTCTCGTTGCGTTCCTCTTTGTCACCAGCTCCGCATAGAAGCTTCTGGGTGTCAATGTGGCATAATATCGGGTCCTCGATTATACCGTCTGCCACCCCATCGATCGTATCACACTGTCTGAGCACTTCATTGTGAATCGTCGTCTTCCATGTGTCTGCCGACACATAGTCGGGCGATTTCGCATCTCCAGTTATCGTGAAGAAGCTAGCTCGCCAGGAGTAAAGACTATTGAAGTCAACGGCTGGCGCTCCGGCTACTACACCGTCGAAGTCCTCGGGAAACTTCTCCGCGCCGCCTATCCCTTGTCTCCCGCCTAGCGAGCAGCCTATATAATAGGATTTCCCTAGCTTTTTACCGTCGTAGAAAGCTGCTGTGAGCTCTTTCCCGAGTTCGACGGATGTGTGAAGTCTTGGTGCGTTAGTCTTTTCAAATACGGCCATGGTACAGACTCGGTAGACTCACGCTCGCCAGCTAAAATCCGTCACGATGTCTTTATTTTGATAGAAGGCACTCCCGGATGTCCCGTTATGTCCGTTGTTTGAACCGAAGGCTGTGTTTATTCAGCCCTTCAATCAATACTTGATTCCAAAAACACTCCTTAACCTTCTTCACTGTTGGAACTGGATGGTGAAACGTACTGCATCCCTGTTAGTCAAGACAGAATCGTCACACCGCATGGATCAAGCTGTTACAGCCAGTATGGTATAGGCAAATACTCACCTTGAGAAACCATTAGCTGCTCCATAAGCAATATCTTCATACTTGATACCTAAAGCAATTCATTCCCAGGTCAGAGACTTTTCTTCCAAGTTTTCTTCACCCTCAGCTACAGGTTATAACTATCAATCAACCAACCACTAGACTAAGCAAGTAGGCAACATACATCCATCTACCCCTCCATTTCCAGTCGCAAGCGTCCGCCCATTCCACGTCTCGGGGAGCCACAGCTCATACACTATTTTCGA
>Ga0247782_1000211_pt1 | contig 65632 bp, 45 predicted proteins | sample UWRJL019104C5_FD_179928 | JGI IMG/M metagenome (GOLD analysis project Ga0247782, IMG submission 179928) | Plant litter microbial communities from Arlington Agricultural Research Station in Wisconsin, United States - UWRJ-L019-104C-5 | ecosystem: Environmental > Terrestrial > Plant litter >... | reverse complement strand
TTCGCTAGATTGGGCAAACTCAAGCAGCAGTCATAGCTAATATGCCCAGTTACAAGCATTAATTATGGCGATTTGATGCGTTGGATAGATTCATTGGTGAATGACGAGATGGCCGCGACCGTAATCGCAGTCCGCGAGCAACAATAGGCTAGCCAAGTTTGGAAGCCAGCAGTGTGTAGTACATCTTCGTCAGAGATGATTCGACTTGCACATCAGAGCAAAGCCTAGTATTGAGGCTATAGCGTCAATTCGATGTGGCATGGCCCGTGAGCTTCCTAAGTCTTGCAAGGGTGGCAGACGTTGTCTAATCGATTCTGGGAGGCGTGTCGCTCGGCGTGGTGCGTCTCCGCTCGCCTTCTTTCCGTAAGTTTTCGATGATCTTCAACATCTCTTTCCGGGCACCATAGCTGTCTATTGCTTTATGTGCCATGCTCATCGAAATCTTTTCGCCCGCGTTGACAGCCAATAGGCGCTTAACCAACAAGTGTCGCATGATGATGCAGACAAAAACACCACAGTCACTTCCATTCTCCTGTTGAGGACATTCAGACAGATAGTGGAACCGCAGATGCTTTCCAAGTACACTGGACAACCGTTTCGAGGCGTCCCATGCTTCATTGTTGTTGGCGCCATCAAGAGAGTCGTAGTGAAAAGCAACGCCGTCTATGATGCTCACCAACAACAAGGACCAGTGGCTGCCGCCCTCCGCTTGACTGACATTCCGGTTATCGTTGATGGGAAGGAATATATGGGTGATGTGGCGAAAGTCCGGTAGAGCTGATCGAACCATCTCGGTATCTTTATTCTTCATTAACAGAAAAGTCATAGACGGCCGGAGAAGAACGATATGTGCTTGAGGGTATTTTGCGAGCACCTCGCGTTCGAGGAACTCTTCCCAAAATGCGATGTTCTGAGAGACATATACGTAAGCCAAACTGCATTGTCACCAGAGAGTAAACGAAACTGGAGCATAGAGAAACCTACATTGTCGGTGAGCCAGTCATTCTTCAAGGCCTTGATGTCCTCGTATGTTACTAAATGCATGGTCAGTTCCGTGAAACCTCTGTTTTTCAGGTGTCGAGGTGTAGCATACAGAGGATGTCATAGTCTGTACAATTATCAGTTAGCCGCGCCCAAGCAGAGATACCCAAGAATGAAGCATAGACCCCCTGCTTACAGGATAAGTATGGCTGGGTTGGAGACGGCGAAGGCGACAGCTGTGAATCTGTTGAGTTCGGTTTACGACGGGGACGATACATTTTTGCAAAGAGCTCACGCTTTCATTCAGCCGCCGTGCGATTCTCTCGCGCAACGGCATTAAGAAGCCAGGAAGGGTATCTCGGCTGATGGCGTATCTATAGGTGCTAGAGTATGCACCCCGCGTGCTGGTAGTAGGTGGGCAGAGGATGTGACGGACTAGCGAGGAATGCGCCGGCGCAGCTGATTCTTCTACAAGGGATTTGTCGGAGGGTACGAAATAGACGGTGATGCGGGGTGCGGGTGTGCGCGGTCACGACGGTCGTTTTTATAGCAATCCTCGTGAGAGCGGAGAGGAATTTGTCATGAAAGTCGTTGCGCTGGTCTGGACTTTGGGAAGAGCAGCTCCGGTTGCAGGGTATTAAATGGTTCTATAGGGACAAAAGTAATGTGCACGGGTAGCAGAAGATAAATCCCAAAGTTGTAACAACTACAAGTGACTTCCAATGATTGTTCTAAGTAGTGTGCCGGTGCAGGTAGGTGGTCAATACTTAAGTCAAGAATGAGGCGGATGAATAGCCAAGAAGAGTGACGACGATACAACAGAGGCGTGTGGCGTGGCGGGCTGTGTGATGCAATCAAGGCTCCCTTCCGCTCTGTGCAGCATATCGAGTTTGGTTAGCAGACCTTGAATCATAAGCGGCAGATAGGTGGCAGCCAGGTATGCTGTATATGCTGTAGCACCACTGGATTGGATAGAGTTGTTTCGGGCTCCCAAACAACGCAGTCACGAGGAATGAATGGGAAAGACATGCTCATAAGTGCAATGCACAATAGACTTACAAGAGTATACGTTCTTTCAGGACAAGAAAAATAATTGGTTGATCATTAGGTGCGCGGATTCGTGACAAGAAGAATTGGCCTTTTGTTCTTTTGAATGTCAAGGCAAGGTCTGTCGAGGGAGAATGTTGTTGGTGCACCCTTCTATAATTTACTGTATTTAGAAAGGGAGAGAAATATAGGTAGAACGAAATTGCGGGGTTGCCCCATTGTAGAGGCAAAGACCCTCTAGCCTAGGCCCTCGCTACCCTACTGCCTAGTAGAGTAGAACACGATGAGGCATGCCTCAGGGGTCGTACCTCTCAGATATATACTCTCACCTCAACCCTTACGCCACTATTACCGCAGAGCGCAAAGGAGGGTTTTTGGAAGAGCCGTCAGGCAGGGCATTTATATTAAGAGCTAAGTCAATTTCCAGCTCGCAAACACTGGAAACATCAAATCAGGTTTGTACATGTCACGGGTGATTGCAGCTACTATCTAGGACCAAAGTCAAGTTTTGGTAGGCAACTACCTACCTTCAGAAGTGCAGGCAACCAGAACCGCAAGTAATAATTGAGAAACAACCTTGGAATGTTAGAGTAACGGAAATTTTAGGGTCTACACGACACCTTACCTGGCATACCTCCTCTCTCTTCAAAGCCACCACCCCCCTTCCACGGGATGTGCTTAGGCACGCTAAGTCGGACTACCGTAGGAGTTGGCCGAGCATCTGACCCTGAATGCATACTAAATGTGCTGTATTGTCTGACAAACAACATCAAGACCAATGCAGTGGACAACAATTAGAGAGTCATGCAAGTTGTCTGCTTATGCATGCCGTATGCCGTAGGTGGGCTTTCGGTCAGAGTCCCATGATTATAGGCTTGCACTAATGTTTTCTTGACTCTACTTAAAAGCATGGTAGTTATCAGGGCAGATAGTCAGTCGTACAGGTCTCAAGGTCGTCCTCACTCCACTCAGGCTTACCTCTCTTTGGCCACTGCTGTGGCTGTTTTTAGACAGTTTAATATCGTTTATCGATTTGTTTTCTATCGCAACTTTCGCAAGACAATATCAACTCGGCTTCCAGCAACTCTACATCCTTGTCTAGTTGCAAAATATACTCCCCCATCGAAGATAATGAGACGATACCCCTTCCTTGATGTTTGCGTCAGCATTTCAGGCATACTCCACGACATGACCAGTGATATTCTTGCGCAGGGCGGTCAGTACCCCTGGCTATGCTTCGCCGTGCTGCAGTTTGCCAAGACGTAACCGACATAGCCGGCCGCTGCTTTCTGTTGAGGATCGGTTGCGATCTTCTCAGATTCCATCGGGACCGACAAGAGTGGGAACGCATCTTGCATCAACATCTCGTGGGACTTCTAGAACCTGTCTATTGTGCCGAGTAGATACACATGTTTTCGGAAATATTCCGGCCCGTTCCATCCCGTCAAGTCATCCTTGAGCAGTCGCATACGCTCACACACCACGTTGAATGCTAGGTAGTCGGTGATGATGTTAAAGTCAAAAACACCCGCACCTCCCATATCCATGTTACGACCGTTTTCAGATGGCAGTTGGTCTACATGATGATCAACCCCCTAGCCTTCAGCAGAGGATCCTCGTGTAAGCCAACACAGTTTGTGCATTCGTCTTCCCAAACCTCTAGCCTGACGCGCATCCAGCGCTCAATGAAGGAAATCCCTTTTCTGGCACCGGTGAAACTGGCCAGGCATTTGCCCAGGGTACCTTTTGGACTGGAGTAGGGAGACTCGGGATTCCCGAGTTCGCGCCAGAAAATGTCGTCAAACTTGCGGAAGAGGATCGATCCGACACCCAGCCAGATACCACCGTGGGAGAACAACAAGCCTAGCTAGACCATGTCGCTTTGCGTGTTGACCCTTGGTCATCCCGTCCATCGTGTTGTTCTTAAGATACTCAAGACGATACTCAAGAGCCAAGAAACTTTGTACACTTGTCGCCGAACCAGGCACCATGTCGGGTACTATGTCGAGCACTCGTATGTCCCGCGAGGAGCCCTAGCGGCGAATATATCTTCGAGCCCCGTGTCCCAGAATGCCACAAATTCCGCTCATGGCGTACCGAAGGAGGTTCACGTAGGGTCTTGATGAGTTCTACATCCGGCCGCGTATCGACATCGCTCTCTAGTATCAGCTTAATCCCAGTAGTAACCGGCCGGAACGTCCTATATTCCACTGCTGAGATTATACTCTACTACTATGCGACTTTGAGAAGCTGTGTACGATGCTTCGGGCCATTAACGAGCTGACATGGTAATCTCGTTGAAGACACTGCTGCTGGCAAGACTCTTATTTATACTACTATAATATCCTATAAGCATTAGTCGCTTCTATCCACTATCTGTTTTTATAGTCATTTACCACAGCCTCTAGGACGGCCGCTGGCTCAAATATTTTTCTAATCTAGGAGAGTTAGTTGTCATCTATTTGCAGCCTCGAACCGAATAAGTAGCGGAACCATCCACTGTACCCAACCTCGCTCAGTATGATGAGATAATTCCTAACTAGTGAGTATTACTCTCGAAGATGGACTTGCCAAGTAGTTGTAGATATGAACAGAGAGTGGGGAACACACATACAGTCATCTCATGACTAGGTAGTTAATGCAAGGTACTAACATCCGATGGGATTCAAGTCACATGTGTATGATCCAAGTAAACGCAGGTGTCTATAACCATAGCAACCCCGAGTATTCAAAGTCAACTTTGCCATATCGCGAACCAAAAGCATACCGACGGCTGGAGCTGGATATGGACACTATGCGGCGTTGCTGTTTACCACGAGGCCGGCAAGTTAAGTACCTGGCTCCCCAGCATCTACCACAGAGTGTCTGGAAGTAGTGAGCAGGAGATGGACACATATTCAAATCGATGCTCATCGTTTAAATCAGCACGGTCTCAAATTTATACCCTGGCTACCCTGGAATGAGCCTTCAACACAGGGCCTACTAAGCTCATGCTTATTTATTTACAAGTTTTTCACTGACTTGTCGTCGCCTTTCATTGAACCGAAACCCGAACAAGGCCGAACCGAGCTTTCCCGGGGAAATGCCTTGAAGAGAACAAAGCGGGCCTCTCCCGGTTAAGGGGATCGGGAACCAATTTCTAGCTAGGGTGGAATTGTTACTTCTGGTGCAGATCTGTACGACCAGTACGCTATGTGCAGTAGGTAGACCGTGGTAAGTACAGTCCTGGCGCAGTAACGGACCAACGGTATCGTACCTAGGTAGCGTGGCTCGCTGTGGGGAATGAAACTCCCCCAATCCCTCGTCTCCAATTGCCAATCGCCGCTTCCCCGATTTCATGATTTCAAGAACTAACCTAGAATGAAACTAAATCTACCTACCTGATAAATAACTCCGTCACAACCTATTGCCCCTTTTCTCTCGGGACAAGAAAGCTGTCTATTAACCTCTATTGTATGTTTAATTCTCATGATTCATACGTGATTTAGACGCTTGAAAGGGCTCAATTCAGTTCAGAACTTATTCCCAGAGTTTCCAGTTAGGCCTGACTTGCTCCCGTGTGACATCATCGCCACCTGGGCTGAGCGATTGAGGATTGAATCTGATCTCGCTCCGTTTTGGATAGAAAGGAACCTGAAGCCTTTTGATATCGGACGAAATACGGTTATAGTAGGAATTGTAATCCAAGACTATCTGCATAATGCCGCCTCTATCGGGACCCGAGGTCGCTAAGCACAATAGCAAAGAGTCTTGCTGGGTTGTTATACACGTATGGGCTTCTTTTTACAGCGGGCGAGACTAAATCACAGAAAGGAAAAACGATGGCTGATTTGAGATGATATACTAGGGGAAGGCATACGATGTTACAGAGTTCTTGCCGGGTAAGTTGACTAAACTTCACTGGGAAGCAAGATGTTCTCAGTTTTAGCTAATATAACAAACAACACATAGAACACCCGGGTGGGATGAATATCATATTAAAATATGCCGTGAGTACCGGGAAATTCTGTCTCTGAAGAGATACCGTCCATTTCTATACCTGTTCTCTGCTGACCAGACATAAGGGCAAAGATGCAACCGCCGAATTCGATCCCATCCATCCCCCAGACACTCTGGACAAGTATCTGGACAAGTCGAAACACATAGGCCCCGTGGATATGAACACTGTCGACAAGGTTGCAGAGGATGAGGACCCAGATGAGGCTGCCCGACAAGAGCGCATTGCGAACAAGCCTTTGCTTTCGCAGTGCTATAACCTGATGGACTTCGAGTCCGTTGCGAAGAACGTCATGAAGAAGACCGCCTGGGGTTACTACTCTAGCGCAGCTGATGATGAGATTGTATGTTTCTCCTAGCTCCCCTAATTGTCAAAATGTATGATTTAAACTGGCCTGTGAGTCTCTAACTTACATGGTCACTCTAGACAATGCGGGAGAATCACGAGGCTTTCCACAGAATATGGTTCCGGCCCAAAATTCTCGTCGATGTTAAGAAAGTCGACTTCAGCACGACCATGCTCGGGACAAAGGTTGACATGCCCTTTTATGTAACAGCAACGGCGCTCGGAAAACTCGGTCATCCAGAAGGCGAAGTGGTGTTGACACGCGCTGCGCACAAGCACAGCGTGGTGCAGATGATTCCGACACTGGCATCGTGCTCATTCGACGAGATCGTAGATGCCGCTCAGGGCGACCAGGTCCAGTGGCTGCAGTTGTACGTGAATGCGGACAGGGCCATCACAGAGCGCATCGTGCGCCACGCCGAGAAGCGCGGCTGCAAGGGCCTCTTCATCACTGTCGACGCTCCGCAGCTCGGCCGCCGGGAGAAGGACATGCGCTCCAAGTTCGTCGATCAGGGGTCGAACGTGCAGAGCCAGAGCGGCGAGGCGACGGACACGTCTCAGGGCGCCGCGCGCGCCATATCCTCCTTCATCGATCCGTCGTTGTCGTGGGACGACATCCCCTGGTTCCGCTCCATCACGAAGATGCCCATCGTGCTCAAGGGCGTGCAGTGCGTCGAGGACGTCATCAAGGCCGTCGAGTACGGTGTCCAGGGTGTCGTGCTTTCCAACCACGGCGGCCGCCAGCTCGACTTCGCCCGCTCCGGCGTCGAGATCCTCGCCGAAACCATGCCCGTGTTGCGGTCTATGGGCCTCGAGAACAAGATCGAGATCTTCATCGACGGCGGCGTACGGCGCGCTACCGACATCCTCAAGGCCCTATGTCTCGGCGCCAAGGGTGTCGGAATCGGCCGCCCGTTCCTGTACGCTATGTCTGCGTACGGCTTCGAGGGTGTCGACCGTGCCATGCAGCTCTTGAGGGATGAGTTGGAGATGGGTATGAGACTCATCGGGTGCACTTCTGTTGACCAGTTAAACCCATCGCTTGTCGATACCCGGAATCTGGGCAGTCATATCACCGGTGTGCCTGTAGATAATCTCGGACACAAGGTCTACGATGCCCTTGTCACACCGGCGTGGAAGACGCCGAAGTCGTCCAAGCTGTAAATCTATAATTTAGAATAGCATACCAGAGAAAATTACGGTTTTGGTTAGTTATAATTAGTATTAATTATAAATATTCTTATTGTTCTAGTGTCTCTCATTTTTACTTGTTTGTGATACTGACTCGTGATAGACTTATGCTAAACCGATATTTGTTTTTCGCAACTGTTACGATTGGGTATATGTCACTATGGCTATGTCGGTTCTCTGATATAATGCTCCATATACAGTCCAGATGTAATGCGGCATCTCAAAGTCAAGCATTGACATTGCCACGCTTGAATCACACCGTTTCAACTACCTAATCATAATCAGACACCGTTGGCATCAATGACAATGGCTATTACGTTCCGTTCGTTCACCTACTAGTTAGGCACTGACGCCGCTCCCAAACACAATATCCCTCCTCTCCTTCCGATCCCACACTTTCACACCGTCGCTCTTGCGCCTGAAATACAGGATGCGGTGCTGCGGGATGAACTCCTCGTCCGTCTGCTCGGCCTTCCAGCTATCGAGCGCCCTCTCCATCACCCCCAGAAATCGGTCCTCGTACCCGACTACGTAGTCGCCGCTGTCCATGGCCGGGTCCCAGCGGATGCGGTTGATTACGTCGGCCGAGGAGCGGAACTTGCCCGTGTATGAGGGGCGGGTTGGGAGGTTGGATTTTGCTGCTGTTTTGGATTTTGATTTCGATTTTGATTTGGAGTTCTTTTCAGCAGCGTGTGCATCTGCATCCGCTTCGTCGGAGCCGAGTAACTCTTCCTCTGATTCTTCTTCTTCTTCATCTTCGTCTTCGTCGTCGAGACCATCATCCCCAGCAGCCGTGTACTCGCCCCATTCGCGATCGTCCAGACGTAAGGATGGTCCTAGATCCGATCTGTTGACCAGAGACGCGCTCATCCACGAAGTGTTGGAGTCGAAGTATTTCTCGTCGCCGCGGATCTGCGCCTCGAATTTCTGCAGAGCGGCGTGTAGTGAGTTCAGGGTGGATTTCATGTCGTCTCTTGACATGCTGGAGTCGCTGTTGGACGGTGATGATGGTGACGACGAATCGAGCCTGTCTAGACCGATGAGGTAGTAGCCTTGGTAGTCTGTTTCACTTTCTTCGGGAATGCCTGCGTCTTGGTTGACGAAGCGCGCGGGCCAGATCCGCGCGTGCAGGTTTTGGATGCGGCGGTTGAGGTCTAAGTTTAAGCATCGTTATGAGTACGCCGTTTTGAAGAAAAGAACGAGATAATTGAAAAGTAAGGTGAGAAAGAGTGATGAAGGACTTACCAACTAGAAGCATAACGCATCTCGATTCGAGCCACCCGACAAACCCGCTTCCCTTCTCCAGTGACACGCCCCAGAACTGGACGTCGATTTTGACGAACGTCTTGAAAGTGGCGAGGAAGTCTTCGGATCCTCCGCGGCTCGCGTCTAAGAACTTTGTCCAAGTTATGCCCTCTTGCGACAACAGCTTATCCGCCTGTTTGAAGTCATGCGATATGGTCCTGACAGAATGCAGAGACGCATTGACAGAGGTATTGAGCGTGGGCGGGTGGAAACCCAGAATCGCCATGGGCTCTCTAGCCGTGCGCACGTACCTGAGCTGTTGCTTATGGAAGAAGGGATCATATGCCGGCTGGTTGGCCCAATCGAAACTCGCGTAATGATTGAAGAACGTCGTCAGGATATCCGGCAGCGAAATCGGCCTGCCGTCGTGCGACACCATCTTGCATACGCGGGATAGCAATATCGAGATCTGGAAACCGCTCAAGAGGCCGAATTTCGCCGCGTATATTCCCCGTTGCTTCGCCCACTGTCGGATGAAATAGTAGGCCGTCTTAAAAACAGCATAGTCCGGGATCGTGCGCTGGATGTAGTACATATCCCGCGCAGGCTTCAGCTTTGACAGCGTCTGCGTCGGCAGAGCGAAGACCGGGTTGCTCGGAGGTAGGCGCATGGCGTGTGGCCAGGTCTCGGCTATTAGGGAGGAGGGACAGTAGTGCAGGTCCACCTTGATATCTAGGACTTCGAGCTCGAGCATGATGCCAGAGCTCGCGTTGACTTTCCGCCGGAGTTTGACCCCCTTATTCTCGGCTCTCCGGATTCTTCGGATAGCTAGGGCGAAGAAAGTCCTCGAGCTGATGGGCCCGATGCAGAGGCAGTCGATGTCGGATGAGGGTGTCCAGACACCGAGCCCGTATGACCCAACTGGGGCCAGGACGAATATCGGTTGTCCCCGAGCTGCTGGATTATTATCTTGGTCTAGCACCACCTCCTTCAACAACTCGAAGGCTTCTTTCCGCCTCGCGGCGTCTGTCGCTGAGGGGATGACACCTGAGCTCTGAAGACAGTCCTTGAGCTCTGACACATTGGTCAGGGAACTCGGGGCAGGCTTAAGATGTACTGGAACCGACAATTTCGAAGCAACGTCAGATGATGCATTGTCTCCGGTTCTGCTTATCGTCATAGAGCACCTCACACCCCAGTGATCACTAGCATACGATAATTTCGGTGCAAGGACTTGCTCCAAATCACTAGCTTCTGCCGTGCTTGCCTGCAGATAACCCGGCCGTCGCCCAAACAAATTGAAGCTAGTGACGGCATGTGCACCCTCTCCTTTCACGAGGATTCTGTCATACCTCTGAGGCCTGTTATTGAACCCGCTGCCGACTGTCTCCGCAGCCAGATCGTTGACCGTGGGATCGAATGTCGCGCCTTGCTCTCCTTCGAAGATCTCTGACTGGTGCTCAAGGTCCTGCTCCGAGTCCATGAAATCGCCGAACTGCACCCGAGAAGTAGTCCAGGAGTCCACCAGCCTAGCCTCAGTGAGAGTGTTCTCGATACCTCTCAAGTACGTGACAGCCTGTGGGGAGATGGCCTTTTTCTTCAAGGCCGCCTCGATTGTGTAGGTGCTAGTGGTGATATTGAAATCGCCGGCGAGAATCCAGGGGTTAGAGGCGTGGTTCAGCGACAGATAGGAAAGAAGCGCTTGCAGTTCGAGCTTCTTCGACGTCACGGATCCATCTGTGAGACCGCAGGTCAAGTGCACTGTAGCGAGAACGGTTGGGAGGAAGGCGTCCCCATCGTTCTGCTTCCCGATGTTGGTGAATTCCACGATCATGGAACCCTTGTGGCGTCTGTTGAAGGACAGCCACTTCCACGAGAAAGACCATCTACTGAGTACTACGACGTTGAGATGGCTTGGCAAAGGCCTAATGTCGGATTGGTCAGGTGGCCCGTGACTAACGTATCGGTAGTGTTTGCGGAGTTCGTCATTTCGGCAAATATATGTTAGAAAATCGTCAGTCACTTCCTGCAGGACTAAGACATCGGGCAGAATCGACGGCTGCAGAATGTTTCTGACAACTAAGGGATATCTGACTTCTGAAGGCGGGTGTTCGAACTCTGCTAGGACATTATAACTTGCTAGCGTCAAGGACTCAAGGTCACGTTCGATGGCTGCTTGAGTCGAAGAGCCTTGGTGTGAAGCCCATTTCCCATCTTCTTCTGAAAAGGTATATGGGTAGCTTATAGGTAGCTTGCTGTCCTTCGTTGTTTCTGACGAATCGCTTGCCGTACCAGCCACCTGCTTGCTTTCATTGAAATGCTCGGGTTTGTCTACCCTACAGACAGAGAAACTGGTGAGATCGACTACAATATTGTGTGTTAGCTATATTTTTGTATTCCTCTTTTCTCGTAGTGGCTAAAGAAAGAGATGATGGAATGACTAATGACAGGACTTACTGGTCCCCCATATTTTCATTTGGCTGAAGGCGTTTCCGTCAATCTGCATGCGCTCTCGAGTTAATATGTAGAGTCTGTCAATAGTCCATTCTGCCTCGGGCAACAGAGCCGACTTGTCCAGGAGGAACTTGTGGGGAGCAGAATTGAGATGTTGACTTTGTCCGATAGTCATATGCATGCGATAGTTCGTTGACGACGTGTGCCCCAATGCTCTCAGGACTGCGTTTCGCAGCTGTTGGACGCGGGATGCCCGTTCCTCGTCATCGTCATAGACGAATATTGTGTTGTCGTTCTTACGGGGGAAGACATCAACTGCGTTAAGCCGAACCTGGATAGCATGCAGTGAGGCATCTTGAATTTGTGATGCGACGAGCGATGCTGCCCTTGGCAGATTCTCGACTCGAACAAATGGATACACGAGATTAAGGTGTGGTGGCCATTTCTCATATGCCTTGTCGTACAACGACCTTAGGCTATCATACATTGGCCAGAGATGTTTTGGCGGGATTATACATATGGCCGTATCGTGTGAATCAACAGCCATAGTGCTAGGTTGCGATACGGCTTCCTCGGCCGCCATAGTTTAAACAGCTGAGTGCAAAATGTAAATATTAAGGATGATAGCAGAATACGTGTCGATCAATCAATCTCAGACAGAAAACCAATATTACAAAGACAAGTTGCGGTCGTATAAGAGCTTGCAGTCGTGGTTAAAGGGAGTAATAACTAAGTATTCTACATAGTCCTTTAATATAGGAGGACGAAGACCGAAAGGAGCCCTCTATTGCTTCAAGCTCGAATAGAGAGCTAGTCGAGTGAAGTGAAGTTCAGAGCTTCTCAGCTGCGGCAACCTCACCCTCAAACCGCATTCGTAGATGTGAGTAATACGGTATGAACCATAATGATACCATAGTGGCTAGTGGTGTTTAGCTTTGCGCTTGAGGAGCATAAGAGGAAAGGGAACTGCCTAGTCTAGGCTGGTTCAAGTTCATCTTTTACTCCTTGTTAGATGAGTCAACCAGCAATGACGCCGGAATCCTGGGGAGTATCTAGTCTCTGTTTGGAATATGATATACCTGTAAGAGGTACTATAAGTACTATGGTTGCAGGCGTATTAAGTGTACCCATGTCAGGTATTCTTGGCGCGCTAAGCCGTGACCCGTCGACGACCCACCGCCCTTCAGGCAGACTCCAGGTATCTCTCAGCGAGGTACTTGCGCTCTAAATGCCCTGTTCTTCACTAGCCACAAACCCACTGGTGGCGCGCGATACCCGGCATGGGTCTACTTAACCGGGCCTGGACGAGTATTGCATACAGCGTGTTAGCCGGTGTCCGGAAGGTGGGGCGTGGCTGAGGCCTAAAGACTTCACGGCTTTTATTCCCAATCTCGACTATACTACCTAATAATACACCTTTGTACACGAGACACACAAGCCACATTCAGTCCTACCCAGACACGGTCGATGCAACCACTATCTTCGTATAGAGAGAATATTGTGCTTTATCTACGTACCGGTTGTTGATTCGTGAAGCTTACGAACTGGAGCCATCAATCAAGACCTACTCCTTTACGAGTTCGAGTCTTTGACTGTGAACATTTCGCAGTTCGCGAGGGAACGCTGAACAAACGGGTGAGAGTTTTGTGAGGCTAAATTTCTTAGTTAGAGCACATTCAAGTCAATGTCTTCATCATCGTTTACTGAAAGTGCATTGGGCCGGAAGGTAGGTAACTATCGGGAAAAGGTCTGAGTAGCAACATCATGAGCTCAAAAGAAATATCTGCAAACCCCACTACTTGGACCTAGGTGCCAACGAAGACCAACTACATGCATGTATAGATGGGAATGAACTAGAAGATACGATCTTACTAACATTGATTTTAGCTAGTAGCTGCAGTCCGCTTCATAATGGGCAGCTCTACACTACTACCCCGTTAGAAAACGTGTTCAATCCCTTATACACCTTGTTATAAGCAGAGACTCGGGATTACCAATCTCTTTTCATTCCAAAGGTGCGTTTGAGCCGCTGGCCTCTACCGAACGAGGCCAAAGTTCGTGACCGAAAGGAACGATGACAAATTACCTAAACGGGCGCGAGGCGCGAGCACCGGTAGATTATCAAATTGCACGAGCCTTGCTTACTTACTTGTCGGAAACCCACATTGCTCGCCGACTACCTGATAATCCTATATCGTACTATTGACGATAGAGACACTGGAAGGAGAAGATGCGCAGTGGGGCCTCTCAGGCACAAACTGCGCGAATCACCAATCATGCATCCAGCTGACGCTTCAAAGCACCCGAAAGGATCAATGTTGATTATTCAGGGTATGCAACTGTGGGGCACAGAAGTATTCCCCGGCTTTGGTGTTAAGAGCCTCGTTGTTTTGATATATAAGTATGAGTTTCTGCTCAACTATCAAGGCATAAAGCTCAAGTCAACAAGTTACTCTGTGCCTATTAGTTGAACCTAGACGTAATTGAAGTACTACTCGACACCAATATAACTTTTTTTGCCCGAACGAACTGCTCGTGTTAACAATCGAGAGATTAACCGCATCAAGACAACCGGAATATCACCACAATGCCATTCGTGAAGGTCAAGCTCGACCCAGACTGGGAGGAGATTTGGGAAGTCGTCTCGCAAATGCCCCAGCCCGTCATCAACGACGTCTATGATGTTCGCAAATCTATGGAGACCACCTTGAGGGTAGTGAATGGGTCAATTCCCGTGGCGGAGGGCGTGGAAGAGACAAAGTTCACTTACCCCTCCCTCGACGGCACGGATATCGACATCCATCGGTTTGTGCCACCGGCCGCTTCTACCTCACAGGCCCCGCAGCGGGCCATTGTGTACGTATTCGGTGGCGCCATGATAGCAGGCAGCATCGACATCTGGCGGCCGTCGATTAGAGACCTGGCAGCCAGTACAGGATCGCCTGTGTTCGCCGTGCACTACCGGTTGGCCCCCGAGCACCCAGCGCCGGCGGCCGTTGAGGACGTCTATTCAGCTGTACGGTGGCTGCAGGCCGAGGCGCCCCGGTTCAAAATCGACCCCAAGCGCATCGTTCTGTTTGGTGGCAGCGCGGGCGGGGGTATCTCTGCGGGGGCGGCGCTCATGGCTCGCGATAAGGGACTTCAGTACCCCATCGCCGCTATGCTGCTTTACTACCCGATGCTCGATGACCGGACGGCGGTCCCGGCTGACCACCCGAATCAGCCCTATTTCACATATACGTCCCAGTCTAACGACTTAGCCTGGAAAGCAGTGCTGGGTAGAGAGAGAGGTGAGTCTCGATGTGACCCCACAACCGCAGCAAACGACCGTGATGCATAGTTACAAGATAGTCCGCTAACGTGATGAATAATAGAGGAGCGAACTGATGAGAACGTGCCTGTTTACGCCTCCCCCGGTCGGGCTAAGGACTTGAGCGGACTGCCCGACACATTCATTGATGCGGGCGGACTAGACCTCCTCAGGGACGAGGCCATCGCATTTGCGGCAAAGTTAGCAGCTGATGGTGTGTTTGTCGAATTCCACCTTTATCCCGGTGTATCGCATGGGTTTGACGGCTCGAGGGAGATGCGTGTCGCCCAGGAAGCTATATCGAACCGGAGAAAGTTCTTGTTAAAGTATTAAACAACACCAGTCAGTTGGTAGTTGACAAGGGAAGCACCCTTCCCAACCGCGACATGGTAGGATTGGGATGTAATGGTCTAGGCTCACGGGGTACTACATAGGTAGACCAAGTTGACATTGTGTAGTCTAGGTTAAAGAAACTAGGTAGGGATGCAATGAGAGTTTTATCCCAACGCATTTCACCGGCATGCGCCGGTGATAGGTCCGACCTTGTGTAAATTGCTTGTTTCAGAAGGATGGGATTCGCCGGTCACAATTTGAAGCATTCCGGGACGATTACATCCCAGGGCCGTCAAAAACGAACTGTACGTGCATGACTGATCTCGTCTAAGAATAAAGTGTCTTTCCATTCTGGGCAGTTCAAAGTCCACAGCACTGAATAGGGCCGGTTGAATTACATCATACTTTGTATATACAAGGCGATCGGCTAATCAATTTAGTAAATGAAAAATTTCCCTCAACCCGGGTTTAAGATCTTAGAGTGGGTGTCGCTGTAGATGTGATTTCGGCGCGCTTTCACGATGATCGTACCTGCAAAACTCCTCAACGAGCAAAGCATCCCGAATACCTAAATAAGCTAAATAACAAGGAACAGGACAAGTTGATCAACCGCTAAATTGTTCTTGTTTAATTAGATCTAGTTGGTGGATAATCGAATGTGCTGAAACGATGATCGGCGCATAGTCGACTTCCTGCCAAAAATAACCCTGCCCTGTGTAGATCATCAGATGAATCGTCATTCTTTATAAGGGACGAAGGGTGAAGACTACCTTCACACACACAGTGAGGTAGAGATCTGGGTTTCGAGGCTACTCTGGACAACCTGGTCTTGAACTTGTCGATTGAATCGATCAATCAATCAGCGTCAGGTTCGAGACCTAATTACGGATTTGATGTAAAGCAAACGACTTATTAGACATCCCTATCTCATAGGTGTACTCCCCTCCGATCCCGCCTATTTAAAAGAGAGAAGAGAAAGAATGAGAAGCAAGATGTTGTTTACGATGCAGATAAGCGTGTTGCTGGCTCTCGTCTTTGGTAGCCAGCTTGTGCTGTGCTGGAACGCAACAATATACGAATCAGCTAATTGTACCGGAGGTCGGGTGCGTGCTTTTCACATATCTACCTATCTACCCTCAAACTTGTGACTCAAAAAAAAAAAAGTATTTCATTCCTTTCTAACTGCTTTATTTTCTTGTTTATAGTACGAGATCTACCCGACGGTTGAATACACCAAATACTTCGAGATGGATGGGTCTTACGGCGCCGAGATGGTCTGCACTTACTACCCAGGAAATCACAACAACGGCAGCACAGCGGCAGCGCCTTGCAAGGAGCAGTTTCCTGTGGCCAAATCGGTTTTTAGCAGACGGGGCTCCTGCAAAAGTTACTCGGGCGGCCACTCGAGTGGGGAGCACGTGGCTCGTCAAGAGCAGGGCGAGTGCAAGACTACGGATTTTGATATCCGGTCTGTAGTTTGTTTTGACGATGATGACTAGGATAAGGTAGATAAGATTGAAGCGTTTGACTGGTTCATATCTCGCATGAGGGGGCGTTGTTGGATTACAGCATTGCGGGTGCCTTTTGGATTCAAAGCTTCACCGACTGGACTTTTACATTGCTTTACCATCTTACAAAACGATTTCATCTCGGGCTGTACATAATGATGTGACAGGCAGGGAGGGCAGACCCAGCATAGATAGATCCCAGTTATACAGGACGTCTGCAGGATTCAAAACACTCCGGACAATCGGGTCTCTAAGGATAACGATTTCCCATTGGCAAATCAACACCTCCGGGATAACCAATCAATGGGGCACCGAGGGTATCACGGGTATTACATACATAGTCAGACTTGAGATTTGTGGCCGTCGGGCACAGGTTTATGGGATGGGATGATCCGATAACGCGCAGAAATTTCTCAGAAATGTATGGAAGCGGCTCTCTGTTGGCACTCATTTTCTAGATGAGCTAAGTGCCCTGTCTGCCTCAACCCATCTATTGGATATGGTAACTAGAAATTAGACCGAACACATGCACGTTCCCATCAATTCCTTGTTATATCAGTTTTATATTGTTCAGAGACAAATCAGGGCTTCCCTGATTCGACCTTGCACATACAACATATTACCTCATGTAGACATACTAGGTACATATGTATCTTCCTCTTCGTTCCGATAGTTGCAAGGTCTTAAACTATCTTGATAAAGTATGTTACTTAGTTAGACGCTTAATATAGCAACAAAAAAGCGGGTCGTAAGGCATTACGGTGGTGTTTGAAACAGCAGTACAGCATACCTACGTACATACACGTACGTATATCCAGCATATGCATGGAGACACGGACAGCCTCACTGTCCACGTCATTACACATGTATGGTAGCTATTTAGTACGGCAAGTGAAGTAGGTACCAGAAGACGCCTCGTGGACATGAGACAACTCATTGCTACTGTAGCGAGACATCATCGTACTCTATGTGCCTATTAATCAATCAATGAGCGGTGAGTGGACAGGACATACAAGGTTGCCCGAAAAGAATCGTATGGTTCCCGAACTGGACTTGGAGAGAGTGAGACGCGGCCGCAAAAGTGGACCAACGCCCGGAATAGGGTCGTGCTAGCGGCAAAAGGGTGAAGCTAAGTACCTAAGTAGCCATCACAGAATGAAGCGGGTAGGTAAAGGTATGTAACAGTTAGGTTAACTAGGTAGGTGGTTATTCTAATAATAAGATTGCGGAAAATTCGTTCCAGAAACGCACGAGTTTACCGCTGTTGAAAGTGGCATGAACTTGGGAGCTTGCGAGACTGGTCACAGCCACGATCTGAACCAGGTATGTACCTACATACATGTAGGTATGTTTTACACGCATGTACATGTCGGGCAGCGTACAGATCTGTAAGTGTGTGCAAGGATAGGACCCGGATTCTCTAGAGTTAAACAAATTATTGCTGTGAAGTGAAAAAAGCTTTAATTGACGACTGATGTTGGTAATGCGACTCTTAGGTATACGCAATATTGCACCCCCTTCATTGTCTAATTCTCATAGGCCTTCGTCGCTATACATGTCAAGGGGCCTTCTTATACCGGGTGTACCAATCAGATGCTTCCACCACATTGGTGACTTTCCACCTCCCGCTGAAGATACTCACAAAACGTTTCCCGTTCCCAGGGATCAGCCTCAATGACTTGCTTGACTCTGAAATGCAGCTTTTTCTCAGCCAATGCCGAAAGTTCAAATGCCCTTTTCTCCGCAAGATCTCAGAAAGTCGTAGGAGTCGCAGCCGCCTCGGGTTGAGGGGCTGGGTTTGCTGCTGAATCGAGGCTTTATAATAACCATTTGAATGACTGAATGGGCCAAAGGTGATCAGGCTTTCCATTCGACTCGTAGTCAAAAGGTAGGCCCGACCTCTGCCAGCCCCTAGACAAGAGCTGTAGACGTCCTAGCCCCTCGAGATGTTATCACAGTTTGATATAGATGTCTGCTAACCGGCAAGAGAACTTTTCTTTCTGCACCTCTCTTGCTTCATACCAGGTCAATAGCTTGCCTGGCAGCGTTTCAAGCAGAATGTACCCAGCGCCAACGGGATTCGTAGGGTCGCCGTCATCAGCACAGTCGTACACCTGAGGGATTAGAACAGCAATCCCAGCAAGGACACGATGTGTCGCAAACTTGCTGCGCCTATCGAAGATCCTCTCTTGCAATGGGGGTTCGTTGTGATTTGGGAGTCGAAACTTTGCCAACTGGGTCTTCCCGTCGTCAAACATAATCGAGCCGTGGTAGTCACGCCCATCAAGGACATTAGAGTTGAAGTATGCTTGGTCGGCTGTTGGAAGATTGACGACACATTTTATCCCGCCGAGTAAACTCTCTGCGCGCACGCGAAGGGCATCGCAATTAATAGTTGCTAGCAATCTGGAATTGAGACCTTCGATCTTAGCCGGGCAGATATGTATATCTCGATGATATCAGAGTACTGTTTCGCCCATCCGAACCTCCCCTTGTAGGCTTTTTAGGACAAGTATGCAGCCCTGACACCACGTGTTTTGGGCAGAAACCTCGGTGGCAGAGTTCACACTGTCCATGGAACGACCTCAAGACCGGCCGATCACATGGTCGAAGCGCACAAGACAGTCGTGGGTTCTACTGGGACCGGCCAGAGTACAATATTCCTACTTTTGATCTTTTTGCGGTCCATGTAGCGGAATTACAACCTTACTCTAATTCACGAAGAATCTTACACCGATTTTCATTAGAACAAGTATATCTGAGGCAAGAAAAAAAGAAAGAAAAATTGATACGAGCTTGCTTGTAGTAAAAGGTGTCCTTGGGAACCTGATACTGTGTTGATCGCAAATCGTCAAGCAGATTGGGGCATATCTCCACTTAGATTAAAGGACCAGTATTTATATCGAGTATTATGTATCTCCTATTGGCCGTTGGAACGTAAACGTTCTGCTGGCCGTTTCTCTCTGCAGTGCTGATACAAAAAGTTGCCTATGTCCTCGCCAGCCTGTGCACCTCTAACGTGGTAGTCGAACAGGTCGAGAAAGGTCTCAGCCCAGCAGGTCAAACCACCCTAATGACCAATCATATACAGGCATAGTGTGACGGAGCCCAAAGAACCAGAAAGCTGGGCCCCACGTCCCCTCATTCATCAATCATTCATTCCGTCCATCCATTCTTCCCTTGTCATTCACATCTCCCTTTAGGAAAAAAAGGGAAAAGCCGCTTCCCATTCAATCTGCACGTACACCACGCACGCGCTTGCTGCTCTGCGCACATACGGATAGTCATTTCCCAGGCGCATTGCCGTTGCGTCCTTGGCGACAGCTTCCCGCGCACCCTTGAGCGGTGTCTCACGTTGGGAGATCCCACTCTGTCACCTATTGTTGGTTGGTTGGGTGCAACAGCATAGTTGTCAGATTCCCTCTTACACAGCCCCCTTCACCTTAATACCTGCCGGCGCTGCGCCACCCTGTCAGGCAGACTTTCGTGTCAACCTTGCAAGACCTGGCATCGACGTTCTAAAGACAGAAACAAGAGTTGACAGTAGGCTATGGATCAACAGTCTACCCAGTCCATGACGCCGGCGCGTGGCCGGTCGCCGTCCGCGGGGCATCATCAGCAGCAGCAGCAGCCTCATATAAGAAATAGCCCCTCGCCTTCGCCTCACCCCTACCAGTCCCCAGACGCCTCTATCGGCCTTGGTATCGGTATCGAACCCGGCTCTACAAACACTCAATTTGGGACCGACGAGTTCAATAACTTCGACGGCGGTGATAATCAGTTTTTAAACAGTTCGCAGCCCCCAGGATTTCCCCACCAAGCAGGCACCGACACAATACCCTTTGACCCGAACCAAGACTTCACCCAGTCCCAGTCCAACTTTTCGCAATCCCTGTTGACTTCCGACTTCAATCCCAGCGGTGATTTTTCCTTATTTCCGCCAACTAGGCAAGCCGACCAGTACAGCACGGCACAGTTCTTTGGCGACATTCCTCAGACAGACCCGTCGGTTGCAAATCCGAATGAGCTGACAAACATGACGTCTTCGCAATCGCATCAGTCTCCTACTCCGCCTCACTTACTCAAGCCGTCTCCCGGTTCGGCCCATCCATCACCGTCCTTTAACCAGCAGCAATTCTCGTCTCCGCCGAACCATCATTCCAGACATACTTCTTTAGGCCCAGAAGCCGCTCTTCTTCCCGGACAGGTAGATTGGACTCAGGCGCAGTTCCAGGGGCACAGGAGAACGCCTAGTGATTATTCGGACGTGTCGTCAAATGCCGCCTCGCCTAGCTTAACCGGACATGATGGGTTTGATCACCCTGAACATGGTCACTCCCCTATGCAACGCCCTCAGGACAGTTTTTTCGATGGCGTTATGGGATTAAATAACTTCAGCATATCAGATCACAACCGCAGCCGGAGTCCATCGCATAGCCCGCACATATCTCCGCGCCTACTTCCCCAAATGTCGGAGTCTAGCCAGCGTAACTCAATTGGCCAAGTGCCCCAAGCCTTTATGCTAGGTCCAGGTTATCAGGCCGGACCGTCGGTTGCCTATCCCATGCAACCAGAAGAATTCCCTGCTTTGACGCAAGAGGGTTCCATGGAACAACAAATACATCCGGGACTAGCGCCACCTTCAATCAACATTGATTTCGCTCCTAATGCAAAACAAAACACATTCGAGTCTCCGAAGCCACCCATGGACGAAAGTTCCTTGACCCCTCCTGAAAGAGGTAACGATCGTAAATAACCGCCACTTTCCAATTGTTAAACTGACATCGGTGTAGGGCGGCCTAGATCTCGGCCTCGAGCAGCCACTGATTCAATGTATAGTGGCGGCGGGGGGAATCCACGACCCCAAGCATCTGGGAATCTTTCACCACATCTTGGTGCTGACCTAGCAAATCGTAGTCGTTCTGGGTCCGAGTCATCGTCCAGGTCTCTATCTCCACTAGCGCCAGGTGACAGATCTGGCAGTGCCAATGCGGCGTCCAGAAGGCGCGTCTCGATGTCTTCGGTGCCGAACAACATAATTGCGCTTCGATTAGCGGACCCTGAATACCAAGCTTCTCAAGAAAGCGGGAACACCAAGCGTGTCCAAAAACATCCCGCCACATTCCAGTGCACGCTTTGCCCTAAAAGGTTCACTCGTGCCTACAATCTTCGTTCGCATCTACGCACGCATACGGACGAAAGACCGTTTGTGTGCACCGTATGTGGTAAAGCGTTTGCTCGGCAACACGACCGGAAACGCCACGAAGGGCTGCACTCGGGTGAGAAGAAGTTCGTCTGCAAGGGTGAACTCAAGGCCGGCGGTCAATGGGGCTGCGGGAGGCGGTTTGCTCGAGCCGACGCCTTGGGCCGGCATTTCCGTTCCGAGGCAGGTCGTATTTGTATCAAACCATTATTAGACGAAGAAATGGTGGTGAGGGAACGGGCCTGGCAAGAACAGCATATGATGGCGGCACAGAACATGGCTCAGCAACAAGTCATGCTGGATCCCAACATGTATCCAAGCATGGACGCCCAAGCCCCGGCATACAGCCCCTTCCCAGCAGCATTAATAGCGCAATACCCTGCATTGGCAACGATGAACTGGGGGCAGAACGATATAGGCAACGTCGAAGACGAGCTTAGTGGACGGTCAAGCTTCGACGCTAGTGATTACGATGACGGAGAGGAGCCGGGTTACGCGAGTGGGACGGGGCCTCAAAGCTATGAACTTGGATACGCTAGTGACTACGGCGGGCGTTAATCGCCGTTATGTCCTTTGCCCGTTTGACGTCTTCCCATTCAAAGTCATGACCAACCTTATAGATGGCGTTACGAAGGTTTTTCTTTTCAGGAGGATGGTTTCCTCTCTTTCTTGTTGATCTCTGTTTAAATTTTTTCGCATACTATGTTACGAAGCGAGGCCGATAGCGATACCACTTATACGGAGTTATAAATATAAATTCTTCCCATTCGTATACCATAACTAGAGGCTACAATACCTTCGGCCACAATACCCTCGGCCGAATAATAATAAGGCGACGGGCTATCGTCAAGCTAAACCCAGGCTTATTAGTAATACATGGCCCCAACCGTATATCATAGGTAAGATGACCAAGATCGGAGTTTAGAATGAGTGCCCATAAGAATAGTATCTACCAGCCCAGGTGCTACTATAGGTACTTGGATAACCTCTAGCATTTCGTCTCCATCACAACTTAACGCCCAGAAGGGAAATGGGTGGGTTATTGACCCCATTTCCTTGTATCATCAACAACCGGTTTTTTTTTTCTTTTTCTTTTACTCCACCAGTCATTCGAGCGCTTGTTGCTCTCGCATCATTAGACCGGGTTAAACTCTCCCCCTTTCTTTTTTTTCTCCTGGTATAGGTCTCTTGGTATACGTGCAAACAGTCGGCGGTAAGGGCCAGACTAGCAAATTAGACTAAACAAGACAATTTGATCTCGGCTAGGTAGTGGAAGGATTCCTACATATTCCTAGAGACTAGGAGTGACTTGCTGATTAATAACCGTATCGCCGAAAAGGATGATACCGACGGCGATAGCTAGTGATTCGGTTGATTATCACTCAATAACCTAGTATTTGCGCTCACTAGGAGGAACACCGGCGAAGAAGCCTCTTGAGCAAGATCTAACCTTGTAGCGGTTTTTATCCTTTTTTTGCGGGGTTTCTAGACATTTGTGGTGTCCGTAGGGACTAGAGAAGTGAGAAAGATTTAGACCACGTAGGTCATAGTGACGCTGTCCCATTTCAGTAACATTCGGATATATAAACGGGGTTATCTGGCGGCTTTTTTGTCTTTGAAGAAGAGAGAGCCACGGGGTTTTTGTTCGTTCCAGTAGTAGAAGGCGACACTTTTAAATATCATAACTCCATTGTTTCGTTTTGTTCGAGTAAGTACTTCTCTTCATAAAAGCAATAAATAAGATAAAACAGGACGTTCCATTTCCAACCGGGCCAATCAAAAAGCCAAGAGCTTGGGGAGTCTAATCGAGACTTAGGTAAACTACAAAACTATCGTGTCCGATTCGGGATTGGAGAAAGGAAACCGAAAAGCAAGAAAAAATGTCGACGACCAACAAAGCCATCGTCCTTGCCGAAAAGGGCAGAGCCGAGATCAGGGAGGGACTACCCCTCCCGAAGCTCACTGACGGACATAGTATTCTGGTCAAGGTCCGAGCCGTCGGCGTCAACCCCACCGATTGGAAGAGCATTGCCAACGCCGAACCCGACCGGTACGGCGGCCGTTGCGGATGCGACTTTGCCGGCGAGGTGGTTGAGGTCGGACCCAGTGTCACTAAGGACATCAAGAAGGGCGATAGGAGCGCCGGATTTGTGTTTGGTCTGTAGGTGTTCCCTTCTTATTCTCTCACATCCATCCTTTCCCCCCCTTTTGCATACCTGCTTCTGCAACAGACGATCATAAGTAAGATGTGAATAAACAGCGAGGGCACTCAGTCTGAGGTGGAGATTATCCGCAACACGTATAGAGAAAAAGTGTGTGTCTCACTCACGAGGGAAAGCTGCTGATCTTTCTTCCCTCCTTCTCACAGAAGCTGGAAATCCCCAGATAACGGTTCTTTCGGAGAATACGTAGCCGTGAAAGAACACGTGCAGCTCAAGGTTCCGGACCACGTTACCGACGAGGAAGCTGCCACTCTCGGCGTCTCTGTTACCACCGTGGTAAGCCGCTCCCCCTCCCGCCCAACTCACTCACTCACCACATAGGACCCCCATACCCCATTCCCCTCCCTCTTTTGACCCATATACCCTCAGCTTTCAGCATCAAGTACAGTTTAGTTCCACCAGTCTATCCCACGAGAGCAAAACACCCTTAGAATAACGAAATCAGGTAACTTACGCCTTCTAAATGTCAATAGGGCCAAGGTCTCTACAAAACCCTCGGGATCCCTCTCCCGAACAACCCCTCCAAGACTCCCTTCCCCATTCTTATCTACGGCGGTAGTACAGCAACCGGCATCTACGCGATCAAATTCGCGAAGCTGTCGGGTCTAACCGTGATCGCCACATCATCGCCGCACAATTTTGCCTTGGTCAAATCCGTCGGCGCCGACCACGTCTTCGACTACAAATCCCCGACCATAGGGCAGGACATCCGCGCCCTGACGGAGAATAAGCTGAAGTATGCCTGGGATTGTACGGGATTCGGTGCTTCTATTTGCGCCGCTGCTTTGAGCGATAACGATGACGAAGACGGCGAAGAAGGTAAGACACAGAAACCAAAGTATGGAACCATCATTCCCGTCAAGCCCGAGGAACTCCACCGCGTAAATCCCGCCATCGATGGTCCGTACTTCACCCTGGGCTACGACGCCATCGGCGAGGAGTTCCCCCGCATGGGCCAGGGCTTTTTCACGCCTCCGGAGGATGAGATAGAGTGGGCGCGGATGTTCTGGAATTTGACGCAGGAGTTGCTCGAGAGTAGGAAGCTGACGCCGCTCAAGCCCGAGGTCAACCGCTTTGGGAGCGGGCTTGAGGGCGTGCTCAGGGGCCTGGATGAGTTGAAGAATGATAGGGTTAGTGGGACGAAGCTGGTGTATACTTTATAAGGGAAGGGACAGAACGGCGATAAGTCATCTATACTCTGGCCCTCACGGCTACTCGGGACAGTATGGGGGCTCAGACCTTAAAGATAGTAAATACGATGAGAGAATAATTATGATTTGTGATATTAACGTGATATTTAATTTTGCTTGTGATAAGCAACAATGTATACAATGTTGCAGAAAAAAAATATGATGAAACCTTTCCAGCTAACCCAATTCTTCTATGCCTCCTATCATTTCGGGTCACCAAGTCGTGGCTCGCCACACATATTTCTTTTCTTTTTCCTCCTCTTCGTACCCCTCTACGCCCAGCATTCCCAGTAATCACACCTGTGCTTATCCCTATTTCCCGCCCTCGTATACTATAACTAAATTGATACATACGTACGTATGTAAGTAGCCATCATTTTCATTCCTCATTTTCATTTAGACCGGTAACACACGTACCACAACCCCACCTCCCTACCCCTCGTACCCAATTTTACTGATAAACTTTATTTACCTTATTTATCTTATTTTGGCCTTGTTCGACTTTGTTCGATACTGACCCATTACCACTGCCTCGCCCGATCATTCAAAGACTGGCGATGCCGCCCGTCGGGCGGTGCGTCGATGCGCTTCGGATGGTTCAACTACCCGAAGGCCGGCCGGCCTGAACCGGTACGGGGTCCTTCTTCTCTGGGTGCGCGTACTTGGGGACATTACCGTGTTCCTTCTCCATGCGCTTCTTCTCGCGAAACCCGCTCGGCGGATCTGATGTTCGGGCGGTTCAAGCGACCAGTGTCTTCCGGTTCGGGGGCGTCCAAGGGTGGTTCAGACGAGGATGAGGACGATAACAGGGAGGACGATGAAGGAGAAGAAGAGGGGGTTGGGGTTGGGGACATGCTGGTTTTACCCGCCTCGACGACGGATTCGACCATGCTGTGCCCCCTTGGAGACGGGATTATGAAGTACGCTAAGGCTGGCAGGCCTACTGTTGCGCCTATGAGACTGCGGTTTTGGAGAGTGGATTGATCTGTTAGTTTGGGTTGGAATCTAGAGGAGGGAGGCAAGTGATGGTGGTAAGAGGGAAGTGGCTACGAACAAGTTTCTGTTGTTGTTGCTCCCGCGCTCCGACATCTGAGGTCCCTCGGATGCATATGTTCGCCTCAACAGCCGTGAGATCCGCGGTGCTGCTGAGCGAATCAACCCTCGCACCAACGAATTATTGAGGATCGTAGGCATTGTATTTCTTCTTTTCTCTTGTTCCGGTTGGTTGGTTTGTTTCCTCGATAATGCCGGATGGCATTCGACTGTTAACTTTGATACCTTTAATTGGTGGAGTATATTACAGACAAAACACTTCTTCGCTATATGAACACGGGTGGCGGGCTTGCTCATCTATCTATATTAGTGTATGAAGGTGACGGATGACCTACTTATGACTGCCTATGACATGCCAGTGTGTCCAAGGCGGTATGTTTGCTTAGTCCTTTTGCTAGTGAACTTTAAATAGTAGAGCTGTAAAGCCTCGACCGCTCTCTGTTTCATCTGGTATACTACATATGAGATATACGGGTAGTATAGATCTTTCAGGATCGGACTGCATCGCTTATCTTAGCCGTTACTATTATTCTGCAAGAAAATTACGGGTTTAGACTATCTAATGCTTCGAGGTTAGTATCGCTGGAAACGACTCGCGAATTCAAGGTTCCATGGGACCATCTGCAAACATTTGAAATTTGTACATTTTTGAACAAGGGCTGGCGATGATAATGTATGAACATCTCGTATCTATTCTGCTACCTCTTCTAGGTAGTTGGTCCCAGTTTTGTCGAATGTTGTTGTGAGTGGCTATGGTGCCAAATACCGTTCAGGTTGATCCTAGCTTGACCTACGACACAAGGCCTCCTTGAAAACCCAGAGTAGTCAAAATTGTTCCTCTTAAGCGGAGCATGAAAGTGTGGTGTTAACAAGACATACCCTCTATGTTCTCACTCGAGAGCTATAAAGATAGGAACATGTGCCCTAGTTGGGGTCTCTGGTATTCCTTTCTTATTGATATCTTGTGGATAAAGCTATATAAGAGTTGGGAGTTATGATTTCAAGCGCAAATTGCAAATATCCTTGAGAACACAGCCGTCAGCATAGTATGTATCAACAGTCGCCGCGACCATGAGCATACAAAATATTGAAGCCTTGCGTGCGACTGTCGGAAGAATATGATAAAGGGTATTGATCTCTTCATATGCGTATCCCCGTTCATGTCGGTGCTCTTCCCATCAAAGACAACAACCCCCCGGTGGACATCACTGCGAGTTCATATGTTCTCGTAAGACCGCACGCTCGAGCCAGACTCATCATCAAAGTATAGTCCCCTAAGAGCTGTCCATATAATATGTTTGCAAAGACGATCGCAGAGGTCGCGATTTGGGCGACGCATTCTCAACTGCGACAAGATTAATACAAGGGGCATCTCGATCTCGCACTCGCAGACGAGGTCATATGGCGATTCCGATTCTGAATCCAGAGCCGTATCTGCGTTCTCTCTTTCCGCTTCAGTTTCTCCTTCACTGTCGTACGTATCACCGTCGTCATTATTATCCCTATGGTTATCATTGCTATCACCATCGACGTCCGCGTCTGCGTCTGCGTCTGCGTCTGCGTCCGCTTCACAATACGGCAGCCCGGTCTCGCGAGAGACGACGGTGAAGGAACCCCGCGTAACGACGCCGCCGGACACGTTTACGCGGAACCGGACCCCGGCGTCCGTCTTGCACCCGACAGCAAGGTAGCGCTTCAAGCGTGAGAAGTAGGGCAGTAAATAGGGCACGTAATAGACGTCTTCCCAGACGTCATAGAACTGCCATCGCGAATTCGAATCGGAATTCCTTGCCGTGTTGCTACCACTATCGCCATCACCATCACCACCACGCAGAGTGTCGGCGTCTGCATCGTTGGAGCAGAAACTGAGGTTTGCGGACTCTTCCTCCGACGGCTTCTCCTCCTCCTCCTCTTCTTCTTGGTTTGAAACTGAGGAAGAAGATGATGATGGGAGGATGAGGTCGTCGCAATCGTGCCGAAAGAACGGGTCATTTTTTATCATCGCGAGCTCCTCCCCGCTGAATCTGGCTGGCCCGTCCCGGGCCTCGTACTCGACTATGTAGTCGTGGTAGTCGAGCAGTGGCTCGAAATCCTGCAGCGTCTCTACCACGAGCCATGGGGGCACGTTCGCGGGTATGCTGCGTTTGACTTTGATGCGGTGTCGGGTTGGCATTTTTCTTTCTTCTCGTAATTTTTTTCTCTGCAGTTGTCTGCCTCGCTGGCCGGCTATGGATATTGGAGTTTTTGTTTGAAACACCGAATGACTAGCTGAACCGAACTAAACTATGCTAATTAAATACCTTTTCCAATGTGTAGGTAGGCAATGTTTTGAGTATGCAAAGATGTTTACACACCCGCAGACACGCCAACTGAGTGAGGCAAACCAAACCAGTGAGGCAACCGGCGCTCTGCCTAGCTGTCCTACCTGACTAATAAGCTTGCTTACCAACATGAAGCCAGATATTTGATTGGCTGTTCCATGATGATTGTGGTAGGCCGTCGGTCAATGAAAACCGGTCTTGGCTGTCCAACAATACGGTCATCATCATCATCATTAGCAGCAGCAGCAATTTTGTAATAAGGATACCTGCATACATTGTTTGTGTCGAGGCTCGGGGCCGGACCCGACAGTTGACGCGGACTTGCACTAGGCTGCAAACGCATTTACTACGCATCGACCCCTTTATTTATTTATTTACCATTAACTAAACGCTCTATAAACTTATATTTTGCGATACAGCATTGAATTTTGACGATTTTAGTTTACGGGAATGAATCATGATATTGTTTTAGCCGATGCCTCTCGCATAAGTGATAACAAACACGGCTGCGTCCGATATAGGCACATTAGGTCCAACGGTTATTCTCATGCCTTTAGGCTCATCATTAGTTTTCGTGATGCTCATCCACGCGGAGCCCTCACATAGAAAGAACTCCCACTAAGTGTGATGAAAAGACCTTACTGAGCAGAGTGCTGTTTTACTGACATCGTCTATAGCTGGGTGGAAGGGTATCTCAACTCTATGCCTCGTTAGTATGGTATGTTGCCTTTAGCTCTACTGTTTTGCCTGCTGCTGGGATATTTGGCGTTATAATTACTAGGTTAGAAAAGCCATAGAGATGTGTGGCAGTTTACATTGGACTCGAGAAATGTCTATGTACTTCTACAATGCGCCCCTAATTCCATGCGCGGAATGACCCAGCATCAATTGCAGAATATAATTCGATGTACATACTATACCTTTGGATAGAAGGCTAGAGTTATCAACATGTCCATCCAAAGAGCGTGGATGTCCGATAAGGCAATGAAGGCCATTGCCACTATAGCGGTGCCGGGAATACGGACGTACTTATGCGTCGTCAATGGCTTCCTATGTTATGGTTATTATAACGTCGGCTGAGCCAACCCAGCCCAATAGGTAGAACATTGACGAAGAAGAAAAATTTCCGTGACAGCAAAGACCAATAATGATGCAATTTTCTCCGAACCGACGCGTCGTCTCCTGTCGATTGGGTATAAATCTCGCCCGCTTTTTTTTTTTGGGCAGCGCTTTTTCTTTCTTTGTCCAGTAAATAATAAAAGCAGTACGTTGTATGGTGGAAAGCGTCGATGCGCGTTGAGGCGGTGAAGCCCTCGCGATGCCGTTTTGGGGGCAGCATTGTGGGATTCCGCATGGAAGATTTGCAAGGGGCTGCTCCACCATTGGTTGCTGCGTAGGTAGCTGGTAGGTTAGGGGGCCTTCCTCTGGCCTCACCAGCTGCCGTAACAGGGTATTGGATGGGGCGGCCAGAGAGCGCGAAGCGAAGACGTTGGTACGGATGTACCCCTAAGGTATGATGCGCGGTGTCAAGATATTACTTCGAGACGGGTTTGATAGAAATACCTACATTAGCTGCCGTCGATGCAGGCTGCGAGGTATGTAGGTAAGTAATCGTTGCGGGAAGACTAAGGCAAGTAAACAAACAAGCCATCGTTTGCTTGGTTCATCTGCCCTTGTTCATCTACCCTTCTGAAGGGGAAACCCGGATCGAGTCCAACCTGCTACGGCAACAAGCAGATACACTGACATGCGTATGTGTGTCTCTTATAACTGTAGTATGTATTACTATAGGTGTTTACCTACCTACTGCCCGCTCCCACTTGGTGCATACTATTTGATGCATTTAGCATGCGTTAATCTGATGGATCCGAACGACGTGGAAGAAGCAGTTACCTTTCGTTTACAAGATACAGCAGCATGCTCATGTACATGTAGGTAGGTACAGTAGGAGATAGGCACATACATACAGCAAACATACGATTCCCTCTCTTCTACAAGTCTGGAGGCAAACGAAACGCTGCAATACGCCAATCGACGACTACCTACCTTGCCTACATGGAGAGAGACGGACCCTTGCCCCTATCGTTCTCTTTGCTCATGACTTAGAGAATGCTAGTAATACCATGACCTGCATAGACTAGTTAGCGAGTGTGATTCTGCTGACTTCAATCTCTTCTTGCTAAGTTATTTAGGTACTTCTTTATCCTCTGAGGAAGCCGATAATAGGAAGAAAATGAGGGGCAAGGACACATTAGCGATCCAGGGAGCCGGTCATGGGTTAGGTAGGAAGGGTACCTATGTCGTGTAAGTCGATGTAGGCATGTGCCAGCCCGGGTGATAAATTACAATTTAAATACTCACATATGCGGGCTTAAAGTAGTGCGCCCGGGTAGGTACCTCCTAGAATGCATGATATATCTAGCATGTAACACGCTGAGAAGTAACAGTAATATAATAGTCCATGCATACTTACATAGGCCTATAACTGATGGTCCGGTTTTTACTTCATGCTTCCTTTTGTTTGAACAGGGAAATGCGGGAGGAAGACTTTTACCACGCTCTCCCAGAGTTAAAGTAGATTATACCTACTGCTCTACTTGCTTGGCTCTCTGCAAATACAATACAATACTAGGAGGGACCCACACAAACTCAACTTTGACAAGTGGAAAGCTACGTGCTCGGTACGGTCCGATTCATCCCTATCTTCATCTATTTTATCATATGCTTGCTGTATAACTGCAAGCCTTTCTACAGCATATATTCGCACAACAGGTGAGGAAATGGGTGCTTATAGGCTGGAGGGACTCCAGTCTTCATTGGTACTCGGAAATTGAATATATATAGCATCTTATTACAGCGTTACTTACATGTAACAGTAATAATCGAATCTTTTTGGTTCGTTTAAGGCGGGTGATGTCTTCATGCGCTAGACTGTACCTATTAGTAGCTTCTTGTGAAACGGAATCCAACCTTGCCCGGCCCCCTCCCCTCCACCCGCATTTGGATGGTTTCTGGAGGGACGGTACATCTGTACTGGTGTACAGCAATACTGAAGTAGGTAGGTACCTACGATTTAATGCTACGTACCATGTTATAATAAGTATTGTATGTATAGCACTTCTTTGGTAGTAGTACAGATAAGGTAGTGGCAAACAGCAGGTGCCTTAAGCTCCTTTGGGTACTAGGTGCCAGTATTACCCCGTCCCTGTCCCCTCCTTCTGCCCATTTCAGATTTCTGGACGGCCCCACCGGTACATGGCATCACTTTGTCGGGCCAATGGCTGTCTTGACCAGCCATCCAACTTAATCCAGCAAACACCAATTTCTGCTCCATCAATGCCCGTCCCTCCTGTCCAGATGACCCTGCAGTTCAAGTCGTGCAAGTCGTGCCAGAGTACGCACCCTACATAATAAGTCCATAATAAGCCTGGCACCTTCTGTCCTATCAGCCCGTCTATCAGCCTGCCTTGCTTCGACTGTGTACTCTTGGAACCAAACAGAGAGAGCCTGACCTGCAGCAGATGCCGCATAATTCTGCATCTGCAGTGAAAGGGGATCTTGACAAGTCGGTGTAAAGGCCCGTTACTTTACTTTGTTTTGGTAAGCCTATGACTGCGCACAATTGATTCTGACTTTGTTTTACTCCCTTGGGTGGGTGCGCCGATAAACTTTCTTGACGGCATTCCTAGAATATGAAGCGTACCGTCATACACATACCTACTCCCAAGTTGTTCGCAATTAAGTTTTACGCTATTGACATGATCTTGGTTCCTGAATTTTAGTTCTATCTGGCTGTCACGGCATCAACTACTATACTAAGCTGAGTAGCTAGCCTGCCTCTTAAGTTAATCGAACCAATCGGCCACCTCGTGGCCACGCCGTCCTTCCTATACCACACCTTTCGCGCTCGTTGACGGCGATACTGCAGCGTCCATGGTTCTCATACCCATTGTCGATCAGTTGAGCCTCATATCTCGAAATGGCTGCTGCTGCTGTTACGAGCTTTGTTTGCTCAGCCGCTACAGAGAGCGAATCTGAGTTGCCGACGACCCTGCACTCCACGACCCAGACATCTCCGTGGGCCGATCTTGATGTGGGCACGAAACTGAGACTTATCGCCCGGATTTGGCTTTCGCAGAAAACACATGTGAGTAGCCCCTTGTGACCCCCACGGCCCAATCAGTTGTCAAATGGGAGGATGGCATTTGTTTCTGGCTATTTATAATTTAGGGGAGGTCGTCTGCTTTTCCTGGTCTAATAAGTCAAAAACTGATACATTCAAGGCCTACAATCAGACATGGAATCAAGCGCACAAGCTGCATCAGACTGCGACATGCAAACCACTGGTAATGCCCGACGCCGGGCCGAAGCGATCGAGGCGACTACCCCCGATCCCCAACGAGGAATCACCGCCGGTTAGCGAGAATCTAACTGATCATAACCGAGCCGACGTACCCGCACAACGCCGAAATCTACAACTGTCTAACACGGAAGGCACCCCACCGGCACCACCCGATTCATCACAACAACGAGGCCGTCGGAGTGATAGCCTGTTTGACCCTTTCATTCCAGAACTTCACTGCGACTTATCCTCTGAGGATGGCTTTATTCAATGCGCTAAAAAGAAGAAAAGCAAAGCAACCCCCATCAACTTGGGGGGACCGGCCAAAAAGGATGAAGGTGGAGCTGGTGACGGAGGTGATAAACCCGGTGGCAACGACGACAACCAAAACGGCGATGCTGGCCAAACCGGAGGAGACGGTGCAGGGAATGGGGATGGTGACGACAAGAAGGATGGTGCTGGCGACGCAAACCCTGACGACAACTGGGGGACTTTCGCGACCGTCGGCGGAAAAAAGAAGAAGGGAAAACAGGGTGAGGACAGTGTCGACGCCTCAGGTTCCGCATCCAAGTTTGATGCATTTGATGATATTAAACTGGATGCTTCACCATCTCTGAATATCAATTTTGGCAGCTCTACGGCAGACACTAAGACCAATTCCGTCAGTACGTGGGGAAATAGCTGGGCTACTGGCACATCGTTCGACTGGTCTGAAACCAAGGCAGCTGACAAGACCGAAGACAAAGAGGAAAAGAAAGACGATTTAGATGTCAATCCCTGGGGTATAAACCGGCCAAAACCCAAGAAGAAGACCAAAGCAACTTTTGGATTCGCCGATCCTGACGAAACAGAGGAACTCAAAAACGGGGAGATGCTAGCCACTGAGAATAAGACCGAAAAGAAGGATGAGCTCTTGGATTTTGCCACCGTCGGGAAAAACGATAAGAAGAACGCATGGGGAGCTGCTGAAGAGGAAGTGAAAAATACCACCGAGGACACTGCTAACGACAGCTGGATCAATTGGGGTGCTTCTACGGCGAAGAAAAAGGGTAAGAAAGGAACCGCAATCCTGAATTCAGAGCCAGAACTGAGCGCAGCCGACCCAAAACCGGCTGCTACTGATTTGTGGAGCACTGTAGACACGAAGGAGACATCAAAAGGAGAAGAGTCATGGGGTAGCATTGCTTGGGGCTTGGGCAAGAAGGATAACCAGAAAAAGAAAGACGCGATCGAAGAGCTCAAACCATCTGAGCCAGAGCCTGGAGCTGGCGCCAATGATGATGATGCTGGTTGGGGCTGGGGGCTTTCGGGTAAGAAGAAGAAAGGCAAGGATACCGAGCCCGACCCAGGAAAGGAGAACGAGGATTTCTTTTCATCTCTTACTACCAAGAAAGACAAGAAGGCCGAGGAACAAAGCAAAGAGCCAGATCCTCTACTTGAAACGAAAGCGGAAACTGTAACCACAGAGCCAAGCAGCGCCTGGGGTTTCTGGGGAGTGTCGAAGAAGAGTAGCAAAAAGAATAACCAACTACCAGAGCCAGCTGCTGCAACCGAAAGCAAAGAAGACCACTGGCTGAACTGGAGCAAGAAAGATAACAAAAAGGGTAAGACATTGACAGCACTAGTTGACTCCAATAACGAGCTTGAGCCCGAGCCCGAGTCCGAGTATAACGCGGCGCTGGCTGTGGTCCCTGGAGCTAGCGGCGATGGCGACACATTCTGGAACGCATATGGCACCGCCAAAACTAACCGAAAAAAGAAAATGAATGCTGACGACAACCTCGTGCCAGACGCAATTGACGAAGCCCAGAATGATAATGACGATTGGGCGGGTTTCGGAAGCTCGAAGAAGAACAAGAGGTCACCTCCGCCGGCACCAACACCCCCTTCGCTGGACATGGAAGAAGCTGGAAATGAAGCAAATATCTGGGATGACGCCCAAACTCAGGGCCAAGGTGAAGATGACCCTGCTGCTGCTGAGCTAGCTGCTGAGATTGCCCGTGAAGAGGCGGATCTAGCCGAGCTAACGGCCAGAAACGAGAAAAAGAAGCTGAAAGGGAAGACCTTGGCCCGATTTGAGGGGTTGCAAGAGAAAGCAAAACGGAGAGCTGAGGAAGCCGCGGCGAAAGCAGCGGCAGACGAAGCATTACTAGAACTTGAAGACAACGCCGCCGCCGAAGAAGCCTTAAAAGCTGAAGAAAAAGCCGTTGACGAAGAACTCAAAGCCGAACAAGAGTTTGCAGCTAGAGAGTTGGAAGCTGAGATTCAAGCTGAAGAAAAAGAGCTTGAAGAACTGGAAGCCAAGAGTAAGAAGAAGAGAAGTAGAAAGGATAATGAGCGAATTGCGGAGCTTAAACTTAGGGCAGAGGATCGTGCAGCAGCGGCTACAGCAGCAGCTGAGGCCGTAGAAGCCGATTCGGTGGCCAACAATGAAGGCGTGCCAGACGCGATTGACTCCGATCAAGCAAACCGTGAAGCTGAAGAGCAACAGACACGAGAAGCCGAAGCCGCGGAAGAGGAAAAGCAACGCCTAGCTGGAGAACAGGCGGCAAAAGACGCTGAAGAACTGGCAGATCTTCAGGCTAAGACTAAGAAAAATTCAAAGGTGCGGGACCGAATTAAAGAGCTCACGGCAATTATCGATGCTCGCGCAGAAGCAGCAGCGGCGGCGGCAGAAGAAGAAGAAGCAAAAAGAACAGCCGACAGCGCAGATGCACAAGCTGCAGTTGAAGCCGATGAACAAGCGGCCCGCGAGGCAGAAGAGCTTCTCGCACAAGAAGCAGAGAAGATTCTCGAGGCTGAGAAACAGGCCGCAGAAGATGCAGAAGAAGCGCAAGTAGCTGCCGATATCATGGAATTAGAAAAGCTCAAGTCGAAGAAAAAGAAAGGCCTTAAGACGATGGAGCGAATCGAGGAGCTTACAGAAAAGATTAATGCGTATGCCGCTGCGAGGGGAGTCCGTGCTGCAACTGAGAGCGCAGATGCACAGGCTGCGATAGAAGCCGAGGAACAAGCAGCCCGCGAGGGAGAAGAGCTTCTCGCACAAGAAGCAGAGATGATTCTCGAGGCTGAGAAACAGGCCGCAGAAGATGCAGAAGAAGCGCAAGCAGCTGCTGATATCGAGGAATTAGAAAAGCTCAAGTCAAAGAAAAAGCAAGGCCCTAAGACGATGAAACAAATCGAAGAACTTACAAAAAAGATTCATGCTCGTGCCGCTGCGAGGGGAGCCTGTGCCTCGACTGAGAGCGCAGATGCACAGGCTACGATAGCAGCCGAGGAACAAGCGGCCCACGAGGCTGCAGAACAAGCAGCTCACGAAGCCAAGGAGCTCGCTGCGAGGGAAGCAGAAGAAGCTGCCAGGAAAGCAGAAGAGCAAGCCCGTTGGGACGAGGAAGATAAGGAGTTGGCTGGTCTTATGTCCAAGAAAAAGCTCAAATTAAAAGAGCAGAAACGACTCGACGAACTAACCAAGCTCATCAGCGATCGTCCGACAAGTATTGATAATGGAGACGAACAAGCTGCCCGTGAAGCAGAAGAACAAGCCGCTCGTGAAATAGAGGAAAAAGCTGCCCGCCAAGCAGAGGAGCAAGCTGCTCGTGAAGCAGAAGAACAAGCTACTCGTGAAGCAGAGGAACAAGCCGCTCAGGAAGATGAAGAGCGAACCCTACGCGAGGCGGACGAGCAAGCTGCCCGCGATGCTGAGGAACGGTTTCGTAAAGAAGAAGAAGCTGAATTAGCTATACTTACATCGAAATCTAAACTCAAAAAGCTTGGCAAAAAGGATCAAAAACGATTTGACGCGCTCACCGAGATTGTAAATGCTCGTGCACCCACTGGCGTAACCGACGATGGGGACCGGCAAGTTGCACGCGAGGCGGACGAACAAGCCGCATGCGAGGCCGAAGAAATAGCTGCGCGAGAGGCTGAAGAGAGGCACGCGCGGGAAGCTGCTGAGGATGATGAGTTGGCTGGTCTTATCGCTAAGCAGTTAAAGAAAAAGCTTTCGAAAAGGGACCAGAAGCGGTTTGATGAACTTAACGAGATTATCAAGGCTCGTACTGGTGTGGCTGATGCGACGGAAACGGATGAAACGGCACAGGCAGCAGAAGAAGCTAGTCGAGAGGCCGAAGAAGCTGCTGCATGGGAGGCCGAAGAAAGGGCGGCACAGAACGCTCGTGATGCAGAAGAGCAAGCTAGACGAGGAGCCGAGGAGGCAGCTAAAGTGGCACGTGAGGCTGAGGAACAAGCCGAACGCGAGCGGCAAGAGGCGGAGGCGGAAGCGGCTGCATCTTCCAAGAAAAAGTCCAAGAAGGGCGCCAAGGCGGATGAGAAAAAGTTCAAGTCGGCAAGCAAGGACAAGGACAAGAAGGAAGAGGAGGAACTGGATTTCGACAACGTCGACCTCACGGCTGAACAAGCAGACGAGATCCTTGCAGGCCTCGCGCCACCAGCCAAGCCTAAAGCCAAAACTGACGACCCTTTCTCATTCTGGGGTGCCAAGCCCGCCGCGAAGAGTTCACTTCCTGAAGCGGTAAGTTCTTCTCAACCCCAGCACTCGGCTACAACCGAGATTACATTTGCTGAGTCAACCAAGGTTCTCGAAGATGCCACCATCAATTGGGCCGAACCTGCTCCCTCAAGGGCTTTCAACGACGATTGGATGCCGAAGAAGAAGGTCAAGGGAAGCAAGCTCGCCGAGAAGCTCAAGAAATTTGAGCCGGCAGTTCAAAATGATCTCGAAGGTGACTTGATCGAGGTGCTTCCAGAAGCTCCAGCGCCGCCGCCGCCACCCGAACAAAGCGAGTCTTGGCCATCTCAACAAGACCAAGATATTCTTCCCGGCAGTTTCCCCATGGACGATGATGATCACGACGTCGAGTTCCACGATTGCGAGAGCAAAGGCCAACCCCCCGACGATGACGATGACTATGACCAAGCCCTAGACGAAGTGCAGGCCGTAGACGAGGCCCAAGCTCGAGGCATTGACGAAACCGAAGCCGAAGATGAGAATGAAATTGTCCAGATCATCGATATGGCCCCTCAGAGCGCGGGGAAGAAACCAAAGAAGAGCAAGAAAAGCAAACAGAAGGATTTAGATGAGGATAACAATGAAGATGAGAATGCAATCGTCGAGATAGTCGATTTCTCTCCATCTATAGAGAAGAAATCGAAAAAGAGTAAGAAGGCAAAATATAGGGAAGAGGCTCTTCCTCCCATACCTCCTGCCGTCCCACCGCCGCCGCCTGCAGTGCCGGACGCGCCACCGACCCCCCCTCCCGAGGTCAAGTCCTCTAGGAAGGAACGCGCCAAGATCAACCGTGACGGTAGCGCGTCATGGGGCATGTGGTCGGCTTCGGCTTCGCCACCGAAGGAGGAGAAGAAGTCATCGAAGTCCAAGGCCGAAACCAAAAAGCCTAAAAAGGAGAAAGAGGAGAAGGTGTCTTCGAAAGGTTCAAGCTCGGACAAAGCCGAGCGGCAAGATAGGAAGTCTGCGCCGACTCCAAAGTCCCGTATGAACAGTATTCTCCAAAGCACACCGCCTCTGTCGCGCTCCATGTCGACACGCGACAAGCGCGCAAGCAAGTCAGGCTCAAGGCGCCCTTCATTAGATATGAGCGGTGGGCTCGTGTCACCCCCACCGGAAATACCAGAGATGGCTTCGAAAGCAGCGCGACTTCTTGGCGTTGACAGGGGACCCGCCCGAAGAAGCTCACGAGCCCATGCAGCAGCGGAAGAGGACGATATCGTCATGGTAGGAGCACGTGATCTGGAACCGAGTCCGGACAAGCTGCCACGCAAGCGGTCGAAAGTAAGGACGCCTCGACAGCATTCAGACTACATCTTCGCTGATTTGAAACAGGCTAAACCAGACGACGATATCGTTATGGTTGATGCAGGTGGGCCGGCTGAGCCGACACCCCTTAGGCGTTCCAACTCTAGTGCCAAGAAGGGGATCTCCGGTCTTTTTGGTGGCTTTATGTCCTCGACGCCGCGTCCCGAGCCGCGTCCCCAGCCTCGTCGTCGAACCACGTACCATACAACCGACGATGAAGGACGGCCCGATAAGAGGACGAAGCACACACGTGACCTAAATCATGCCGAGCCCGAATACGATGCCGGGCGCGAAGCGCGCCACGCCGCTCGTCGGGCGAAGCGAGAACAAGAAAAAGCTGAAGAGGCCCGTCGTGCAAAGGACGAGGCCAGGCGCGAAAGGCGGAGGCGCCTCGAGGAAGAAGAAGAGGATTTGCGCAGACAAGAAGAGCGCGAGGCTCGGCGAGCTGAGCGCCGGGCGGGACGAGAACGTGAAGCACAGCGGATCGCACAGGAAGAAGCAGAAGCAAAGGAACGTCGTCGGCTTCGTCGACTAGCAAAAGAAGCCGCTGCCGCGGAAGCAGAAGCAGAAGCTGAGCGGGCTGAGCGGGCTGAGCGGCGGCGTTCACGCTATGCTGACATGTCGGAGGACGACGAAGAACGCCGGCGAAGGCGCGAGGCGCGACGGGGCGAGAAGTCCAGCCGCCATCGGTCTATACCAGTAGACGATATTGTTTATCCTCGAGAAAGGTCTTCGAAGCACTCGATAGATGAGCGTGGTAAGAGAACGCAAACGGCAGCCTGGCCACACTCGGGTACGAGCTCGTGGGTGAAGGAACATTCGGATGCAGGCCCACCCCCTGAGGACGGACCCGTGACAGATGCTCCCCCAGCGACAGATGACGAGGAGGCGCGGCGGGCAGCTCGGCGGGCGGCCCGTCGGCGGGGAAAGGAAGGATACGGCGAGACGGACAGGGATTACGAGGACGACCAAAGACGAAGACGCGCACGACGCGAGGAGCGCGAGCGCCGAGAGCGCCGCATGGGTGAGTCGGACGGCAGCGGAGAAAAGGGGCCGCGCGAGTCGTTTTTCACGGACACAACGCCCCGAAGCAGTTGGTGGAGAAAGCTTACAGGATCGTGAGCGATGCGACAGACTTTGTCGGTCGACGTTGTTGTGTGTATTGTGTTGTTGGGTTGGGATTGCATATATACCCTTTGGATGTATTTTTTTTCTCCTTTTCCCCTCCACTTTCCGAGAGGTTATGTTTTTAGGGCTCAAGATCCGGCGCTGTTTTTGCAACGATCCTCTGGACATAACTCTCCCGTCTGTGGATGGCTGGATTTGGGGCAGTTGGCAATTGTTTCCTATGTGGGATCCCACTTGTGCATTAAAAGGTGCCTTCTGGTATGACGTGGCATGGGTATAAGGTCTACAGATGTGATGTTGACAGGTGGGTGTGCCGGAAATGCCCACGGTGACCTATAGAAAGCGAGTAATGACGTCCATGTGGTATTTTGGTGGTACTATTTTTAATGCATCTTGAGATATACCCAACTTTGCTACTTATTAGATTCTACCTTCAATATATGACACAGGACATTTATTCCTTTACCATAATTTATGTCTGGTTTTTGGCATTGCGTTCAGCAGCCTATAGATGAGTTTTCTGTCTTGATATAAAGACTAATAACTTGACTATTTTAAACAAAGGGTTTTATATCCTAGATACACTTACTATTCACTGGTCTTATATAGAAACCAAAGTTTACAGCAGGCAGCTTTTGTTAGTAGTGCACACTCTGGCCTCTTTTAATTACTGTATTATATATTCTACTCTAAATCATACTATGGCTTATCCTTTCTTTCCTTTTACCTTTTCTTGCCTGTTTAAACAGAGCTATCTAGACATTTACAAAATACTAGGCACTATCTACACATTATAGTAATATTTTATATATGTATCAATACCTATGTAAAGTATATTATGTGTCTGCCTAGCGTGCGTTACTTTAATCATATTTTCATGTCAGATAGGTATAAGGGCTTGTATTCCATAGGTTAGGTAAGTCATAGCTACCTAGGAGGCAAGGAGGTAAGTAAGAACCCGACTCAGGCAGTGTTGCCTCAGACATCACACGATTCCGTTTGCACATGCCTACCTACATGCCTACCTCGACGCTATCTACTTCTCCTTAGGTTAAAAAGGTAAGTAGGCACCAGTATAAAACACCTAGGCAGTAGGCACCCTCATATTATGTAGGTCGACCAATCCCAGTCCACATTGCTTCCACAGTACAGACAGGTATCAGACAAACTTTGAACTTCAATGGGAAGGAAGGAAGGAAGGGACCAACCCATTGCATCTTGTTCTCTCATTCAATAACGCACCTGCCTGCCTGCCTGCCTGCTCTCAGTCAAGCAGATACCCATACACAAGTACTTAATGTACAATAGAAGGACCAAGCAGCAACAACGAGAGCAGGAAAAAAAAACTGACCTCAATGGCCGCGTCGGTAGAGTAGTAGTTAACTCATTTCCCTCCCATTTTCCAAAAACAACGCTTGTTCTAAAAGAGTGTTGTTTGGAAGTAAGGAAGGAAAGGACCCGGGTGCAAATCCCGGCCGACGCAAACTTTTTTTTTGAAGTCCTTTTGCTTTTTTCTGCCTTTGTTGGTTTTTTTGTTGTTGTTATTATCTCAGTAAGTACTCATCTTTCTTTCTTTTCTGTTCGTATGTTTGTATTCCTCTCCTGCCTAGGGAGGTAGGTAGGTAGTTCCCTGCCAGGACAATACCTCTGAAAATGGAGGTTTTGTCGAGTGAGGTAAGTTGGCCTGACTTGGACGGTATCTGATGTATGCCTCTCTGCCTGTCTGCTAGTTTTTTTACTAGTAGTATGGAGGATGACTGTCTCTCTTTGGGGCAGCGTGTTCTGATAACTTGACCGGTGAAAAAAAGGATCGATAGGAGATTTAGTAGGAATCCTAACTGACCCTATTGTGGTGTGGCCACGTCTTGTCTCTGCGACTCTGAGCCGCCAATCTGAGAAACCTGACCGCATACATGGGCACATACAGCAAACAAAAAAAAAAGAAAGAAAGAAAGAGGTACGTGCTGCCTGTTACCGTGTCTGGACCGGATCTTATGCCCGCTACCATTGTCACAACACTGGTATTACTACATAGCATGCCATATCACAATGAGGGGCAAGAGTCGAGGTTTCCTTCTTTCCGTCATGTGTATTTTTCTGTCCCCCTCTCTCTCAGGCTTCTCGTACTGAGACCGTCTCTCTGTCTATCGTATCCCCGATGTGGAATGAATTCATTCAATGAATGTGCGTGCTGTTAGATAAATCATGATGTTCCCGACGTTAATACCGTAATATGGCCGGTCAAGACGTTTCCAGAGGTCCTCCTCAAGGTCCCTGGGCAACAATACCGAGACTGCTCCTGCTCCTGCACATCTAAAGCTTGCTTCCCTTTACTTGAAAGATGTTGTTTGTTGATGCTTCCTAGTTTCTGTCTGTACTAAGTCTAACAATCCACCCCCCCCTTTAAGTAGGCACCCTTTACCTGGTTCCCACATGCGCATGTACACAGACTTAATTGATGGCTCATTATACGTGAGTCAGGTTTGTAAAATAAGCACAGATAGAAAGCGCCTACCTGTATATGGTATTAGATACAGGATATAAACAGTCCACCACAGACCTAGTCAGTCATGTTTTGTTAGTAAAGCTACCTACTTACCCAACCTAGCCATTTTGCCAAACACCTGGAAAAAAATCATCAACAGAATGACTGACAGGAAACGTTCCATGTAGGCATGTATGTTAGTTAAGCATGTTAATTACAGTGTTAGGTAGGTAGGTACGTATAAATGTCAATTGACCATGGTAGCAGCAAAAAATCCAATACATGCGCGTTAAACCAGTAAAGCCATCGCCAACCCCTATCCTGTCCTTCAGGTGTGTTTATCCGTAGGTATCCAAGATGAAAAAAGCATGACTTGGGAGTAGAGCAAGAATCCTCCCCTAAAAAGGTGAGGAGGGAAAGCAAAAAGGGACAAAAAGCAATGACAAGATCCAAAAAGCTTTTTTTTTAATAACCCTGGTCATGCTTGCTCCTTGGAAACGCCAACCTTTCTTTCTGTTTCTCACTAGCCTGAAATAAAACGCATCCATACTGTGTCCTCCCCGTAGTCGTTAAGAGATAATGTCGTAGCGCATACCCAGCCGGATAAAACTGTTTGTATCATACCTCTAACATATGCTGAATGTAATCAAATCCGTGCGTCCGTCTCTGTAGGTTTGGCCAGCAGCATCGAAAATGCTGTCAAATGCCGTTTCCACCTGTAAATTGGTACACCTATGGGGAGGAATGCTGTGGGAACAGTGGGAGGGCAGCGGTTACCACTATTCTTGTTCTGTATCACTCCCTTCATCTTCGGAACTTTCAAGGGGGCCGTATTTAGCCCTGTACTTTTCAAGCTCGGCCATTTGTTTCGCCACGAGGCTGAGGATGACCGTCATCGGCGCACGCAGATCTTCGAGCTGCTTGATAGTGCCGCCGCCTATGGCCGTGTGTCGCAACGACAAAGTTGAGATACAAGTCTATAGAAACATACTTGTTAGCAAGTGCCCGGAGCGACGTGAGAAGTCATACTCTACATACCTCTATGCGGCTCACTTGATGCTCCATGAAATTGAATAGGAAACGATCTGTGACCTCGCCACCGCGCTGTTTCATACGCTCGAGCAGCTCGGTTTCCGGTGGCTGCAAGCCCCTGCCCGACATCTCTTCCAACGAGCTGCATAGCATCTCTAGCCGTAGACTAACTTTCCAGAGAGACCATATCATCTCCGGATCGATGCCGAGTTCACTACCTGCCACCAATCGTGCCGGTTGGTCCGCTACACCTCCCGCCGTTGCGTGTGCCATATGGTATTCGATTCTACCAGCAAGCGCGTGCGGGTAGAGAGAGTAAACGTACTCGGGATTTTCCAGTCCCCTTAGTTTTCTCTCGCCCATCTCCTTGACTTCGAAGCCTTGTGAGGTGAGTGACTTCAGCTCCCTCCGGATCGCCAACGCCGTCGCCCCGTCGTCAAACGCATCGTCGGAGCCCGAGGAGCCTGTTCGGTCGTTTTCCTGGTACGTTTCGAGGCAACGCTGTATTTCCGAGATGAAATCAGCCGACACGGCAATCTGACCGCCATCAGCAACCGCAGAAATACGCGAGGCTTTGTTGACCATGGGTCCAAAGTAGTCCATGCGGCGAGTCACAGGGTCGATCTCAGCTACCGGTTCACCGTAGTGAATACCCATTCGGACGGAGAGTCCTCTGAAGATCAAGTTGTTGTCCTTGTCGTAGATCTCTTGACACGAGACCGAGTTGAGCACCTCCGATGGCCAAGGCACCTCCAGTAGCTGCATCTGTACGGAAAAGCACCAGAGAAGGGCCGATGTTGCGGTGGGGAAAGACACCATGAAGGCGTCTCCTTCCGTCTTGACTTCGTATCCACCAATTCGCCGGAGTTGACGCCGCATCACCTCGTTGTGGAGCTTGATCGAGGATCTCATGGCATCGGGATACATTTCCCACAGGTTGGTCGAATTCTTGATATCGGTAAAGACGATGGAGGGCTTGTCGATCGGCGCGGGTACTTCGGCCCCAAGCCGGTTTATGTCGGAATCCTGGATGCCGCCTTTCGTCTTCTGTTTCTTCTTGGCCGGGAACTGGAAATCATCTGGAACTCCTGAGGGGTACAGCGACATGCTCTGCCCCCTATGTAGACGCATTGATCGCTCCTGCCGTCGCTTGAGGTCGGCAACGCTGAGCATCATGACCATGATCTTGCTAGTTGAGCCATAGGCCATAGCCAGATCCCTCAGCTTCTGTGATGCTCTCATGAGATCGCCTCGCTCAGACTTTGCGACGTCAACGATCAGCCCGGGCGTGAGATACTCCCATAGTTCTTTTGTCGCGATTATCACAGTCTCGTCCAACGGCGTGATAGCGACGTGACTAACGTGAGGCGCCGCCTGCACAGCTGGCATGAGGTCCACATACCCAAATGCACGAGAAACGTCTAGTACATCGTTCAATTTCCCCTGACGCGATACCCAACCTCCGGCATCCCGGATTCGCTGACGTTCAGTCGGCTCGGCCGGGTCATGCTTCCGCGTCAGCATCTTGTGACTGCCATCTGACTGAATAAGCATTGCCTGAGCATCGCCGACGTTCGCAATATACAGATCTTGAGATTGGAGATATGCAATTGTGGCAACGCCTCCCGAATTGAGGTCCTCCTTGCTCAAGACCACTGGCGCTCCCGACCCGCGATGCATGCCCAGCGGTCTCTTCTCTGTGTGCTCAATGGCCACGGTGACTAGGTCTTTGTTGAGAGCAAGAAACGCGCGACGGAGGGCGTCCGCGGGCCCTTCGTTTAGCCGGGTTTTGAGCGCTTTCAACTCCATTGTAAAAATATGGCCAAAGTTTTCATGAAGGTATTTGGCGACCTTAGAGCCACCGCTAGAAAGTGCTTGGCCGTCAAATAAGCCGAGTAGTAACTCCGTGTCGGAGGAGTTGAATCGCGGAACGACCAGGTCGATAGTAGATAAGTGCTCGTTTCTACCCATCGTATCCGCCATGCCGTATGGGAGGTGCCCCGCTAAGGAGCCCGATGTCCTCACACGGCGATCCTCACTCTGATCTGGTATGCTGGGCTGCGTGAGAGTCACGTCCATCAGGCCGAGGACACGGAGGTTCAGTAGCCGGCTGAAATCGGTGTACTGCTCGCGGTTTTGAGCAGCAGTTCCATGATTGTTTTGTTTGATTTCAAGTCGTTTGTTACCTGACAAATTAAGGTAGCGCAAATTGGGGTTGAGGTTCCAATTCCAATCATACGGCACGTTTGAAATGTTGTACTTCAACGAGTTGTTTCCGCAATCAAGAACAGCCAGTTTCTTCGCTCTTGAGATGTCCGCAGGAAGGTTTGTGAACTTGTTGTTGTTGATGTGGAGCACCTGCAGTAGACTGTATTCCTCTAGATCATCAACAGGCAGACTAGTCAGATCATTCCCCGAGAGGTACAACTCCACGAGCTGAGGCCAGCTCTTGATACACCGCTGAGGCATGTCGCTGAGGTCGTTGTACGACAAGTTGAGAACCCGCAGTTCACTGAGAAGCGTTATTTGCTCAAACACGTCGTCATCGATCTGATTGTCTGCCAGGATCAGCTGCCGCAATGAGCCAGCAAAGGTATTCGTAAGTCGACTCGAAAGACCAGAGTCTTTCCTTCCCGATGGCATGATAGGGCCCGGGGCACCGCTTGCGGTAGTGCTCCTCGAAACAACCGAAGTTTTGCGCCCTCCTTTGCCGTAGACGGAGACCACCGAGCTTTTTCGGTCCCCAGATATGGCCGGGTTTGGCCCAACACTGAGAAGTGTGCTTGAGGCTTGACTTGGCCTGCGTGAGCCATCAGGTAACAGATCTTCGACACTAGAGGTCTGAGACAGGGGGCCACTTGGTGTTTTGCTACCCGGAACAGAGGGCTGTGCTTCTCCGGGTGGTTGAGGTTGACGGGAGGCCGGTTTAGGGAAGGTTTCGAGGACATTCGAGGACGCATTGAGCGTCTCTAACTTGTTGGCCCACCATATGTCCATGGGAAGCTTCCTGATGTTGTTTCCCCTTACATCCAAAATTCTCAATTCCGTCAGGCAACCTATCTCTGGAGGGAGCTCGCCGACCGAATTGTGCGCAATGCTGAAATGCTCCAACCGTCTCAGGTTTCCAATAGCGCTGGGCAGAGACACGAAATAGTTTCGGTCCAGGTTGAGTCGCTCTATATTGACTATGTTGTGGAACGCCCCGTCAATGCTTGCAAGTTGAGCATTTGACAAATTGAGTGTTTTCAAAGTCGGCACAGTGTTCACGATCTCGAACCTCGTGATAGGATTGGCGTTCAGCTTGAGGCTCCGCACCCGTTCAAAACTACCCACAAATTGGGATATCATGTTATGGTCTGCAGACAGGACTTCCAACTTGGGCAGCTCTGAAATCACATCTATCGAAGTGAGGGCGTTGAACTTGAGATCCACCTCGCGAAGGTTGCCTAGCTGGCTAAATGTCGATGGCAACGACGACGCTAGTCGGTTGTTGGTCATGACAAACTTTTCAAGACATCGCAGGTCCCCGATCTCCTCGGGAAGAGAGGCGATTGAGTTGAAACTGATATCGAGGTCGACGAGAGTCCCAAGTGTGCAGATGGCAACAGGGAACTTGTCGAGGAAATTTGAAGACAAGTTCAATACACGAAGACCTTTGAAAGTGCCGAAATCCCGTGGTAAGCTGTTCAAGCGGTTGTTGGCCAAAGTCAACCTTAAGATTCCGTGGAGGCGGGCAAGTTCCGCGTGCTCAACCTCCTCCAGTCGATTGTTAGACACATCAAGCAACGTCAACTTAGTCGCTCTGCTGATACTGATGGGTAGCTTCCGGGCTTCGTTGTTGGTATATTTGATATCACGCAATTGAGGACATGCTTGGATGAAATCCCGGGGAAGGTCGAGGGACAGGTTCCGTGACAAGTTTAAAGAGATGATCTCGGTCGTCCTCGAATACAGAGCAATGGGAATTGTAATCAGGTTCCGCCCCGACAGGTCGACATGGTTGAACTTCGCTTGCCTGCCACCAAGCCCCAGATCGTGGGGAGTGGCGTTGAACGTGTGGTCTCGTCCGGACATGAATAAAAACCGACAGAGATAGCCGTTGTCTTCGCGACCAATATCCTCCAGCCGGTCTTTCTCTTCGTGCCCGGCTTGTTGCAACAATCTCTTCTGGATCAAGAGGGGTCGCTCAGCGGGAGAGAGAACTCGGCAAAGGTCATGCTTCTTGAGAACGATATGATAGTTCTCTACGCCTTCAGTAATCAAGGTCTTCTTAACAACTTGATTCATGACTTCGGTTACGGTCGCGCTAAGCGGTAGTTGTACCGTGGTAAAAGAACCGTCAGAACGGAAGATACGGATGCAATGGGGAGACCCCTTTTCTTCTGGCCGCGGGGGAGTCCCCACGTCATCGATTTCTGGGGGATGGCCATCGCTTTCTCCGGTAGGATGACGGACAGCCCAGCTATCCGGAGCATTCCACGCCCCGCCCGGTTTGGTTGCCGACATGGGCTCGAGCATAGGCTCCGTATCGGAAAACAAGCTAATGGGGTCCATAGGCGTCAAAGGAAGCGGGCGGGATAAGATGCCCTCCATGTCGTTGAGGTTGGTATCAAGGTGAAACACGTTGTCTTTGCCGTTCTTGTCAGTAGGACCAATGAGTTCATCCCCGTCATCCAATGCCTTTGGTGGACGAGACTTCTTCGTGAACGGGAACTTATTGTTGAAGGTCGCTTGCCGAGAATTATTCGGTCGTGCTTCGCGGTCACGATCCATATTAGGTAGCGGTTTTTCGTATGATTGTGCTTCCCGTAATAAGTGTTGCCTCGACGATGAATGGGTTAGCGACCGAGAACCTGGTCCACTGTGCTGTCGTCCGCTGTGCCCGTCTTCCTTGGTCTTGTGTCGGTGGCGCCACAGACCACCTAGGATGTTTCTCTTCCCGTGACCACCCGGTGAAATCTGTCCATCTACTGAGGCTAGCCTACTTCCATTGCTATTGCTACTCGGTGCTGGACTTTGGGCTCGTGAGCGCATTCCAGTTGCCGTAGACCCTCCTCGTTCTTTCATCGTATTAATACTCAGGTTAGAATCCTCTCGGTTCGGGTGAGGTCGCAAGGCACTAGGCTCATCTAAGCTCTTGTTGTGACGATGGTGATGACCGGGCAAGTGGACCATCGAATGATTAGAGCGATAAGATGACGACGCTTGGGCCGGTACATTTTGATTAGATCCATCTTGGTGGGCCTGCGAGTATCGTTCTTTGTCTGGACCGGCCAACTTTTCACGCACAGGAGCCTCGCCGTATCTCGCGATATCGTCCGCCTCCTGGTATAGAAAGGGTACGACATCGCTTGACGGGACAGGCGTTCGAGGCCGAGAGGATGTGGGCGATGGTTCCCGTGTATGGTCCGTCGCATTGGAGTCATTCCTTCCGCGACGCGGCCGGCCGAAAGAGTATGAGCGCTGCTCTTTGGTATGTGGTGGCGCAGCAGGTAGACTCGTCTCTGAACTATCGCGACCTGGGAACTCTTCCCCGAAAAATCCTTGGAGTTTCTTAAGCCCGCCCCTACTGCTGCTGTTCTTCGATCCCTGGCTGCTCGCAGTGGTTATGCTCGCTATCGAAGGCCGTCGTTCGTCAAAGTAAGCAGTATCAAATGAATCATTGCTTGGGGTTTGTCCGGGTCGAGTCGGGCCCAGTCGATAGGCGGGCGATAGTTGCGAGGGCGTCGACAAATTGTCGCTCGAGTCATTGTAGAAGCTTGTCAGAGTAGTCTGTGATGCGGATGCACCAGGTCCTCCGTTGGCTGTCATCCAGGGCGATATGTTCTGGGATACATTTGGATTATTGGAAGGGGGTTCTCGATGGATCTGAGGCAAGCGACCACCGGATGGTTCGAGGACGGCCAGATCGCGACGGTAGTTGGCAAGGTCACTCATGCGACGGTTATCGAGAAGCGAACTGGCAGAGGTGGTCGAGGCGGGAGACAAAGCGGAACGATGGTCGTAGGGCGATGTGGGAGAGACTTGCGAGTCCTCTTTGTGTTGTCTAAGATGATACCAGAAAGGTTAGTATTGGCTGAAAGTGTGCCTTTTATCTCATCACTATTCTAAGCTTCGGCAAAAGGCTATCTTATGGATGGAAGCAAAACCCGTCGTGGGGGCGGAAAGCACTAAGATTGCCGTCGCCTCATAAGTCTCTCTTTCTCTTCTACCATTACCCCGTCGCCCATATACCATCCTCGTCTCGCATTCTGGATAGAAGTAGCCAATAAAGATGTATAAACGCACCTGAAGCGACCGTTCTCGCCTGTCTTGATCGGCCTAGGCGTATGTTTGGTAGAAGCGGACGAGGTGGATGCAGAGCGGCTCGGCGTGGGTGGTTTCACGGTGATGTTGGACAAGCTACTGCTGGTGCTCACCATGGAGCTGATACGGCCATCGTCCCTCGTCATTGTCACTGACACGCCAGTCCTCGCAGCTAGATCAATGAGAGAACACCGCCATTAAACTAGACGTGTTCATTTCGATTCTCGAAGGGGAAACGGCTTTCGGTATGGATGGATTGCTAGAGAGACGGATGGGGTCCGTAGTTCGCACTGGTGTGGGTTACGTGGATCGTAGTCAATTTCTCAGGCGGGCTGTATTATGTTTTGAGAGGGGCATTCGGGCGTGTCAGCAATCGTATACTATTTTCATTAAGCGAAGAGTTGTAAGCTTCGCCGTGAGGAGGTTGTATGTAATCTCATAGGCGCATAGGCATAGGTAGTATGTAGGTAGGGAGCCAGTTGCAGCGTGGTGGGAGAGCTATTCAGAGAGTCCACAGTGAGAGTGGCGTAAGTAGTGAAAAGGGTAGTGTGGATGGACTCGATCCTGGAGACACAATGTACGTGTGGGCCGGCTGTCAACTCTCTGGGGAAACAGCAGAGGATGGATGACTGCCATACGTTAGGTAGTACTGTACTGGACGGCTAAACCCTTGGAACCACCTAACCCAGAGGTTTTAGGTGGACGTTAGGGATTAGAGTTAGAGCTCCGAAGCTTACCTCGAACTCTACCTAGGACCTAGGGCACAGAAGGATGCGGGCATTGCTCAGAGCCACGACAATGACTCGCTGAGACGTAACTACAACACTTCAGTACATATGTAGTATCTAACTACCTACAGATCAGGGTTTCAGGGCTACATGTAACAAAACTCAATCATGTTCATACATGTAGGAAGTATGTAAAGTGCGGCAATACCTATACGAAGACACGTACTGCAAGATCAGTACTTGTAGTACATAGTTTGTGGGCGTACATGTACGTACGTACATTTGCAGTTTAAGGTATTAGCGCCAGATAGGGGTGGAGTGACAATAACGCGAAGCGATGATGGCCCAGCCAGCCGGTTTTGCTCATTAAAGGGTACCATTACCAGATGTCATTATAGAGCAGGTAATCTACAGGTACTAAAGTACCTAGGTATGTATGTATGTAAGTCCTTCTGCTATTTCACCTCCGTAGAGAAAGATCCATAATAGTGCAAAGGTACGTTCTATTGTCCAATATCCTAATCCCGCATTTCTCAGCCAGAAACCCAGCTATCTGCGATTTGCCTGTTGCAATAACCCAAGTACTCACTTGGAACTTTGGAAGCACTTCGACATGCATCGCCCGACTGGGCATGTCCAAACGATTTTGTTGCCTCTTCAAGGTGGGGAGTCACAAATACGGTCCATTTGCTTACCCAGACTGCCAATAAGCAAATACACAGCATAGTAGGTGAACATGTCATACAACTTACCTACAGATGTACGAGTCCTACATACGTGGATGTACACTTTACCTCTGCTTAAAATTTGTGGTGAACGGGCCCCCCATGCCTTGCCCTTCATTCAGGTTACGTTACAGAAAACAAACCACATTAGTATGCGGGATTCGGTCGGCAGACCATTCTTGGCGTTGATCCTACTTTTACAAAAGTGTGATATTGTCGTCTATTCTAGGGTCTTTGGGGGAAAGCCCCAACAGAATCCTAGGCACATAAGAGCAGAAACTTTGTGATAGGTAAGTAAGAATGTTGGTCAACTTCCTAGTCTGCTACTCATTTAAACTCGGCAGGCCGAGGATGGGCATAGATGATAGAAGTAGGTAAGCTGTCAGATGTCAAGCTTCTGCTACCGCTAGCGGGGTTGTAAGTAGAAGCGCCGGCTGTCTACAAGAGCGGTATTAGGTCAGTAGGCACAACGTACCAAGGAAGAATTTAAGCCGGTCCTCCCCTCTATCTTCGGATACATTTCCGGGGCTAAAATTCATAAAACCAACGTTGTTGGTTCTGTATCAGTTAATTCGAGTTAGGTTAGATGATATTGCTGACCCCCGTCCATGCTTAAATATCTCATGTGGCAGACAGGAAATTGTTCGGTCTGTCAGACGGTCTGCATATATGTAATACGTTATTTCCTTTGCCCTTCGGCCCGGGTATTTGGGAAGGGGTCCGCACGCTATGAAACCCTGGCACCGGATCGTCTCTAAATTTCTGCACATGAAACCCATCGATTTCCAGGCCTCGGGTTACCCGGATTCGTTACCACCACAGGCGATTGCCGAGTATAAATGTCTGTGTGTGGCTAGCTGTTGGTGTTCGAAATCAGAAGTATAGGCACTGGGAATAAGGGGAAATCGTCCGGTGAGCCTCCTGCAGGCCTACAGGACCGTTTATCGTACTTGACCAAATTCGCTAAGTTTGTCTAGGCCCCGACAAGAATCCAAGGCTCCGGGTCGACTATTTTATGTTAAGCGGGGCTGGCAAATGACATGATGCCTTCGTTTTGTTTTATATCAGATCTGTCTAGTCCAAAAACAGGCCAAATCCCTTTCGCATTATTGAACAATACCAACAACTGGAAGTGACACAGATATCCGATCCGGCTCTACTAACTCTGCTAAAGAATGTCATCTTATTTAGACAAGTCACTCAAGTCCTAACCCACCCGGTTTCTTAAACTAGGTAAAATACGTTTTGTTGTGAGGCTGACCCTTGCAAAACGCGGCTCGTAGTATTCCACCCGTGTTAAAATTCTCTGGAATAGAACCTAGCATTGCGGCTACTTTTTGTTAGTAGTGTCAACTACCTTAATCATATAAATTTAGCATCTACAGACAGAGATTTAGGATCTATTTAAACATGTCCCAGAGAGGAAAGGCGAATCAGTTCAAGGTTATTAAGATCAATTATCATGTTAGCTAGCTTTAGGATAGCTATGAGGCCACCTGCAATGTTGAAAGTCAGTAGCCATGAGAATTCCGGATAGTTTCTGATTAAGTAATCCTAACCATCTAGCCTTGTTCATACCGTAGCTCAGTTTGATTCTGTTATAAATCCGCATCCAATTTGCTCTTCATCCGATCACGAGGCAGGAGCGGAGCCATTATGATTCGTGGGATTTCCCCAGTGGTGCACCTCTCTCGCCCGGAAAAGAGGCGAGATCCAATAATGGAACATATGCAGAATAAAAACCGTTGCAGGGACAAACATGGACCACCAGGGAGCGGTCCAGTACCAACCGTCCCTGAGCTTGCTCATCTTCGGATCCATCTTCCCCGTTGCTCTCCGTCGTCTCATCTCTATCAGCTCTTCTTCGAAATTCGCGAGGTCGATTGTGTTGCTGTAGGGTGTATATAAGTAGTCAACACTCGTCTCTTTTCATTCGGGCTGTCTGGGCGTAAATGGGCTGAGGAGCCGGGACGAAGACGGCTTACAATGCGTAGGTATACACCTCCTGAGACACGCCCATGGGCAAAACTGGCACAGAGCCCCTGTGTGGTTCATCTAGCGGTGGCCAAACCTGTCGGTAGTCGTAAGCAGCGATCTGCCCGTGTCTAAAGTCTCGAAGGGCTGTCTGAAGCGAGGTATCACCACTTTCATCCATTGTGCGGGGAGTAAGCTCCCTGACAAGTAGTGTATGTTTTCATATGGCAGCCAACGTAATGCGGCGTTTTTAAATCGATATCAGACAAATGAGGGAATGTCTGCTTTGCAGTATAGCTTAAGTTATTATTACGAGCGTATAGACGTGACCCAGTTCCAAAGGTCAGCAAGGTTTCCAATAGTGGGAAAGTGAAGCCAAAAAGCGAAAGTGCGTGCAAGTCACACGGAGACAGAAATCGCCATTGTCACATCAACACGTACTTTCCCCTATTGGATTTCCAAAGTCAGAATGACTGTTAAGGGGTATCAGTACAGAAAACAGGCTACGTGCCCTCGCACAAAATCACCCCTTATCGTCACGACAGTTGAGCCATCTTAGACTCAAGTTCCTTGAGCCACCCTTCAACTACCTTCATATTGCCAGACATGGCGGTTTCTCCTTCTTTCATCGCACCCTCGATCCTCTCCAGCCCTTCCCACCATTGTTTGATGTCCAATGCCATCTCACGCTGTGCGTGCTCGATCCGGTCCAAGGTGTCGCTCGCTGTCGCTGCATCGGCATGTATGGCTCTTAACGAGCGAAGCCTGTCTAACAAGGAGGGGAGAATGGGCGCTAGGTTTTCAATGGTCGGCAGCGTCCCATAAAGGGCATTAATCTTGGCAAAGTGTTCTGCATCATCTGCTTCCACTGTAGGGCCGCCCGCCGAGGATAGTTCCTCTTGCGCTATCTTGGCCGCTTTTCTAGATTTTTCCAACTGCTCAGCTTCCTGCGTCAATGTTCGCACCCGGCGGCTAATGCTGTCGAGTGATGAGGTGGAAGCTTCGGATAATGTCATGATCTGGTTCTGGAGTGTTTCTAATGTTGGCAAAATGGCACGAGGTAGACCGTTCCCCTCCAGCTCGGGGGTTGCGGATATGCCGATTGCTTTTTCAAGGAGAGAAAGCCGCCAATCGAAGTCAGCAGCCTTTGCAAGGGCATGGGTTTGCTCATAGTTTGGTGCATAAGTAACCGTATAAGTGGCGTTTTCGACAGAGGGAAACGAGCTCTCTTCTTCATCTTTGGACAACTCCCGGGTAAACCTTGCAGCTCGAGGCTGGGAACGTCGGGACTCTTCAGCCTGTGTCGAGAGCTCCTCCACTGCTTGGCTGAGTGCCAAAAGCTCATTATCTTGTTTTGTTGAGGATGCATCTCCCGGCTCTTCATTTTGTCTTCTGTATTCTTCTTTAGCTTCCAGGATTTCGCGTTTCAAGCGCGCGAGCTTTCTCTCCAAGGTCTCGCCATTCTCGTCATCGCTCAGATCACCAATTTCAACCGTGCCGTCCTTGACAATTTGTTGTCTTCTGCTTGAAGCCCGGTACGATTTACGCTTCCCACTCACCCGATCGGAGAAGTCCACATCTCGTGCATCGACCTGGGCCGGTAGAAACCGCGACCGAGCCTGATCTATACGCAGCCGTGAGTGAGATATGCCGGCGTCGTCATCGTTGTCGTAGTCATCGAATTCATTGTCTGATGGCAACCTATCGACGGTTGTCTGCGCGTAGATATTAGCTTTGAAGTCAGGAATCGATAATCCCCTAGGGGTTTCGTACAGGAACAGTGGAGTTGTCGTCGGTCAGCTCAGGGGTCTCATAGATGTCGGGTGCAGAGTCCTTGGGGGTGTCAGTAATTAGGCATATAAACAAGCTGAGAGTCATATGGGAGATTCAAGTACCAAGTCTGGTAAATCGGCGTATTTCCGATTGACCGCCATGGCAAGCGGTTGATAGTTCCAAATCTCAAAACGCTAGCTATGGGCAAAGAAATATGACAAGGAAAGAAGCGCCTAGAAGAGCTAATATGCTGAACGTCTCGAGTTATGGAAACCTGGTTGACTGCAAACCACAATGATTTCAAACTGAAGAGGCATCAAGCTCGGAGTAGCTGTGTCAGGGTACGTAGTGGCACTGTAGGGGCTTACTGTAGTTTGACCGGGTCATCAATAGGTACTACATAGGTCACAGTGTTTCATGCTAGTATATCCCGTTTAAACACTGTAATTCCCAAGGTAGGTGACACCTAGAAGTATACAGCACAGTACATGCCACAGTAGGTACTCCATTACAGGAGGTACAATCCGCGTACTGAGGTTTACTGTATGCTGTAGATAGTACGCGACCTTATTTGCAGAAGCTCGAACTATTACGCGTTTCACCCGCAACCACCGGAGTGAGCATATCAATATTGCCAGAAGCCAGAATAATCATTTTTCTAGTGAAATATATAGTGCAATACCAACCTGTACTCACCCCGAACATAGCAAATGGACAGGACAATCGTCCATATACATCTGGCTTCTTTTCCTGTCAAGCACTCAACCTGGTCGGTTGGGACTTCCATATTTGTGGTCGGCCGTCCCTGCTTGAACACTCCCCCAGTCGGTTGATTAATAGAATCCTGTCTGGTGCTTGTGTCACTCAAGCGTAGGCCTACTTCATCGCTGCTAGCCGTGCTGGGTAGGCCACTCATAAATGAAAGGGCCTCAGTTCACGGGCCACAAACCCCGGTCTGTAGGTTTGACTCGAGCTTATACTGGAGGGTCGCCTCTCACGGAGATTGATGGCAAAAAGTATACACCTAAGCACAAGTCTGTCACGCCGGAGAAACCCAAGTTGTCGCCCACCATGAAGCAAGACCTAGATTTTTCACAGTATGACGAAATAACAGCACCGCCGGAAAGCAGTGACGATGAGGCGGGGACAACCCCTTTGCAGAATGGCGCTCTCGACGATGACCATAATTCAGATGAGGAGTATGATAAGCGCCGGACCGCGGACATTCTTAAGACCGACTTCAGCTCCCGTGCATCCTCCAACGCAAGAAGATTTGGAATAGTTAGAGCACCCGGTAAGGCGAGAACGCGCAAGTTCCACTCAGATGAGTCCTCCAGTCTCGCTGGGTTCAAGCGGTCTGCTGAAGACGACCGACCGAGGGAGATGAGCCAGCTGGAAAGGGACGCTGAAGAAGCCAGGGGTGGCAAAGAAGAGCCAAAGAGAAAGAAGAAGCAAACGAGCAGGAAATACGGCGCCCAATCACTATCTACAAGGCCAAATATATCCAAGCCACAACCTACGGCGTCACAAGACGACGGTAAATATAACCGGCTCAGTGGGTACGATTAGATGCTAATAGTTCAGTAGATCAACTCAATACCCCCAAGCGCTCGTTTCGGCACCCAAAAAGTTTAAGCCCAATGAAAACGGGGTCGCCTCCCAAGAAATTCTTCAAGTCTAGGGGACAAAGCTCCGATTTCGATGAAACAGAGCCCCCCAAACCTAGCTTCAAGAAGATTCCTATGCATAACTTCTCTCCTAACTCGACGCCACCAAAGAGCAAGCTGAGAGAATTAAGCCCGCTGGACGAGGATTCGGCAAAGGATGATGCGAGTATGCATACCCAGGGAGGCAAAGGACAACGGGCAAGAATGGGCCGGTTGTCGAAACGGAAGCTCTCGAAGGCCCCCAACGAACTTGGTAGTAAAGAATCTCAAAGACCCGTCTTTAAAGTGCCAGGACTAGAAGACATCGATCCATTTGACGATGCGAGTCCACAAGATGTTCCAGCCATATCAGGTGATCAACAGGAAGATCTCTCAGACCATTTAGATATTTACGAACTCGAACATACTACTATACCCAGGTGTCCATTGTGTAACCAGGAGGTCGATCGGGCGCTTCTTCAGAAGCACTCAACTAAAGGCAAAATGAATGTCAAACAGCAGACCAACTTTTGCAGACTACATAAGCGACAGTCAGCCATAAAGTTGGGCATGGAGAAGGGCTACCCTCAGATCGATTGGGAAAAACTCGACATCCGCTGTACCACATACCAAAAGTTCCTCCAGGACATCCTTGAAGGGACCGGAACATCGCACTATCGCAGGATATTTAAGGACAAGGTGAATTCTGGAAAAAATCGGACTTTGTTTACCAACATAGACAACCTCACCCCGGGCTACTACGGACCTCGGGGTCTCCTCGCAATGACAGACTTTATTATACGCAAGCTATCACCCGTCATTCGTAAACGAGCCGTGGAAGACCGGCTTATTTCCGCGAGATCTTCTACCGGATACGTCCAAGCTGTGCTTGTCCCCGAGTTGACTGTGCGCCTGATTATGGAGGACATGTCCGTCAGCGAAGACAAGGCCAGAAAAATCATGGAAGAGAGCGTTGAAATAGGCGAACTGCTTCACGAAGAAACCAGCGATGTCGTAATAAGCAAAGAATCGGAGGACGAATCAGAACAGGATGATGAAGACCACGAACTAGAGGACAGCACCGATGAAGACGAGTTAGCATTCCCCTGAGCTACGGTTGCAACGAAATCCAGAACCGTGTTGTAAAATCGCTGTATACTACTACGCGGAGAGCTTTAACCCGTTAGCTTTGGATGAGCAAGAGGAAGCGAGAAGACTGCACAGGGACAGGAATTCTTTTTTGTTTCTTAGAGGTCACCGAGTGCGGAAATCAGATAGAGGAAGCTGTGTTCCAGCCGACAGCAGCGAAGATCAGGTACGCTATGAGTCGACGAGAAAACCTCACCGATCTAGCTTTAGAGGAAATGTCACGATCAAAACACCCCCAATAGAATTTACATTTTTACGATTCGCTTGTACCGTTACTAGCTAAGTAGCAATAGTAGATATTTGTCGTAATCTCGATCAATTCGAGGACGGCTCAGAGGCTATACTATGTAAAGCAGCAGAAAGGACTGATGATTTATCACACCACATTCACTCCTTCATCTAAACAAAAAGGCGTACAAATACAGGTATGTACATGATAGGCACGTGGCCCGTGTGATATATACACGAAGAAACGAAAGGTAGAAGTTTTCAAGAAGCCTGAGAAAACCGAGACCGCTTTCCTTGATGCGTGTTGCTGAGGCAAAGACTCTTATTTAGCGGTGAGCTGGTTCAAGTTGGGATCCCCGGCAGGTAAGGTCGTGGCGTCGAGACGAGCTCGGGTTCTCCAGCGGCTGTCGGGGACGTCGCGTTTCTTCGGAGTCGTTGGCAAAGCCCCCTTCTTCAGACTGGCGGGAGCCGTAATGTTCCTGTTGTTGGTCGCGGTGGAGTTCAGTGGTAGGGTACCGTTGAGGAGGGAGGCTATATCGCATATATAGTCAGTCAGTCAGTTAGTTATATCAGTATCTAATTGAGCTAAGACAGAGAGAGGGACGGAGATGGAGCGTCGGGGGCAAAAGGGGGTTGGTTAGTCGATTGCTCGCTTGCTTCACGTACCGGAAGGAACCCAATCGGTATCAACATTATCGCCCTCAAACGTCAAGGACGAAGCATTGCAAGCAGGCGCCTCGATAAGCAACCCGCTCTGCGGGAAAGGGTCAAGCGGGCCCCAGAGGTTTCCATCCTCATCAACTCCGAAGCCCTGAGTGAGCCAAGGGAGCTGGGAGAAGTCGTTAGCTGGGGGCGGGACGCCGGGGACGTCCTGCTCGCCCTGGATCCAGACGTTGACGGGTTGCACGTATGTGCCGGCCAGGAAACCGTTCTTGGTCGTCCGCGTCTGGGGGACCCCGTTCACCTCGGCCACGACGCGGTAGTCCCGCGCGTAACCGGACAAGATGTCAGCGCGGTACTCGAACTTGTTCTGAGGGTTCCCGCCGCCGCGAAGACCGATCGCCGCGACGATCCGGTCGGTCACTGCCCCGGTACACGGGTGGTAGTCCATTGCGTACAGGGCTACGGTCGCACGGCTGTTGGAGACGTATCCGACGATCTAACGATACGTGGAGAAAAAGCACTCCTGTTAGTAAAAGATCGGTGGTTGTACGTTCGCTAGGTAACTTACTCGCGACTCCGCTAGCTCCGTGTTGCCGTTGAAGTTGGAAATACCCAGCAGAGCGACTTCCGTACGGACGTATACGAGATCTTGAAGGGTCGTGATCTGCACGTTCTGGGCCACAATGCTGAAGGCGATGACCTCGTTGCCTTTCTTGATGCCCGCCCAGGTGATAAAGTCACCCGGGATAAAAGGGACCATACTAAGAGGGTCAGGCGCAGTACTATATCTCCTCGTCAGCCACAGGTCGTGCTTCTTCGTCTTTCTTCCCAACTAAACAAGGCGGTTCTTACAAGGTACCCTGTCCATTGAAGGGGCGATTGCTCGAGGGACATAGGGGATCGATGGCATTGCGGGGGATGCACATGGGGAATCCGGAGAAGGAGGTGATGCTGGGGCTCTCGTCGTCGGCGGTGAAGAACGGCGCCTGCGTGTAACCCACGGAGAAGACCGCGTTCGGGTCGTTGATACGCAGGACCGGCCCGTTGCGGATCTGTATGCTGCCGTCCTCGAAGTTGATGGACTCGATGAAGCCGCTCGCTAGGCCCTCGAAGAATTGGTAGGTGAGGATCTGGGCCGCGACGGGGACGCCGTTGATAAAGTTTCCGATGACCTAGATACGGCATACCTGTAAGTTTCACTGTGTTTGCTTGCAACATGATTTAGGGCTCATAAGAACTAGAGAATATCCATTTTCATCTCCATACTGAACATCTCATGCCCTTCGAACCGCAATGAAATAGAGGAAACTCGTGGCTTATAAGATGGGTAGCGCACTTACATTAGTCTCATAACCGAGCATAGATTCATGATCCCTTGCGAAGTCCTTCCACGGGACGTACGCAGCAGGGAACTCGACCTGTAAATTCTTCGGCACGGTTATGTTGAAGCCACCAACGCTAATGGTGCCGCCGGTGTTGTAAGAGTCGTCGAAAGCGGTAGCACCGTCTAGCCCCCCCTGAACAAACAAAGGGGCATCTTGGCCGTAAACTCCAGAGAAGACATTCAGGAGCTGGACACCCAGGACGAGAGCAGAAGCCAAAGAAGAGCGAGACATCACGCCCATGTAAGTGAACGTCTTCGTGTATGTGTTAAACTAGTGTTTAGGCAATGGTGTGTACACAAAGATATTATGATCGAGGCTTTGAGAGAAGGTTTTATATGCAATGGAATATGTCGATATATTCAAACGAGGGCATCACGACCGCCCGAAATAGCACAACGGCCTGAGCGTCCGCGCGGCACTATCATCAAGAAGCGGTACTGCAACGTCACCACGTTTCGCCACTCTAGCCCTTTACGATTGCATCGTCCGCTCCAAGCATCACCAGATCGTAACTTATTGACCTGCTCAGGCATTCTTTCCGAACGAGATCGCTTCTGAAAAGGGGAGGAGCCTTCCTGTCCCTTGTACGAGAGATGGCCAAAGGGAAAACTTACGTGTCCGGAACTCCTATGACTGTCTGTGAGCCACCGCTTACGCGGACATAAGAAGTCCATCGGAAAGGGAACTAGGTAGGTAGTATCATTCCCTCTTGCGTGCTCGCGGCGACACATAAGGCGTATCCACAATGCTCACAGCCCAGATCCCTTTCTCGACGACTTCTTATCTTGGCGTCGGCGAGAGTGGTATTGTGTACCTGGCAAGGCTTGCAGAGACTTTGGATCGTCAGCTGCGGATAGAGGAAACGGGAGGGTCGCGTATAATTGCGTCGTCGAGGATCACGAGCAAACAAAAAAGATTTACCCGGTTTGTACATTGCAGTCGATAACAGGGCCTGGGGTCCCGCTGGTCTCGAGGTCATGAGCCTCCAGTTCTTCCCGAGAAAGCGCAGGGGACGACCCTGAATCCCAGTCCGATAGTAGGTGATCGTATTGCTGCTATGTCTAGAGGACCAAAAGAGCTCTTCGTTCCACCTCCTTCAAGGCAATGAGCTGAGGGCCAGAAAGATTATCAGGTGGTGAGATGGCTGAGCACTCACTCTGCCTCCTCTACTGCAGCTACAACATGCCAATTTCTTTACGATCGAGCATCACAGAACTTGATTTCTGTTGATATAGATAGACCTGATGTAGCAATTCATACAGGGGACTGCGGAGCCACCTGGACAGGGTGCAGACTACCATCTACAATTGGTAAACCACCATGTCCGGGGCCGGACCCCATATCGGGAAGCGGCCAGGGTGGTATAGGTCGTATACCGGGATGATGATCGCGGGCGGTAGCACTGGAAGCACAAAGCACTCGCTGATTGGCCTGTTGAGACAAGTACATGTTCGCACATGCCTTGTCGACTATGTACAACATAAATGCACGTGTTTATAGTTCGTAGATAGTATGCATGTACCCCCAAAAGAGAAACTCTGGTTTAGTACGCGGGCCTATCCGCCTGCAACCTCCATAACAGTTGGTATTAAGCGCGACATAGGATACCTAGGTAGGAATTCCCTGTCTCATTAATAAGCATTGCGGGCGTCCTTGGCTACGGAGACTTTTTTCTCTTGTATTGCTTTCTTGCGGGGGAATGCGTTTAGCTGCTGCAGATGGTGAGAGGCATGCATGCCGCTGTCGCATCAGAACTGGATCGGGCGGTTCCTGCATGTCGCAATACATGTGTGCAGACGATCAGTACTAGCAGCAACATGCCTTATACCTGCTATGATTTGGTCTCGACTAGAGTAATGTCCCTAGGTATGGCGAAAGCGAAGAGATAAAGCCGACCATGCAGCTTGAATTACATACTAGCAGTATCTTCAGCGTCAATTGCCGTGCCTCAAGAACAACGGCGGGGGAAACGAACTGCTGATCTAACCGACGATACTACATACTGTATCGCCTCCTCGGCTATCTAGATCCCAGTAATTAGGTAACGGAGGAGGTACTTGGACAAGGCACATGCGCTTTCCTTACCAATCCGGGGCTTTCGTGTTGCTGGAGCATTTAGTACTGGTACTTGCTGCAGGCGCGCATTCGTCACAATCACGCCGTTGCCAAGAGACGCGCAGAACATCGCTTGACATTCAACCTGCATCGCTTGCAAAGACGAATGCCACTATTACAGTATCATTGGAAATTCTCATGTAAGCATCGCTACTACACCTCTCTAGGGAAACCACATCGAGCTGCCATGTCTGGCTTACTTCTAGGTATTCAACTCTCTCTCTCTTTCTCTGTCTCTGCAGCCAAGAGCTGATTCCTAGTCCAAGGCGCCTCTTCTTGGCTTCACAGCCGCCACCACCTAGACTACACCTAGGCCATGTACGTTACCTAGTTAGGTGTCTAGGTGAACAGACTAATCTCGATGAGCAAACCTCGATAGCCTGTACGTAAGTACGGATGTTGTGACAATCCTGACCCTTCATCCACATTACGAGTGTCTAGAACGATATCACGCCCTTGTCCTTTACAACACTTCAATATGGCAGGCATAGGTATAATAACCCTGGCCTCAAACGGTCACCGGTTTGCTCGTGGCTGGGAACATAAGGTCAATACGATGGGTAGGTACACGCAGCCTCCCAAAATAGCTGCTCCGTCATTACGTTTACTCTTAATAGAAATTCACTGGGGAAGCAAGAACAAGCTTCGAGCGCTGTGGCGTCAAAGGTCGTGCATGGTTGCTCTCTTCACCGTGACCGTGGCGTGAGACGGCATACCTTATGTAGTTCAAGATGTAGATTTAGCACTCCTCCCTGATCTTGATATCATTATGTATCGCTTTCCAATTCGGGTGGTTTCCCCCCTATTCATCAAGTATGTTCTTTTGTATCACCACATGCCATCGCTAATACCAGCCCCGTTCTGCGGAGATGGCGTTAAGGAACCACAACTCATTTCCTCGTATGGATCGTATGGATCGTATGGATTCTTCCACGTTTTGCGGTTACTTGTGATGTCACGATGATGACAAACCCTCATGATGACAAACCCTCACAAACTACTTGTGTTCGATCTAGGATAGTGCCGCGTGGAAGGGGTCGTGGATCTTTCCGCCAAAGACGTATGCCTGACCGGAGATGGACATGGTGCGTAAACCGTCCCAGTTAGGATCATGAGAAGTCCATAGACGACAACAGCTGTCCTGATGAGTCGTAAGTCTCACAAGCATCAGGCCAAACCTCCGCGGAGCTAACTCAGCCTATCTGACCAAGGTCCTAGAACGATCATGAGCACCTTCGTGTCGTCGAACTATACATTTGGGTATATAAACTGGGAACTCTGCTCGTGATGAAGTCGTTTTCTCCTGGCTCATCACCATCATCATCATCAGAGTTCTACGGGTTGATTTCACTCATTAGCTTGGTACTTCCTATCTTCAAGTCGTTCTTTCTTTGAGCAATGTTCTCGAAGCTCACCTCTTTGGCTGCTGTGGCATCCTGCCTCTACGCAGGCGGCATAGCCCGACAAGTTCTTGAGTCTGCTATACCGCCTGAAGAGGCACTCCGGTTATCCCAGATCGTCGAAGATGAACCACCGCCACCTTCTTCGGCAAGGAAGGGTCAGATTAGTCCCGACTTCCCCCTGATCTTCCGACAGCCTCTCCCAATCCCGCCCGTCAAACAGCCCAAACAGTAAGTGTTGCTTGGAAACTCGCGTGTGCAGACTGAAACTAATCGAAATAGAATCATTACCAATCCGGTCACTGGGAAGGATATCTTGTACTATGAAATCGAAATCAAGCCCTTCCAACAACGTAAGTGCTACCAACAACCGTGTGATTTTCCTTTTTTAAGGGGTATGGGAAAAGAAAACAAAACTCGCGCCTTAAGTTATGTGCTGCTCTAAGACCTGGACACAACCACATCGCACATCTCAAGTAGATTTGGTCTGAATGGCAACGCTAATACTAGAGTGATGTAGAGGTCTTCCCGAATCTCCTACCAGCCACTCTAGTTGGCTATGACGGGATATCACCTGGCCCCTCGTTCGTCATTGAACGGGGAACCGAGACCGTCGTACGCTTCGTGAACAATGCGGAGAGAGAAAACTCGGTCCATCTCCATGGTTCGCCCTCGCGTGCCCCGTTCGACGGATGGGCGGCCGACATCACGAGGCCTGGGGAGTACAAGGACTACTACTATCCCAACTTCCAATCTGCTCGTCTACTTTGGTATCATGACCACGCCTTGGGAATTGTGAGCATTCGATATCAACTGCCATTGCCAAGATATTGCTAGCTAACTAGATTTTCCAGACTGCCGAGAACGCCTTCTTCGGACAGGCTGGTGCTTACATTTTGACTGATCCTGCCGAGGATGTGCTAGGTCTCCCCTCGGGCTACGGCGAGTTTGATATCCCGCTCATTCTAGGGGCCAAGTATTACAACGAGAACGGGACACTTCAGTCCCAGCTGCAGGAGGAGACGAGCACATGGGGCGATATCATCCACGTCAATGGCCAACCTTGGCCGTTCCTGGATGTCCAGCCGCGCAAGTATCGCTTCAGAATCCTTGACACTGGCATTTCTCGCAGCTACGCCCTTCATTTCGCCCCGTCGTCGAACCCAGATGCCAAGTTACCCTTCCAAGTGATTGCCTCTGATTCCGGTCTCCTGGACATTCCCGTCACTGTCGATACACTGGTAAGTGAAGACGACAGACTAATACGCCCTGTCACAATTCAACGCCTCGGTTACTGACCAATTCGCAGTTCATTTCCGTAGCAGAGCGATACGAGGTTGTCTTCGACTTTGCCCCTTTTGCCGGTCAGCAGATTGACCTCCGCGACCTACCAGACGTTGGCGGGTTCGGTGTAGATGACGACTTCCAGGACACGGACAAGGTCATGCGCTTCAACGTCAGCCCGGACCCCGTCGACGACCCCTCAACCGTGCCAGCCCAGCTCCGTGACGTTCCCTTTCCTCCCGAGACCAGAGGCATTGACCACCACTTCGAGTTCCACCGTCAACACGGCCAGTGGCTAATCAACGGTGTTGGATTCGAGGACGTGGAGAACCGTGTCCTGGCCAACGTGCCCCGCGGCACGGTGGAGATCTGGGAGCTCCAGAACGGCGGTGGCGGCTGGACGCACCCGATCCACGTGCACCTGGTGGACTTCCGCGTCATCTCGCGGACAGGCAGCGACCGAACCGTGGAGCCCTACGAGGCGCACGGGCTCAAGGACGTGGTTTGGCTGGCGGAGGGCGAGACAGTGCAGGTGGAGGCGCACTACGAGCCATGGACCGGTCTGTACATGTTCCACTGCCACAACCTGATTCATGAGGACCACGACATGATGGCGGCCTTCAACGTTACAGCGTTGAAAAACTTCGGCTACAACGAGACGACCGACTTTAGCGACCCCGAGGACGAGCGCTGGGACGCAGAGCCCTACAACCTTGCCGACTTCCGTGCCGGCACCGGCATCTTCGCCCCGGAGGCAGTCGAGGCTAAGGTCCAGCAGCTCGCCCTCCAGCAGCCCTACAGCGAGCTCGACGCCGTCGAGGCAGCCCTTGATGCCTTCTGGGAAGGGAAGGACATCGGTGATCCCAACGCTGCTCTCCAGAAGCGTGAGGCTGTTGCCGGACCTTGCCCGACGACCGGTCCTATCCCTCGCTATCGACGCTTTGTTCTATAGATGATGGAAGCCTTTTTTTTTTTTTTTTTTTTTTTTTTTAATTGTTTTTTTTTTTTTTTTTTTTTTTTTTTTTCTCTTTTTTTT
>Ga0247782_1000210_pt1 | contig 65708 bp, 45 predicted proteins | sample UWRJL019104C5_FD_179928 | JGI IMG/M metagenome (GOLD analysis project Ga0247782, IMG submission 179928) | Plant litter microbial communities from Arlington Agricultural Research Station in Wisconsin, United States - UWRJ-L019-104C-5 | ecosystem: Environmental > Terrestrial > Plant litter >... | reverse complement strand
TTCTGCGCCCCCCCCCCCCCCCCCCCCCCCGGTCTGTTGATTGGCTGGCTGTGCCAGGGGATTCCAGGGCTCTTGGCGCTATCTTCGCAGGCCAATTTACGGCACACCAACGCAAGACCCGTACCTACTTATTGCTAATCTGGTCATTATTGTTTCTGTGGATTACGCTAATATTCATTGCCTCGTTGCTGCAAATTTGCTCCTCTGCCGCACGCGTTTGCCAATCCGATAGAACACATAAGGCAGTGGCATGAGGGCCAATGTTATGATGGCAAGCACACTAGACGCCCATTGGTTTCCCAGTCTCCGATACATCTGCTTCCCAAAGAGGGGAAACGCAGCTAGAAGGCCCCATGTCAGCAACCAGCTAGTGATGGGTGTCGGGGAGAGATAAAACACGTTGAGTTCCACTCACCAGCAAATGTACAGCGAAGAAAGCTGTTAGCAGCCAGTGCTGATGCCGCATAAAATGGGTACGAGTCCACTAGGTTAGTCAATCTCGTTAGTCTCCTGTTCGGACGTGCTCTGGTGGCGTACCGTCGGGGCCGCAACATACCTAAGAAAGTGAAGATGCCATTAAACGAGAGGAGCGTTCCGCAGCCGAAGATGGCCGACCCGACGATCGGCAGTATCCAATGCACCCAGTGGAATGAGGACCATGCAAACCAGAAGAGGCCGATAGGTACTAGCACGGCGCCAGCGATGGACGACGGGAGATGGAACTCGGGCTCAGATGCCCCGTGGTTCTCCTTAACGAGCTTGCGATGCATGCTGTGCCAGATTGGATTCAATGCGGCGCCTAACACCATGCCAACTAGGATACCCAAGAAGCTCAGGCCGACTTGCCAAAGGTTGAAGCCGTAACTGCCCCCGAATACCAAAGGGAAGGCACCGAAGAACAGGTAGATGACGCCTAGTAGCACAGCGGAGAGGAGCGAGAGCAACAGGCACATTGGCTCGAATATCAATAGCTGGAATGGCCGCAGGAGAGATAGACCGATCGTGCGCGGTATCGATTTGGTTGACTTCTCCACTGCAATCATCGCACGACAGTCAGTGGCAGTGGAACCCTGGTCAACTGAAACGGTACGCTGCTTACTGGGTGCTCTCCACCGTTCGTCCCCCGTCTCCTTCCTTAGGAGGCAAGCTTTCTCACGGAGTTTGATAGGATCTGTTGGGCTGGTCAATCATCCGAGTCTACTCACAAGCATATCGAAGAAGGAGAGATGGTTTGCACTCACGGTAAGTCTCAGGGGCAAACAATACCAGTATGACAAAGAGTGTAAACGCCCAGATCAGGAGAACCTATTATGAGAGTCAGACAACACTGGGATGTCCTTTTGCCGGGGGTATATGGTTTATTCGGGGCTGATGGTGGTCAAACATACATAATAAGTCCATCGCCACTGGGTATAGTAGTTAACTATGCGGCCGGCGTCAGTCACTAGCCCTAAACCAAGTTATGCCGCCACCATTAGGGCTGTTTCTTACTGAATCCACCGAGCAAGGGGCCAACGCTGGGACCTAGGGCATCGGTATGGTTAGTTTATAGAGCGTCGGAAGCGCGGGTTGGGGAAGCGTTACCAATGAAGGGACTAATGGACACGATGGTCATGGGGGAATGTATATTCTCCCGCCTAAACACGTCGCTGACAGTGCCGCCGGCGACGCTAAGGAACGCACTACCAGCGAATCCGTCGATGAACCTTACCTGTCTCGTGTCAGTAGCTATGGTCTGGGCTTGTCGAGGCGCACAGGAACCTACTGTCAACATAGTCGCAGCGTTGTGCCCGACAGCGGAAGGAACCAGCCAAATAATAAACATGGCCCATGAGAGTAGGTATATAGGGCGTCGACCGTAGAACTCGCTCAGGGGGCCCAGGAATAAGGGGCCAAGGGCAACTACCGGGTTGATCAGATCAACGGGAGCGTGACATAGTTGGCACTATCTTTTAGTAACATACTGCCGAAAACGAAAGTAGACAACCCCAAGGTGGCCACAATATCCGATTCACCGAACTCGGGTATCATCTGGGCGTACGTAGCTGTATAAATGGAGCTCGCACAGGTCCTTTTCCGCATACACAGTTTCCACGTTAGTGCCCCGCGCCATCGTCTCTTACATCTGATGAATCTTCGACTTACACGCAGAAGCTACCACATCCCACGATACAAACAAGGAACCACTTGCGAGTAGTGCTCACTACAAGAAACGATAGTCAGTAAAAATGACACTGAGATCTTGGGGCCGGTAGAGCCGGACCCGTCTTCACTCACTGCTACGCGGACACATCGGGTCGTCATCGCCATCGAAAGATACCTCGAAGGGATCGCTCTCCTCTCTTTGCGAATGATCTTTCTCGTCGGCTTCCGGTAGGTCGGCGCACCCGTGACCATTTTGAGACCGCGAAGGCCCCAGCGCAGCTAGACCCTGCTTCTGCGTCTGCGGCGCGGGCTCGTCCCCTTCGGTCGAGCCAGACCATTGAGCCCCGTCGCTATCGGGCTCTTGTCTTGTCCCCATGGTTTATCCTGGGCTATATGCTGAGCACCAATTTGTCAAGATTCCCTCTCGACCATGCGAATTAAGATACCGTGCTGGGCTAAGGCGGCAAGGCAGAACGCACGTGCTCTTTTCGACTTCGAGGCGATATCCTTCACCATCTAAGACAAGAGACACAGTTAACTGTTTACAAGGGATGTAAAGTATACAAATATTTTTAAATATTTTTTCTTTCCATTTGTACTAAGCCGATCAGCTCGGGGCGATGCCAATATGGCGAGCTAACGCCGAACCGACCCCTGCTCGGTGGGCTCCGTTCGTTAGCATCATCCTGCCCGTCGCGATACCGATGACGGATGTCTGGAATTTCAGGCGAAATGATTGTCCTGTACGTTATAACCGATGCTGCCAAGGTGCTGCCCACACCTACCCACATTCTTACTAACAACCTAACCTAGGTTAACCTACTGCTTTCGTCATCATGCTTTATCAAGCAAAGCCCCTCTTTACCCATCAGGCTCGCCAGGGTCGGTTGGGTCCTGGCAACAAGATTGGCCAGAAGAGAAAGTTATGCTGTACCAAAACCACACAGATTAACTAAGGAGGCCTTACATTAGTAAATGTAGCCATGTCCATTTAAACAGATAACATATTACAAATACAAACATTTGTTCGAACCTGGAGAATTGAAAGCCTCCCAGTTCAGCTTTGGAATCAGTCCACTGTGACCTTTTTGGGATCGGTACCGATCGGTAAGTAGGCATGCATCCAGATACTGCGATACTGTCTTTTGTCCGTTTCAATTTCCAGCGGGCCACATTGGCGGTTGATAAATCAGCCTTTGCAAACGGAAAATGGTGGGCCGGTGGTTATGAAGGATCGACTATGTATGCCCAACAGATACCGCAGGTATCAACATTTTCCGAACTCTTTCCCACCCAAGACACGGTTAAACACGTTAAAATTGCCTTCATTCTCTCCATCTAAGACTGCAAACCACTGTCGGCAAGACTGGTCAGTCAGCTGTGTCTCGTATGTCCACATATATTCTGATACAATCATGCAATCCGAACCTGCGTCGCTTGGAATATATCGGCGAGGAAGGCGAGGTAAAGTTTCCGGGATCATTACGTACCCCAACAAACAACAGCAAGACAAAAGGGGGCAGGGGAGCTTCAATTTCTCTCTACCAGCCACCCTTGAATTCTTCCTCGTCGAGGACCTCTGACCAACGCATGGCAAAATCTGCAGGCGGGTTCCTAAACGCACCACAGCCGAGAGCGCCTAGCACTAGCAACTCGTGCTTCTCTCGTGCCGCAATCCGCAGCACCAGGCGTATCTTCTCCTTAGTGAGGAGTCGATCGGCGGCATGCTTAAACCGGGATTGACCGGTGTGTGCGTTCCCGGCGTGCATTCCGGGCGCCGCACAGATAGTGGGTCTGCGAATGGCCGCTACTGAAATGACGCTTACAACAGGGAGCTCCGTGACGGGTATATCCGGGGCGAGATGATTACGTCCTGAGCCGAGAGAGGAGCGCACAACGACAACATCGGGGGTATAAATAGCGGCATGAGGATTCCAGAGATATTACGATTTGTGGAGCGATCGAGCCGGAGAACTTCGATAGCAAAGAGCTTCCTGAGCGAGGGCACCGTTCGTCCACCCGCCACCGAGGTTATTATCTAACGCCAGATTGAGAACGCTTACCCTTCCGTTTCGCTGAGATGGTGAGGATGAAAGTTGGGAAGGAGAAGGAGGAAGAGATTGTGCCATGATGATGGCAGTGTCCAGCGTGTTCTCATTTAAGACCTTGACAAGTGTGCCGCGCGACTGTGGGTTGGAGGAGAGCTTGAAGCCCGGGCAGTCCGTCTGTCGGAGAGAGCCTACACTCTCGGTGCATACCTTCGTCCAACGGCTGGTGTTGAGATGTGGAAGATAACGTAATATACTAGGTACCGTTGCTATCGTGCCTCGAGCAGTGGCAGACAGAGCGGCGCGGCGCTCACGGACGTCCCGAGGAAGTGGCATGATCGAAGAGTACATGGGTGAGTATTAAATAGGAGACAATATGAGGAGTCCGTTCAGAAATGGTGATATACATGTATTATTATATACGCGTATGCAGGCCGGGCAGGTACTACCAGTACTACTCGACTTAACTTATTGATCATCTGTTTAGCTAAGACGGTGCACCCCGTCTTTGATCATAGGTAGCTATAATATAGTATCCAGGTAGGTCCTTACTTTATATATTGAAGATTGGCAACTTAGCTTGTTCGTAAATACCCCTTGTATAGACGGCCAGCTGAGTCAGATGGCTAAGAAAGGTACCTTGGATATGGTAATTAGAGTCAACAAGACTGAACAGGCTGGGTCGATGTGTTTATCATGACGATAGAAATGGCCAAGTAGTAACATGTATCATCCGAAGGCGATCGAATTCATTTTACGGACAGCATACATACCACCGTGAAGCAATACCTAGTACCTAGTCACGATGCCTACAGCAGTTGGAACATACATATACATATGCATAATGTCGCTCCCGCAGTGTGTAGTGACCTAGTGAGCTATGAATAGGGATAGGTAGTAACCTATCTAATGATTTTAGTGGCAGTGTGTGAGCTCGCTGATTGGCCAATTGCCATGGGGTCTTCTGAGTTGACAGCTCCGAAGCCGCAAGACCCTTGCGGAAAATTCACATTTGGTGCGAGCAAGAGTGACGCATCTCAGTAGGTATGCTTGTCAATATTTACACACCTCACATACGCACATACATATCCATAAAGGACAAACAGAAGGAACCAGGACCGTTCTCTTGTCCTGCAGCCCTATTGATCGGCCTAGGATCTCCATCTATCTCCAGCATGCTAAGATAGAGGAAGAAAAACACGGCAACTAGGGCCCCCATTGGTTTTCGACCCGATCCGTCTTACTTCCCCTCCTTCCGATCAAAATCGGACCTTGCTCTTTCATCCTCGTGCAAGCCGCCGCACGATCCGACGCAGGAATTGCTCCGACCGTTGAGAAAGAAGACACCCATGGCTCAACAAACCGACGGGACGTCGGGCCCCACCTGCGTCAACATCTTGGGCAGCGACTCTATCATCGTCGACCATGGCCTCTGGCGCAACTTCGTCACCGATGACCTCCTCGATAACCTTGCATCGTCTACGTACGTTCTGATCACCGACACAAACATCCATCCTCTGTATGTCTCTAGTTTCGAGTCTCAGTTCCGTGACGCCATTGCTAAACGCAATGTGGCGTCTCGCCTGCTGGTCTACACTATCCCGCCTGGCGAGACCTCGAAAGGTCGTGAGACCAAAGCCGAGATTGAGGACTGGATGCTGCGCCAGCAGTGCACGCGCGACACCGTCATTATTGCCCTTGGCGGCGGCGTCATCGGTGACATGATCGGATACGTTGCCGCCACCTTCATGCGGGGTGTGCGCTTCGTCCAGGTGCCCACCACCTTGCTGGCCATGGTCGACTCGTCCATCGGCGGCAAAACCGCCATCGACACCCCCATGGGCAAGAACCTGATCGGTTCTTTCTGGCAGCCCCGCCGCATTTATATAGACCTCGCCTTCCTCGAATCCCTGCCTGTGCGTGAATTCATCAACGGCATGGCCGAGGTGATTAAGACGGCCGCCATATGGGACTCTGGGGAGTTTGCCTTCCTAGAAGACAACGCTGCCTCCATCCTCGACTCTTTCCGGGCCCCAGTAAACCATCAAGAACCTGGGGCCAGACTGCTCCCCGTCCGTACCACTCTCAAGCGCATAGTTCTAGCGTCGGCCCGCGTCAAGGCCGAGGTGGTATCCAAGGATGAAAAGGAGGGTGGCCTACGAAACTTGCTCAACTTTGGCCATTCCATCGGGCACGCCATCGAGGCCATCCTCACGCCTCAAGTCTTGCATGGCGAATGTGTGGCTATCGGCATGGTCAAGGAGGCCGAGCTAGCTCGTTTCCTCGGTGTACTCAAGCCCGGAGCTGTCGCTCGTCTGACTAAGTGCATCGCGAGCTTCGACTTGCCCACTTCCCTCCACGACAAGCGCATAGTGAAGCTGACAGCTGGGAAACACTGTCCGGTGGATCTCCTCCTCGAGAAGATGGCCGTCGACAAGAAGAATGACGGTAGGAAGAAAAAGATTGTCTTGCTTTCGGCCATCGGACAGACCCACGAGCCCAAGGCTAGTGTAGTGGATGATAGCGCTATCCGCATTGTCCTCTCACCCGCCATTCGTGTCACGCCAGGCCTTCCCCAAGGTTTAAATGTTGAAGTGACGCCTCCTGGATCCAAGAGTATCTCGAATCGTGCTCTTGTCCTCGCAGCTCTAGGCCAGGGCACCTGCCGTGTCCAGAACCTCCTCCACTCGGATGACACTCAATATATGTTGTCAGCTATTGCCCAACTGAACGGTGCTACATACTCCTGGGAGGAAGCCGGGGAAGTGCTGGTGGTTACTGGAAAGGGCGGCAAGCTCCAGTCAAGTGAAGAGCCGCTCTATCTTGGAAATGCAGGCACGGCCTCCCGATTTCTGACTACCGTTGCGGCGTTGTGTAACCCCACCAAGTCAGACTCGACGGTGCTGACTGGCAATGCGCGCATGAAGGTCAGGCCTATCGGACCGCTTGTGGACGCTCTTCGGTCCAACGGCCAGGATGTCAAATATCTGGGTCAAGAGGGGAGTCTGCCCCTGCAGGTGGGCGCTGCTGGCGGGTTAGACGGAGGTCTCATCGAGTTGGCTGCGACCATCTCGTCACAGTACGTTTCCTCTCTGCTGATGTGTGCTCCGTACGCGAAGCAGCCCGTGACCCTTCGCCTTGTTGGCGGGAAGCCCATCTCCCAGCTATACATCAACATGACCATCGCCATGATGAAACAATTCGGCGTCGTCGTGACCAGGTCAACTGATGAGCCACATACTTACCATATCCCCCAAGGTGTCTATCAGAATCCCGCCGAGTACGTGGTGGAAAGCGATGCTAGCTCGGCCACATACCCCTTGGCTATCGCCGCTATTACCGGAACTACATGCACTGTCCCCAATATCGGGACAAGCTCTCTACAGGGCGACGCTCGTTTCGCTGTTGATGTCCTTCGTCCCATGGGCTGCACCGTTGAGCAAACGGCCACCTCGACTACCGTGACGGGGCCCAGCCCCGGTTCGTTGAACGGCATCACGGTCGATATGGAGCCGATGACGGATGCTTTTCTCACCGCCTCGGTACTTGCTGCGGTAGCGTCGGGCAAGACTACGATCACGGGTATCGCCAATCAGCGGGTGAAAGAGTGCAACAGGATTGCGGCTATGCGAGAACAGCTGGCCAAGTTTGGCGTGGCGTGCGAAGAGCTCGAGGATGGTATCATTGTGCCGGGCCGGAATTACAAGGATCTGACGGAGCCCAAGGGCGGTGTCTACTGTTACGATGACCATCGTGTTGCCATGAGCTTCAGTGTTTTATCGGTCCTGTCACCCAACCCTGTCGTGATTCTCGAGCGTGAGTGCACGGCCAAGACGTGGCCTGGTTGGTGGGATGTCCTGGCGCAATCCTTCAAAGTCACTTTAGCCGGCGATGTAGCCGAAGTTGTCGCTACTAAGTCGCCTAAGAAGGACGATGCAGGACCCTCCGTCTTCATTATCGGCATGCGAGGTGCAGGCAAGACCACTACGGGTCGTTGGATGGCGAGTATCTTGGCTAGACCCTTCGTCGATCTGGACGACGAGCTAGAAAAACGGTCTGGAATGACCATCCCCCAGATTATCAACGAGAGTGGGAGAGGATGGGAAGGCTTCCGGCAGGATGAGTGCGAGCTCCTGAGGGATGTCATGAAGAAGCAGGGCCGGGGATACGTCTTCTCCTGTGGGGGTGGTATAGTAGAAACGCCAGAGGCACGGGAACTCCTCATCTCGCACTACAGGAGCGGTGGCATCGTGCTTTTGGTCCACCGGGACATCGGACAGATGGTGGAGTACCTGATGCGAGATAAAACCCGCCCTGCCTACTCGGAGGAAATCAGAGGCGTTTACGAGAGGCGCAAGCCCCTTTTCCAGGAGTGCAGCAATTACGAGTACCACAGCCCGTACCTAGACCCTTCCGGTGGTCTCCACAAGGCGCCTGAGGATTTTGCGAGATTCGCTTCCATGATCGGCGGGAAGAGCACACACTTCGAAGACATCAAGAAGAAGGATCTGTCCTTCTTCGTTGCGCTCACGATGCCGAATGTATCGTCGAGGCTAGACCTCATCCGGAGAGTCCGCGTAGGTTCCGATGCCATTGAGCTGCGTGTTGATCTCCTCGAGGATTTATCACCAGAATCGGTGGGCAACCAGATCTCCCACCTGCGGTCGGCAACCGATCTGCCCATCATTTTCACGCTACGTTCCGAATCGCAAGGAGGTCGCTTCACCTATACATCAGAAGAGGAGATTCTCCCGCTATATCGGACGGCGATGCGGATTGGGGTTGAATATATCGATCTGGAGATGGGCTTGTCTGACGCGACCATCAAGGGTGTTCTAGATATGCGCCAGGGATCCACGCGTGTGATCGCGTCGCACCACGACCCGGCGGGAAAGCTCTCGTGGAAGAATGGCGGATGGCAGTCGTGGTACAACCGAGCGCTAGAATATGGCGATGTGATCAAGCTCGTGGGCGTCGCCAGCAAGATGGAGGACAATTTCGCGCTCGTTACCTTCCGTGACAGGATGTTCGCCGCCCACGGTAAACCCATCATCGCCCTCAATATGGGAACGATGGGCAAGCTGTCCAGGGTGCTCAACCGTTTCCTAACGCCCGTGTCGCACCCCGACCTGCCCTTCAAGGCGGCGCCGGGGCAGCTGTCGGCAGCCGAGATCCGTCGCGCCCTAGCGTTGGTCGGGGAGGTTGAGAAGAAGCAGTTTTATCTGTTTGGGAAACCCATCGCGGCATCGCGGTCTCCGGCCTTGCATAATGTCCTGTTCCAGCAGACGGGTCTGCCCCACCAATACTCTCTCTTTGAGGCTGACACGGTATCCGAAGTGCGGGACCTCATCCGAGCCCCTGAGTTCGGTGGCGCTTCGGTCACGATCCCGCTCAAACTCGACATCATGCCTCTACTCGACGACATCTCGGACAGCGCCAGGGCAATTGGTGCTGTCAACACCATCATCCCGGTTAAGTCGAGAGAGGGGACAACACGACTCCTGGGCGACAACACTGACTGGATGGGCATGGTGTATTCCTTGCGCATGGCTGGGCTCACCATCTCTAACCCTGCGGCCAACGTTAGCAGTGGCATGGTGGTGGGCTCTGGGGGGACAACGAGGGCCGCCGTCTATGCCCTACACTCTCTAGGTTTTAGCCCAGTGTACATCGTGGCGCGGAATAAGCAGGCAGTCCAGGAAATTATATCGTCCTTCCCGCAGGAATACAATATCTTGAATGTTGAGGATGCTAGTCATGTCCGCCACCTGCCGAATGTCATCATCAGCACGGTACCGGCCGACCGGCCAGTGGATTCGTCGATGCGAGAGCTCTTGGGGTCTGTGTTACGACAACCGCGGCAATCCGGACCATCCCGCATATTCCTTGAGATGGCCTACAAGCCCAGACAAACTCCCCTCATAGGCTTGGCCGAGGAGTCCAATTGGGTCACTATACCAGGCTTAGAAGTGCTTACGTCGCAGGGATTCTATCAGGTAGGCGCCGCACAGGGCCCGACAGTAATGTGCTTGGTAGATTGTGTACATTTGCTAACGAATGTGCTCTTCGTAGTTTCAACTGTGGACAGGTATCACGCCTCTATTCTCCGATGCACGAGCAGCAGTGTTGGGTGAGTAACAAGCTTCAACCGCGATCAACGATACAAACAACATGTAGCATGAGGACACGATGTGAGGTGGTCATTCATCCTGCTTTCTGACAACGCTCTATCATGGGATTCAGTCATTTCAACAAGCGACTAGGAAGCTTCTAGCAAGTGGGGTGTCATCGGTGATTATGGTGAGGACGTCTTAAAGCGCCTGAGTCGACCCCGAAAAAAATAAAAATAAAAATAAGGAGTCTAAAATAGAAGGAATATCAGGTGACCAGAAGATGAGAACCAGATTTGACAAAATAACAAGATCGTTATGCATGAGTATGGGATATCGTGGACTAGGTTGGGGAAGTCGAGTCCTGCACTACATTCAACACATGCTTATACTCTCTTCCTACTTTTATACCCTATCTGTGAGATGAAAACGATACGCCTCCGGCCCCATAGGCGTGTATAGTTTCCGCGAGACACATAATCGACATATTCATTTGCTTCCTATCCAACACGATCCCGTCACCCCCTCTAATATGCTTCGGGGGGGGGGGGGTTTTGGCAAGTAATTCCACAGTTTATCCGACTCTTCACGTTTAGCGACGAGACTCTAGCGTTAGGTAATTTCCAACAAGATCAACGCGGACTGTCCATGTCCGTGTCTGCGTCCGGCAACCGAGATAGACCTAATAACAAACCCATTTTCAACCCCCGGTACATATATACCCAATTTGTCGATCGACCTACTTTACACATGTGCATATCCACACAGTTAACTACCTAAACATAGTACAGCACAAAAGACCCAGCCACGTCTCCTAGCCGTTCTAAGTACATATATATGTGCATCTATCTGTTCATCTACTTATTTATCGATCGATCTATCCGTTTACTGTTGATTGTACGTACAGAGTCAAAACTAACGTGACGACAGCAATTATTCTATACATGTACAGTAATAGTAATAATGACGATACCACCAAAGTCATTAGATATGTTATAACACACCAACAATATCAACATATCAATACATCAATCAGCTTGCTAGGTAACTAAATAGAATCTGTGCATAAAAACTATTATACTATACTATTATACCCACCTCCCTACCTACTTACTTTACCTACTTTACATACTTTTTCCCCCCTCCTTCACTAAACTCGAAATAGTCTAGATAGTCCTACTGCATCACATTTTTCTGCAGGAATGCTCCTGTCTGGAACCAGGTATCCAACCTACCTTGCCAAATCCAGGTCCGGATTCAACAGATATATAGACAAAACAGCTTATTAGTAGCTCGACGTCGATCCATACATGGAACCAGTGGGCAGACACTGGAGGTACCAGGTGGACATTGTGTGCACAATCCATCAAGGATACATCTGTAAAGATATATATAGAGAGGTATATATAAATAAGAATAAACGTACAGTAGTCACAGGGTGGTATATTGTTGATGAATACATCTCCTTTGCTGCCAGGTATGCTTGATGTAGTAGTAACATAAACGCGCGCGCGTGTGTGTGTGTGTGCATATATACATACGTACAGTTAGGATAGTGGTACAAGTATAATCTTGATGTAGTAAGGCAAACAAGACAAGACATTAATAACTCTATAAACCGGAAAAGTCCATAATTCGAATGCGCCGAAGAGTGACCTCATCGAGGGATCCGCTGCCCCCTTTTGCGTGTCTTTTCTTTTTGGTATTGCCCCCCTTCCCTGATCCTGTCTATTCCCAATCCATGATAGTCATACAGAATTTTCTTTTCGTGAATAATGTCGTACCTTCGTCCAAAAATAATAGTGTGGTAGTTGATGGTGGTATCAAAAGCAGTTACAAGAGGGTTAAAATGCACCTCTAGGGGGAAAAGGCAATCTCGTCAAGCCCAACGGGGTAGCGGAAAATACACACGCGATGCATCAAAAGGGACAAGACGACTGCCAAGTGTTGGAGGCCAGCGTATTATTCCCATTTGCAATAAACGCCTTGCACACGGACCCGACCCTCTATGATGACGCAAAGAAGACAAATCAAACAAAACCCCCGGAGGGTAGAAGGGGGGGGGGTTTAAGAGCAATAGGAAAAAACAATAAGTGAAAAAAAGGAGTGGATAAGACATGGTAAGGCACCAAATCCTGATTTGTGCATTGCCAGGCTGGCATTCAAATCATCCCACCCCCCTCGCAGTGACACACCCCTCCCCCACCTCGTGTTAAACGAAACAAGCGAGCCAGACAGTAGAGTCTTATCATGTCATACGAGGGTCGCCGGTTATCAGGTTCCAGTGCATTATTAACCAAACAGTAGTAGTATGTCGTCAAGAAAAGATGTCGTCAAGAATAGAATAGAGAGGAAGACAGGCAGGGAGGACGGGGACGGGCGAAGCGCAACATGACGTATGTGGTTGCCAGTGGTTGTCTTAGATGATGCACTGCGATGCAGGCTAGTTGTGGGTAAACGTCATAGGGAGGGCTCCTCCGGCCAATCAAGCCGGTCGAATTGATGGGAAGGGACCGGGGGGTTGCGTAGGGGTCCTGCCACATCCGGATCCCGCCCTTAACCGGCCAGAACCGGACTCAATTGGGAAGCCCTCCCACAGGCGCTAGAGAATGGCTAGCAGGTCCCTGCATGAGCGCTAGTAAGCTTGGACCCTGATTTTCAGTTCTGGATCTGCCAACACACCCCACAACCTCCAACTCGTCCCTCCCACCTGACTGGTCCGACCGAAGCTTCTAGGAACCTCTTCGACCTACGACCGTTATCCGACGCCGCCGACGCCTGCTTCGTGCGCCTGTGAACATGGCCTAACGACGTGGCGTGCACGCCCTCGCAACGCAGTCCATCGTAGCATCCACGAATGCATGGGGAACGAGGGCGGGGCCAAAACCTGAAAGGTACCTGATTCCAACTTCTCGAGGCCCCAAAAGCGACGTAGGGTGGATGGTAGAATGGGACACGTGGTACTTTCATAGCGTGTGACAATGACCATACTGAATTGCCCGCATTAACCCGTAGCCCGTAGCCCGTAGCCCGCAGTCCATATGCCCTCACAGCCCCGTGCCACCTCGTTTGCGGTGCTTTCCAGGAAATTCGACGTCCGGGTGGCATACACGGTAATGCCTCGTAAGTGCATCTGCCCGGCTGAATGTCTTCTCCTCCGTGCACAGATCACATCTCACCTTCTGCTTGCGTGCATTGTGTATTGTGTCTTCATGCCTCGTCAAGTCATACGGCCGCGAGAAGACCGTGTTGCAAGGCTTTCCTGTGCTCGGGTTGATCCGGTCGCACCTGTGAGGTCCAGCCTGACTGTTGGCTGCGCTGTGCATCGGCAACACTGGGTTTCGGAGGTGGTTAAGAACGTTGGCTTGCCGGTGTCCTTCTCTCTTGTGCTTCTGGAGCAGCGCCGGCGTGTCGAATCGGAGAGTGCAACCGTGGTAGGTGCACGTGTAAGTCCCGCCGTCTGCGGCCGTCCTGTCCGGCCGTTGCACATGCCCGTCACTGCTGCTGACCTCCGCATTGCTTGCCTCTGCTGAACTCATACGCGAATACGTTGAAGCCGATGGTGTTTGCTGCTGTGATATTTGCCTCTGTACGTAAGGATATGTATGTAGCAAGTTGATATTAGACGGCATCGAGAAGTCGAAGCCGTTTTGTACCGGCGTGGCAGGAATAGATGGAAAAGGTGAAACAGATTGTTGTGTGCCAGCGCCGTTCATTGTATTCCTATTGATTTTGTTGCCCGGACCGAATGTGCTGGCTTCATGAGGAGGGAACAGCGGGAAGTTCGAGTCGCACTCGGCTTCGTTGAAGTCCAACACGGCGTCTTTCGGCGATATTGTCGTTGGAGTGCTCTGTTGCTCTGCCCCACCACGTGAGGCCTGCGCTAGCTGCTGCTGTTGCCTACGGCCTTGCTCGGCCTCACTCCTCTCCCGCCGTTGCTGCTCGGATTCCAAACGTGCCTTGTTAGTCCCCACTTGAGGAAGTTCAGAGATGCCTGATGCGTATGGAGAGTCCTGTCGGAAGGGGGACAGGTCCCGGGCATCACTGGATAGAGGGGACTGGGCCGCAGCGAGATGCTGACTGTTGGCCGCGTTCAGCCTTTTTCGAAACAGCTCATTGTTGGATGACAATGTTATGTGGGACTTTTGCGTTGGCGTCGGCGATGTCATGGCAAAGCTAGGATCATAAAGCTCGTCGCCAAAGACGTCGGTAATCGTGCGGGCAAGTTTAGGCACGTTGCCAGAAGCAAATGCTAGAGAGGCGCACGGTGAGTATGAATAGTCGTTCATATAGTCTTGGCTGAGGCCCGAGTCTGGATCGGGAGAGTTTGACTGGGAAAGGGATAATAGCGGAAATTCGGGCGCCTCACCATTTTTTCCACCGTCATTTTCAGGTAGCGAGGGTGTGGCGGGTGAGTCACCGCCTGTTGAACTCGCCACCGAATGCGCCGACATGTTGGAGGCTTGGGCTCCTGGTGCCAAGGTCCCTTGCCTCGGGTGCTGTGCTCTGATCAGCGCCGGGGGCTCGTCTGTCATATTCATATCCCCCATGCCAATGTGGTGGCCAGCAAAGGATTCACGAAATCCGCTCTGATAGAAGTTGTCGACTAGAGCTATTGGCTTTGCCACAGTATATGTATAGTTGTTTTCACCGGTGCCAGTCATATCTGGGAGGCCCTCGGAAAGGGAGTCGGAAACAGCAATCTGAGGATTCGCCGTGTTGGCATTGTATGGCGATACTGGGGCGTTAGAGCCCACGGACGACAAGGATGCATCCCGTTGGTGGCCAAATTGGCGCCTCTGCCCTGGAACTTGTTGGCTGTTTCCCATCCATGAATCCGAGGACATTAGATCGGGTGTCGAGTTTAAACTGTGTCTGTTCGGTGTCGTGGGCGTCCTGTGAAAGCGCTGGGCTCGCTCCGCGGCGGCGGCGGCTGCTGCTGTTGTTGTCTGAAGAGCGCTTGGGTTGGACATGCCAGAGAGGTCGAGGGGGGATCGAAACTGTTGAAGTTGCTGCTGCTGCTGCTGTTGTTGTTGTTGTTGTTGTAGTTGAGATTCTCGTACAAATAGATGATGCTGCAGCTGTTCATCAAAGGAAGGAAGATGTCGATAGTTCCTCAGAGGAGGATTGTTCTGTGTAAGCATCATGCTATATGGTAGGATAGACCAGATAGTTACCCAGTTGTATATGGTAGGTGAGAACTATGAGATGTGTGGAGAAGGAATGTAGTGATGACGGTGGCGACGGAGTTTATTTAAAGCTTGAGATACGTATGTAGGGTGAGAGGGAAGGTACGGGACTCCCTGTACTTCCGGAATGTATGTTTCTCACAACTGACGTACTATGTACCGTAGTCTTGTTTTTAAGGTGAAATGTATATAATGAGCAGGTAGTAGGAGTTGGGTTACTTCGACGATGCCTACATATATATGTATAGGTAGACCACTTGGTATGTGAGTGTGGAGAAAGGTAGTTGTACTGGCTACTACCGGACAATAGGCGGAACGAGGGCAGAAATATGGTGTATAAATATGTAGTAGTACTTCGAGCTGTTACCTCAAGAGTCGCAGAGGTACATTTGTACATATGCAAGTAGGTGCAGGGGTTTGCTAGTTAGAGGGTCTATCAGCCCAGTGGTGTGACGCTAAAATGAAAAAGTGGCTACATATCTATGCAACTTAGATATTTGAAGACTCGGCTTTCCCTCGCTCTTTAAATCGTGTAAAAAGAGATCCGAGTTGGTAATCAACAATAACGAGGGACAAAAAGAGAATCAAAAGAAATCCAAAAGCGATTAAAGAGAATATGGCCACGTGGAACTGTCTTCTTTCTAAGCCCCTCTGCTGTTGTCATGAATGAGATTATTTGATACCTTATTTACCTACGCTACCTTTAGGCTACCCTAGCAGCAGTACTGGTAGTAGGTAGGCAAGTACATAAGTGCCTTCACAGCCCCGCAATCGTTCTACTACAGCGACACCCTGAGAAGAACCTTACCGGTAGTTATGTACAATCCGAGGTACCTAGTAGTTAAGTAATGCCTAGGCTAGTTATTCAGTGGGATGGTAGTAATGCGTAATAGTCCATAATAAACGACTATAATCAGGTGAAACCAAAAAAGAAAGTGAGAAAGAGGGCTCTCCCTTTGGGTAATGACGTAATTGATGCGACAACCAGATAATCTACTTTAAAGTGCGATTCTCCTTTCAGATAAGCCTCCAGCTCGAATGGTGGGGCTACCTACACCTAGGCCCGCTGTACAGAGGTACCTACTACCTAGGTAGAGGTCGCGCTAAGCAAACCGCTTTACCCAGCCTTACCAGTCATTAGTGACAAGAGGCGTGCCTAGGCAGGGCGAGACCTCTTTCTTGATGAGTCAGTGTCTTTTTTGTCAGCTTCTAACTTTACTATGCACGTACCTACCTTAGGTAAGGTGTCTGTGGTTATTAGGTAAATACACACTTAGTACCTACTCTTTAAACCTAGAAGCGATCGAAGTTACTCGAAGCCAACTTGACAAAACTTAGATCTACATATGTAGTTAATAATCAACCAAAAATTCTTAGTTATCTACTTTTTACCTCTAGCTTGATCAATAACAATTACAGACGTTGCAAATACTTTTAGTGGTATTAGCAAGACAACTTTAACAATAAGTGTCGGCGTTAGGCGAGTGTTGACACCCGGGTCCCTACTTAACTCTGTAGCTTTTTTTAGACCCCGAGGCACGCCCCCTTACCTGCTTACTGCCCACCTCATGGACAGCCAGCTATGCAGCCAATAAGGGCTCTACCAAACTTCTCTTAAGTGTAACTCTAGAACGGGCCACGGTAGATTTAGGCGTCAATCATATACTAAATACTATACATATTGGTTGCTGTACTGCTATTAAACATTCAAATCTACCTAACCTAACGCACACATCTTATTACTACTAACTATATACTACCAACTATACTTTTAGGCATATCTGTTTAGTTTGCGCTGTTTTCCTCTTTATATTAAAACGCAAGACTTCGGTTTTTTTTGTTTTTTTTCATTTTCATTTTTTTCATTTCTGTTTCCGTTGTTTCTCCTTCCTCCGCTTAGGACTAGCGAAGGTGCACCCACTAAACAAGGTGCAACGGGAAATCATTGCGGCCAACTAGCGCGGACCCCGCGGAAAAGTATAATTCCCTGGCCCCGTCCCTTGCAATGTTACAGCGGGTTCCCCGATCGTTAGACGCGACAAGCCACATCGCTAGCCCACAAATAGCATACTCCCAGTCCAGACCTTCCTTCACCTTCAACTTACGTTACAACGTCTCGACACTCCGTCCATCTATAGAGTCGCCTTCGATGCATACATGTTATTTATCGGTAGACGGTCTTAACAGCGTATCACTCGAATATATCCGCACAGCTAGAGCTAGATTTCCGAACTAGCTGCAAGGTCCCTTTTGATATCCCCTAAGCCCAGCTTAACATGTCAAAAGTCCAGCTCGCGATTTCAGGATAAGCGAGGCCGAGTCCCGTTCGGAAGCTTCCGTTTTGTAAGCAGCTCGGGTACAGCATATCTTTGCAGAATTTACCGAGAGATCCCCGGCATTGAGCTAATGCAATCAATCATACTTCGGTTTTTGTTCATCCATGGATCGGAATTACTAAATTGCTTTCTATTGCAAATTTTCCCACGCAGTGAATTATTCATCATGATAAATCCTTTCTTTCTCTCTCTATCTCTCCTTCTGTCTTTCGCATCCGGCGTTGGGATCGGAAACCGGGCGGAAGGGTTTGTGTCTGCTTCCGATTTTTAAGCTGACTCCAAAGCTGAGCCAAGCCGGCGCTGTATCATATGCTCCACCTGTATAGATCTATCTCGAAACTGAGAGACAGGGAGCGCGGAAATAGGCAATGGCTAGCCCCGTATGTAACCAGAAGGAGTGCTCTGATCGGTATAGTCGGTTATGTATGTACAGCATACTCACAATGAGTAATAACTCAGCTGGTCGTAAAGTAACTTGGTAAGACCCAGGGATCTGGAATCATCACGGATCAGAAACTTCCAGACATGTAGTGGAGCCCTGTTTGATAGTCCAGGCTCCCCGCTGCTCCCTGCTAGTAATAACCTAGACTTGCCGCTCTGCCGCTAGCAGGCGGTAGTCATAGCGTACATCGGTACCCCGTAGCCTGTAGGTTAGGTATTGTGCTACCGCAGCATCTACAATCCTCCATGCAATGCCATACCTATTTCAACGGTTATGTTTTTTTGGACTGTGCTTTTCGGCCATGCCGGCTTGTTATTGGTAGCCTCAAGTTTCTATATCATTTTTTCTCCCTTTCCTTCTCGGTCTGGCTGTGCCATTTAGTCGTATAGGTACGCGTTGGCTTCGTTTTGTCTCCTGCGTACCAACAGCTTTCGAAGATAGAGGTTGACGGAGGCACTGAGGCCGCCAACAACAAAAGAACTCGAGCGAGCTATGAGTCAACAATATCGATAGGTCTTGTGACACGCCAGCATGTGACCCCCTTTCCGAGCTTCTCGTATGTGCGCGCGCACTCTTTCTCGTTCTCTCGTAATAACATTTCCCCTGTTGAGAGAAAGGGGGAAAGAAAAAAAAATCAGATATGCGTGTAATGCATACCTCATGCAAAATTATGCAGATGATTTTTTAATAGAAAAGAGACAAGAACGGCCCGGGTCGACAATGGAGGGCTACATAGGAGATGTATTACGGTGCACAGCCATAATCTAGGCAGGTACCCAAAGGCTAAGGATACCTACATAAGTACTATGTATGTAGGGTGTATGCCATATGCTGTAGGACCGCCGGGGGGGAATGTAACCGAATCGAAACCAGGACCCGGTCCACTGGAGCTCGCCACCACGTGGAAATCACAAAGTCCCAGCGATCCCTGAACACTCCCACATCTTGGTTGGCTGCAACTCAATCTAGATGGAGTAGAACCCATGACAATTCAGCATACATATGTACTGTACGTACATTCTAGGTATGCAGCTTTCACTTTTTTTTCTTGGTAGAGAGGTATGTGCAGTACCTGGAACTTGTTTCCTGTGTAAGCCAATGTGGCGCTCGGAGGGCGCCGAACCATGGGTGTATTACTTGCATTCGCCTTATTGTAACCGCACCCTTCCATTTGCCCTAACGCAACGAATCATAAATGATGGAAAGAAAAGTTTCGCGCAACAGCAAGCGGCTCAGGTCAAGCGAACTATTACAGTACCTACCCTTACCGAGCATCTCGCGATAGCACGTGCTTAACAGGCTCTGTCGGTCGAGAGAACATAAGGGGCGATTGGTTCTCGCATCATCCTTCCTAATCCAGTCCTTTTTTTTTTTTTTCCTCCTCCTTCATCTTGCCGACCTCGAAGGCAGGGCCAAGGAGGCCCCGAAAACCTGCCGATCATCTGTCCCGTGTTAGTCTCCGTTCTTTGCAGCCAAGATTATATGCGAGACTAGTTGTTCGTAGCGATGGAAAGGCTCGACACAGCTGACTTTTGAGCCCAGGGAGAGAGAGTGAGCGGGAAACGGCCGTCGATGCTTGGCCAGTTGTGGTGTGGGTTATTGGTAGATGCATCTCCGGCGTTTAGGTAGCCGATGCACAGTAGTGCGAGTAGATCTGTTCGTGGGATATACAGATGGATGGCGTATCTCGTTGCGTATCCAGATGGAAGAGTCGCATTCTCAGCAAGCGTAGCTGATTGATTCTATGATTTGAAGATCCCTTTTCCCTCAGCTTTGTCAGACATCTGACCACCTGGCGTTAGAAATCAAGCCTGTCGAAAAGTTTACTGGTCCCATGTTGTAGCGATTACGTGACCTTACTCGCTCATCCGGAGCAAGACGCTCACGTTGTCTGCGACAGCCTTAAGCCCTTGCTGAGCTGACGACCGCGTTTATTTAGTAGCTGGGGGTGGGATCTACTTCTAAGTTCCGTGAGTGGCGTTGCTTGCTTCGTCACGGGATAGATATAATATATGTGACTGTCGAGAATGCCGCAGGAGCCGTGGTGGTCGAGAAGCGTCATCACGCAAGAGTTGGCGTGGGCAAAGTCCTGGAGTTCAATGCACCGAGAGGGATCCGGCGACTTCTTTCGAATTCGCTCCCCGTCGTCACCGTGCTTGTGGTGAGCCAGGACTTTCTATAACGACCCAATCGGTGAATTTGTCATCTTGGCCCTAACGGCTGAGTCGTATGTTGAGTTGACGACGTCCCGACTTCACCGAAGACTAAGCGTGCCTAGTTTGTCGTAAATTTGAGTGGGTATCACTGTGTCAGAGACACGGGGTAAGAGTGTCATTTGACAAGGCGATATCGCGAGCTTGCGGCTCATATGCGGGTGACCTGCAACTTGGTTAGATGCTCCAGAACTATAAGGCTTCAGTCCCTTGTAGACGGCAGCACGATCATACTAAATCGCTTCTCAACCCCCCAGGCACATCATTCTTTATCTCTGTTCCTTGCCGCTTGCACTACGGAGTCACGAACATCAACCACCACAGATGCCGAAGCACGTGGGCTAAAAAGTCTATGAGAGGTTATTCTTCCGACAAGCCGTGTTCGTCATGCCTTTGTCGCCTGCTCCCTTGCTTAGATCATCGTTATGCCCACTTTTCTGTGTCTCCCAGGTATACGCAGGTTACATATACGCGATTATAAACCACCGGTGACTGGGAATGAATGTCTACGGAGTCGTAGCACGGATCACACCCGATCAGAATCAACTGTCCTATAGTAGCTTGCCACATCTCATACCACTAAAGCGGCCTGGATACTCAGGTTGCTCGGCTTGTAGATTACTACATGTGGAAAGTAACAGGCGACCAGGGTTGGATACGTCGTGATTTGGCTGCGGGTACTCTGTCCGTGTCTTTGATAGCCCCGTGGAGTACCATGTCGCTCTACCGAGGTTCCATTATGTACCCTTGTCTGTAGGCCACCTCGAAGGCCTCCGCCAACGCTCGACACCATGCCACTTATTTAGATACTTCCACCGCGGCCGACACGCCTACAGAGAAACCCAATGCTCCGCATAGATAGTACCTGATCGCTGTATCAGATAGGAAAAGGCTGTGAATGCTGCACGTGTCTCGACCTCGTTTCTAGCGTCGGCTCATATAGTTGCTTATCTAGGACGCACCAGCTGTGTATACGGGGAAACATGCAGATGCCTGGGAGTCATCACTGGACATTCTGCTGGCTATTGATTGTATAATTCTTTAGTCGGGCTTGTCTCCATACATAGCCGCTTCGTTTCGTTACATAGTCGTCGATATCCAGGTTTTCGGGGCACTCTCGTCGAATGTGACCGATTAGTACAGAGTCGGACTTTCACAATTGGAGCAGCTGTACATGCCTAGCAGGTGGTATTCTCGTGAACACAGGAAACGGCGTACTTGACTGATTGTTTTTTTAATGTCTCCGTGTAGCTACTTCTACGTGGATACAACGGACAAGTCTAAGAAACCACACCATCGCACGTACCTGGTATGGCAAACAGTATATACTCTGAGCAGTTGTACTCCGCCGGTGGTGTATATTGCGATATGGTGCTCTTCTGTTGCCCGCAGCTAAGATAGTTTATTTTGCTTCCTTGGGTCTGCGTTGAGACATTACGAAAACCAAGTAGCCTTGAATGCAAATCTTAGTTGTAATATAGTTCGGACCATCAGCACACCAAGCCTAAAATCAACCGCACCACGCCCTTATTATAGCAAGAAAAGGGCCCAGACAAAGCCAAATATTTATTATTTATGGACATATACCAAATATATCGAAAAGCTAACCATAGACTCGTGTTCTGCGGCGTTTAACGTGGCCCGACCTACCCGGAAATTAACATGATCCACAGCCAAGGCCAACTCACACCAGCAACACTGATGATAGGACCATTGGAGTCAGTACACAATCAATGTACTTGCAGCTGAACTTCATAGATGACTTAAAAACTTGTATATCGTAGTATTATATAGTAACATGTTGGGTAATTGCTTTGGGTGGCCTCCACAGCAGTCAAGACCAAAATTACAAAGTAATCACTTTATCTACAGAACGAGTGGCTCATACTAGAACAGCAGCTTTTTGCAACTCGGGGATGCGCCGAGGCTTGTTTATGTATGACAGGGGCTTAACGCGACATGGCTGCCTATTATACGCCCCATACAGAGGCTGGGAGTCCGTAGACCTATGATAGATCTTCAATGCATTAGATATTCTAGCACGCGACGCGCCCCACGACCGCGAACCGGTCACACCTAACATAACACGCTTGACAATCAACACTGCCAGGACTCAACAGGAATCATGAGAACTACGCCGAGCGGGTTTACAAGACGAAGGAGACTAGGCCACAGGATCCAGTCACGTACGGCCACAGGCAACGGGAAACAAAAGACATTATTCACAATTGCTCCTTGACGGATTGATCCACTATTTCCTCAAACGAACCCTGTAAAACCCCCATATCCCGTATGGTACAATGAACACCCCGAAAAAGCAAGAACCCATTCCCATGATCGTCGTCACCGGACCACCAGGCGACGCGTGCCCAAACGTGGCAAGTGTAGTATGTAGTGTGCGTGCAAGAAATGACATTTCGTAACAGATATAGACCCCCGTCCCAGGAAAGACACCACTTAACCACCGAAACCGTAGAGGGTGCGGCCTTGTCGCTTTAGGGCATATACGACATCCAATGATGTGACGGTCTTGCGTTTGGCGTGTTCCGTGTAGGTGACGGCATCACGGATGACACCCTCGAGGAAGGACTTGAGGACACCACGAGTCTCTTCGTAGATCACTAAAAGGAACAGGGTTAGGCATACTGATAAGATACGGTAGGACAATGACAAGGCTGGACGTACTGGCTGAGATACGCTTGACACCACCACGACGGGCGAGACGTCGGATAGCGGGCTTTGTGATACCCTGGATGTTGTCGCGAAGAATCTTGCGGTGACGTTTGGCGCCGCCCTTTCCAAGACCCTTGCCACCTTTGCCGCCTACAGAGAGAAAGAGACGTGTCAGTAGACGAAGCAGAGTTAAGAGTTAAAATGGAGACGCGTAAGGCGGTTGGTACGGCAAGTACTTACGTCCAGTCATTTTGATATGTGGGAGGTTGTCGGGTAGGTGTAGTTATGTGGGATACAGACGAGGCTGAAAAGGTGGGAGTGCGTGTGACGGTGATAGGTTAGATTGGTTGAGATGGATGGATAGAGGACATAACAAAGTGTTTGGGAGAACGTGGGGAAGAGGAACAGATTGTTAAATAGGTAGGGGAGGAACGGAGTGGCCGCCCGAAATCAGATCAGCAAGGGACCGGCAGCCCACGCGCAGAACGCGGGCGCGTTGTTATGCTGTGGGGCCATGCATGGTGTGGTACAAAGGTGGGCAGCCAATCAAAATTCCATCCCTGCCACCGCCTGGGCTTGGAGCTGTAGCAGAACTGGAGGTCGGCTCTTGTGCTGATTGCAGACCACGCAAACACCGTCCACAGCAAGTCACTACAGCAAAGTTCCCCTCTGGGAATTGGTTAAGCTAAACCTAATCTGGACAACTTTGATTCTGCTAAGGCCAGACCACTTTTGACCAATCATTAAATTGTACAACCATGAGTTAGATGTAGTAGGTATCAATGGAGAAAATGCTATTTACTGCTGGGACTGTCCGTACCTACATGGGATTTAGAGATTTTGCTCAGCAAGTGCGCGCCTGCCTACCTAGGTATACAAAGCAGGGACTATAGTTCATAAGCAGTAGTAACTACGGCCTAAGCATAAACTGCTCGCATGAAATAAACCTTACTCTATGTACATCTGTAGGCATGTATTTTGTCATGATGCAAATCAATTCAAACTCTAATCACTATTACATACAAGAACAAAACATGCTTTATGCTCTTACTAACCTCGATGGGTTACAGTTTCTGTTGTCAATGTATGTAATTGGAAGCCAGTTTACTCTGACTGGCGTGTTAAGACTGGAACGTGGTTGCAAATCGAGGTTGTATGAGCAATGTACCAAGCCCGATGGAATGGAGGTGCATTTTACCTACCAGCATGCTGCTGTAAATATAGCGGTGCCTGGCTTGCATTCAGCACACTGACGCACATCCATTATGTACCTATCTAAGCATCTTAAATAGGAATAGTAGCATGTTCTGTACGACCTTTGTTCAAAGTAGGTAATGGACTGTCTCTGGAGAGTCCCCACAGACGTTCCATGCGCGCTAGATGCAGACATTTGATGCAGCCAATCAAAAATTAGCACAGCTTTTACACTTTCAAAATGCCACTCAAAATCAAAGCACTCCAACGCAGGAAACCGCACCCCTGTCTCCCCCCGAAATAATTCAACATTAACCAACTCATCAGACCTGCCAGGCCCACTTTCTGGTCAGCCCAGCCCAAAACAATTGCAGCAAAACACAATAGGCATTCGGTGGCCCCTGCACTGACCGCACTAGGTAACTGAATTTGCCGCAATGCGCACTTGCCTTGCACGCAGCCCTTAACCCTTGCAGGTTTTGCACAATCAGCCAGCCGTCGGTTCCCTGGAGCCCATACAGTTATTTAAACACTTCCCCCACCCCATTCCAAACTCTCCCACTTACAACTCCCATCTTCATCCACCCACATCTCCATCCCACTTCCACCAACAACCGGCATCCATCATCAGCCACTTGACCATCGCGTCATCCATCAAGATCAACTACATCAATCAATACTACATACTCATATTCATCATATACAATGGCTCGCACCAAGCAGACCGCCCGTAAGTCCACTGGTGGTAAGGCCCCCCGTAAGCAGCTCGCCTCCAAGGCTGCTCGCAAGTCGGCTCCTTCCACCGGAGGTGTCAAGAAGCCTCACCGCTACAAGCCCGGTACCGTCGCTCTTCGTGAGATTCGTCGCTACCAGAAGTCGACCGAGCTTTTGATCCGCAAGCTTCCTTTCCAGCGTCTGGTAAGTTTAACAATACCATCTCAAACAAGCATGTGCAGGTTGCATCACGCGCCGGTCTTGTCCTGGTCAATGCGCACCCCTCAGCACGACATATACCACTCCGATCAATCGATGTATGATGCTAACACGCTACGAACAGGTTCGTGAAATTGCCCAGGACTTCAAGTCCGACCTCCGCTTCCAGTCCTCTGCCATCGGTGCGCTTCAGGAGTCCGTTGAGTCTTACCTCGTATCCCTCTTCGAGGACACCAACCTGTGTGCCATCCACGCCAAGCGTGTCACCATCCAGTCGGTCAGTACCCATAGTCACCCATTTTACACCGAGTTTGCAGTCCTACTAACCGCTCCTACAGAAGGACATCCAGCTCGCCCGTCGTCTTCGTGGCGAGCGCAACTAGAGTGCCTGCCACTAGTGGCATCGGCATTGGGGTTGGTGGATACGGTACACTTTTGATGATTCTTCTGGGATGGCATGACGACTTCGGTTTTTACAGGGAAAGGGTAATCGTGGCGTTAATTGCGTTGCTTTAAAGGCATTGGGTTGTACATCAGTGATTAAGGCGGTTGACCATCGAGCAACTGCGATACTGAACACATGAATCTGAACATGAACTGAACAAAAAACGCCGGTACGAGCCGCTTTTCATACCTCAACGTGAACCTGACCGATCGTCTATTGCTCTGTAACCTACTCGTAATACATTGGGTGTGCTTTGATACATGTGCATCGTGCTTGGTCAGCCTCGTATACGTATATGTTGTACGTACCTTGGATTCGATAATTCAGGGCACTACGATTTTGCTTTGACTATGCACTACATTTGTGTGTTGTACGCACTATGTGTTCTCTCATGCTAGCAAGAGCTTAGCTTGAGAAATTTGTAATCGACATTTTTCATCTGGCAGCGTATGGTGCTCCGTTGACGACGTAATACATCCAATAGTTCAGCAGTATAGGTATATCTCTGGAACAAAATCCAAGATGAGTAAGTCAGCAATATGGTTTGCTGGGCATCTTTTTTGTTTAGTAACCACAAGCGAGGTTCTCATACACTACTTACAAACGGTCGGCCGGCGTAGTAGTAAGGTAGATGATTGCCTATCTACTCTGTTTGTGTATATGTATATACAATCTCTATATCATTAGAGCATAGATCGCCATCCCTTGTTGCCACCTCCAGGCCTAGGTAGGTCGAGAAATAGAGAAACGTGGCCGAAATGATCAACGCCCCAGAACCCTTCGGTTTTGCCACTCGCGTTGGTGCATAGGAGCCAAAGCAAGCCGAAGGCACCTGCACTGAACGCTTCGTCTGTATTTGTCGAAAGGATAGTTTTGCCTTTTGTTGGGGCTTCGGCAAGGACTGGGGAGGGAAGGGACTGATTAGTAGAATGTTCTTATTGGTATGAGAATGTTGCTGTGCTTTCTCTCCCTTTCCTCTCTGCGCTCGTGCAAACGAGAACGAGGACGACGATGTAACTCGCCAAGCCATCCATCCAATGACTGTCACCTCTCTCCCGGGGCTTGCCTCAAATGCGAAAACAAAGAACATTGCGGGTACGTACCTCTTTCAGCTTCTTGTTCGCCCAAGACCTCCTTGACGATAGCCGAGAACACATCCGGTTTATCCACCTCGACGTGGTCGACCCACATGTCCCGGTACAGACGCTCCAGAACCGCACACAGCTTATCCTGGCCTTCTACGCAGCAGATCGCCCGCATCAGGTGTACCGTGTTGGGAGGGAAGCGAGGAGGTGGGCTGGCCGTTATGGGAATGTTGAAGGCGCGTGCCCAACGGACGCGCTCCTTGTTGATCCATGCTGCCTTGTCTGATTTTGCTCCGTCCTGCGTTAGTTCTGCTCCCAGTGGAAGTGTGGAAGCGTGGGTAGATAGAAAACGGGTGCAACCAGCCAGGTTGATATAGCAAAACCTGCGGATCAATCATCCTGTCCCTGTCGTGGAGGGCTGGAAGGGAAAAGTCGTACTCTTAACTTGAATCGGTGCAATGTTCCCTGTCTGATGATGACTCAAAGCGTCCTGGTCAACTTAATTATCTCTTCATTCATTATATTTCATACACTCATTTTCCTTGTGGACGAGTAGCGCGACTTGGGTTGTCTAGGCGCCGGCCCATCCATGCCTGCTTACCATTTTCATAAGACCACCCAAAAATATTGGCACGTAAGTCTTCTTCACGTCACGGAACACTGGATCATTCTGGAAAAGACATCCGGATTAGGTAGATTGGCACTTCGAGGCGAACGAGCATGGTCCATGGGTGAATCAGGTAGATGTTGCACGAAAAAGAGTACGGGGTAGTATGACTCACTCGGAGAATATGAAACCCCTCGTAGGCGAAGGGACTGACGACGTCTACGAAGAGCGTGATTTCGAGTACACCCATCCTTGCGAGGCGACGAGAGCTAGTCAGATCCCAGGCGGCGGAGCGGAGCAAGCAAGCAAGCCGTGGTGCCGCAGAAGAATGCACGGGAGCTGATCACAGAGACCATGTAACTAGTACCAAAGAATATCTATTGTTAGGTCATGAGACTACGGTTGGACTACCTGAGTTGACAGGCGCGGTGAGCTTTTGTTTGGGATAAGGCGTATTGGGTGGCGTTGGCAAGTTTGGATATGGAGGCATGGACGGGGACAAGTTGATATGGGTGTGTAGGAGGATGAATACCGGTCCAGATAGGTACCTACTGTTGCCAACCTCGGCTGAAAGTTCTCCACATTCCACATTCTGCATTCCCAATATTCCTAACAGATACCCTACCTACTACTACATTGAGCGAAAAACAGCCTGCTAGTAAAAGTCTCGAAAAAATACAAGAGCCAACAAAGGGAGAGATTTCTAGTGGTTTTGGGGCCATTAGGTATGCGAAGAACTTATTTTAAGTCAGACAAACCGATGGAAATGGGCCGGAGCTTTTCGTATGTGATTTTGACTTGACTGACCCGGTCACAGCGAGAAGAATTCAGTGAAAAATAGGGAGCTTAGGTCCTTGGCGGTATTGGTATTATGATATACGAAACCCCGGGGACTTGTTTCTAATCTTCTACCCTGGCGACGGGCTGACGTTGTTTGTTATTTGTGCCTCTATGCCCAGTGCCAAAGACTAACGCCTAATCAGAGAGAAGACCGAACGTCGAGATGATCAAAAAGACACCTGACCTAAGAAACATGTCGACAAGCTACCTACTGCCTGCTTCCTCGGGCCACCGCAAGAGAGAGAGGTTGAAGAGTGGGACCTACTCCAGGGTTATCTCAGACCTCAGACCAGTTAGGTGGGCCAATTATTACACTGCTTTATTGCTTAACTGTATGTAATTAGGCATTGTAAGGGGTGCAGGACCCACCAACTGGTCTGAGTACTTGATAGGTCCGTTGGCAGGCAAACCAGTACGCAAGTACTCTAGCCAACCCCCCCTTGGCTATGACCAAACCTCCAAAAATGCAAAAAATAATCGGCCAACGTTCGGACCTAGGCATGCGTAATATGTAGGTCCGGACGTTGGCCGATTCTTTTTTGCATTTTTGGGGGCGATATTGTAGCTACGTACAGATTGGTTTTTATGTGTACACCTGAAATCAAATTTACGTCGAGGCTTAAAAACGCGCATATTATACTATACATATATAATAATACATATATATATATACTTAAGTTAATTATCTAGCCCCGAGCGTTGTTAAAATATTTTTAAATATTTTTGTTATTTTGTTATTGCGTAGTGACGGCCAAGGTATTCTTTTTTTTGTATGGGGCCTGTACACCTGAAATCGACTTTTTGATATCGAGTACTCAGACGTCTCTCATGGGTGTTCTACCCCCAGTCTGACGGCTATATGCATACGCCACAACTAAGCCACAACTAAGCCACACACATACATGCACCATGAGGGCGTCTGATCACTGAGATAACTCCAGGGCTGTTAAGGACAACCACACAGTGCACGTGAGCTGGATGGGGCTGGTGCAGTGGGGCACCAGGTGCCCTGTAGGCTGTACCTAGGTAGGCTGCAGGTAGGCTGTCAGTTGCCGTCGCCACATCTACTTTAGTCTGCTTCTCCCTTCAGAAGCTATGTAAAACTTGGACAACTATTATCATCCTCATCATAATCGGCTGATTATTTATTTGGGTTTACACTTGTAAGGCGTTACGGTTAATTCGTTTGCAAATCTGAGATACACGGGTCCAAGGTAAAACGGTAGGCGGAAGAGTGCTATACACCCTCACCTTCTATCCTTACAATTCTGGACCAGCATTTGCACCAAGCTTCGCGTAGCCAAGACTTTCACAAGGCTGCTCGCTCCAAAGCTCCAAGCAACTGAAAGTGACGCCGCTTACCATAATCCCGTAGAGACTCACACTTAGGTACGCAAGATTGGCGCTGGGGTGTTGAATACGTTAGGTTCTCGACAATATATGGCTCAAGGTTGTTGCACCGCTATTTCCAGGGCGCAGATCTGGTACACCACGTTTTGAGGTTTCTCGCAAATAGAAAGCACCGATATTGCGAGAAATAGCACAAGACGAGAGCCTTGCCAAAATGAAATTCTTCATAGACGACCTCCCAGTGCTCTTTCCGTATCCACGAATATACCCCGAGCAGTATGCTTACATGTGCGATCTCAAACGCACACTTGATGCGGGAGGTCACTGTGTGCTGGAGATGCCTTCGGGCACCGGAAAGACCGTATCTCTCCTATCACTCATCATCGCCTACCAACAGCATTACCCCGAGCACCGCAAACTCATCTACTGCTCCCGTACCATGTCCGAGATCGAGAAGGCCCTGGCGGAGCTGAAGGCGCTGATGAAATTTCGTGCCGACGAGCTGGGCCACGTTGAAGAGTTTCGCGGTCTCGGCTTGACAAGCCGTAAAAACCTCTGTCTTCACCCTTCAGTTAAGAGGGAGAAGAGTGGTGCGGTTGTCGATGCCCGATGCCGAAGTTTAACGGCTGGCTTCGTCAAGGAAAAGAAGGATAGAGGGGAACATATCGAAACCTGCATATACCATGACAACCTTGACCTTCTCGAGCCGCACAACCTGATTCCCAACGGGGTGTGGACCTTGGACGGCCTATTACGGTACGGAGAACAGCACAAGCAGTGTCCTTACTTCACCGCGAGGCGCATGGTAAGTTCTCGATGCACTGTATAAGTTACCCTAGGCAGTGGATGGTCTTGCCTGCCTATAGACAATTGGATGTTTTTGAAGCTCATACATTTGGACACTCTATGCAGATGCAATATTGTAACGTCATCATCTATTCGTACCATTACCTGCTGGATCCCAAAATAGCCGAGCGCGTCTCCAAGGAGTTTTCCAAAGACTGTATTGTCGTTTTCGACGAGGCGCATAATATCGACAATGTGTGCATCGAGTCTCTCAGCACTGACATCACCGAGGATTCTCTGCGTAAAGCTACTCGAGGAGCAGCGAATCTGGAGCGGAAGATTAACGAGATGAAAGAGACGGACAGGGAACAACTGGAAAACGAGTATCAGAAGCTGGTTGAGGGCCTCCGTGACGCCGATGAGGCTCGTCAGGAAGATGCTTTCATGGCCAACCCGGCGTTGCCGGATGATCTGCTCAAGGAGGCCGTTCCCGGCAACATCCGGAGAGCAGAACACTTTACCGCTTTCCTGAAGAGGTTTGTCGAGTATCTTAAAACCCGCATGAAGGTCCGGCAGGTCATATCAGAGACGCCACCGTCCTTCTTATCCCACCTAAAAGAACACACATTTATCGAGAAGAAGCCGCTGCGATTCTGTGCCGAGAGGCTCACATCCCTAGTCAGAACGCTAGAGCTTACCAACATAGAAGACTATCAACCTCTCCAAGAAGTGGCAACGTTTGCTACATTGGTAGCCACTTATGAGAAAGGGTTCTTACTCATTCTCGAGCCCTTCGAATCGGATACGGCTGAGGTGCCCAACCCGGTGCTTCATTTCACCTGTCTTGATGCGGCTATAGCAATAAAACCTGTGTTTGAGAGGTTCAGCTCTGTGATTATCACATCGGGCACCCTGTCGCCCTTGGAGATGTATCCCAAGATGCTTGGGTTTTCTACTGTCATCCAGGAATCGTACACTATGACATTGGCTAGACGATCGTTCTTACCCATGATCGTTACGCGGGGCAGCGATCAGGCGCCAGTCTCGACTAGTTTCCAGGTCCGGAACGAGCCCAGCGTAGTGCGCAACTACGGCAATCTCTTAACTGAGTTTGCCAGGATCACTCCCGATGGCATGGTCGTCTTCTTCCCCTCCTACCTCTACATGGAGTCCATCATTAGCATGTGGCAAGGAATGGGTATATTGGATGAAGTTTGGAAATATAAGTTAATCCTAGTCGAGACGCCCGACGCACAAGAGACATCACTTGCTCTTGAAACGTACCGCACGGCATGTTGCAACGGAAGAGGTGCTGTCTTGCTGTGTGTCGCGCGGGGCAAGGTCTCGGAGGGTATAGATTTCGATCATCAGTACGGCCGAACCGTGCTGTGCATCGGCGTCCCATTCCAGTACACGGAATCCCGTATTCTTAAAGCAAGGCTCGAGTTCCTGCGCGAGACGTACCGCATCCGCGAGAACGACTTCCTGTCCTTCGACGCGATGCGGCACGCCGCGCAATGCCTCGGTCGCGTGCTCCGTGGCAAAGACGACTACGGAATCATGGTCCTCGCGGACCGTCGCTTCCAGAAGAAACGACTGCAGCTCCCCAAATGGATCAACCAGGCCATGCAAGAGGTGGATGGCAATCTCAGCACTGACATGGCTGTCATCACGGCGCAGCGCTTCCTGCGGGAAATGGCCCGGCCCTTCAAGTCCAAGGACCAGGAAGGCATCAGCATGTGGAGCCTTGAGGATCTGAAGGCCCATCAGCAGAAGGTGGATGAGGAAAGGATCAAGGAGTTGCAGAGCCGAGGCGATGAAGCCTTGATAGAGGCGTTGCGTAGGGCTCAGGCGGAGCAGGCGTACAACGAGGATTACGACATGGACGACGATGACCTCGACGAGGGGATGATGCAGCTTGATGGTGCCTGAAATTGCATGTCCACGGTGCAGAAAACTTGAAGCTCTTCTCTGCTAGCGACCGGATGTCTCGTATTAGGTTAGGTCTCACTATCTATACAATTATGGCGGGGGACAAAGAGTGTGGCTCTGAAAGGGTTTTTCTTGGCTTTGCTCTCTTGTATTGTATCGCTAAAGCCTCTGTTGATAGGCAGTTGGGGTATATGTGTGCATATTCAATGCTCGAGTGCCCCAGACCATTCTGATAGAACGCACATTCCCTTAGCATAGCCACTACGTCACATTCTTCGCCATATTCCAGAAGCTTTCCAGCTTTGCCCTCGAAAGGGCCTGTCGAGCCTCAGCATCGGTCTCGCAAACACGCGACTTGAACGCATGGAAGGACTGTGACTTGACCTCGCCCTCAAACAGTAGCTGGCATTTATTCAACACCAAGTCCTTCAACTCTCCCTTTTCATCCTCTGCCCGCAGCCACTCCTTTAAGCTATCGTAATGCGCGCTCTTGTCCCTAGGCGGTGCGTTTTCAGCCCAGTCAATCCGATTGAGCATGAGCTTCTTGTACTGCCCGATGCTGTGCTCACCACCTTCTACGATGATGAGGTTTTGTTTGGGGTGCATGATGACGAGGCCCTTGAGATTGTGCTGCTCGGCGTTCTTGCTGATCTTGAACCGATGTTGGCCGTTGGCCAGTGTGTTCACCTTGAAGACAAGCATGTGCATGCCCTTGGCTACGTCCTTCTCTTGGTTTCTCGCCAGCTTCTCGTGTCTTTGCTCCTTGCTCAGTTTTCTCTCTTCGTTCGTCTCCAGGTGCTTCGCGTGTCGTTCGGCAATTTCGCGGTTCACCCGGGCTTCGACAGCGGTGGGATCCTTGACGGCTTCTTCTCCGAGGACGCGCATGAGGTTTCCCTTCTTGATTTTAGGCGGCGGCGCGGGGACCAAGCCCACTACGTTGATAAATATGAGGTAAATAAACGCGCGGACAGCGAGATAAAAGAGCCAGGAGCGAGGAAATAAAACAGACGAGGTACACCGGGTACTTACAGCGAATCTTGGCTTGCTCCTCTTTCAGGTCGGCCATACGACGCTGACGGCGTAGCTTGGCCTGTTCGGCCGATGTGAGGAACATGGGTTTCGGATCGGGTATATGGCGGTCTTGAGGTGGCTCGATAGCGACGGGGTGTTGAATATAGCTGGTTACAATGGAGTCTTCGGTGTCGATCTTGAGAGCTGCGGGGTTATCGATGTCGTCGTAACTCTTCCCGTTGACAAGGCCCTCGTCCCACCACTCGATTTCAGGAGGTGCCTCGACCACAAAGTTTTTCTCAACATCGATGTCCTCGTCTATACCGGCCTTACGGGTCTGGGCTGCGATCTTCTTCTTCAGAGCCTCGAGAGCGGCCTGCCGCCGCAAGGCGGTGGCTTGCTGGATGTACTTGCCCTTCTGATTGAAGACGAGCTGGCGCGACTGACGTGGTTTGGTGGTTGGCGCGCCGAGATTAGCATCGTAGTACGGGTTGCTCTTGATCTCGTCGGGAGAAGGCCCGGACAGATCTAGAGCCTTGTGTTGCCTGGAAGGTAGGGTAGACGCGGATGTGGAAGCAGTGGCAGCACTGGGCATGAGCTTGGAAGAGGTAGACCTCGACTCGCTGGGCTTGGAGCTTGGCTTCCACTGTCCAATATCCTCAAGAGCAGGATGGAGGCCAACATTTAATCCTCCCTTGGCTTTGCTAGATCCTATGGCTGCAGAGACGCGCGCCTTGAGGGCGGCGAGCTTTGCTGCTTTGTCTACGGTTGTCTCGGTCTTCTGGATGCGGGATGTGCCATCATTTCGTGGCCCGAGACCAGGAGAGCCACGTTGATCCATGGCGGATGGTGGTTGTGTAGGCTTCGGAGGTGTATAGTTGATGAAAGAACGGGCTGTTGGATGGTGGTTCGTTCAGTTGTAAGCTTCCAAGCTTGTTGTCGTTGTACGCCTCTGGAGTTAACTTGGGTATGTTGCAATATCCGATCTATAGTTACCCGTGATGGCTCGTCTCGATGATATGATACTTTATCACTACGAGGGTGCAAACTTCATTTCTGTGACGTTTATTGTTAAAGCGTTACCTGAAGTTCGTCGGGATGTTAATACGTGATACAGATCTACAGTCGCATACAGAATAAGGTACTCTTTGGAACGTACCCAAACTTGAGTGGAGTGCCTACCTACATACCTCTAGCGACTATGCCAAGTGCTGTATTGCCCACTTAGGTAAGTTGATGAAGAACCTACCTAACCTAGGTAAGTTTCATTTACTGCATTATACACGGTATAGGTACAAGTCTAAAACTCGGTAGATTCATACTTCCTTTTCTGCCACTACATGCCGCCAAAAAGTCAAGCTTCAATTTTCTACTCGCGATAACCACCCCACCACCACCGACAATTTATCCTACTATACCAGCGATTGGAGAACCACCAGGTCTCTGTCTGCGTCGCTGCTCCAATTCTTCCTTGTGTAAATACCGTCGGTGAATACTTGACTTTTTTCTTCTCATCGCAATCCTCGAAGGAGGGTTGCCAATCGCAACATCATGAATATCTCCCAACCAATCTCCTCTGCTATTGATAGCGTGGATTTTGATTTTCTCACTCCCGCTGAAATCAGGGCCATTTCCGTCAAAAAGATAGAAAATCCGACTACCTTTGACAGTTTGTTAAACCCTATACCTGGGGGTCTCTATGATCCAGCCCTAGGTTCCTGGGGTGACTCGATGTAAGTCGCACTTCCGCTTCTTTTAATTTTTTTTTCCCCTGCACTTTGGCCTATCTTGCGCTGACCCAAATGCCGTTGCGATCTCAGATGTACAACATGTAATCTTCCTCCGCCAAATTGCCCTGGTCATGCGGGTCACATTGAGCTGCCTATCCCAGTATATCATCCCGTCTTTCTAGATCAAATTCTGCGTTTGTTGCGCGCCCAATGCCAATATTGCTTCCGGTTTCGTATGCGGAAAGCCGACCTCAATCTAGTTATCTGCAAGCTGCGTCTGCTGCAGATAGGTCTGATCGACTCCGCTAACCACCTCGACGACATTGGCCCGGACTCAACCGATATTGACGTGGACGATGCCGATGCCGATGCCGATGCCGATGCTTCTTCCAACGAGAAAAATGCCGTGTTGGATAAGGTTGTTCGGATGAGAGACGCATATACAAAGCGCGAGTTGAGGAATCATCGAATAGAGGCTTCTGACATCAGATACGGAAAACATGAGGGCGCCTCGGAAGCTCGTCGGCAAGTGATAAAGGAGTTTATGCGCGACATGACAAAAGGAAAGAGTTGTAGTGCGTGCAATGCGATATCTCCTAGTTTTCGTAAGGACCGTTTTGTCAAGATATTTGAGAAGCCACTCAGCAACAAAGAGCTGGCTAAGATGGCCCAAAGGAGCCATAAACGGAAAGATGCCATTGTTATAAGGCAAAGGACCAGGGCCGGGGCAGCCAAGCAGAAACCAGACTATGACTCGGATGAAGGCATCGCTGATGTGGACCTTCCTTCAAGCGGCAGCGAGGAAGAATACGAACAAGATGAAGATGATGAAGGATCCGGAGAAGAGCTTGACGAAAATGGTGATGTGGTTATGGCCGACGCCGACGCCAACAAAACCAAGAAGAAGCCGGATGGTAGTAAGGGCACCCAGCGATACGTCAGTTCAACAGAAGTCCATGCGCGACTGCAGCTCTTATTTGAAAAAGAGCAAGAGATCCTGTCTTTGGTTTACAACTCCAGACCGAACGGCAAAAAGCTCCCTGCCGACAACTTCTTCCTCCAGACCGTGCTTGTACCACCGAACAGGTACCGTCCCGAAGCTAAGCAGGGCGACGGCGCAATCGCTGAAGCCCAACAAAACTCCCTTTACAAACAGATACTCAACGCTTGTGCTCGGATCGCCGAATTGCATAAGGAGATATCACAAGGCGCCGATCCGAACGCGCCCACACTAACTAGGAAGAGGGGGATTACAGAAATGTATGAAGCATGTGTTCAGCTACAGGACAGCGTCAACTCGCTGATCGACCGGGATCGAAATCCCATCCGTGGTGCTGCTGGCAAGAGGAACGAGGATGGCATTAAGCAGAAACTGGAGAAGAAGGAGGGTCTTTTTAGAAAGAATATGATGGGGAAGCGAGTTAACTACGCCGCGCGAAGTGTCATCTCGCCCGACCCAAACATCGAAACCAGCGAGATCGGTGTGCCGCCCGTCTTTGCGAAGAAGTTGACCTATCCGGAACCCGTGACAAGTCACAATTTTAGGGAGATGCAACAAGCCGTCATCAATGGCGTTGACAAGTGGCCTGGCGCCGCAGCCATCGAAAACGAGAATGGGCAGATCATCAACCTACAGAACAAGTCAGTTGAAGACCGTGTTGCGCTAGCAAATCAACTCCTTGCCCCAAGCAGCCACAACTACACTGGCATGGGAGGCAAGAAGGTTCATCGGCATTTAGGCAACGGTGATGTAGTGCTGATGAACCGTCAACCCACCCTCCACAAGCCGTCCATCATGGGCCACCGAGCTAGGGTGCTACCTGGGGAGAAGACCATCCGCATGCACTATGCGAACTGCAATACGTACAATGCAGATTTCGATGGCGACGAAATGAACATGCACTTCCCTCAGAACGAGCTGGCGCGCGTGGAGTCGCTCAAGATTGCGGACACAGATCATCAGTACCTTTCAGCGACTGCCGGAAAGCCCCTTCGTGGTTTGATCCAAGACCATCTTTCAGTTTCAGTATCTCTGTGCAATAAGGATACCTTCTTCGACAAAGGTGCGTACCACCAGCTTGTCTACAGTGCGCTTCGTCCCGAGAGTGGCCACATCAGCTCTGAGAGGCTTGAGCTACTCCCCCCAGCCGTTTTCAAGCCGGTGAGGAGGTGGACTGGCAAACAAGTCATCACAACCATCCTAAAGAACATCCGGCCAGCGGGGTGCGGAGATTTGTGGCTTACTGGTTCGACATCCATCAAGAAGGATCCCTGGGGCAAGTTCAAGGAGGAGGGTGAGGTCTTGTTCATCGACGGTGAGTTGATTACAGGCATCCTCGACAAATCGCAACTGGGACCAAGCGCAGGTGGCTTCATCCACGCGATACACGAGACTTGGGGCGCCGAAGTGGCTGCACGGCTACTCAGCTGCATGGGTCGTCTGCTCACGAGGTATCTTAATATGCGGGCCTTCACTTGCGGCATGGACGATCTACGGCTCACGCCGGAAGGCGAGAAAAAGAGAAAAGAGGTTCTTGTCGGCGCGGGCCACATCGGTCTCCAAGCAGCGGCCCAGCATGTCAGTCTCGGAGACCGTCCCGATATTGAAAGCACGAGCGCAATTCTTCTCGAACGCCTCGAGGGTGTTTTCCGCGATGGAAGCAAACAGGAAGACCTCGAACTTATGGTGAATGCTGGATGTCATAAACTGTCGTCAGAGGTGACGAGGGCTTGTTTGCCTGCTGGTCTTGAGAAACAATTCCCAAAGAACCACATGCAACTTATGACGATTTCCGGAGCCAAGGGTAGCCCTGTCAACGCCAACCTTATTTCCTGCAACCTGGGCCAACAGGTTCTTGAGGGCCGAAGAGTCCCCATCATGGTCAGCGGAAAGACGCTCCCCTGCTTCCGGCCCTTCGAGACTCATATTAGAGCTGGCGGCTACATCGTTAATCGTTTCTTGACCGGCATAAGACCGCAAGAGTACTATTTCCATCACATGGCCGGACGAGAAGGTCTTATCGACACGGCCGTCAAGACATCGCGATCAGGCTACCTACAAAGGTGTCTTATCAAGGGTATGGAGGGTCTCCGAGTTGCCTATGACACATCGGTTCGAGACTCGGATGGTTCAATGGTACAGTTCCTATACGGTGAGGATGGTCTGGACATAACAAAACAGAAGTATCTCAATGATTTTGAATTTGTCCTCCGCAATCAAACATCCCAGGTCCACCAGCTGGGAATCGCCGAGCGAGGATGGGACCAAGAAGTCTACGAGTCAAAGGACTACGCCCAAAAGTATCAGAAGAAGGCTGTCAAGCAAGCTCGGGCCAATGACCCCAACAGTCTCGACCCAATCCAAGCCGAACTCAACCCTAATAGACATGCCTTTGCGACTTCAGAGAAATTCTATCAAAGGGTTACCGATTACATCAAGAACAACAAACATGGTCTAATCAAAGAGAAAGGCGACAAAGGTAGTAAGCTTGCCTCTAACGTCGTCGTCCCTCGCAAATACGCCGAGAAGATCTTTCATTCAAAATATCTTAGTTCTCTCGTCGAACCGGGCGAGGCGGTCGGTATCGTCGCGGGACAGTCCGTCGGTGAGCCATCTACACAAATGACACTGAACACGTTCCATTTGGCCGGTCACTCCGCCAAGAACGTTACACTAGGTATTCCGCGATTGAGAGAAATCTTGATGACAGCCAGCGACCGTATCTCGACTCCGTCGATGACCTTGTTGCTTCACCCCGAACTGTCCGAGGCCGAAGGCGAGACATTTGCCAAAGCGATTAGCGTCCTTCCCATCTCTCATGTCCTTAATCAAGTGACTGTGAAGGAACGTGTTGGCAAAGGTGTTGGTTACCGTTTGGCTAAGATGTTCGACGTGCGCTTGGAATTTTTCCCGTCAGAAGCATATAAGAAGACGTATGCTATTACCACGTTTGATGTGCTCAACGCGGTCGAGATCAAGCTGTTGCCAGTACTAGAGAGACTTGTGAAGAAGGAAATCAAGGCTAAGCAGGACAAGGAGAGTGCGGCAGTGCCCGAGATCGGTGTGAAAGCTGGTGTTGTAGAAACTGTCTCGGCTAATCCTGAAAGCATACCCCGGGATGAGGATGACGATGACGACGACGAAGACGGTGACGGTGACGGTGACGCCACGAATGCCAAGCAACGCGCGAACCGTTCACAGGCTGTCTCGTATGGCGCAAACGATGACGAAGACGACGAGATCCAGAAGCGACTGGAGCGTGAAGCCTCGCCTGAGGATGAGGAAGAGCACGAAGATGAGGGGTTCGGAGGCAGCCCGCCTCCTTCCGGCGACGAGGACGAGAGCACCGAAGCCGGTAGCAAGAGTACTCAGAAAGTTGTCAATCGTAGCCGCGAAACACGTGTCAAAGAGAGGACGCCGGCTGTGTCTCGCTTCGAATGTGACGAAAACAGAGGAGAGTGGTGCGATTTCACGCTCGAGTACGATTCCAACATTCCCAAGGTACTCATGTTAAGCATCGTCCAAGAGGCAGTTCGAAAAGCGCTCATCCAGCAAATCCCGGGCATACGCTCGTGCGTTTACGTGCCGAATGAAAAAGTACGAGATGTCCGTACAGGCGAGGAGGTCTCGAAAGCCGTGATCCACACAGAAGGCGTGAACCTAGAGGCGATGCAGAAGTATGGTGACTTCATTGATCCTAACAGCATCAAGACCAACGATATCGCATCAGTGCTACGGGTTTACGGCGTGGAAGCGGCACGGCAGAGCATCATCCTTGAGCTTGGTGGTGTATTCGAGGGTCACAGCATCAGTGTCGATAAGCGTCATCTGAACCTCATCGGCGATTACATGACGCGAAACGGCGGCTTTACGCCGTTCAACCGCAATGGCTTAAAAGGCAACGTCAGCCCTTTCACGAAGATGAGTTTCGAGACTACCCTATCCTTCCTCAAGGACGCCCTGCTAGACGGTGACTGGGACGACCTCACGACTCCTAGTGGCCGTATCGTCATGGGACGCCTCGGCAAGATTGGGACTGGGGCCTTCGACGTCTTGACTAAGCTCCACGTCAGTAACAGCAATAATACGGCCTGAGCAGACCGCACTTAAGCCCCAGCTGGCCATGTAGTCAGATGAGATAACCACAGAGCCGGGTGGGGAGAGATGGGGTTTACATATTAGGCGTCCTGGATTGTATCAAACTCGGAGTTGTGATGTTATACTGTTTTAAAAGAGAGAACAATACCATTGTCTCTATAGGAATCGAAGATTCTAACTAAGCTTCTCATGTGTCGTCGCGGAACAGTGAACTCGCTTACTTTTCTTGCTCTCCTGGCTGCCTATTGCCTTTACATTGCTCACCATATCCTGAAGTTAACTCCCGCTGTAGAATACTCTGACGCCCCCTGCCTCACACTCACATTCGTACTTGTACTCTACTTATTTCAGGGGCGGCGTGCATCGCAAAATCACCCATCGCACACTTTCCATTTGGTTGTCAAGCATGAATGTGAATATCTCTCATGTGTTTTAGGAAAGGGCTCTGTGGGGGGCCCAGAAAAGTACCATGTACATGCCCGAAACGCAGCCTCATGGTGAAGAATAGGTACGTGCGAATCACGAAATTAGCGCCGGGTCGTCACAGCCTCCTGGGTCCGGCAACGGCCGCAACTACAGGAACAATAGCAGATCAGCTTGTCAGGCGCGGTAGGGATCATGAATACAGAGACGTGCGGCTTGATATCTCTAATTCACCACCCTCGCAGGCTTGTTGATCCTCGTTGATCCTCGTTGATCCGCACTCAACCCTCACTCCCCCTAACCAGCCAGCCTGTCGGATGCGCGCGTGGGGTCAACTATCCAGAGTGTCGGATCCAATGTACATAGTAGGACCCTAAACTCTTACGAGACGCATCAAACTCGAGACTAACACACTACGCTCTCCCTGCCCGTACATTGGGTGGATTACTGCGCTAGCGGGACCTCTGGAAAGCTTCGAGAAAAATAAACAAATAACGTCTTTCATGCAGCACGTCTTGTGTCGAAGATGCCAAGGCAGGGCCTAGTAGCGTTGATGCTGCTTTACGCTGCTTATATTGTTTTGTAGCTAAACAGGTTTGCATGGCACTTGGCGTTGTGTCGCCTCGCTTTGCCCTATCTTGCCGTGCCTTGCTTCCTTTCCTTTGCCTTCTTTACATCGGCTTCCCCTTCGGTTCAAACGCTCTTCATCAAATAACGTAGGCACCTACTAGGTTAGTGAGCAAGTCTCTTCGGAAATAAAACGGTAACCGACGGCTTTGGTTTAGGAACCGATTAGTTTTACCTAGTACTAAGTAGAGACTCCACCAAGTCTGCTATAATTATAACCAACAATTTATGTAATTAGGTACAGATGTACTCATTGCTGGGCTGCAGCCACTACGTTAGGTAGATACCTGGTACTGCTGTAGTTACTCATTCCTAAGAGAGGCTGTCAAGAACCGTGATCACGATTTGTTCTTAGAGCCAAGCAGCCTCCCTTAGCTACCTATGTCGCTATCTATGTAACCTATTGACTGACTTAGCAGAGTTAAGTATACCTTTCGCTTTCACGTTAATAACGACCTGTCGAGGGCTGTTCCACTCCGGTTATTTTAATACAAACAAGCAAGTGTGGACAGGGTTCTGTCAGGGTTACGGCTCCATAGATTGCCAGAAGAAAGAAAAAGGGTGCTGCATACAGCAGCACACGTGACGGGTGGATGATGTCTATGACAAGTCCCCCGGAGAAGCAAAGGAAGAAAACTTTCGATACCCGCACAAACCTATATATATGTACTGGTATACCAACATGCCGGACGTGCCAGGATCAGGCTCCGGGCAGATTGCAGAAACGGCCGGGCCAGGTCGTAAACCTATCCTACCAGCTTGGGATCGTCACAGGGCCGTGCTCAGGATCGAAGTGCCGCGCCACCGTTAACGAGGAATAACTTGTTAATTTGTAAGGGACAAGGAGCCCGCAAACGGGGCAATTTATATCATAATGTATCAAGATAGACTACTGCAGAGGACTTATGATTCCTCACGACTTAATGTGAGAATAGAACCAACAAACCAACAAGTCCACGCAAGATTTGAAATATACACCCAGAATGCAGTACATGTCAGGAAGCGCAGCGGGACCAGCCAACATCTACTGCCAGAGACTTACCTGGGTATCAACAAGGTAAGCATCAATCGATATATGTATACCTAGTACATGCATACGCATCCGAGGAGACCAAAAGTTCCTTACATAACCTAACCAGAACAACCAGGGAGATCGATGTGATGCAGTACTGAATGCAGCAGGAAAGCCAAGGGTTTATTCCCGGCACACAAACAGGCACGCCCCACAAGTCCACAAGTCCACCACCTAACTCCGTCGTTGCGGACTTGATATTGGTGAGCATACGGACTACCTACCAGGTAGGTACGGGATCGATCTAGGAGGGCATGGTTGAGTATCTACCTGCCTATTACCTTCCAAACCAGACGCACCTGCCCACATTTTACAGTGTATACTATGTACCTACCGACTCACCAAGCCCAAGGTAGAAGCTCCGAGGCCCTTTTTTTCCTCACTCTTTTCTGTTGGTTGCTTTGGCCTAATATCAACCGCAATTGTTTGATACACATGACGTGGTCCTGAAGGTGAGATCAAATTAATCAAGAAGCGCAAAAGTACTCGTCGAAACTGTGTCAGACTCCTAAAATACGGTTTAGCCAAGGGCTTATTTAGTGTGACGGGATCCTGTCAGGATCCCCGAGTGCCCGCCTGGGCCGGCCTTGAACTCTCGATCCCTGAGCCTTGAGCCCGGGCCCTGGCTGTGGAAATATTCTATCTGCGTACTGTCTGTACAGCATACTTGGCCGTGGTGCCTTGCCCTGCCCTACCGTGCCGGACCTTGCCTTGCCTTGCCTGGCTCTGGCGGTTGTTCAAACTTAACACCCCCAGACAATCAGACCTTTACCCTTCATTACTGTTTACCTTGCCCACTTCTCTTTTAACCATCGGACACTGGTGTCAATGATATAGTATGGATACCCAGCTCGACAAGCTCTCATGCAAGCAAACAAAATCATGACGAGACTAGGGTCCCTTGGACTATGAACTACTACATGGCTTCTTGCAAGAGAGAAGATAGCAGCCGTTCTTGAGCTCGGACAGGCAAAGTGGTACCTTTACCGGTTGCATGTGGGCTTAAGTTAGCAGCAGCACGGGGAAGTCTAAGTAACTTTCAACGGTTAAGGTTCCCTCGCGATATTGGGGCTGGTTGCAGCATGCAGGCTCCACAGTCTGCATAGTACATGCCTATATGTACCTACAGTATGTCACTGTATCCAAGTCAAACCATCCCTAAGGAAGCGTTGTAACCCCCCCCCCCCTCTTCTTCGCCCTGTCCAATGGTACCCCTCCTCTGTTCCCTAATCTTCCATAGTAGGAATTCAGCCATTTGTACTCGGTCTGTACCAACAGGGCTAGAGAAAACGGGTCGTATACAAAATCTTTTCGCTCATTCACCCCCCTGGTGGCCATAGGAAATGCGACATCCAACATGGACTTGTTATCCTACCTCCCCTGGTCTACAGATGTAGGTACATACCCATAGCCACGGTAGTTTGCTACTATTAGCTAACCTTACCTTGTATGTAGTAGGTAGGTAGGTGAGGTGATGCAAAAGTACTAACGTCGATTACCCATTGGCATGATGGGAATGTCATGGATCTCTCCTCGATGGCGCTTCTATTCATTCTGCCTTGACTGCGTTGTGAAGAGTCTGGGCCTGCTTTGCTTCCACCTTGCTCTCCTAGTTGCTTAGTCGCGCGGTACTTAAGCTACCTACCAGCCTATCTCTTATGAATTTGTTCCTGTCTTATTATAGAACTAACAAAGCACTTCCACACGAATCCCACGGAATCTCATGTAGCAATTCCACATACCAGCCCAGGTACCGGCTCCATGTATATTCCCGCGGCCTGCCTTAGCGGTGGGTATATGTACATTGGTCCTTTTCTTCCTTTCGTCACTCCTCCGCCACGTTCCAACGCGACAGTACATTTGCCTCACCCAGTGTACCTACGTAGGTCGTGGGTAGAACCCCAGAATCCTGTATATCTACCTAGATTGTCCACCCCCTTCACCAACGAGCAAAGTCAGTAGAAGTGGCTCGGATATCCTCGTTATTGCCTAGTTACTAGTTAGACTCCTGTCCTCAAACCTGCGTCTCTCTATTTCTTTCTCTCTCAGTGAACTTTGGATGGATCAGACCCATGGACAAACAGTCAAGCCACTCTCCCTGACATAATAATAATTCGCCAATGAATGGGTACAATTCGATTGTCTGCGCCTCGCTCTGTTCAAGTTGGCTCCTCATTATAATAACAACCAAACCAAACCTGGTCATACCAGCCTTTCGACTCCCTTTTCGACTCTCACCATGGACCTTTCACCTCCCTCTCTAACCAGATCGCCGGCATCCTCTCGAACATCCAACTACTCTAGAAGCCCAAGCCTGAGCCTTGACTACGGCTCACCAGATCTGCTTGACTCCTTCTACAAGATCGACCTTGTGTATGAACAGCCTTGCGCCGCCTCGTCTCCGGCCATGAACTCGGGCAATTCACACCAACCTGTCGAAGCAACGACTTCGGCTGGGTGGGCGGAACCGACCGTGGTGCATTCGGCTCCCTCTATGGGAGGACAGGGCGTATTGCCATCGGATTATGCCCCGTACGTCAGTGTCGGTTATGACCCGGCAGCCATGCACGCACCGTACAGTCACGAGCTGTACTCGACACATATGGCCCACGCTCCGGCGCTTTCGTACCACCAATCTCCCCTCACCACCGTGCCGTCTCGGTCGCCTGACCCGGCTCCCTTAAGGCATTCTGTTTCTTACCATAGCGCATCGCCAATGCCAAGGATCAAGATGGAAAGCGGCCAGGATTACGCCAGCGGGGGCGAGATGTCACAGTACCCTTCACCCCGCTCAACCCACGCCTTGATGGCGGATACGAGCAGTTATGGGTCGCAGGCGGGGAGCTCTGGGTACTTGTCAGACGCCCCGTCAGGCTCCTGGCCGAAATCCGACTATCCCGCGATCGAGCCGGATCCGTATTACGCGGGGCCCAGTGGTGGTGGTGGTGGCGGCGGCGGCGGCGGCGGCGGAAGCAGCGCCGCCAACTCGCTTGTCTCGGACCGGCGGCAGCAACACCAGGCGCCGAGGATAGTGTCACGGGCCCCGAAGCGACAAGCGCGCAAACTGACGTCGAAAGAGGAGGCAAATTTCCAATGCGACGTGGAGGGATGTGGCAAGCTCTTTAGCAGGAGTTACAACTACAAGGCACACATGGAGACCCACGACAAGAAGAGAGAGTACCCTTTCACCTGTACCTACGACGACTGCACCAAGAAGTTTGTGCGAAAGACGGACCTACAGAGACACCACCAAAGTGTTCACATGAAGGAGAAGAATCACAAGTGCGACTACTGTGGCCGGTTGTTTGCACGCAAAGATACACTCCGCAGGTAGGCTAATTTGTTATTTAGTAAGCTGAAGGCGATTGACGGGCTAACCGCTACCGGGCAGACATATGGAAGATGGCTGCTCCAAACGGTTTGACATCGGCACGATGGATCTTCGTGGCTCAGAAGGTTACGACATGTACAGCATGCCTATGCGACCTGTGCCAAGTTCTTCGGGGCACTTGATGGCCCCTACACCACACCTCCCGCCCATGACCACGGCCTCAAGGGGCGGACACGACCAGACCAACAGCATGACGGACATGGCGCCGTATATGAGGAGATGAGACGCCGGACGGAGCGCGACACGGCATATACATAATGAAAACGATGAAGATACTCCTATTGCAGGCGACACAAACATCGCCCATTTCATACTTCTTCCTACGGTATGACGCGACATGGCATGACATACCCACAACGGCGGAACACGACGATTCAGTTACGCAGCATGGTTATATGCATAGACATTCTCACCACTACTACTTTGCATGACTGGCAGGGACATTATTACGGCACATGCACAAAGGAATTGGTGTTCTGTATCCTTTTTCGGGGAGGGCAATTGCTCTCAAATTCTATTATTTTTGTTATTTTCTTCTTTCTCCCCCTTTTCGGCTTCCTTACCCCTTTCCCCTCTTTTTCTTTTTTCCACCGAATGTGGTGTACTTTTACTAGGGCAACACTATACCTACATGGCAGCGTGGACGGAATCATTCTGAGGTAGCCAGGGAAATGGACTCGGGTTGGTTATGGGACAAGGGACAGACGGAGGAAGAGAGGAACTGAAACTAGAAAAAGATGGCTCCAGCTTTTCTCAACCCAACTTTGGTTAGATTATCACACAGATCTATCTATAGCAGCATACAAGCAAGCTATGTATTGAGCACGGCAGCGCAGGCGGCCCTTGGAACCGTCGACCCGTTCAAGTGGGGACCTACTTACAGCTGTACTTTACTACCTACGAAGATCACCCTACGTCCAGCTGCAGATCCAGCAAGAGTTAGGCAGCCGTGCCTCTGGACGGCGAATGGGAAGCACAGAGACTAGTGTTCTCCGATCCGAGCATGCCATTTTGTTGCATAGAAAACAGAGAGAACATCAACAATATGATTTCAAAAGCTGCGGTGAAGCCTTGTGGGGAAGCGCAAGAACAGCACATAGGTACTGTACCTATCATCTCTATTCTTTTTATGTTGTGTTGGTGTGCTCCCCGAGGTTATATGCATATGATGGTATTCACGTGCCAAAAGTCGAGCACATACTGTACAGCTGTAACACCTGCAAAAAGCAACCGATAGAAAGAAGATAGATACCTCCTACATGGATATTGCCAGAATCTAGAGTAAGTCCCTAACCTACAGTAGTACGGTTTAACAGGGGCAGAAAAGCCCTGTAGCCTGTAGGCAAGCACACAGCTTATCACACAGAGCCAAGGCAAGACATTGCGAGGACAGTCTAGGTAACCTATCCACTGTACTGTAGGTTCTTCGATGGCTAGAAGAGGATAGGGGCTAGGTCAAGTCTGGTAAGGTGGAGTGGGATCAATGCCGCGGGATTAATAAGAATACCTGGGAAAAGCTTTTGGGCGATGGACACCGGATGCTTGCCGGATTGCTTGACGAACTGATGAATGTGCAGATAACAGCTTGCCCAGGTAGGTAACAAACGATATTACCTACTATGTAGTAGGGTGAGGAGGTATGATTTTACTCCGTCGGTGATCCGGTGATAACTAAGGTACGTACTATGTACGTGGGTACATACGTATGTAGGGTAGGTATACATACTACATATTAAACGTTTTTTAGGCGAACAACGGCTGTGGCGTTCTTTACCAAAACACGTCGAGTTCTAGTCTCGTCTAGTCTCCCCGCCTAGTCTGCCTGCCTACCTACTTGTACGGGACCGTACTGGTGGACCTGTCTGCCTCTGGCTAAGCAGGTGAAGGACATCAATAGCAACCTTTCCCAGAACAATATGGCCGTGCTGCTGGAATACCTACTCTCCAGTAGACGACGATGCCAAAGAGCGAACCTCGTTATGAGGGCCCCGGTTCCGAGACTTTCTACACCGAAACATGAATTAGTATGCTGTACGGCTGTACATCCACCACCATCAACCACAAGTGGCAACACCCCTGGGTAAGCCAGTTCCCAGAACACGCCGTATTCAGATGACCTGTGCAAGTGTGGGCAACAGGGTCTTTTTAGAGTCTTGGCAACCCTCAACTCCACTCCCCGGGTCCAGGGGGTTTAATGAGTACTATGTAAGTACGACATTAGTGAATGCCCGAGAGGTTTGTTCCGTCCTCACATTCCATCCTATCGGTGTACTATGCAGTTGGAGGCAAACATAACAGCAAGATGACATTGCAATCTATATACAGCAGTAGGTATGCTAATACTACGGATGCTAATACTACTGATGCTGTTTCTGCTGCTGTTGTTCTCTGTCCGCGCCCAACGGACCTACGCCGGCCCACACTTGTCAGCTGTAAAGACTCCCCGAGTCTGTGCCCAACTGGATCGGGGGCTAACTTCGGCCTTAGGAGATATTCGAGGTGTTTTCCTTGGCAACATGTACGACCTCAGTACGGCTCTTTTCTCTCCTCGTATCGAGGGGTCGCCCTGCGCTGGAAATGATCGGACCCGAATCGGCTGTGGCATGCTACCGATTGGGCAACGCAAAACAATTCGGGCATATTTATTAGAGATCTCATTTATTATAGTACATACACACATAGTAGTACGCCACAGTCCAAGCACTCTGGTTTCGGTACCGACAAGTTGTTATAATTTCTCTCTACCTGTACGACAATGCATATCATCCCATCTGTCTGTCTACCAGTTACTTGCTGAGAATACGTGCAATCATACATACATCTCGTTGCTATACTATGTAAGTAGGTAGGTAAGTAAACCCAAAGGCGCTCAGACAACAGGGATTGACCGACAATACCTGATTAGGTAGGTATGAAAGCACTAACCTATGTAGGTACTTATGCCAGACTCAAAGAACACGTGCTATGCTGACTGCGTCGACAAACGCTTGAAACAACCGTAATCACATCCCGCATGACGTCGATGACGAACACAAATCGAGCCCCCGGGTAAGTAGTAACCATGAATCATGAACAGCCATTAATAGCTTCGTCACGGGACTCGGACCTTGCTAACAAGGGCGTTCTCACTACAGTTCTCCATTCCTACCAAATCCTTCCAGATCCAAAGAAAAGACACCCCAAAGCCACATGGCAACGTGTCAGGTAAGGTGTGGTAATGTGAGTCAAGGTGCTATGCAGGAACCAACGCTTCTCTAGTATCGGGAGATCTTGGCAAGGCATGGACATCTGTATGTGGATGCAATACGTCCCTAAAAGGCCGAGAAACATCTCACTTGGTGTCTGACGAAATTTACAAGATATTACACGCGCGCGACGCGCCTGTGGGGACACACTGAACAAGCGCGCTGCCTGAGGTCTGAGGTTGAGACCGAGAGATGCTATATTTACCACCATGTAATAAATCATGTAATAATTTGCATCTAGATCTGAGCATGTGTGACCGCCTGTCTTTGATTTGTCATGTCACAACAGCCAAAAAAGACTTTGTTATTTATTTTTCAAGAATAGTGTCGGTAGGCACCTTTTTACGGGCCTAAGGGACGGAGTTTAGAACTAGATCGGTCACCCCCGGGGATCTCGTACGAGCCCCCAAAGATCAAACCAAAAGTACCTGGTTGTCGTTTGGTTGTCGTTTGGTTGTCGGGATCTACGTAGTACAATTTAACACAGTACATATGTACAGTACTGTAACAGATGAGATGAGCCCACATACAGTGGGTGGAATGAGCTAGGTTAGGATACATCATGCAGCACACTTTAGGTAGGTACCTATGTAGGTCGGTAGGTCGGTAGGTCGGTAGGTAGGTAGGTAAGTCAGAGGAAAGAAGGTGCTGACGGTCTCGATGCAAAGCCAAAGCAAAGTGCTTATTACATACATGTACATACTTAGGCGCGCTACCTACTACTATAAGTAAGTAGGTGACCAGATGCTCTCCGCTTGTCAGACTTCAATTGTAACAATTAACCTAGAGTCTCATTTAAGGGGCATAATTCCTAGGGTAGGATAGCCAGCTACCTAACCTAGTTATCTATACATCTAATATGTACGAGACTATACTATATGCAGCCGAGACACGGATATCTATGTATAAATACGGATGTACGCTATATATTAATCAGGTACCTCCGCTGTACGTTTAAGAAGGTGAACGACACATACATGCATACCTCAGGTAGGTAGGTTGGCAGCTTCAGCCTTACAAGGACACGTGCAGACGGACAGTGAGCATGTGTACCTATGCGTGCGTGCTCATGGCTCTCTCTATGTACTGTAACCTTGAAGCGTTGCTTGGTTTCCTCCAAGTACTACGTAGGCAGAGGGGGAGGTATACCCTTCGTACCACGGTCCTACCGAGCTACATCTAGCTACATTGACCCCCAGGAAACCCCTGTTCTAGAACCACACCCCCCTGCGTCTGTCCGGAACGCGTACCAATGAAGTACCTCGATTTGTACGCAGGGCTACTTACTACCAGAGCTTCTAGGCCGCATTGCACTCTACATCATAGATGCTCGTCGGTCGTCAGGGTATTTTGTCTCTTTTGTTGTGATGATGCGAGTGTTGGTACCGGGGTAAGGAAGTATGCGAGACAGGGTGCGGCCGAGCGAGCTGAGTTGCTCCAGAAAAAAACCATAGGAAATACCTGGGCCCCGGCCGACCTTTCCACTCGAGAAGAGCGGTCAGCTTAAGATTTAGGTCCTTGCCGTCAAGTCGCGACCAAATAATTAATTCTCATTGGCCATTCTCTCCCAAGCTCTCCACCTCCCCAAGCTCAACAGCCAACCAGACTTTGAGAAACTGGTCCCTTGTAACACCAGAGTCTTTGAAACCCTCGTTTCCATAGACACTTGCGGTGAACTTAGCAGTTTCTTTTCTTTACTCTCTCTCTCTCTCTCTCTCGCTCTCGCTCTCTCTTCTCATACAGACACGCACACACACACACCATACCAATTAAACACACGCATGTCTAAAAGGTCAGAGAATTACCGCTGGCAGCAGCAAAAGGTACTTATTTACCGTACACACATCACTAGTCACAGCACAGTGGCTGTTTTCATTACATACCTGGCTAATTATATGAGGCCTCCCTGTTGCCTGCAGCATGTATGTATGTATGTAGGTAGGTAGTAATGTGATGGAGTTTTTCTATTAGTCTAAGTATAGGCCGACCTCCTTCCCCAATAAAAGACTCTGCTCATCCCCGTTCCTCAAAACTTGACTCCAGCTATTCCTCCGACATTTCGTGCTGGCAGCTCTGCTCCCTCCACCCAGAAGTGTCGCAAAAAAGAACCTTTCGACCTTAGAGACTCGGACAGATCCCCATTTATCCAGGTATCTAGGCGCATGTGTCGTCGAGAGTCAGTTTCTGAATTGGCCGGTGAACGAACGAACGAACGAAAACGAGGCGAGTAGGTCCGAAGAGGGGGGAGAGGGGAAGGTTCCCTCTTTTCACGTTATTCCCTCCCTGATTAGTCTCTTTACGCTGCTTCATTCACCTTGCATCGGAATTCCGTTGGCTCTGTTTGGTCTCCTGTCGCCGGAACCAAGCTACTTGACGTACTCGTTTACTAACTAAGTTCGCCATGTGCTCGGTATGTGTCGTTGCTTACAAACCTCAAGCTGAAAATTTCTTTGGTCGCTACATGTTTCCCTTTCCGGATATGTGTAGGTATGTGCAGGTGTGTGCTTCTGACCCTCCGATCCGGCGGCCCCTGAGAGAAAGGTAGAGAGAGAGAGAGAGAAACACGACGACATCTCGCATTGAACGCCAGTCTCCATGTTGTCCTTTCCGCCACGCGCATTCTCGCCGCGAGTGAGTCATTCTGGTTTTATATGTCCATGTATCCACTGGTCTACCTCTGCAGCCGATCCTTTACGGCCGAGATCTATAAAGGAGTACTTCTCAACTTGGACGTATGTATGTAGTAGAAAATCCCTCGGGACCTATAAAAAGTGCTGCCACGTTTTCCCCCTGGCGTCTCATAATGTATGACAGCCGGGCTTGGAATCCCGTATCTGGAGACTGCTTGCTTGCTGCCTAATCAAGCCAGAAACCCTTGACCCAGCTTATGTACCAAACCCCGGTATAAACAGGTTCGTCTAGGTAGTCTAGAGCCCAGTGAGGAGACTCTCGCGAGCTTTAAGCCAGTCGGTTAGACAAGGCACTGCAAACAAGCTAACCCTACTACGTATGCTATACATTCATCATGTCTTGACATAGTGACAACTCAATCATGTCATGTAAACATTGCCATGGCAGCCTTGACCATATATTTGTCTGTCTATCCTTCTATCTATCTATGTAAACATTAGCCACTGGTCTTCCTTCACCTCAAGACAGCTTTCATGGAATGGCTTGAATACATACATACCTTAGTGGTAAATGCCTGACCCCTGCGGTATCAGTGGGCTCGCATGGTGACAGTTTCTGGAAAAATAATCATCTCCCGTCTCCCGTCTAGTCTAGGATGGGTTAGAGCTATCAGAGTAAACAACCGCTTCTTCCCATCTCTCCCCAATACGAATCGACGTGGATGGTCCCCATAAGCGCCCGTGGCGCAAAGGGCCAAAATAGGTACCCATTCCGTGTCTTGCTGTAATAAGCGCCACTCGCGCGTGGTGTCTCTCTTTTCGCGTTTCGGCATCGAGTCGGTAAAGAGTCAACGATGAGGCAGATCAAGTGTCTCTTCTACTACCGTATGTATGCTGTCTACCGGTCCCTTGGGCGGGTGGAACCGCTACGGTCCTACGTATGCAAGTAGCTCAGTTTCCAGTATCAGGGAGAGATCGACTACCAGGCGTTCACGCTTTCTTCCCTATATACTAAAGGTAGGAACTGACATAGCACATGCACCTGGTTGATACAACAGGTCATGCCCGCCACCTTGATGGGAGCCTTTACACCAACAGGCCGAGGGGGCTGTATCCAACACGTGCACATAGCAGGTGAATCCTGCAACCAGTAGTATTTTGTATGGTAATTCGAGATGTTAGTAAAGCCCCAGCCAACAGATATAGACAAGTTGCGGAGCCACTCTTCCCTCCGCTGGTCTGCGGATCCTCTGGCACCGGCGGCCATCCAAGTCCTGCTGTACATACAACAAAATGAAACCAGCTGAGAGGGAGGCCACAACCAACGGATGCTTCCCTGCGGCACAGGCACTGCATATTCGTACATGTGTGCTCTACCAGTTACCTCGGACTACATAGAATCATCTGCCGTCCGATGTGCGAGGGCATTTCCTTTCTCCCCAGTTACATTGTCATTTATTCCCTTCCGCCCCATATAGAAGGTTGAGCGAGAAAGTGAAACGACCCAGCCCCAGAAGAAACGGAAGGGAGGATCAAATACCAACATTCTTGTAGACGGACTTAAGAAGATGGTATCTAAAACAAACGGCGGAATTGCAACGTGGCTTGGTCGGCGGCAGACAAGTCGCGGTTGGATAGGGGGTCGGTATAAGAGAGCAGAATAGGATCTACGGTCCTTCGCGGCTCGATGAGTTCGGGTGGTGGAGATACATACGGAGAACTACTTGTTATTGCTTTGTAGGGGATTGTGACACCGACCGACCTGCACGTCGACTCCCTGCCCCCTAGAACCCTCCTTCGCCTCTCCGCCTCCGCGGCTATGACGGGCAGAATTGGCCTGCCGTGAGGGAATCACCCCGTTGGACCCGTCATCGCGTGGCTCTCTTACTGTTCTAGCTGGGTGGTGAGGGGGCCTTGCTACTCTGCTCTTGCCCATAGTAAGGGGCTCTTCGGCACGTCCTTGACATTTTATAAGGAGTTTCCTATAGGGAATGTATTCTTGCCATGTGGCCTTGTCCATAGCCCCTGTAGCGACACACGCTCACATATGGGTGCTTAATAAAGATTATCCCCTAGAGACACAGTGTCATGAGCTAGCGCGGGACGAAATAGAACATAACAGGGTAGGACCAGCAACTATTCACATAGTCACTCACTCGTCGCTAGTACTTGCCTAAGAGAAGGGTCGGGATCAGACAGACTACCTACCCAGCCACTGATCACTACCCCAACATACATGTGTCCAGTGCATCCGAAAAACAACAAGAAAAGTCCCGCTGGGTCCCGTCATCCCCCGTTTCGTCGACCAGGAGCGCCACGGGGTCTCTAAACGTGGGCGTCGCGCGTGCCGACTGGTCTGCCGAGCATGGCTTTGGCTCTTGGGTGCACACATACACACCAAAGCAGGATGGACGCATACAACCCACCCATCATGTCGAAATCGCCATAAATAGCTTCCTTTCGGCCTTGTTTTTTTGCCTGTGGTTACAGGGATTGTATGGAGTAACGACCGGCATGGTACTTATTATCCAAAATCACGGAACAACCACTGGTATGAGGTTCAAGCCAAGGCAGGACAGGGCAAGTCGTATCGTGAATGCGTGCGTGTATCTATATCCGTATCTATATACCTGGCCAGTCAAGTGAAAGGCAGAAGGGATTCTGTGTGATGTGATGAGGAAGGGTTGCTTGCTATAGGCTGGGTGCCGAGCAAGTGAGTGAATTTCATGCGCGGATGCTTCCCTCTGATATTTTGCCCCTATTCCTCGAAACTCGGACGTACCCACCAAGAAACAGGCAGACCGACATACAGACTGACATACAGACCTTGTTCCCCAAGCCAATACAAGTTCCGGAGTCTTGCTGTGCCCTTCGCCAACCAACCCACCCATCTGTTCACCTATCTACGCCCCCCTTTTCATACTGCCGTACAAATAGTGTGAACCCTAGCCCCCATAAGTCAGTAGGTAGCAAGCACACATGACGAAGCGGCACAGTTAATAAAACCAAGAAGGATCGTCTACACACTACTCTAGTTACCGCCACTCACCTAGGGGCAAAAAATGAGTGTCTATACAGTGCCTACCTACTACTTCCCTTGTCCATTTACCTACATACATGTATACATACATACTTGCTTACTTACATACTTACACACATAGTATGTATGCATCCTGAACCAACAGTGGCGGGAACCCGACACCCGGTCTTCGTTCCCAGTCCCGGACCCGTTCTAACTCCGATCCTATTGCCGCTATTAGGTGGGTTGGTGAGTAGAGTAAGTAAGTGAATACAGGTGCCCACTGTGCCCTATCCTAGTGGACAGATACCTACGTTTGATATTAGCAGGAAATGGTAACGAAGGAGAAATAATGACCAACACCGTAGTATCTCAAGTGGGAACTGAGGAGCAGACGGACGTCATGCTCGCCTTTCCCGAGGCTAAACACCAACAGACCAACGCGTTTCCTTCCAAGCATATACTTTTCTAGAATACTTAAGTGTGTATTCTACTTTGATCTGTTATCTCTTGCGTTGAGGACGTCAAGGTGTGTCCGACATGTGGGTGCGCATGTATGTACGGACGGACTACTTAGGCAAGTAGGTGTCAGGTAAGTAGCTTAGGTAGGCAGAGAGGAAGTGGAAGCAGATAATATGGAAGAGCCACGCCCACGACTAGAACGCAGAAGATCGAATCTTATAGCTTTAGACCAAATCTCGGAGCAATAACAACAGGAATAATTAGCATTTTTCAAAACCAAATGTCTAAAAGCTGGCTGGGTTACTTGCCTGTTGGTCTGTATACTAACCAACTATATCATCCTGACTCCCTTGCGCACTCACTCACTTTAACCCCCTATCCTGCTATTATTACTGCCACTACGACTATGCATGGGTTCATATATGGATGCCTCATTCATCTACCTGTACCTTGTACACACACACCCAGGTACCATCAAGATCATTCTTATCGTTCAAAAGGCTGCTTGCATATGTCTGTCTCCGGAGACGAAAAATCAGCTAGGACACTCGAAGCGGCTCGTATCACAGTGAGCAGCAATAGATAGTGTTCCAAAAATTCTATTCCAAAAACACACATGTACTAGATGGGGTATTCGCTGTCTCAATATCTAGAGTAAGAAACTGTATAAGCAAAGATTTCCCTGCTAACACTGGAAAGCTAGAGATAGTTGAACTATCACAGAACTACCGGCCGTTCAGGGGACCAGATTAGGTCAGGGAGGAAACCGTCCGCTTGGTAGCCTTGACAGCCCTAAGTGCGGGTAGCGTGTTTTCCTTGCCCGGCTTTCGCCCAATCTCCTGGCATAACATGCGGATCAGATCCTGATTCACCCAATAGCTTGTGTGAGCACTGAGCATGTTCAAGTACTGCAGCTCCAGAGGACCGCTCCCCGACTTGAGGAAGTAATCTATCTGCCCGTTGTCGTTGAGGAGCAGCGCCTTTCTCTCGGCGATTTCCTCGCGCGTGAAGTCGTGCACCTCGAGCTCGAGTTGCGACGGGAGACGCATCGTCGGTGGTTTCATCGATGGATACGCAGCACCGGGAGGGGCAGACGAGGCACCCGGCACCCACCCTCGTACCGCGCTTCCCATCGATTGAAGAAGCGATGGTGTCGCGCTGGGAACGTAAGCCGTCTTCAAGCTGGATGCGTACAAGGGGTCGATGGTCCCGTTGAGTAGATAGGCCACGGGGTCTTCACGAGCCATGATATTATAGATATTGTCGACAGCCAGGCACCCAAACTGGCCTGCGTCCCCGACCACGTTATTGGACACGACGTCGGCAGCGTCGGCCCCTGGCTTGCGCTGCCCCCGTCTCGGTAACAACGCACCTCTCTCGAGCAACAGGAAAAATGCGACGGGGCTGCCGAGAAGGAACAGATTTCTCGTGTCGAACTCGAAAAATCGTGTCTGAAGCGGTTTGGCGAGGTCGAAAGGGGGAGGGGACGTTGGCTGCCTCGATAAAACCTCAACAGACATGACACTGCCCAACGAATGGCCGATCAAGTGAACCCGGCCATTTTTCGAAAACCCAGGATTGTTCCTGCACCATAGTCTATAGACCCGATTGGCCTCGCCCACAAGCGCAGCAACCATCTTGGGCTTATGGTTCGACATATAAAACGGAATATCAAACATGACGTCTGATATCATGGTGCGCACAGCTGGAATCGTCTTGGGTTCGATATCTTTCAGAGTAAAGGGTTCCCCGGTATATTTAGCTACGTCCTCTTCCCTCATAGGTCCGCCGTCTTCCAGAGAGAGGTCTTGTCGCCAGTTGATGGGTAGAACCATGATGCCATTTTGTTCATCGCGTAGAACGGCCCTGACGGCTTCGCTGTTGAGTTCGACGTTGATGGCCCGTCTAAATGCATTAATATAATGAGTAAAGTGATAGTTTTCTACACGCTCCGCAAGCTTCTGTCCAATCCCGTGGACGACTAGTACGAGGCTACCCGGGTTCCAAGTTAGCACTTCTTTGCTCATGGCGAAGTTATAGGAAGGAGAGGGAAGCGCAATAGTCACAAAGGGACATTAGATGCTCAGCAGCTCTTGCTTCTGGGGTTTGTAGACATGGAAATGAAAAGAAAGCGCACGAATCCGAAATATCTTACTCGGTAACTTGATTGCGATCCTTGTCAGCCTTACAAGCTGGGCAGGTCTCGTTATTAAACCCACTATGATCGTTGCCAGACAACGGCCGCATCTGGAATATAATCTGCTGCTGTGTTTGCTTCTTCTGATGCTTACTCTTCCACACCTCATAATCGAACCCCCGAACCACAGGTATACCAATGGTCATACCCCGAACGATTTTTGCCACGGGCCGACGACCGTAGTATCCGGAAGGTTTCAGGCTCGGCTTCAAGAGAAACGCGTTCTCCTCGTCTCTATAGATGACGTGATAATGCTCAAACTTCTTCTGAGCCTGAATTGGGGAAGAATTATCTTCGTTGGCACTGGGGATCAGTGTGCCTTCAGCTGCTGCCTCGCCATGGAAACAGCGAGCAGCACAGAATGGGTCGCTGGATAAGAGAGGCTCCGTTATGTCCGCGTTCTTCCTGGTAGACAAATCCGGCACGGCTGGCCAAAGAGGATGCGAAACTTTCTCCTCCCCCAAAGGCCCAACTTCCACGGCGCATCTGAGTTCATCTTTCCAAGTCTCCGAATAGGGCTTCAATTCTCGGTAACCGGCCTCGAGCTGATTAGCCACGCTAGGATCAATGGGTCTCATATCATCGCTATGCGAAGTCAGCAGCAGCACCACAGACTTCTTGTGGTACTAACCGATAGAACCAGGTGGCTCGCAGCACGGTAGTAAGGTCGTTGACAGGCGACCAGTAGATGGGTTTCATCTGTAATGCTGGAAGGGTGACCATGTCTATTGCCCCCCTTTGTTAGCATTTTCCCAGACTGTGGGAGCAGGTGATGGGACTGGAGGGTCTGGCGGGGTGCGAGCAATGTGTGGAAGAGAGTGAAAGAGAGGGTTTGATGTTACGTACGTAACCTAGATACGCCAACTGGTACATCGATTGTTTTCGTCTCGGGTGTGTCATCTAAGTCATGCTTTGAAAGTGTCTGCTCATGTGAAGGCTGTGGGACTCTCTTCTCCTCGAGCTGCGCTTGTGTTTGCATTGGCGCCGGCGGGGGCGGACCTGTTTTTGAAAGCGAGGGCGGGGAGAACATGGTAGGTTCAGGAGTGCCAACTCGTATAAAGGGCATCCCTGTTATGCCATCGTTTGTACCCGGCAACTTTGCGGAAACCGGTGCTTCAGTGGTACCACGGGCCGATGCAAGGGACTCGTACTTGGATCCAGCCTGTTCATGAGACAAAGTGTCTGATCTGCCACGCAGTTCTGTGGCATTAGCAGAAGAATCAGTCCGCATAGTTTGCATTTCCGCCATGACTATCTGAGCAACGGACTCCGTATGTAGCATATGCTGTTTTCTCCTAGCCACAGCACAGAATGAGTTGCGCAAAGCGAGGCCGACCTCGACAAGAAGCTCCGGGCAGCATAGAGGAAGCCTGATATTCATCGCGGCTACGGGAGGGTCAACAGACAACATAGAGTCCCGTGCATAGCCCTCGTGGGCATGTTTATCGACATGTTTTACAGCGAAATGATGTGCAATGGCGGCAAGCTTCTCGGTATTGGCTCTTTCCAGGGTGGGATTCGGGCTGCGTTGACGGTAGGCGTGATCGTGATTTTGGTGGTAATCATCTGAAGCCAGGCCAAGCCAGGCAGCCTCCAAGGCGTTATTGTCTGCGGGAGAGAAAGGCTGAAGGGTAGCTCGCGTAGATTTCGTATCGTGGGAAGCTGCAATGGCCGAGAGGGGGTCGTCGATAGGAATGGGAGAGGAATAGAAGAACTGCGCTGTCACAGGAGGAATGTCTCCGCTGGTCGGGTCGGTCGAGAACGGATTCTTGACTGGAGCTAGGCGACACCGAGGGCCAAAGTTGTGAGGCGGCGGTGGCCCTGGGTAGTGACCAGAATAATAGAAGCCTGGCACATTAGAGGACATTTTGATCGAGTGAAGCGGACGCGTCCGTCACGGTAGGAAATATCACAGGAGGCGGTGTGTCACGGTGGGAGGCGCCGGGGTGAAGGTTCAGGTGGAGTCGATATGAGTATGGAGACGAAGGACATCATCAGACATGATTAAGCTCAGAACTTATTTCTTTTTCTTTTTCAAGTTACGTATTTGGGGCTTTGCATGTTGAGACCGTCAGGACACACATCACCGGACGGAAATACATGATACGTGTCTCTCACGCTCGTGTCGGAAAAAAAGCACATTTGCATGAGGTGAGAAGGATGTAGGTTTAGGTAGTAGGTAGATGACGTGGTAGTATGCATTCTCGTGTACGAAATAATGCTATAGGTACCTATCCTTGCTAGAAGCATGACTCCCCGGCATCATTACTAGTAGTTTCTACTATCTATACACTAGTACAAATAGGGGTTGGCACATTTTGCTGCCTTCGCCCTACTGTGTAGTAGCTCAGTGTACACAGTAATGTAGGTGAAGCTCAGTCACTTCTTCAACTGATCTTTGGCTAAATTACAGAAATTTGATGAGAACTTCATATGAGATAATAAGCCGATATATTCTAGCGGCAGCCTTTGCAACTGTATCATGCTCCATAATTGGAAGGGGCTGAACACTGGTGTATCCGTAGAACGCCGACAGATGACAACTCATTTGCGGCGAAATTTACCTACAACACAGCATTCTACGAGCTGTTCTATAATTTTTTTTCCCTTCCATCGCTACTCGGAGACCAGTGAGTCAACACATGTGATTCAGCGCCAAGCATCACCATGGTCGACAATGCGAGTCACAGTGAGCTTATGGAATTATTATGAATTCTATACTCTACTCTTGCATCTCTCGGTGCCATCTCTTGGTGCAGTTTCTGGACCTAAACGCGGGGGCACATCTATACTGTACAACTAACGTCGAGGCAGCTGAACCACCCGCCCCCCCCCGCGGGGGGGCCAGGCACCTGAGATGGACCGGCTCGTGAACATGCTAGCATGCGCTACCTAGCTGTCGGCGACGGATATGAGGTATCTTCGCGTTGTTGCCAATTATCTTCCCTATCACCTAAGTCGGCCTCGAATAAGACCGGGATCATTTTTATCACCTCCGTGAATTGCTGGATGAAACCGTGATGCCGCCCATGGCGATGCAGTTGGTGCCGAGTCAGATACACGAGACTGAGTTTATTCTATGATACCGCCAAGAGAAGTATCATCGCCAATCACTGAAAATTATCGAAGACTCAGGTGCCTCGTTACTCCACGAGGCTTTAAAATACCGCCGGCCGAGGGCTCGGATTCCAGGGGCACACGGCCACAAGGGTGGAGCCTCGAGAAGCAGCGGTGCTGGAGGGCCACGCAGAAGCAGGCACGGTTGGCGGACATGCAAGTCACGTGGAATGACTTCGGTACTAGTATTCTACCCGCCGGTACCGATGGAGACGCTTGGGGATGGAATCAGCTTTTTCAAAATGGTGGACTCAGTGTATAGCCTTACGTCGAAACTGTTCGGGTCGAGGAGAAAGGAATGTGTAGTTGAGGTAAGTTCACTTGGTGGAATAGATATCAGAGGGGCCGAGAACCACACTTCCGGGCAGTAAATCTGTAATTTAGCAGTATTCCTCGATATACGGTGTTCCAAGCGCTTCTTAGCTCGGTATCGGTTTCGATGGAATTTGAGTGGGGAGAATCTTACGAGCGAGAGCCGCTTGTTGCCTATATTTCGAACACCTTAATACTACCTGCGTAAGGAAGGTTTCCAACCAATTACGGAATAACATACGAGCGAATTGTAGTCTCGATATGGACTTTCCGGTGAGTTCCTTCCTCGGCCCTGGGCAAAACAGGTCTGCTGAGTTGACGTCTAGCACCGGTAGCGCTCCGACGTGGTCCCATAATTCAACATGCGGTCGAAGATCGTCTACGCACTACCTTTGTCATTTCAGAGGATATGTAAAATGGAACTGCGACAATATCTGGCCCGGATTATGCATACTATCTGCTCGGTGTCGCCTCGGATCTATAGGTGTCTAGCTATAGTTTGGTGTGGATAATACGGCCATACCTGTGTTGTTGGGATGGTTCGGTACCTACATACATGTGGTTCCTTGGCAAAAGGGGTGCCAGTTGGTTGTTCTGTGAGCTGTGGGGCACCACTACATCTTGTTCTGGTGAAGCTATCACAAGTTACAACTACCTAGGGGATTGACATCTATGTAGCACAGCATCACGTGGCACCTTTGCATAGTATGCCCTCTTACCACTTCCAGGCGACTATCCAGACTAATAAAGTTTAGATCATCTCAAGAGGTAAACCCTGCCCCGAAACAATGCTTGTGCGGAGTGTGCTTAGCTAAGGTACTCAAGGCGCCGAGGTAGTTTTGACTACCTACATACCTACCTGGGACGGCAAATGCGCCCGCGTCGCGCCTCTGTACATATTACATGTATCCAGGTACCTATCTAAATCGAACTATCGGTTGGCGACATATGGACAAGAACTATGGCACGCTTGGGTGCTCGACTAAAGAAGACTACATCTGTCATGGGGGCGTCTCGATCGTACTAATAAGACTCTTTTATCTCACCTATTGGACGACTTATTAAATAATCAAGGCATACCATACGTTTACTGCAGTCTTACCGAGTTGCCATCGATTCAACTCGGATCGGGATGGCTAACAACCAGTCTCTAAGCTCGCGGTTTCCCGGGCATTCCTTGCAAAACTTTCATCGGTTTATCGTCCCAGTATCATTATTATTAGTCTAGCGTTTATTTTATTCGGTAGCACTGCTGCGTCCAACACACGCCCGCATACATATTCTTCGCACGCATCGTGATATCATTGGCCCTGGCGGCGTTGTTTGGGTCTCAGGTCAGGGCTTGGGTGGAGAGCCGAAACGCTTGAAGACGGGACACATGCAGCTTGGCTGTGTTGCGTTGACTGCCAACAGCCCAATCCGGTCGCCCTCTTGGCCTGTTCTTGGGTCTTATCTGCCGCGCTCATGCTTTGTGGCGGGGACTGCATGATAAGGGTTGCGACTCTTACTCTACTGCTGCATGTAGGTTTACTATACTTCCTCTCTACTATATTCTGTACTACAGATTACCATATTCCAAGTAGATCTCGGATTCCTTTCTTTACCTACTTCTTTTCTCCTTTGTCATCGTTGGCCTATCCTTTGTACCAAATATATGGGAGACTATCGTAGAAAAAAAAGGGGCAAGCAAGGTAAGTAGGTAAGCTACCTCAGCTATCTGTCTGCTTCGTAAAAGTTGCTCTGCATGCTTGATTTTATCGGTTCTTGATTATAGCACGGCATCCACCACAACTATAGGTATGCACCGTAGAGTACCTAGTAGAGACAGTGTCTTAGCGTTGCCACCTAAAGTCTCACTAGCCCACTGTTCCCACCACCCATCCCTGCCGGATCCGACCTTGTCACTATAGCGAACTTGAAGCTCGGCAGGAATGATTGGTAGCGGTTGAGCCCCCCCGTCGCTTGTCACACCATCGAAGTTATAGTAGGTATACAAACCCTGTTCCTTGCTACTGCTCCACGCTTCCGCAGCGACCCATCTTCCCCGCAGTTAGGGCCTCTATCAGCATCCACCTTAGCTCTCCTTCGTCCTCCCCAGACGGGCCCAGAGTCAACAATCATCAGCTCATACCTCATCTCACATCTCGAACTCGAGGGCCTGGGCATGTAGTTCTAGACTCTTTTTCTAGACTCTATAACAAACACACACGACATCGTTAGCATAGTCACCTGTTATCACCACCACCAGGTAGCCCGAGGTAGAGTATATCGACCACGTCGATACCACATCGATATCACGGCATGAGTTGAAGATCTTTGTCTGATCTCAACTATACTTGTGTTTCCTCTTTCCCATGTTGCCAGTTCTGTAATACTACCACACAGCACCTTCCCTTCCACCGACAATTCCTTCATTTACTCCTTCATTCATCTTAAACCACCGTCCGATGCTTAACAAGGGTGAGGCCGCAGTAATTCACCGGGATAGACGAGCCTAACTCCTCGTGCCACGGGACGATGGCGACGATTGCACTACCTAGACCGATTCCTTCGCACCGTTCCTCTTCAGGTATCATCGATCTCACTTCTCCCATCTCTCTCGAGACCACCATTGAGACACAGCAGACGACGTGCCCCGCACCAATTCCTAATAAGCACATTCCTACATGTCCAACCGGGCCTGTCCAAGCACCCAACACTCCTCCGCCGTCTCCTGGCAGGGAAGACGACGAGGCCGAAAGCCACGATGGCCGTCGTCTGTCCTCGCTCTTGTACCCCCCTGACCGTAGTCGTGCCGTGAAAACCGGTACCCATAACATCTACACTATCGACGCCGCCGGCGTGGCCGCCGCCATCCGCCACACAGCCACGCAGCCGTTGCCAGATCCATCCCTGGTATTCCCGTGGTTTCACGGTTTGCACCCGAGCAACCACATCCAGCAAGGCTTCTTCATAGCGCGGAAGAAGCGGGCATTGCGCAAGACGCCATGCTGTCTGCGCGGACTCACTGTCGTGAAGGCCGATGGCAACCTCGCCGAGTGTCGACTCAAGGGCGCTATCGCGCCTCAGGAGTTTCTGCAGCCGGGTCCAGATGGCGAATTCGTCGAGATGGACCCCAAGGAAGGCTTCTCCGTGCGAAATTTCCATATCCAGTCCGCTAAGACGGCCGTGACGTCCGATATTATTGTCTATGGTGAAGATCAGGCAATGGTGCGGAATGTTGGCTCCAAGGTGGCCGCAGCCCAGGCGAAGTGGCGCGAGAAGCAGCGAGCGCAAGGGTACAAGGTCCCCGAGTACAACACCTTCGCCTGCATCGCGCCATTCTCTCAGTTCGAAAAGAGGCATAGCGATATTGTGGCTGTCAACTCGTCGCGGTTGCTGACTGGTGCGGTTCTGGACTTCTACCATCAGGAGAGAATGGAGATGTACGCCATGACCAAGGCGTCTGAGATCTCCGAGAACGTGTGGCTGGGCCCCACGCTCGAGCCTGGCACCGAGGAGGAGCAGCAGTACGACATCCTCATCGAGTGCAGCGACGTGGGCCGGCTCAACCCCGGCGCGTTGCAGGCCATCGCCGAGGGACGTCAATACGACGCGAGGCATGCCGATCTAGACTTCCCATCCTCCGGCAGCATCCCGCCGCCGACGTGGTCACATGCCGAGGCAGACGGGATACTGGATACCTGTAAATGGATCTGGCATCTTGCTCACGGCACGCTGCCGTCCGGCTCCGACGATGCCAACGACGCTACGGATGTCGACGGCGATACCAAAATGACTGACACATCTCAGGATGAGCTCCAGCCACGGCGGATCCTGATCCACTGTGCCGACGGCTATACGGAGACCACGATGCTCGCCATCGCCTACTACAGCTACAGCACGGGCCGGCCGGTGGCTGATGCCTGGTTAGACCTACATACGGTCATGAGACGTAATTTCTTTGCCTACCCGACCGACGTGTCGCTGCTTAGTTGCATCGCGCCGCGTTTGCTCCGTGAGTCTCCCGTCTGCGCAAACAAGGGCCTCTCCGAGATCACGGCCATGGTGCAAAATGAGCCCAGGTGGTTTGTTTCATTAGACGGTTCATTGCCAAGCCGCATCCTGGACTACATGTACCTGGGCAATCTTGGCCACGCGAACAACCCGGACCTCCTGAAGGCGTTGGGCATCACGCAGATCCTTAGCGTCGGCGAAACGGCCATGTGGAGAGACGGCGAGTTAAACGAGTGGGGACGGGACAACGTCATGGTAATCCAGGGCGTACAGGACAACGGGATAGACCCGCTGACAGATGAATTCGAAAAATGCTTGGAATTCATAGGTATGTGGAGACTTCCTAGCAGCAGCGTACCCGCACATCTAGTGCAGGTTATTTTCTTTCTACGATGATGGGACGGATTGCTGACACGATGGGATAAGTAGATCGTGGGCGTAAGAAAGGAACGGCAACCTTGGTTCACTGTCGAGTCGGCGTCTCCCGCAGCGCCACGATTTGCATCGCCGAGGTGATGCGATCACTCAGCATGTCTTTCCCGCGGGCGTACTGCTTTGTGCGAGCCCGCAGATTGAACGTGATCATCCAGCCTCACCTAAGATTCGCGTACGAGCTGCTGAAGTGGGAGGAGCTTCTGCAGGCAGCGCGACGGCGGGATCGCTCCAGCCCCACGTCGGAATTCGAGAGAGCCGGCCGCGAACTAGAATGGGGCGAGATTGCCAGGGAGATCGCCCTCATGAACCAACCTTACGCTAGATAGACATGTCCTTACATCGAAAACCGTCCTTAGCTGCCTTTGGGGCGGAAAGAGGAACCTGGAGCCGTAGAGAATGTTCGTCTCCCGGGGCTTATACCAGTGGACGCCCCTTGGCCGACCAGCTACACGATTTGTCAGATATATTCGTTGAAGACGCTCCCATCGTACCGGAAGGTCGAAGCGAGTGTAGTGCTTGGCTAATCCGCCTGTTGTCTCCCCTTGGGAAAAAAAAGACAAAAAGAAGCGAAGGAAAAGATGGGAAAAAAAAAAAAAAAATCAGAAGGGGAGCGAG